>Ga0116216_10000055_pt1 | contig 105167 bp, 97 predicted proteins | sample Sb_taG_11_FD_89696 | JGI IMG/M metagenome (GOLD analysis project Ga0116216, IMG submission 89696) | Peat soil microbial communities from Weissenstadt, Germany - Sb_50d_3_AS metaG | ecosystem: Environmental > Terrestrial > Soil > Wetlands > Peat | place: Germany: Weissenstadt | collected... | reverse complement strand
GTGGGGCGGCGCTTCGCCGGCACCCCGATCCGCCTCTATGTGGCCGACTGCGATGTCCGGGTCATCACCTTCGATGGTGAGCTCCTCCGGCACCTTGAGATCGACCCGAGCCGTCGCTATCAGGGGCGCGACCGAGAGATCGAATAGCCTGGTTGTGGGTTCAGGTGTCCGCGATGTCGCGCGAGATCACAGTGGTGGAGGGAGTGGGATTCGAACCCACGGGGACCAGAGGCCCCACGGCTTTTCAAGCGCCACCCTTGCGGTCCACCCCGTACGCCAGAGTGCCTTTGAGCAGGTCCTATCCCAGCCGAGCGGTCCGCCAGGTACCAGCCCGTACGGCGCAGTGCGCCTGAGATTATGGACAAGATTATGGACAGCGAGGCGTCCCTAGCCGGCGAGCTGCAGCCGACTGCTATCTCTCAGCTCGGGGCCAAGACGGTGGTTGGCCGCGCGGCCACAACGGTGAACCTTCCCCGGTTCTTTGGACGGGTGGCCGAGGTGCTCAAGCCGCAGAGGTTGCCGTCGTGTGGCGAGCTCCGAATTCCATGGCTCCCCATTCGGGACAGCTCGCCCTCCGGACGTCGGCAGTGAGCTGGTCGCCCGGCGCCCCATGCGAGCAGACGTCCAGGGTGCGTCGAGGTGCAGGCTTGCCTCGATCCTGCTGAGACTGTGCCATCAAATCCGGGAATGACGGGATCCCGTACCCAGGGATTCGCCCGTCCTACGATTTCACGATGGCGACCGTTGACGAGGACCCTGCTCGTCTCGACTGGGTGAAGACCGCCATTCGAGCCATCGTGTCCGCGACGGTCCTCCTCGTTCTCTACTACCTCCTGCCGATCGAGCAACGTGCCCACCAGTCCGTAGCCCTACGCCTGGCTGGCGGGTTGGCACTCTTCGCCGTGGTCCTCTTCCTCGAGATCAAGGCCATTTCGAACAGTCAGCACCCGAAATTGCGAGCCGTCAGCGCCATGGCCATCATCATCCCGCTCTTCATCGTGGTCTTCGCATGGTTGTACCTGACGATGACAAATTCAGACCCCACGGCCTTCGGGTCGCGACTGACGCGAACCAACGCCTTGTACTTCACGGTCACGGTCTTCTCCACCGTCGGTTTCGGTGACATCACGCCCAAGTCAGAGGTGGCCAGGCTGCTCGTCACCGTCCAAATGGTGGCCGACTTGATCGTCGTCGGCGTTGTCGTTCGTTTGATCGTGGCCACCGTCTCACGCCGGGAATCCAGGGCAACCGCAACTAGCACGTAATGGCTGTTGTGACAGGCGGTCCCGGGGAGAACCACTCGTGATCCCAACGGTTGGCCTTTCTCTTGAACGCATGACGTCGCGGCACGACGAGATTGCGAACTCCCGCGCTCCGCTTCGAGTCCGGTGGTCGGCGACCTCCGAGGCGGAGATCGACCTCCTCGTCGCGATCCGCTCACGCGACGACCGAGCAGCCCCCTTGGAGAACCGGATCGTCTCGCCCCGACCAGTTCGACACGGACGCTCGGTGACGGCAAAGGTGCCTCGTGCCGGCCAGGGGTGGCGGGCGCCATCCTCCCGAATGGATAGCGCCATCTGAGTCCTAGTCTGGCACCACCGTGTCGTCAGGGTTACTCCGTCCGCTGCCCCTCAGGCGCCGGGTGCGGAGGGCGGGACCGCTGGCATGTTCTGGGCCGTCCGCCGGCAATCCCTCGATGGCATGAGCGTACCGTCGGGTCAGGGGCGAGGCAGTGGCCCCATGCAAGAGCACGCTGAGAGCTACCGTCACCGTCACCGCGCCGAGCACCACGTGGGCGTCGGCCGGTCTGAGCGCGTCGATCGCGATGAGGCCGAACACCACCGTGGCCAGGCCTCGCGGGCCGAACCACCCGATGAACGCCACTGTCGCTCGGTGGAGTCCGGCGCCCGCCAGGGCGATGGCCACGGGCACCATGCGCACGACGGTCAGGGCGAGCACCGCGAACACCACGTCCCGCCATCCCGCGGCCTTCAAGCCCGGCACGAGGATCGCCGCGCCGAAGGCGAACCAGACCAGCAACGACAGCAGCGTTCCGCCGCTTTCGGAGAAGGACAGCGGTTCGTCGGTGCCCTGGATGACCGCCCCGAAGGCCATGCCGGCCGAGAAGGCGGCCACGAACCCGTTCGTGTGGGCGAGGAGCGCGGCGGCGTAGGCGAAGAGGGCGAGGGCGAACACCGAGAGCGGGCGGAATGCGGCCTCGCTCCAGCGGGCCTTTCGGGCGAGGTTCAACAACAGCGCGCCGAGGACACCGACACCGATCCCGAGCGCAGCACCGCCCAGAAGATCGATCGCCGCCCGGCCTACCCCAGAGCTGGAGATCGCCTCACTGGCCAGCGCACCGGCCAGGAACAGGTTCACGAAGGGAGTGGCGATGCCGTCGTTCAGCCCGCTCTCGACGTTGAGCCCGCGGCGCACACCACTCGGCACGCGGGTGTCCTGGATGATCGAGGCACCCAGGGCGGCGTCGGTCGGGGCGACCGCGGCGGCGATCAGCGCCGCCACCCAGAGCCCAGTGCCTCGAAAGAGGGCCGCCGCGATGGCTGCGCCGACCCCGATCGTGAGGGGCAGCCCGATCCCGAGCAGACGGGCGGGCATACCGACATCGGTTCGTAGTTCCTTGGCGTTGACCCGCGACGCATCTGAGAAGAGCACCAAGGCGAGAGTCACTTCCGCCAGCGAGCGGATGGTGGCGGAGCGGAGGCTCAGGTGTATGAGCGTGATCGGACCGTGCGTTACCACAAGACCCAGGAGAACGAACGCGATGGGGGCGGTGACGTTCCACCGCTCGAGACGAGCGGAGAGCAGCCCCCAGACGATCAAGCACCCGCAGAGGACGGCGAGGATGGCGAGGAGGCCGCTATCCATGGTTGAGGGTCAGCGTTCTGGCTGTGTGCGGCGTGGTCCGACGGGGACCGGATTCCGCCCCCGGGAGGTAGCCGGCGTTCGTGAATGCTTGAGCCCCGAGCCGACGGGATGGGACGAGGCTGCTCGCAGAGAGCTCATGCCGGTCTCAGCGTGGTCTTCGCCGAGCGCGTTTGCATACGATCCGCAATGAACATGACCACCACAGCGATCCCCACGCCGATGAACGTGAAGAGCACCCGCCGACCCTCGGCGGCGTAGTTGGTGGGATGCGGCAGGTCCACGCCGATGAGGGCCGCACTGGCGATGGCGGCCGTGTAATAGGCGTAGTTCACGCCGTGGATGGCGAACCCGATCGCAACGAGGAGGATGACGATCACTTCCAAGGCGTGCTTGTTGTCGACGGCCAGCAAGATGGGTATGGCAACGACCGCACCGATGGCCGCGCCGATGAGGCGCTGGAGGCCCACCAACCTGGACTGCTCAATACTCGGTTTCATGGCGATCAGCGCGGCGATCGGCATCCAATCGGCGTCAGGCACGTGCGCCCCGAAGGCAATGGCGGTGGTGGCGGCCAGGACGAGCGCCCGTAGCAGCGCGAACAGCACCACTGGTCGGGTCAGCTCGACTCGGGATGCCGCCTCACCGGGGATGTCGATGATCGGCCGTGGCTGCCATTTCCGGCGGCGAGCCAACCACACAATGGTGATGAGGGCGATCCACAGGGCCGACCCGATCAGCCACGCCAGCGCCTGGTCCCACCCATCGGTCTTGATCCGAGCGGCACGGTAGCTGATCGGCAGGGCGACCGCGACGACGAACCAGATGTTGAGCAGCATTCCCACAGTAAACGTGTGCAATCCGAACTTCACCGCCAACCCCGACAACAAGGTGACCAAGAACACGGCGAGCACCACGAATCCCCAGGCATGGCCTCCGACGAAGAACCCCAGGGCGGTCACCGTCGCTCCGGCCACGGCGAAGGCGCCCATGCCCCGCGCTCGGTTCCAGTAGCCAAGGCCCGGGTCGCTCAGGGCAGTCGCCAGGACCGCGAAGATGACCGTGAGGAGATACTTCGTTTGGTTGAGCTGGACCATGGCCAACCAGGCGACCAGCAGGACCACGCCGACCGCGGCGCCCCCGGCGGGGCTGAATCCCTGCTTGTTGATCGAGAAGACCTTCATGAGGTGGCTCATCGACGGCGACCCCGCGTCGTGCGCCTGACGAGGGCGCGGCCATGGATCTCGTCCCGACTCTCAATTCCGGCCGGGCCGGGCATGCCTCGGGCCTTCACCCGTCCGCTCCCTGGTCCGGATTGACCGAGACGAGCTCGACGCCCAGTTCCTGGGCCCGCTCGATGAGTCCGAGAAGGTGAGCCTGATCTGTCACGTCGCCGGTCAGCACCGTCGTCCCCGCGAGCCGATGCAGCTGCATGCCGTCAAACAGGAGTCCGAACGAATCGCCCAGCTCGCCGCGAAGGACAAGCCGATACCTGCGAGGTTGCACCCAGTTGTCGTGCATTTCGACGCAGCTTGACATCCCGGCAGGCGACCCGTCATCATCTTTTGGCCGGATTCACCTAGGGGAGGCGCTTGGCCGGGCCAGGCCAGGCCACCACCGGTCCTCCTCCCTGGCCGGGGGCCGACGAGTGCAGGCGTGAGCGGCGCAGCCGACCGTCCGGCGTCGGTTGCGTTCGCCCGTGGATACTCGCTAGAGGAGGCCCAGTTCGCGGCTGCGTTCGACGGCGCCCTCTCGCGAGCTCACGGCGAGCTTGCGGTAGATCGACCGGACGTGGCTATGGACCGTGCTGTGCGACACGTACATCTCACGACCGATATCCCGCTCCGACAGATCGCCGCTCAGGAGCTTGAGAACCCCGAGCTCGCGCGGTGTCAGCTCGGGATCTTCGGACGGGACGCGGCTGATCCGCGCTGGCCGCTCGAGGGTGGACAGCATCTCGGCCAGGATCCCCGGATCAGGGCAGTGCTCGAGGACCGATCTCGCGTCGGCTAGCGCGGCCGTAGCCGCCTTGTGCTCTTCCACGGCCCGAAGCACCGTTACCTGGCCAAGCAGTGCGTAGGCCAGCTGGATGGGCTGGCCAAAGCTCCGCGCCAGTGCGACGCCGTGCTCGATCAGCGGCAGCGCTTGCTCGGGCCTGCCGCGCGCCGCCAGCGATACCCCCATCGCCAGCGGAACCGGGCCGACGGCCTCGTAAGTGCCGTGCTCCCGTCCGAATTCGGCTGCCGCCTCGGCCAGCATGCGCTGCTCGTCAACATGGCCCCGCTCGCCGGCGATCAGCGATCGAAAGGCGAGCGACGACGTGCCAGCCAGCCACTGCGCGCTCGTCGGCGCCAGCGCGGCCGATTCCGCGAACCACTCGTCGGCCTCGTCACGCTCACCACCGAAGTACAGGCCCAAGCCCACCGCCCAGCAAGCCAGCGGCCGCCAAGGGGACCCCGGACCCTCAAGCTCGGCCGCCCAGCGGGCATGTTCCAGCTGGGCGCCAACATCTCCCCAGGAGAAGGCGGCCCGTAACATCGTCAGGCTCGCCCCGGCGGAGCTGAAGCCGTCCCGCAACTGTCCCGGGCCCAGATCGCCCAGCCGTTCGATCGCCGCGATCGCCCGCGCTGCCTCCTCCCGCCTCGCAGACAGCGAGAGCACCCACGCTTGAACGAGGAGCAGGCGCACCTCGCTGGTCAGTATTTCGTGGGGGAGCTGCCGTAGCCAGGCCAGAACGGTGTCGTACCGCCACGTGTTGGCGTACCTGATCCAGTCGGTTTCGATCAGCTCGACGACCTCGGCGAAAGTCTCAGCTGCGAGGCCGTGCTCGATCGCCTCGTCGGTGGTCCCGTGATCACGGTGCCAGGAGTAGGCGCGGCGGTGCAACGCGGGGGCTAGGCCCGGCTCGCGCCGCTCGAGCTCCACCCGGAGGAGCTGGGCAAAGACCGGGTGAAAGCGGTAGGACCCGGCCTCGTCATCGAGCGGGACGAGGAACAGGTTGCTCCGTGCCAGCGCCTCGAGCATGGCAGCTGAGCCCTCGTGGTCCATTAGGGCGTCGCAGAGAGGGCCGGACAACCGTTCGAGAATCGAGGTGCGGAGCATCAGCGCTTGCTCCACCGGGTCATGCGTTTCGAGTACCTCTGTCACCAGCAAATCCACAACGTGACGGTTCGACCCACCAAATTTGCGTACGAAACCGTGGCGGTCGGCGACGGGCTGCAGCGAGAGCGCGGCGAGATAGAGCCCCGCCGGCCATCCCTCCGTCGTCCCCACCAGACCGTCGACATCTTCGCGCGTGAGATCGAGCCCGAGGCGGCCGTTCAGGAAAGCATCGGCCTCCTCGGAGGTGAATCGCAAATCGGCGGCTCGTAGCTCGAGCAACTCGCCGTGGGCGCGCAGATTGGCCACGGGCAGGGTTGGCTCCGTCCGGCTGGCGAGGATGAGATGGAACCCGGGAGGCGCATGTTCGATGAACCACCGCACACTGGCGCGAGCCGCTTCGCTGGATACCCGGTGGAAGTCGTCCAGGATGAAGGTGATCTCCCCTCGGCCGTCCAGTTCGTTGACCAGACGAGGCACAACCAGGTCAATTACCGGTGCCACGACCGTATGTGCCGACGCCCACTTGGCGACGGCGGCGTTCACTCGGCCGAGCGCCCCGATGGCGTGAGACCACAGCACCACAGGATCGTTGTCGCCCTCGTCCAGCGTCAGCCAGGCAACGGGTTTCCGCGGAGCCTCGGCCTCGTACCAGGCAGCGAGAAGGGTGGTCTTCCCGAAGCCCGCCGGGCAGGCGACGAGCGTGAGCCTGCGGTCCGATTCGTTTCGAAGACGCTCCAGTAGGCGTTCGCGCGGGATCGACTGCTCGCGAACGGGCGGCGGCCGCAGCTTGGTGCCCACCAGGATCGGTTGCTCGACGGCGCCCTCTCGCGCATCGTCGGCGGAGTCCTCCAGCTGAGCGGTGCCCTGGCGGGCCTCCGGCAGTACTTGGCGGAGCGCCCGGTTTGGCGCCCGCGCACTACCGAGGGGTTCTCTCGCCGGGGACATGGCCCCTAGCCTGCCAGCTCAGTTTTCCTGGGTCCATGGCCGAAAGTCCCTACCCAGGGGCGGTGCCGCCGGTTTGCAGGCGGGCTACCGGAGCGCCGATACATCCTCTTGATCGTGCCGGCCAGGCAATCACCCCCGCGGGCCGGCAATTCCCCGGTCGACGATCGGATGCCTGATCGAACACGGCGAGCGGTGCAGGCCCGGGCTGCGTACCACACTCCCGTGACCGCAGCTCGATCAATGGTGAAACGCGCACTCTTTCCCCTAGGTGAATCCGGCTGGCAGGTGATGACAAGTCGCCTGCATGAGTGTGATCCTGCGGATGACGGTCCGACTGCAACAGGTCTTGTCCGAGTTGACCGCCATGGTGTCATCGTGACGTGACGCTCGGGCAAGAATGCCCTGCTCGCCTCAAACGGGGTGCAGCGGCTATCGACAGAAGCGAAGTAGTGCCAATAGTCCCCCCAATGAATGCACAGAAAGATCGGAGAATCATCATGGCCAAATCTGACCCCGTGTTCGTCTACGTCGGCACCTACCCGAACGAAGCGGCCGCCCGAGCCGACTACGACGTCGTGAAGGACCTCCACGCGGCAGGAGCCGTCGGCACCTACGACGCTTCGGTCGTCACCAAGGACCCCGACGGCAAGGTCCACGTCAACAAGGATGAGACCTCGACCCGCCACGGGGCATGGGGCGGAGCCGCCGTCGGGGCGCTCGTCGGCATCATCTTCCCGCCCTCCATCGTCGTCGGCGCAGCCGTTGGTGCGACGGTCGGCGGGGTGAGCGGTCACTTGTGGAAGGGCATGTCCCGGGCCGACGTGAAGGAGTTCGGCGACCTCATCGACGCCGGGCAGGCTGCTCTGGTGATCGTCGGACAGAGCACCATCGGTGACGCCATCGAGAAGGCCGACCTGAAGGCGGAGAAGCACGCGGCCAAGGAGCTCGACGTGAGCGCGAAGGACATCGACCAGGCGGTTCAGGAAACGGCGAAGTCACTCGCCTGATCGAGCCGCTGAGCGGCTGGCGACGTGCCCGCCGTCCCGTCAATTCGGAAGAGCGAATAGGAAGGCAGAACTAGATGAGTGAAGACCGACCGCTTCTCGACACGGTCATGGACATGACCGTCGCCTCGGTGAGCCGCACGAGCCTGAACGACCGTGAGCTCATGATCGCCCGCGTCGCTGCATTGGCGGCTATCGACGCTCGACCGGCGTCGTACCTGTTGAACATGGCAGCGGCCAGTGATGTGGGCCTGACGCTCGAGGACGCCCAGGGTGCGCTGATTGCTGTTGCCCCGATCGTCGGTACTGCGAGGACGGTGTCCGCCGCCACCGCGATCGCCGAGGCCCTCGGACTGGCCCTGGCCATCGAGGACGCCATCGAAGAGAGGCGAGCATCAGTCTGACTTCCGACACTCCTTCGTTGTGACCCGCTAGCTGTCTTCGACTCCGCAACGGGCCGAGGACAGCTGGCCGTCGCAACAGAAGGAAGTCGCTGAGCCGGGCCGCGTGTGGGCAACAGCGGTTTCCCTTTCGCCCTATTGAAGGCCTCTCGGTCGTGATGGCGTCGAGATGGCGTTGGTCGTGTCCTTGTGGCAGGAGCGGAGGTTGAAGCCACGAGGTGATTTGGAAGCAGATGCAGATGCCCTGATGGAACGAAGGGACCATTCATGAAGGTTGTGATCGTGGGTGGAGTAGCAGGAGGTGCGTCGACCGGCGCCCGGGTACGGCGGCTCGATGACGCTGCGGAGATCCTGATCCTCGAGCGAGGCCATTACGTCTCCTTCGCCAACTGCGGCCTTCCCTACCACGTAGGCGGCGAGATCCCCGATCGCGACAGTTTGCTGCTCCAGACCCCCGAGAGCCTGGCCGCTTCGCTGGCCCTGGACGTGCGCACCGGTCACGAGGTCGTGGGCGTGGATGCCGTGGCCAAAGAGGTCGAGGTCCGCGAGGTCGACGGTGGCCGTACCTACCGGGAGACCTACGACAAGCTGGTGCTCTGTCCCGGGGCCGAGCCCATCCGGCCACCCATCCCCGGGGCCGACCACCCCCGCGTCGACGTGCTCCGCAACATCCCGGACATGGACCGCATCATCAGCGACGTCGATGCCCATGCCACGCGGGCCGTCGTCATCGGGGGGAGCTACATCGGCCTGGAGATGGCCGAGGCCTTTCGCACCCGGGGGCTCACGACCACCATCGTCGAGCGAACCGATCGCCTGATGCCGTGGCTCGACCCCGAGATGACCAGGATCCTCGACTTCCACGTCACGACCCACGGGGTCGATGTCCGCCTGGGCAGTTCGGCCACGGCGATCCGAGAGGACGGCGCGGCGCTCCTCGTCGAGCTCTCCGACGGATCGTCGGTCGCCACCGATATCGTCGTGCTGGCGGTGGGCGTGCGGCCGAGCGCCGAGTTGGCCCGCCAGGCCGGGGCAGTGATCGGACCGCTCGGAGGCATCGCCGTCGATGCCGAGATGCGCACGTCGGTGCCCGACATCCTGGCCGCCGGCGACGCCGTGGAAACGGCGCACTTCGTCACCGGGGAGCCGGTCTTGTCGATGCTGGCCGGACCGGCCAACCGCGAGGGCCGCATCGCCGCCGAGACGATTTGTGGGCGCCAAACCGCATACCGAGGCACCCAGGGCACGGCCATCGTCAAGGTCTTCGACATGGCGGCCGGGGGGACAGGCCTGACCGAGGCCCAGCTGCGCGAGCGCGGGATCAACCACCGCAAGGTCTACACGCACAACAACGACCACGCCGCCTACTACCCGGGCAGCTCACCCATGTTCATCAAGGTGCTCTTCGCTCCCGGCGAGGGCGCCCTGTTGGGCGCCCAGGTGCTCGGTTGGGACGGCGTGGACAAGCGGATCGACGTCTTCGCCATGGCCCTGCGAGCCGGCGTGTCCGTCTTCGACCTCGAGCACGTCGAGCTGGCCTACGCCCCGCCCTACGGCGCGGCGAAGGACCCGGTCAACATGATCGGCTTCCAGGCTTCGAACCTGCTCAAGGGGGATATCAGGCTCTGGTATCCAGAGGACTACCCCGAATGCGCCTCGAAGACCGCCATCCTCGACGTCCGCACGCCCGCCGAATACGGGTACTGGCACGTCCCCGAGGCCATCAACATCCCCTACACCGAGCTCCGTGGTCGCCTCGGTGAGGTGCCGCGGGATCGACCGGTCTACAGCTACTGCCGCTCGGGCTTCCGCAGCTACCTCGCCTACTGCATCTTGGACCAGCACGGCTTCACCGACACGGCCTTCCTCTCGGGCGGCCTAATCACCTTCTGTGGCTTTCACCGCACCCCACTCCAAGTCGGCCCGGGCGGGTTCCCGATCGTCGCCCACGTCGAGGACGCCATGGCGACGCGGCCGGGTGCCCTGGAGCACGTCTGAGGTGCGAAGTGTGCTACTTGCTCCGGTTTGGTCCCGTGACCACGATCCGACCTCTTGCGAATCCCTCAACCCCATGAGCGTGGAGATGCCGATCGGGGAGAACGGAACGAACGAGCGGTCCTGCGCTCGGGGCATCGTGGACAATGCCCCGTCGTCTCACAAGCAAGAAACGTCCGAGCTCCCTCGAGAGCGGCACCGCCCGTTCGCCCGCGTCAAGGCATTGGTTCGCGCGATCAGCGAGGGGAACGACGCCGACATCGAGCGCGAGGTGCTGGCTGTCAGCCGGTCGAAACGCTGGCTGGCGCCATTAGCCTTCGTCGTGGGGGCGGTGGCCATGCTCTTCGAAGGGCTGCGCCTCATCGTCACGAACTGGCGGCTGACGCTGATCGAGATTCTCCCGGCCATGTGGATCTGGCTCGCCATGCTCGACCTCAAGGCTCACGTCCTCCGCGGCCAGACGTTCCATGTCTTGCGGGGACCGGTGTTGATTCCTCTGGTGCTGGTCGTCATGGGTCTGACGGCATCCATGTTCTTCTTGAACGCCGTCTTCGCCTTCGCCATCGCCGGACCCGGCAAGCCGCAGATCGGCCCCGCCTTCGGCGAGGCCCGCCGTCACCTGCGGACGATAATTGCCTGGGGGCTGGGCGTCGGCCTGGCGCTGGCCTTCTCCACCCTGGTGGTGACCCGGTGGGGCCGGCCTTGGTTCGGCATCAGTCTCAGCGTCGTGGTCGGCGTCATGATGCTCACCTACGTCGCCGTGCCTGCCCGCATCGTCGGCATCAAGACCCCGGCCAAGTTTTCGAAGCGGGACAAGTTGGTGGCCTCGGCGATGGGCGGGGCCATCGGGGCGCTGGTTTGCGCCCCGCCGTACGTGATCGGCCGCATCGGCCTTCTCCTTCTCGGATCGAGGACGCTCTTCGTTCTCGGCGTGATCCTGATGACACTGGCTGCCACCCTGCAGGCCGGGGCGACCGGCGCGGTGAAGGCCATCAAGATGAGCTCAAAGTTGGCCGCCGGCCAGGAGCCCGATGGCCATCCGGCCGCTGCGCCGGCACCGGTGGTGGCAGGACTCCCCGCTCCATCTGCCCCGGGCGGCGCCCCAACAACGACCGAGGAGCGCTGACGTGGTGGAGGGAACCCCCGTGCTCGTCGGTGCTTCCCCCGAGGAGGTAGGCCTCCCAGGATCAGTGTCTCAAGCCGTACGCCTCGAATTCGGACGGGCGCTCCATGCCCCATATGTGGTGCCGTCCGTCGTCGTGGTCAACGGCCTCCTCATGGCCGGGCTCTGGTGGTGGGCACCAGCGGCCTGGAAGAACTCGCTGTTCTCCCTCCATGGGCCCCTGGCCTTCGCCCTGGTCCTCGGCGGCTGGATGATCGCCGACGTGCCGGCCACCAACCTGCTCGGACCGGACCCCCTGCGGACCAGGACGGCCCTCGATGATCCGGAGATGTTCCGGCGCCTGCTCTACGCGAAGAACCTCGTTCTGTGGTCCTTCGTCGCCCCGGCGTGCAGCCTGGTCGCTGTGATCATCGGTATCTCCAGCCACGACTACACCGCGATGGTCATCACCATCATCGCCATCGCGGTGATGCCGTTCGGGGTTCTCGGGATCTCGGCCTGGGTCGGCATCCGCTTCCCCTACCACCCGATCCCGATGCGGGAGCGCTGGGCACAGCGCCGCTCCTGGCGCCACATGTGGGCGCGGTGGCTCGTCCTCGTCGTGACGCCATACGGTCTCGTCCCCGCGCTCGCCTTCGCCTTCATCACACCCACCCTGCTGTTGTGGGGCATCTCGGCTCAGAAGGGGCTCACCGGCCGGCTGTCGGACGGCGAGTACGCGCTGGGCGTGCTGCTGGCGTGTGGCTTGTCACTCACCGGAGCGGTCTTCGGGCAACGTGCCGGCGCCCGGTGGGCCTGTCGGCGCCGAACACGGCTCTCGGCTTACCTGGCCGATCCGTCCCTCGGGTGACGCGGTAGATCAGCTGTGAATCGACTCTCTCTGTACCGACTATCTATCTGGCGCAACGAAAGAGGTATGAAGTGACCACAACTGTTGACCATCCGACCCAAGAGGCGCGTGCGGCACGGGGTAAGGCCGTGCGTGGTGAGGTGCCCCGGGACCGCCATGCAGAGTGGTCGTCCGACCAGCGCAAGCTGGAGCCGCTCGACCTCTTGGCCGAACAGGCTCTGACTCGAGTCCCCGAGCTGGTGCCGATCCGATACGGGCGGATGGCGGCGTCACCCTTTGCCTACTACCGCGGCGCTGCGCTACCGATGGCCGCCGACCTCTCCACAGGCCCACGCACGAGCCTCGACGTCCAACTGTGCGGTGACGCCCACCTGTCCAACTTCGGGGGCTTCGCCTCGCCGGAACGGGACCTGCTCTTCGACGTCAACGACTTCGACGAGACATCACCCGGGCCCTTCGAATGGGACCTCAAGCGATTGGGTGCGAGCTTGGAGATCGCCGCTCGCAACCGGAACTTCCCGGCCAGGACCGGGTTCAAGTTGGTCACCGGTTCGATGCGTGCCTATCGCGAAGCCATGCATGAGTTCTCCAAGATGTCCAACCTGGAGGTGTGGTACTCACGCCTGGACATGGCCGGCGTGGCCCAAAGGTGGGGCTCCGAAGTCAGCAGCGACGTGCTCGCAGGATTTCAGAAGACCGCCGCCAAGGCAGAATCGAAGGATCAGCTGAAGGCCCGGGCAAAGCTCACCGAGGTGGTCGACGGCGAGCTCCGCTTCCAGAGCGATCCACCGTTGCTGGTCCCGGTGAGCGAACTCTACAGCGACAGGGATGCTTCGCAGATCAAGGACATGATCCACGAAGGCCTTCGCTCGTACCGAGAGACGCTGATCGGGGACCGCCGTCACCTGCTCGAATCCTACGAGCTCGTCGACGTGGCCCGGAAGGTCGTCGGGGTTGGGAGCGTCGGCACACGGGCCTGGGTCGCTCTGTTTGAGGGAAACGACCCAGACGACACCCTCATCCTCCAGATGAAGGAGGCGGAAGCTTCCGTCCTTGAGCGTTTCTGCACCAAGAGCGCGTTCAACAACCATGGCCAGCGAGTCGTGGAGGGTCAGCGCTTCATGCAAGCAGCCAGCGACATCTTCCTCGGGTGGCACCGAGTCCCGGTCGGCATGGACGGCAACTCTCACGACTACTACTTCCGCCAGTTGTGGGATTGGAAAGTCTCTGCTGACGTCGACAACATGCCGCCAGAGACCCTCCTCATCTACGCCAAGATGTGTGGCTGGACGATGGCTCGGGCTCACTCTCGATCCGGTGACCGAGTGGCCATCGCTTCGTACCTAGGGTCTGGTGACGCCTTCGACAGGGCTATCGCCGACTTTGCCGTCGCTTACGCCGACCAGAATGCACTCGACCATCAAGCGCTCGTTGACGCCATCGCTGACGGCTCGGTGGAAGCAACGCTCGGGGTCTAGTCCCCTAACTGCAGGAGAGACGAGGAGGTTGACACGTTCATTCTTTAGCAAGTAGATCCAATTCCGAGAGAAAGCCAAGATTGTGGGCCCTTTGGCCCTACCCCATCCAATCTAGAGACAGGACACCGAGGAGGTGTCCGACAATTTGACCCCCTGGAGGAAACGTGTTGCTTGCGAGCAGCTACCCGTTGCTGAACGTCATTTGGACCCTGCTGGTCTTTGCTGGACTCGTTTTGTGGATATTCATTGTCATTTGGGTATTCATCGACAACTTCCGGCGCCGGGACCACGGCGGTCTCGCCAAAGCGCTGTGGTTCCTCTTCATCATTTTTGTTCCCATTATCGGCGTGGTCGCTTACCTCATCGCAAGGCCACCTGCGGCGGACCTCGTAGACGTGCGGTAGCAGGCCGGGAAACAAGCTCGTGACGAAGCGCCGGAGGATGGTGCACCCGAGATCTTCATAGCCGTCTTAATCAGCGGCACCCCGGTGCACCATCGGACGCCACCTCTCGGAGTTCCTAAGTCGAAGCACGTACGCTGACGCACAGACCGCGGTCCCACCGACCACATGGCGGCTCTGCTCGATCGTGATCTCTGCCCGTCATGCGCTCGCTAGCAAGCCGACCGGCCGGCACCGAGTACCCGGGGGGGTCCCGTGAGGCTGTCGCGGATCGCTGAGGGAGCAACTGCGAGAGATGACAAGTCAGCGCCGACCAAGAGATGAACGCGCCTGCGTACAAAGGGTTCCTATGCCGAACAGGGCCGGCGGGCGTGTTGTCGCACCGGCCTCAAGGAATGGCCATGGAGGAGAGACATGAAAGCGGTAACGGTTCGGCCGGGGGTTGCGGGATCGATTCGATTCGAGGAGGTCCCTGAGCCAGACGAGAGCACGGGCTCGATCCTGGTCGAGGCGGTGGCTGTCGGCATCTGCGGCACCGACGTCGAGATCGCCTCGGGCGCCTACGGCTGGTCGCCCCCGGGTCGGGACCGGCTCATCCTCGGCCACGAGTCGCTCGGCCGGGTCGTGGACCCCGGGCCCCGCAGCGGCCTGCAGGCCGGCGACCTCATCGTCGGGATCGTCCGGCGCCCCGACCCGGTGCCCTGTCCCAACTGTGCTGTCGGTGAGTGGGACATGTGCCGCAACGGGCAGTATACGGAGCGGGGCATCAAGGAGATCGACGGGTTCATGTCCGAACGCTGGCGGATCGAACCCGGATACTTCACCAAGCTCGACTCCTCCCTCGGCGCCCTCGGCGTGCTGCTCGAGCCGACCACCGTGGTGGCCAAGGCTTGGGAACTGGTCGCGGCCATGCGAGCGCGAGCTTTCTGGGAACCTCGACAGGTGCTCGTCACCGGTGCCGGCCCGATCGGCATGCTTGCCGCTTTGATCGGCGTCCAGCACGGGTTAGACGTCCACGTCATCGACCAGGTCACCGAGGGTGCCAAGCCCCAGCTGGTCTCCGACCTCGGCGCCACCTACCACACCGGGGCGATCGCGGCCTTGGGCCTCGCACCCGATGTCGTGATCGAGTGCACCGGGGTTGGTTCGGTGATCATCGACTCAATCCGCCACGTCGGCGCCGGCGGGGTGGTCTGTCTCACAGGTGTGGGCAGCGGAGGGCCCCCCAGCGGACTTTCTCCGGCCGACGTTGCCAGAGAGGTGGTCCTGCAGAACAACGTGGTCGTCGGCTCGGTCAACGCCAACCGGCGACACTTCTACCGGGCAGCCGAGGCCCTCGCGGCCGCCGACCGGGACTGGCTGGCCCGGCTGATCTCTCGTCGAGTCCTGCCCCAGAACATCGCCGACGCGCTACAGCGTGGGCCAAACGACATCAAGGTCGTCGTGGACTTCGGAGGTGGATGATTCCGACTTGGCACGTTCTGCAACGGCGGCAGCCTTTGCCTGCGCCCGACCCTAACCTCCGACCCGTCAAGATCAGAGGAGTCGAGAGTGCCTGACGAAGCGACGCCGCCTACAAAGAGTCCCCCCACCCCGTTGGAACTCGTCAAGAGCAAGCAATACGTCGCGCTCTTGGTCATGGGCGCTCTGGCGGGCATCCCGGTGGCGGTTGTGGCCTTCTATTACTTGAAGGCAGTCGCCCAAGGCCAGAAGTACTTCTTCACTACGCTACCGAACGAGCTCGGCTTTCGCGGTGCGCCCGTGTGGTGGCCGCTTCCTATATTGACGCTGTGCGGCCTGATCGTCGGCGCGACGCTGCGCTACCTACCGGGTTCGGGAGGCCATAATCCCGCTGACGGCTTCGCGATGGGGGGCAGCTTCGGGCCGAAGGATTTGCCAAGCGTCGTTGTGGCGTCGCTGGCGACGCTCATCTTGGGCGGTGTCTTGGGACCGGAGATGCCGCTGGTCGTAATCGGCATGATCCTCGCCGTGCTGATCGTGCACCTCATCAAGAAGGATGCACCAAAGCAGGCCGTCACAGTAATCGGGGCCGCCGGAAGCTTTGCGGCCATCTCGAGCCTGCTTGGATCACCGCTTGTCGGTGCCTTCTTGTTGTTGGAGGCGGCGGGGATCGGTGGCGGTCTCATCAGCGTGATCCTGCTGCCGGGGCTCGTGGCGTCGGGTGTCGGTGCCCTTGTCTTTGTGGCCCTCAGTGATGCGACGGCAACGGGGGTGACGTCGTTCGGTGTGCCGGGTCTCCCAAAGATCGGCTTTCCGACCGGGAGTCAGTTCGCCTGGAGCATCGTGATCGGTCTGGTGGCAGCGGTCATCGGCACAGCCCTCCGTCGTATGGCCCTTCAGATTCAACCCTTCGTTGCACGCCACAAGATGCTCGTGACGCCGGTACTCGGCTTGATTATCGGCGGTCTGGCCGTGCTCTTCGCAGAGGAGACGGGAAAGAGTTCCCATTTCGTCCTCTTCTCCGGTCAATCGGGTCTCGCCCCGCTGGTCCAACATGCTGCGACCTGGTCTGTGGGAGCCCTGCTGTTGCTCGTCGTCTGCAAGGGGCTCGCTTACAGCGCATCAATGGGCGGGTTCAAAGGTGGCCCGGTCTTTCCCGGCCTATTCATCGGCGCCACAATCGGGATGGCCTTCTCCCACTTGCCCGGTCTGCCTCTGGTGGACTCGGTGGCTATGGGTATGGGAGCGATGTCCGTCGTGTCGATGGGTGGTCTGCCGCTATCGTCGGTGCTTCTGACGCTGGTCTTCATACAATCCGACGCCTTCGAAGTAGTCTCCGTGGTGATCCTCGCCGTTGCTGTGTCATTCGTTGCGTCAGCATGGCTCGAACGGTGGTTGAGGCCGCCAGCCCCCTCACTTACACCGACGATGACGGTTGCGACCTCTCCAGCACCCGCGTCTGAGAGGGCGCAGCCAGCGGCATGACCCCGAGGCCGGTCACTAATCCACAGGTAGACGACGTTCTGCCAGTCCAGGTGGGTGACTGTCGGACCCGAAGACGCGTCCACCTGCCATACAGGCTGCGAGAGCCTCTTCGATTTTCAGAATCGAGCCAGCAACCGCGGTCGATATTCGTGGGAAGGTTTTGTCTCCATGACGGGCGGACTCTTGTCTGAAGCTGTCTTGAACCAACTGACATAGCGATTCACTAGCGGTGAGGCCGAGAGCCATGAACGAGCATGGACAGGCCGACCGTGAGGTAGGTCACGGTGGCGATGTCGGCTGAGTGCGGGAGATGGGCATCTTCGATGATCACCGCGAACACGATCAACGCGAGTCCCCGCGGACCGAACCAACCCCGCTGACCCGGACAGGGGCTGAAGACGAGGCCACTATCGATCATCGGGTATCCGTTAGCGGGCAGGACCGGTGAGAGCGACCGGTCGCGCACCGGCTCCTTCCGCGCCGGGGGAGCCTCTGGGTGCCTGGCTGGACAGCCCAGGCACCCTCAGCCCCGAGCCGCGAAACTGCGTTTCACCGGCCCCCGATGCGAACAAATTATGGACAAGAGACCATCCAGCCTCAGGATGCTCCGCCAGAACAAACCCCCTCTGAGCTGCGGAGGGAGTGGGATTCGAACCCACGGGAACCGGAGTCCCACGGCTTTTCAAGAGCCGCGCATTCGTCCGCTCTGCCATCCCTCCTAGCGCTGGCCAGCGGCGCTTCGGCCAGGGTAGTCATCCGCTGCCGGCTACGACTCCATCTGAGACCGAAGATCGTCGAGCCAGGCGTCGGCGGCCCGCCAGGCGTCGTCGGCTTCGCGTCGCCGCGTCGGCCCGTGGGCGCCCGCCGCAGGGTAGGAGCCGAGGAACTTCACCCCGGCCAGGCTGGCGTGAAGATCGCGGAGACAGTCGGCCACCACCTCGTCGTCGAGGTGGCCGTCGAGGTCGATGACGAAGCAGTAGTCGCCCAGGCCTCGTTTGGTCGGGCGCGACTCCAACTTGGTGAGGTTGATGTTGCGCGCCGCGAACTGTCCGAGGATGCCGTGCAGGCTCCCGGGTCGGTCGTCGCGCTGGAAGCAGACGATGCTCGTGCGGTCGTGCCCGGTGGGCCGCGGCACGCCGGACGCAGCCACGGCCACGAAGCGGGTCTGGTTCTCGGGATGGTCTTCGACGTCCTCGACGAGAACCGATAGGCCGTACAGCCGTGCGGCGGTCCGGGGGGCGATGGCCGCCGCCCCGGGCTCGGGGTGCTCCCCCAGCTGACGGGCGGCGTCCGCCGTCGAATTGGCCGCCTGCTGCTCGACGCCCGGCAGGTGCTCGGCCAGCCACTTCTGGCACTGGGCGAGGGCCACCGGGAACGACAGGACCCGCCGGATCTCCTGGAGCCGGGTGCCGGCCGGGGCGAGCAGGTGGAGGTGGACGTCCAGGACCACCTCCCGCTGGATCATGAGGTCGTAGTCGAAGACGAGGGCGTCGAGCGTGGCGTTGACCGTGCCCTCGATGGCGTTCTCCATCGGCACGAAGCCGAGATCGACCTCCTTGCGCACGACGGCGTCGAGGACGTCGGTGATCGTGCCGCGAGGCTCGACGACCGCCGCGGCGTAGTCCGGCTGGGTGAGAAGGGCCTCCTCGGTGAAGGTCCCCGCCGGGCCGAAATAGGCCACCGTTGCCACAGGAGGGGTCACATCGGGGCAGGATAGTGACCCTCATGGACGAGCCCGCACTCCGCCAGCTGCTGGACGACGTCGCCTCGGGGACGTGCCCGCCTGACGACGCCCTCCGCCAGCTCCGGCGGCTGCCGTTCGCCGACATCGGCTTCGCGCGGGTGGACCACCACCGCCTCCTGCGGCAGGGCCTGCCCGAGGCCGTCTACGGCCCCGGCAAGACCGCTGAGCAGTGCGCCGCCATCGTGGTGGAGCTCCTCTCGGGCGGCGGCGGGCCGGTACTCCTCACCAGGGCCCGGCCCGAGCAGGTGACGGCGGCGCTCGCCGCGGCCGCCGAACTGGGCGAAGAGGGCGGCCGGGTGGTCCAGCCCGGCGAGCTGGCCACGGTGATCTGGCGCCCGGCTCCCCGGCGAGCCGGGCGGGTGGTGGTCATCAGCGCGGGCACCGCCGACCTCCCGGTGGCCGAAGAGTGTGCCGCCGTGCTCGACGCCCTCGGACTGCCGCCGCACGTGCTGGCCGACTGCGGGGCGGCCGGGGTGCACCGGCTCCTCTCCGTCGGCGACGAGCTGGCCCAGGCCGACGCCATCGTGGTGGTGGCCGGCATGGAGGGCGCGCTCGCCACCGTCGTCGGCGGCCTCACGCCTGCGCCCGTCGTGGCGGTGCCGACGAGCGTCGGCTACGGCTCGGCCTTCGAGGGGGTGACCGCGCTCCTCGCCATGCTCTCGTCCTGCGCCGCCGGAGTCACCGTGGTCGGCATCGACAACGGCTTCGGCGCAGCCTGCGCCGTGGCCCGGCTCCTCCCGTGAGCCCGTCCACCCCGGATGGGGTTCCCAGGAACGGCCGGACCACCGTCGCCTGGTTCCACTGCTTCTCCGGCATCGCCGGCGACATGGCCCTCGGCAGCCTGGTCGACGCCGGGGCCGACGTGGACGAGGTCGTGGCGCTGCTGCGACGGATCCCCTTCGGTGGCTGGCGACTGCGGGTGGAGCACGTCCTCCGCGGCGGCATCGACTGCACCCGGGTGGTCGTCACCGGGGCCGACGATGTGGTGGTGCGCACGCACGCCCACATCGTCGGACTGCTCTCGGAGGCCCGTCTGCCCGAGCGCGTGACCTCGCGGGCCCTCGCCGTCTTCGGGGCCCTCGCAGAGGTGGAGGCCCGGCTCCATCGCCGGTCGGCCCAGCAGGTGCACTTCCACGAGGTCGGCGGGCACGATGCCATCGTCGACATCGTGGGCACGGCGGCCGCGCTCGAGGTGCTCGACGTGGACGAGGTGACGGCCTCGGCCGTGGCCACCGGGACCGGCACCGTGCGCAGCGCGCACGGCCTGCTGCCCAACCCCTCGCCGGCCGTCGTCCGGCTGCTCGAAGGCGTCCCCACCTACGGGCGGCAGACGACCGTCGAACTGACCACGCCCACCGGGGCCGCCATCCTCGCCGGTCTCGCCACCTCGTTCGGCCCGCTGCCCCCGATGGAGGTTCGCTCGACCGGCTTCGGCGCCGGTCACCACGACCTGGCCGACCTGCCCAACTGCACGCAGGTCGTGGTTGGCGCGGCGCAGGCCCGGTCGGCCGGCGACGGTGGCCAGCCGGTCGTCGTGCTCGAGGCCAACCTGGACGACGCCACGGGCGAGCAGCTGGCGCACGCCGTCGCCACCCTGCTGGAAGCCGGCGCCCTCGACGCCTGGGTCACCCCGGTGGTCATGAAGAAGGGCCGCCCGGGTCACATCGTCCACGCTCTTTGTGACCCGGTCGCCGTGGCTCCGCTGCGCCAGGTCTTCCAGACGACGACCGGGACGTTCGGTGTCCGCGCCGTCGCCGCCGAGCGTTGGCCGACCTCGCGCTCGATGGACGCGGTCGACGTGGACGGCGAGACGGTGCGGATGAAGGTGGGGCCGCATCGGACGAAGCCCGAGTTCGACGACGTCGCCCGGACCTCCAACCGCACCGGGCGCCCGTTGCACGAGGTGGCCTCGTTGGCCGAAGAGGCGTGGCGCCGTTCCGGCGCGTCGTCCCCGGAGGGCCCCGGTGACACCGAGGATCCCGAACCGGCCTGACGTGCCTGTTCGACGGCGCGCCCGCTGCGCCACGAGTGTCCTGGTCAGCGTGACCTTTCTCGCCGGCTGCACCGCGGTGGCCTCGTCGAGCGATGTTCCGGCTTCCGCCACGTCACCGACCTTGTCCTGGGTCCCGTGCCCGGGCGCCGGCGGTGACCAGTGCGCCTCGGTCGAGGTACCCGTCGACTACCGCCATCCCGGGCACGGCGTGCTCTCGATCGAGGTCATCCGCCATCTCGCCACGGATCCGTCGGCCAAGAAGGGGGTGCTCATCTTCAACCCCGGTGGTCCGGGGGAGAGTGGCGTGCAGATCTTCCCGCTGTTCGTGGCCCTCGTCCCGCCCGCCGTCCAGCAGGACTTCGACCTCGTGTCCTTCGACGTGCGGGGCACCGGTCAGAGCGGTCAGCTGCGCTGTGGCCCAGGTCCCGGTGCAGTGGCCGCCGTGGCGCCGGCCCCCGATCGAACCGGCTCCCCACTGCCCGGCACCGCCGTGTTCACCCGGCTGGCCGGTCGGTGCCTGGCCGACGACCCGCTGACCCGCACGGTCGGCACCGTCGACACGGCTCGCGATCTCGACCGCATCCGGCAGGCACTCGGCGTCGACCGCCTCGACTACTACGGCCTCTCCTACGGGACCGAGCTCGGCGCGGTCTACGCCACGATGTTCGGGTCCCACGTCGGGGCGATGGTGCTTGACGGCGCGGTCGACCCGCTGCAGTCACTCAGTGTGCAGGCCACCGAGGAGGCGCCGGAGATCGACGCGGCGCTGAGCCACTTCTTCACGACCTGCGGGGCCGACCCGACCTGCCCGCTTCGCCCGGACCCGAAGGCCCTCTATGACGGGCTCCTGGCCCGCCTGGCCAAGGCCCCCCTCCCCGCGCCGGGCGGCGGCGACGCGACGCCGGTCACGCTCGGCGACCTCGAGACCGCCACCCTCCTCTACCTGAGCGTCCCCCGGTACACGCCGGCCTTCCCGGCCGCGGTGGCCGCGGCGGCCCGGGGCCACGGCGGCCCGCTCGCCAAGGTGGCGGCCTCGTTCGAGGAGGACATCGACGGTGCCCCGCTCGCCGCGGCCCAGTGGGCCATCACCTGCCAGGACGCCCCCCGCCATCTCGGCCCCGTGGCCGCCGGCACGCTCGCCGCCCGGTTGGCCGCCCGCTTCCCGCCGCTCGGCGCCGAGGCGGTGAGCAACGACCTGGCCGGCTGCGTGGCCTGGCCACGGGGCGCGTCACCGGTCACCGCGGTCCACGGCCCACCCACCCCGGCGCTCGTGATCGGCAACACCGTCGACCCGAATACGCCGCACGTGGCCGCGGTCCAACTGGCGCGGGCGCTCGGCTCGGCCCGCCTCGTCACCTGGGAGGGCGTCGGCCACACGTGGCTCCTGAACGGCACCGACGACCCGTGCATGCAGGACCTCGTCACCGCCTACCTGGTGGACGGCCGGGTCCCGTCGCCGGGGACGACCTGTCCCTGACCCCCGTAGAGTCCGCCTGTGCCGGCGATCGGGGTGTTCTGCGGCTCGAGCCCGGGGATCGACCAGCGGTACGCGGCGGAGGCGGAGGAGGTCGCCCGGCTGCTCGTCGAGCGCGGCGTGCGCATCGTCTACGGCGGTGCCCACGTCGGGACCATGGGGGTGCTCGCCGACACGGCCCTCGCCGCCGGCGGCGAGGTGGTCGGCGTGATCCCCGAGCACCTCGTCGGCCGGGAGGTGGCCCACCCCGGACTCTCCGAGCTCGTCGTCGTGGGCTCGATGCACGAGCGCAAGGCCCTCATGGCCGAGCTGTCCGACGGCTTCGTGGCGCTGCCCGGTGGCCTCGGCACGCTCGACGAGTTCGCCGAGATCGTGACCTGGTCGCTCCTCGGCCTGCACGACAAACCGACCGCCGTGTTCAACCGGTCGGGCTACTTCGACCAGCTGCTCTCGTTCTTCGACCACGCAGTGGCCGAGGGGTTCCTTCGCCCACACCACCGGGCCCGCGTGCTCGAGGCTCGGACCCTCGACGAGGTCGTCGGCCTCGTACTCGGGGCGGTGGGCGTCAACCGGCGAGGTGACGGGCGAGGAACGCCTCGCTGAATTCGAACTCCTCGAGGGGCACCGCGCCGTGGCGGCCGGGGTTGGCGTGCAGCCGCTTGTCAGCGGCGCCGAGGGCCCCGAACAGGTCGAAGGCCGTGGCCTTGTCGAAGAGCTCGTCGTCCCACTGGACGAGGAAGAGGATCGGGCAGACCACGTTGGGGGCGTCCGCCGCCACCCGGGCCTTCGTGGGCCCGGTCAACCCCATGAGGCCGAGCACGGCGACGACGATGCGGGGCTCGGCCGCCACGAAGGGGAGGCCGAGGATCGTCCCCATCGAGAGGCCCCAGTAGCCGGTCGGGCCGGGACCCACCTCGTCGAGGCCCTGGAGGTGGTCGAGCGTGGCCCGCCAGTCCCCGACCATGGCGTCGGTCATGCCGTCGTCGCCCGCCCAGCGCTGGGAGAACTCGAGGAAGGTGAGGGCCCGGTCGTCGCCGAGGTCGGCCCGCCGGTGGCCGTGCACCGGTCCGTCGATGGCCGCCGCGGCGAAGCCCCGGTGGCGGACGACCCGGCGGGCCAGCCCCACCACGTAGGCCTCGCGCTTGGTGCCCGAGGCCCCGTGGCCGATGAGGACGAGCGGCCGCGGGCCGCGGGCGCCGGACGGCGTCCAGAGGAGGCCGGGGACGAGCCGCCCCTCGTGCTCGTGCTCGAAGCGTCGCTCGAAGACGCTCTCGCTCTCGGTTTCCTCGAGGAAGCGCACGGTCGCGACGACGTCCGCCGGCGGCCTATTCGGCCGCCTCGGCCAGCGACTCGGCCAAGGACGGATGCACGAGCATGCTCTCGACGATGTCGCCCACCTTGAGGCCGGCCGTGACCGCCACCGCGATGACCGAGATCAGCTCGGCGGCGTTTTGTCCGACGATGGACCCGCCGAGCACGACACCGGTGTTGGGATCAGAGACGATCTTCACGAAACCCCGGGGGTCGTTGTCGATGAGGGCCCGGGCGTTGGCGGCGAACGGGACCTTCGTGACCCGGATCTTGCGGCCCTCGGCGAAAGCGTCCGCCTCGGCCAGTCCGACGTCGGCGATCTCGGGTTCGGTGAAGATGGCCGAGGGCGCCTTGTCGTAGTTGAGGTGCCGGTGGGCCACGGTGTGCCCGATGGCGATGTGCTCGGCGATCTTGCGCCCCTGCATCGAGGCGACCGACGACAGCGGCAGCTTGCCCGAGAGGTCGCCGGCCGCGTAGATGTGGGGCACGTTCGTCTGGCAGTGGTGGTTGATCGGGACGTAACCGGCGCCGTCGACGTGCACCCCCGCCGCCTCCAGGCCGAGGTGCTCCGAGTTCGGGATGAGGCCGATGGCAAGGAGGGCGTGGGAACCCGGGGCCACCCGGCCGTCGTCGCAGCCGACGAGCACGCCCGACTCGGTCCGCTCGACCCGCTCGGCCCTCGCCCCTTTGAGGAGGCGGACGCCGCGGCGCAGGAAGTTCTGCTCGAGCACCGCGGCCACCTCGGGGTCCTTGGTCGGCAGCACCTGCTGGCGGCTGACGATGAGCGTCACCTCCGAGCCGAGCGAGGTGAACATGTGGACGAACTCGACGCCGGTGACACCCGAGCCGATCACCACGAGGTGCTCGGGGAGCTCCTTCGGCGGGTAGGCGTCCCTCGTCGTGAGGACCCGGTCGCCGTCGAGCGGCGCCCAGTCGGGGACCCGGGGCCGGCTGCCGGTGCTGAGCAGGACGGCGTCCGCCTCGATCGTCCTCGTTCCCTCGGCCGTCTCGGCCACCACGGTGTGGGCGTCGACCAGCCGGCCGGTCCCGTGGAGGAGGTCCACCCCCTGGCTCTCGAGGATGGCCACGGTGGCCTGCTCCAGGCGCTGCTCCACCGAGAGGATGCGCTCCCGCAGGACGTCGAGATCGAGGCGGGCCGCCACGTCGGCCAGGCCTATGCCGGGGGCGCGGCCGAGGAAGGACATGGCCGCCCCGGTGGCGATCATGGCCTTCGAGGGGATGCAGTCGAGCAGGTTGGCCGAGCCCCCGACGATGTCGCGCTCGACGAGGGTCACCTCGACCCCGAGCCGGGCGGCGTGGGTGGCCGCCTGGTTCCCGGCGGGGCCACCGCCCAGGATCACGAAGCGCACGGCACGCCTCCACCCTGTTGCACGAAGGAGAGCGTAGGGGATGGCCCTCCGCCACCCGCCGCGCCGGATCGCCTGACCCCTCGGTTGAGTGCGATCCTGGCGACGAGGAGGTGTCCATGCGCAACCCGATGTTCGTCCCCGACGAGCGCACGACCGAGCTCATCTTCGACTACTGCCGCCGGCGGCTCTCGCAGGACCCGGTGTCCCTCGACTACGGGGGCACCCGGGACCTGGGCTCGGTGCTCGAAGGGCTCCTCGGGTCCGAGGGACACGACCCGGCCGCGGTGCTCACGCTCTTCGCCGAGCATCTCGCCACCGCGGTGATCTCGTGCGACAGCCCCCGCTTCTTCTCGTTCATCCCGGCCGCCCCGACCAAGTCGTCGCTCCTGTTCGACATGGTGGTCTCGTGCTCGTCGCTCCACGGCACCTCGTGGCTCGAGGCGGCCGGGGCGGTGGCCGCCGAGAACCAGGCGTTGGCCCTCCTCACCCGCCTGGCCGGTCTCCCGGCCGGGGCCGGCGGCTGTTTCGTGTCGGGTGGGTCGCTCGGCAACCTGTCGGCCCTCGTCGTGGCCCGGGACACCGCGGCCAAGCGGCTCGGGCGGTCGGTCGACCGGCCGCGCATCGCCGTGAGCAGCGAGACGCACTCCTCGGTGGCCAACGCCCTCTCCATCATCGGCGTCGCCCCCTTCCTCGTGCCGACCACCGACCACCGCCTCACCGGTGCGGCCCTCCGGGCAGCGCTCGACGCCGACCCGACGAGCGACGACGTCGTGGGGGTGGTGGCCACCGCGGGGACCACCAACGCCGGCATCGTCGACGAGCTGTCCAGCGTGGCCGAGGTGGCGGGCGAACGGGCACTCTGGTGCCACGTCGACGCGGCCTACGGCGGGGCCGCGCTCTTCGCGCCGTCGGCCCGTCACCGCTTCAGGGGCATCGAGCTGGCCGACTCGTTCATCGTCGACCCCCACAAGTGGCTCTTCGCCCCGTTCGACTGCGCCGCCCTCCTCTACCGCCAGCCCGAGCTGGCCCGGGCCGTGCACACCCAGCACGCCTCGTACCTCGACGCGATGCACGACGAGACGGCGCCGGGGGCCGGGGTGTGGAACCCGGCCGACTACGCCTTCCACCTCACCCGTCGGGCCCGGGGCCTCCCGCTGTGGTTCTCGCTCGCCGTCCACGGCACCGACGCCTACAAAGACGCCGTCGAGACCGTGCTCGAGCTCACCCGGGCCGTGGCCCGGCGCATCGAGGCCGCGCCGCACCTGCGGCTCGTGCGCGACCCGGAACTCTCGGTCCTGCTCTTCGAGCGTGACGGCTGGGGGGACGAGGACTACCGGGCGTGGTCGGCCGAGCTGCTCAGCCGTCAGCAGGCCTTCGTCATGCCGTCACGCTGGGAGGGCCGCCCTGTGGCCCGGATGGCCTTCCTCCACCCCGACACCACCTTCGAGATGGTCGACGACGTCCTCTCCCCCATGGCCTGAGCTGCGGCTTCAGGTCCGCGACGGGCCGGCGCTGCCGGCCGGGCGGTCGGCGAGCAGCGGGTCGCTCGGCCGACGCACCGCCTCACCGGCCTGCTGCCGCCGGCGCCAGGCCAGGCCGGACAGGGCCTCCAGGACGACCCGGTTGGCCAGGTAGGCCGTGACCTCGGCGTGGTCGTAGGGCGGGGAGACCTCGACGATGTCGAGCCCGGCCACCGGCAGCTCCATCGTGATGCGTCGGACCGCGTCCAGCAGCTGCCGTCCGGTCAGGCCACCCGGCTCGGGGGTGCCCGTCCCCGGGGCGAGGCCCGGGTCGACCACGTCGACGTCGACCGAGACGAAGACGGCGTCGCAGTCGTCGGTGGCGATGGCGAAGGCGTCGTCGAGGCAGGCGTCGAGGCCCCGCGCCACGACCTCGGTCATCTCGAAACTGCGCATGCCCTGCTCGGCCATCCAGTCGAGCGTCTCGGGCTCGGGCCAGTAGCCCCGGAGGCCGATCTGGAGGAAGCGGTCGCCCCGCGTGGCCCCCGACTCGATCAGCCGCCGCATCGGGGTGCCGTGGCCGTAGAGCGAGCCGAACTGGGTGTTGCCGGTGTCGGCGTGGGCGTCGAAGTGGATGACCGAGACCCGGCCCCACCCGACGTGTCGGGCCACGCCGGTCACGTCGGGGAGAGCGATGCTGTGGTCGCCACCGAGGACGACCGGCACGGTCCCCGAGCGGGCCAGCCGCTCGACGGCGGCCTCGAGCGCGGCCAGCGCCGTCTCGATCTCGCCCGGGACCATCAACACGTCGCCCACGTCGACCACCGGCAGCTCCAGGAGGGGGTCGACGCCGAGCGCGAGGTGCGGGCGGCTGCCGTTGTGGGGGAGGTAGTCGGTGGCCCGGATGGCCCCTGGGCCGAAGCGGCAGCCCGGGCGGTGCGACGTGCCGCCGTCGAACGGGCCGCCCACCACGACCGCGCCGGCGGCGGCGTAGGTGGCGGGGTCGTCCAGATCGGCCGCCGGCACGCCGCAGAAGGTCACGTCGGGGCCGAAGAAGTTGGTCCGCATGCTCGACATCCTGGCCCAAGGGGCCCGGAGGTGCGCCCGTCAGCCGGCCGGCAGCCCCACGAAGCCGGCCATCGCCGCCGTGGCCCGGTCGAAGAAGGTCACCCGGTCCTCGACCACGTTCTCCAGGTGCCCGAACAGCTCGAAGCTCACCAGACCGAACACCTGGGTCCAGGCCACGAGGGCCCGGAAGACCACGTCGGGCGGCGAGCCGGGCAGGGCGACGTCGGCCACCCGGACGAGCTCGTCCCGGAGGGCCGGTGGGAGCGCCGGTGCCGGCGACCCGGCGGTGAGGTCGCCGGCCCGGGCGGCGTCGGCCACGACCGAGGCGAGGGCGCCGGTGACCCGGCTGGCCGGCCCGATCGTGAGCTCGGGGGCCCGGTAGCCGGGCACCGGCGAGCCGTAGAGGAGGGCGTACTCGTGGCGGTGGGCGAGGGCCCAGTGCCGTATGGCCCGGGTCACCGCCCGCCAGCGGGCCGCCGGGTCGTCGGCCGGCGTGGCAGCGAGGGCCTCCTCGGCCGCCCGGCCGATGTCGTTGTAGGCGTCGACGAGGAGGGCGGTGATGAGGTCGTCGCGGGAGGGGAAGTAGCGGTAGACGGCCGACGACACCAGGCCGACGTCGCGGGCCACGGCCCGGAGCGAGAGGCCGACCGCGCCCTGCGCCGCGATGCGACGCCGGGCGGCCTCTTTGATCTCACCTGTGATCTCCGCCCGCGCCCGCTCACGGGCCGTCTTGGCTGGCACACCCCCATACTGGCACTCCCGAGAGCAGCGATCTCGTCCGGATGCGCTGCTCTCGTCCGCTCAGGGCCAGGCCGGCGGGGCCGTCGAGAAGCCCGGCGGCGGTGGGGGCGGCGGCTCGGCGTCCCAGCGGGGCCGGGCGAGCGCCCGGGCGGTGATGGCCCCGAGGAGCCCGGCCACCGCGAGCACCACGAAGATGACGTGGGACGGGACGCCGCTCTGGTAAATGGCCGTGGCCACGCTCTCGCCGGCGCCCCGCTTGGAGGAACGCAGGACCAGCCACGGCACGAGCCACGTCGAGAGGATGGCCATCACGCCGATCACCGCCGCCCAGCGGCCGACCCGGCCGAGCACCAGGTCCCGGCGACCGGCGACGAGCAGGGCCAGCGCCACCAGGGCGAGGGCCGCCAGCGCGGCGCCGATCGCCGCTTCCCGGAGGTCCTTCGCCACGAGGGCGACGTCGTGGCGACCCGTGTCGACCGACAGGGGGTGGCCGGCGAGCACCGGCCCGAGCGAGGGGTCGAGGCTGGAGAGCTCGCGTTGGAGCTCGCGCGAACCGCTCGGCGACTGGGCCACCGACTGGTCGACCTTCGGGTTCTTGAGGGCCGAGCTGATGGCGCCCTTCACTTGCGGGTCGTGGGCCAGGCTCGGATCGACGCCCTCCAGCTGCTGATAGAGCGACTGCGTCGACTGGCCGAGCACGAGCGAGCTGATCTCGGTCTCGATCCGCTGGATCAGCAGGGACCCGAACCAGGCCGCGAGCCCGGCCCCGGCCATCAGGATGGCGATCCCGACGAGGAAGCCGGCGAGCACGTCACGCCCGGTGCGCGGCCGTGGACTCAGCACGACCAGCTCTCGGCCTTTGACCGGCAGACCGCGATATCGTCCACCCGCACGTCGCCCCTCCTCCCCCCATTCTCCCACGAGGACCGGTCGGAGCCGCAGCCAAGCCCGGCGTAACACGGCGGAGCGGCCTGCCGTTCTAACTTCGGCGGCCGGTATCGCACCGGTTGCCATCCCGGAGAGGAGACTGCCATGGGCCGTCGTCACCCGTCCTCGTCCATCCGCCAGCTCGCCCGCGCAGTGTCGGCCGCTGCGGTGGTCCTCGCCGCCAGCTGGGCCGTCGCCGTGCCGGCTTCGGCAGGGGCCTCGGGGCCGAAGGTCGGTCCGGACCAGTACTTCGGCGGGCTCGTCAACGGCTCGACCGGCGACCCCCAACCGGCGGTCATCCAGATGGCCTGCTTCGGCCCGATCAGGACGGGCGAGACCGGTCACCCTCTGCCGGGCCAGACCATCGGCATCTTCCTCGGCGAGGATGCCGCGCCGTTCCTCGGCTTCACCGGCGCGAACGCCAACCAGATCGGCGTCTTCTTCAACGCGCCACCGCCGGTGGGCGGTCCGGTGGCCGGACGGATCACCTTCACCCACTACGGCACGAAGAAGCTGCGGACGAGCCTCGTCCTGCCCTGTGCCGGCTCGGGCAACGTGTTCTTCGTGCCCCTCCCGATGGACCCGCCGGTCTCCAGGGCAGCCGTGGTCCCGGTGATCTTCGTCGGGCAGCCCTGAGCCGGACGAGGGCGGGGGACGGGTGGCGGAGGACCCGGCAGGCACGAGCCTGACCTGGGACGAGGTGGCCCGTCGCCTCGCCCGGCCGGCGAACTACTGGCTCGGGACTACCGGCGACGACGGCGCGCCCCGCGCCGTGCCGATGTGGGGCGTCGTGCTCGACAACCTCTTCTACCTCTACGCCGAGCGCCGGTCGGTGAAGGCCCGGCACATGGCGGCCGAGCCCCGGGTGGTGGTGCACCCGGAGAGCGCCGAGGACGTGCTGATCGTCAGGGGCACCGTCGACGACCTCGGGCCGCCGGGCCGGGCGCCGGCGGTGGTGGCCGCCTTCGCCGAGAAATATCCGGCGGAGGACGACGCCCCCTACCTGCCGTCAGCCGAGCGCTTCGACGTGCTCTACGCCCTCAGACCGACGAACGCGATCACCTGGCTGATCGAGGACCCAGAGGGCACGACCCGACGCTGGCGGGTCGACGCTCCTTGAGCGACCGCCGACCCGTTCGTCCTGCCGCGGCGGCTCACCGGCCCCGCCACTGCGGCGCCCGCCGCTCACCCGCCGCCGCCATGCCCTCGGCCGCGTCGTCGGTCGCCCCCACGACGAGCCGCAGGGTCTCGCCGAAGCGCAGCGCCTCGAGGGGCGGCAGCGTGGCCGCCCGGGCGGCCGCCTCCTTCATGGCCCGCTGCGCCAGAGGAGCCCCGGCCACGAGTCGGGCCGCCAGGGCCCGGGCCTCGTCGAGCAGGTCGTCGTGGGGCACCACCCGCCAGACGAGACCCATCTCCTTGGCCCGCGCCGCGTCGACCTGCTCACCGGTCAGGAGCAGCTCCATGGCGTCGGCCCAGTGCAGGCGGCGGCTGAGGCGCAGCGCGCCCACGATGGCCGGGACGCCGAGGCGGACCTCGGGATAGCCGAACCGGGCCTGGTCGCTCGCCAGCACGAAGTCGCACCACGTGACGAGGGTGAGGCCGTAGCCCAGGCAGTAGCCGTTCACCGCGGCGATCACCGGCTTCCAGATCTCCCAGCCGCTCTCGAAGGAGTTGAGGGTGGGCTTCTCGAAGAACGTGCCGGGGAACTCGCCGGTCGACCCGGCCCCGTCGCGGAGGTCGGCCCCGGCGCAGAAGGCCCGGCCGGCCCCGGTGACAATGGCCACCCAGGCCTCCTCCTCGTCCCGGAAGCGGGCGAAGGCGGCGTTCAGGTCCCGGCGCAGCTCGCCGTTGATGGCGTTGAGCGCCTCGGGCCGGTTGTAGGTGATGGTGGCCACGTGGCCATCCAGCTCGTAGAGGACGGTGTCGGGCATGGCCGCACCGTACCGGTGACCTCCGGCTCGCGCCTCAGGGCCGGGCCAGGACCTCGACGTGCACAGTCACGAACACCCCGTCGTCGTCCTCGGTCCAGCGGGTGAAGGCGTCGGCGATGGCCGCCAGCTCGTCGGGCGTGCTCAGCCCGTACTCCACCGACTGCCGGGCGAACTCGCTCTCCACCACCCGGTCGGCCCACAGACCGCCCCAGAAGGCCCGGTCCTCCGGTGCGGCGAAGGTCCACGTCGAGGAGGACACCTCGACCGAGCCGAACCCGGCGGCCCGGACCCAGGCCGGGAGGTGGCGGCCGGCGTCGGCCTCGGTCCGGTTGGCCGCGGTGAGCTCGTGGTAGAGGACCAGCCAGCGGTCGAGCATCTCGTCGGCCGGCGACCAGAAGAACCCCCCGTAGTCGCCGTCGCGCACCGCGAGGAGCCCGTCCGGCTTGAGCACCCGGCGCATCTCGACGAGCGCCCGCACCGGTTCGCTCAGGTGCTGCACCACTTGGTGGGCGTGGACGACGTCGAACGACGCCCCCTCGTGATCGAGCGCGTACACGTCGCCGACCTCGAACGAGAGGTTCTCCAGGCCGGCAGACCCGGCCGCGGCGCGAGCGAGCTCGATGACCTCGGCGGACGCGTCGACCGCCGCCACCCGCCCCGGGGCGACCCGATGAGCCAGGTCGACTGTGATCGAACCAGGGCCGCAACCCACGTCGAGCAGTGCCATCCCCGGTCGGAGATGGGGCAGCAGATAGCCCGCCGAGTTCTCCGCCGTCCGCCACCGATGGCTCCGGAGCACGGACTCGTGATGGCCGTGGGTGTACCGGTCTCTGGGAGGTCTCATCGTTTCGCCGGCCGACAAGTCCTTCGATGACTCACTGAGCGGCCATCGATGGATGGGTCACACCGACTCAGGCGACGTGGTGCCTCAGTAGGTCACGATGGTCATCAACGGGTCCTGGCAAGGGTCGCACGCGGACAATGTCACCGTCGATCTCGACCACCTGAGCAACAGCTGTCGCCGAACCCTCTCCTACGACCAACCAGGCACCCTCGACCACCAGGCTGGGATCACGAGCTTCATCGATGAAGGTCCACGGCAGACCGGAATCGTCCTCGCTGTTCAGGTCGACCACAAGATCGACTCCGACCTCGGTCTCGTCGCTCATCCTTCTTCCACCTTCTCCCGATGGTACGGGTTCACCAGAATTCTATGCTCGCAGGAGCTCGGCGACGCCTACCGCCAGTTCGCCGCCACTCGGAAGCGCCTCGTGCCCTTCGTCTGGTGACGGCCGGGCGCGGTCCCGGTGGCCGCGTCGCTCAGAGATTCAGGCGGTAGACGTTGGTCTCGCGCTGCTCGAAGCCGAGCCGCTGGTAGAGGCGGTTGGCGTCCTCCCGGCTGGCCCGGCTGGTGAGCTCGACCGTGCGGGCGCCGCTCTTCTGGGCCAGGTCCACCGCGGCGTGGACGAGCGCCGCGCCGGCCCCCTGGCCCCTCGCCTCGCTGTCCACGACGACGTCTTCGATCCAGGCCCGCACCCCGGTCGGCACCCGGAAGAGAGCCAGCGTGAGCGAGCCCACGATCCGGCCCTCGTCGTCGCGGGCCACGAACATCGTGGTGGCCGGGGAGTCGACGATGTTCTCGAGCTCGTAGGCGGTGGGCAGGCTGGCCGTCGAGGAGAGCTGCGGCATGAGGGCGTTCATGGCCCGCTGCAGCTCGGGATCGGCCACCACGACCTGTTCGACCTCGATGGCTGGTTCCTCGCTCACGCGGTGGTAGGTCCGGCGCTCAGCGCTCGGGTTCTTCGGTGCCCCGCCACATCGGCTGGCGCACCCGGTCGTAGAGGACGTCGCGGTGCTCGCCGCGCACGGCCGCGAACACGTGGGGGCCCCACCGCTCCGCCCCCACCAGCGGCTCGGGCAGGTTGTCGGGCGAGAACCAGCCGGCGTCGCGGCATTCGAGGGGGTGCGGCTCGAGCTTGCCGCCGGTGGCCCGGCAGTGGAACACGAGCGAGTAGAGCGGGACCCGGGTGAAGCCGAGGCGCAGACCGTCGAGGACGGCGATGAGGCGGACCGTCTCGGCCTCGATGCCGGTCTCCTCCTTCACCTCCTTCACCACCACCTCGGCGGCCGAGTAGCCCACGTCGCACCAACCGGTGGGGTAGAGCCACACGCCGGAGTCGGCCCGCTGGATGAGGAGGAGCTCGCCCTTGTCGTTCCCGACCGCCGCCCCGACCGCCACCTTGGGGGTCACGTAGCCCGGGATGCCCTGGCCCACCTGGCCCAGCCACTCCTCGACCAGCCCCGGGGCGTCCTCGAGCTCCTCGGCCCCGTCGGCCGCGGCGACCCGGATGTCGGCCGCCACCTTCAGGATCTCCTCGAACCGCTCGCGCTCGTAGAGGCTCTCGGTGAACCCGAGCCCGGTCCGGGCGATCGCCGCGAGGCTCTCGCTCCAACGCAAGAGGGTCCGCAGCGGGACCGGTCGCTCCACGCCGCCGACGCTACCTCGCCCGGACGGCGCGCCGGACGCCCTGGCCGGCGCCCCGGTCCCGCCTGCACCACAATGTGACGTGGCCGTGAACGAGGACTGCCGTCACTACGTGATGCAGAGCACCAGGACCGGCGAGCGCCTCGAGCGCTGCAAGGTCGGGGCCAACGACCCCCTGCCCTTCGCCTGTCCGGAGGGCTGCCTCTTCTACGAGCCCCGGCGGGTGTCCTCGGCCGGCTGGCAGGTCCCGAAGGAGGACACCCCGCCCAGCCGGGGCTGAACCTCAACCCTCGAGGACGTCCCCCAGGAGGTCCACCTGGACCCCCTCGGCCCGCAGCCACGCCAGGGCGGCCTCGACCGGACCGGGCTCCCCGTCGATCTCGCAGACGATCCATCCCTGGTGCTCCTCGACGTTGGCCCGCCGGATGTTGGGCTCCACGTCGAACTGGCGGACCATCCGGGCGAGAAGCGGGGTCCGTACGAGGGCCTCGGGGAAGGTCAGCTTGACCCGGACCTGGATCACCGACCGCCGCCGGCCGCCAGGTCGAGCGAGCGGTTGAGGCTGCCCGACCGGAACCCCTCGAGGTCGAGGGCCACGAAGGCGTAGCCGGCCGACCGCACCGCGGCGACCACGTCCTCGCGCCGGACGAGCACCTCGGCCAGGTCGTCGGGCTCGAACTCGAGTCGGGCCACGTCGCCGTGGTGGCGCACGCGCAGCTGGGCGAAGCCCAGCGCCCGGAGCGCCGACTCGGCCTCGGCCACCGACCGAAGGGTGCCGAGCGTGACGGGCGTGCCGTAGGGGACCCGCGAGGCGAGGCACGCCGCGGCGGGCTTGTCGGCGGTGCGCAGGGACAGTCGGGCCGACCACGCCCGCACGTCGGCCTTGGTGAAGCCGGCCGTGACGAGCGGGAACGTCGCGCCGAGGGCCGCCGCCGCCTGCTGGCCCGGCCGGTGGTCGCCGAGGTCGTCCACGTTCACCCCGAGCACCACGGCCGACCGCTCGGTCGCGGCCAGCGGGCCGAGCGCGGCCATGAGGGCCGTCTTGCAGCGGGCGCAGCGGTCCGGGCCGTTGGCCACGTAGGTCGGGTCGTCGAGCTCGTCGGTGGGCACGCCCCGCCACCGCAGCCCCCACTCCTCGGCCAGGGCCCGGCAGTCGGCCTCCTCCTCGGGCCCGAGCGACGGCGAGAGGGCCGTGACGCAGAGGACGTGTTCGGGCCCGAGGGTGTCGGTCGCCACTTTGGCGAGGAAGGCCGAGTCCGACCCGCCGCTAAAGGCCACGACCACCCGGCCCAGCCGACGGAGCTCCACCTCGAGGTCGGCGAGCGTCGCGGTCACGCCGGCCCCGCGGCGGCCAGCACCTCGTCGAGGTCGGCCACCATCCCGGTGTAGAAGGGCCCGAACTCGGCGTAGCGGGCCGAGGCCTCGTCGAAGCGCATCTCGTAGACGCACTCCTTCAGGTCGTCGGGGTGGACGCCGAAGAGCGTGACGCCCCACTCCCAGTCGTCGAGCCCCGCCGAGCCCGTCACGAGCTGGAGCACCCGTCCCCGGAAGGTCCGGCCCACCGCGCCGTGGCCGCGCATGAGCTCGGTCCGGTCCTCGAACGGGAGCGTGTACCAGTTGGCCTCGGGCCCACGGCGCTTCGACATGGGGTAGAAGCAGAAGGCCGGCATGCCCTCCGGCGGGAGCTCGGGGTAGAGCCGGGCCCGCTGCAGCTCCTCGGGCACCCCCGCTGCGTACTCGGAGACCTCGGTGAGCGAGACGTAGGAGGCCACCGGTTCGAGGCCGGCCCGGGTGACCGCCGTTTGGAAGGCCCGGAGGCTCCAGAGGTCCGGGCCGACGACGACGAGCCCGACGTCGGCCTTGTGGCCGAGGAGCGCCACCGGCACCACCTGGTGGCCCTGCTTCCTGGCCGCCTCCTCCGCCCGGCGCAGCGCGGCGGCGTCGAGCGCCGGCGTCGCCTTGCAGAAGAGGTGCAGCACCCCCCAGCCGGTCGAGGGGCCGAGCGGACCCGGGCCGGTCTCGGTCGTCACGGCCCAAGTCTACGGACGCCGGGCAGGGCCGCCCTCGGGGCGCCCGCCGACGCGACGAGGGGCGCCCTCCCGGGCGCCCCTCGCTCGTCCGTTCACCTTTCGGCCGGCGGGTGTCCCGCCGGGGAGGAGGCTCAGAAGTCCTCCATGCCGCCGCCGGGCATGGCGGGGGCCCTGTCCTCGGGCTTGTCCACGATGACCGCCTCGGTCGTGAGGAACAGCGCGGCGATCGAAGCGGCGTTCTGCAGCGCCGAACGGGTCACCTTGGCGGCGTCGATGACACCGTCCTTGAACATGTCGCTGTACTCACCGGTGGCCGCGTTCAGGCCCTCCGAGGGGTTCTTCAGGTGGCGCACCTTGTCGACGACGACGCCGCCCTCGAGGCCGGCGTTCACGGCGATCTGCTTCAGCGGCTCCTCGACCGCCCGGGCCACGATGCGGGCCCCGGTGGCCTCGTCGCCCTCGAGCTTCTCGGCCTGCTCGAGGATCGCCGACTGGGCCCGCAGGAGGGCCACGCCGCCCCCGGGCACCACGCCCTCCTCGATGGCCGCCTTGGTCGTCGACACGGCGTCCTCGATGCGGTGCTTCTTCTCCTTCAGCTCGACCTCGGTGGCCGCGCCGACCTTGATCACCGCCACGCCGCCCGAGAGCTTGGCCAGGCGCTCCTGGAGCTTCTCCCGGTCGTAGTCCGAGTCGGTGTTCTCGATCTCGGTCTTGATCTGGTTGATCCGGCCCTTGATGTCGGCCTCGGTGCCCGAGCCCTCGACGATGGTCGTCTCGTCCTTCGTCACAACCACCTTGCGGGCCCGGCCGAGGAGGTCGAGGCCCACGTTCTCGAGCTTCAGGCCGACCTCTTCGGTCACGACCTGGCCGCCGGAGAGGATGGCGATGTCCTGGAGCATCGCCTTGCGGCGCTCGCCGAAGCCCGGGGCCTTCACGGCCACGCTCTTGAACGTGCCCCGGATCTTGTTGACCACGAGGGTCGCCAGGGCCTCGCCCTCGACGTCCTCGGCCACGATGGCGAGCGGCTTGCCGCTCTGGATGACCTTCTCGAGCACGGGGAGGAGGTCCCGCACCGCCGAGATCTTCGAACCCACCAGGAGCAGGTAGGCGTCCTCGAGGACGGCCTCCATGCGCTCGGGGTCGGTCACGAAGTAGGGCGAGATGTAGCCCTTGTCGAAGCGCATGCCCTCGACGAGGTCCATCTCCATGCCGAAGGTCTGGGACTCCTCGACGGTGATGACGCCGTCCTTGCCCACCTTGTCGATGGCCTCGGAGATCATGTCGCCGATCTCGTTGTCGGCGGCCGAGATCGAGGCCACCTGGGCGATCTGGGACTTGGACTCGGTCTCCTTGGCGATGGAGTGGATCGAGTTGACGGCCGTCTCGACCGCCGCCTCGATGCCCTTCTTGAGGGACATTGGGTTGGCCCCGGCGGCCACGTTGCGCAGGCCCTCGTGGACCATGGCCCAGGCCAACACGGTGGCCGTCGTCGTGCCGTCACCGGCCACGTCGTCGGTCTTCTTGGCCACTTCCTTCACGAGCTCGGCCCCGATCTTCTCGTAGGGGTCCTCGAGGTCGATCTCCTTGGCGATCGACACGCCGTCGTTCGTGATGGTCGGGGCGCCCCACTTCTTGTCGAGCACCACGTTGCGGCCCTTGGGACCGAGGGTCACTCGTACGGCGTCGGCCAACTTGTTCATGCCGGTCTCGAGCGCCCTGCGGGCCTCCTCGTCGAAGGCGATCAGCTTGGGCATGTGGTCATTTCCTCCGTAGCTCCACCGGTCCGGGGGTGGTCCGGCTCTCCTGCCGCTCCATTGTAGCGGCGCATTAGCACTCTCGATGTTCGAGTGCCAACAGCAAACCACGCCGGACCGGCGGGCGCAACCCCGGGCCGGGCACCGGGGCCCGGTCAGCCCCCGGCCACCGCCGGGACGATGGAGACCGTCTGGCCGTCGGCCACCGGCGTGGCCAGGCCCTGGAGGAACCGGACGTCCTCGTCGGCCAGGAAGACGTTCACGAACCGGCGGAGCTGGCCCTCCTCGTCGAAGAGGCGCTCGGCGAACCCCGGGTGGGCGGCGTCGAGGCCCTGGAGGACCTCCCCCACCGTCGCCCCATCGGCTGGCACCTCGCCGGCCCCCCCGGTCAGGGTGCGGAGCTGGGTCGGGACCCGGACCGAGACGCTCACCGGCCCGGCCCTCCCCCGTCCGTCTCGATCGCCGCTTCGAAGGCCTCGAGGGTGGGGGCGATCGTCGCGGTCGGGCGGACCGCGCCGGCGAGGGCCTCGACGGTCTTCAGGCCGTGCCCGGTGACGAGGGCCACCACCCGCTCGTCCGAGCGGACCACGCCCTCGGCCGCCAGCTTGGCCAGGGTGGCGATCGTCACCCCGCCGGCCGTCTCGGCGAAGATCCCCTCGGTGCGGGCGAGGAGCCGGATGCCCTCGACGATCTCGTCGTCGGTCACCGCGGCGAGGGCCCCGCCGCTCCTGCGCACCGTCTCGAGCGCGTACCAGCCGTCGGCCGGGTTGCCGATCGAGAGCGACTTGGCGATCGTCGACGGGCGGACCGGCCGGATGGCGTCGGCCCCCTCGGCGAAGGCCGTGGCCACCGGGGCGCACCCGGCGGCCTGGGCCCCCGACACCCGGACGGCCGGCGGCTCGTCGAGGAGGCCCACCTTGGCCAGCTCCTCGAAGCCCTTCGCCACCTTCACGAGCTGGCTGCCCGAGGCCACCGGCACCACGACGTGGTCCGGGGCCTGCCAGCCGAGCTGCTCGGCCACCTCGAAGGCGAGGGTCTTCGAGCCCTCGGCGTAGTAGGTGCGGACGTTCACGTTGACGAAGGCCCACGACGGCTGCTCGCTCGAGAGCTCGGCGCAGAGCCGGTTCACGTCGTCGTAGGTCCCCCGCACGGCCACGACGGTGCCGCCGTAGACGGCGGTCATCGTGACCTTGGCCCGCTCGAGGTCCTCGGGGATGAGGACGACCGAGGCCATGCCGGCCCGGGCGGCGTGGGCGGCCACCGAGTTGGCCAGGTTGCCCGTCGAAGCGCACGCCGCCACCTTGAAGCCGAGCTCCCGGGCCTTCGTGAGGGCGACCGAGACCACCCGGTCCTTGAACGAGCCGGTGGGGTTGGCCGTGTCGTCCTTGATCCAGAGCTCGCCCAGGCCCAGCTCGGCCGCCAGGCGGTCGGCCCGCACGAGCGGGGTGAAGCCGGCCCCGAGGTCGACGGGGGCGGCGTCGGCCACCGGCAGCAGGTCCCGGTAGCGCCAGATCGTCCGGGGGCCCTCGGCGATCCGGGCCCGGCTGACCACGGCGGCGATCCGCTCGTAGTCGTAGGCCACCTCGAGGGGCCCGAAGCAGTAGTCGCAGACGTGCAGCGCCTCAGCGGGGAACGGGCGGCCGCACTCCCGACAGCGCAAGCCAGTGACGTGGTCCACGACGGTCCTCCTCATCGGTCGGGCATTGGCACCTGGTGGCCCACCCCACGAGGGGGTCCGGTCGCACTGGTTGCCGCGGCGTCGCAGGGCCCGTCCCTCAGCCGCTCTGGATGATGGCCACCATGGTGGTCGATGGGGGGCGCCGCGTCAATGACGGGGTCCGAGATGGGGAATGATCGCGCCCATGACCGGTGGTCCCCGCACCTACGGCCCCGATTTCGCGCTGCCCGCGCTCCTCTCCGCCAAGCGCGGCCGGACGGTGTCGGTGTGCATCCCCGCCCGGGACGAGGAGGCCACCGTGGGCCGGGTGGTCGAGGCCGTCGTCGGCCCCCATCTCGGGTCGGCCGGCGGCTCGGGGCTCGTCGACGAGGTGCTCGTCGTCGACGACGGCTCGACCGACGCCACCGCGGCGGTCGCCGGGGCGGCCGGGGCGGCCGTCCTGACCCTCGACCGGGGACCGGGCGGCAAGGGCCAGGCCATGGCGGCGGCGCTCGAGCGGGCCGCGGGCGACCTCCTCGTGTTCCTGGACGCCGACGTCGACAACACGACGGCGGCGTTCGTCACCCGGCTCGTGGGCCCGCTCCTGCTCCACGACGACGTGACGCTCGTGAAGGGCTTCTACGAGCGCCCCCTCGGCGAGGACCCCGCGGGTGGCGGGCGGGTCACCGAGCTCGTGGCCCGACCGGTGATCGCGCTCTTCTTCCCGGAGCTGGCCGGCGTCCACCAGCCGCTCGCCGGTGAGACGGCGTCCTACCGCTGGGTGCTCGAGAAGGTGGCCTTCGCCGACGGCTACGGCGTCGAGATCGGGCTCCTCGTCGACGTGGCGCGGCGCTTCGGCCCGTCGTCGATCGCCCAGGTCGACCTCGGTGTGCGGATCCACCGCAACCGGCCGCTCGCCGAGCTCGGCCCCCAGGCCACCGACGTGCTGCGCACCGCGCTGGCGCGGGCCGGGGCGCTCCCCCGGAGCATGAGCGGAGCGGCCGGGTAGCGTCGGACCGTGGCTGAGCTGGTGGTGGTCTCCAACCGGGGCCCGCTGTCCTTCCGCTTCGACGACGAGGGGCGCCCGGAGCCGACAGGCACCGGCGGCGGGCTCGCGGGGACGCTGCGTCCGCTCCTCACCGGCACCGACACGACGTGGGTGGCCGCGTCGATGAACGAGGCCGACCGCGTGGCCTTCGCCGAGGGGCTCATGGTGGAGGACGGCCTGCGCACCGTCATCGTCTCGCCCGACGCCGAGGCCTACCGCATGGCCTACGACGTCGTGTCGAACTCCACGCTCTGGTTCTGCCACCACCACCTCTTCGACCTGCCGCGCCGGCCGCGCTTCGACCGCCGCTGGTACGAGGCGTGGGACGCCTACCGGGCGGTGAACGAGCAGTTCGCCGGGGCGGTGGCCGAGGAGGCCGAGCCGGGGTCGGTCGTGCTCGTCCAGGACTACCACCTCTCGCTGACCGGCCGGCTCCTGGCCGACCGCCGCCCCGACCTGCGCACGGTGTTCTTCATGCACACCCCCTTCGGCGACCCGAACGCCCTGCGGGCGCTCCCCTCCTCGCCGGCCGGCGAGCTCCTCTCGGGCCTGGCCGGCTTCGGGGCCTGCGGCTTCCACACCGCCCGCTGGGAGGCGGCCTTCCGGGCCTGCTTCGCCGACCGCGAGCTCGCCACCTACGCCGGCACCGGCCGGGCGCCGTCCTCGTTCCACGCCCCCCTCGGGCCGGACCCGGCGGCCATCGAGGCGGAGGCGGCCTCGCCGGCCGCCGCGGCCGCCCGGGCCGAGCTCGACGAGCGGTTCGAGGGGCGCAAGCTGATCGTCCGGGTCGACCGGGTGGAGCTCTCGAAGAACCTCCTGCGCGGCCTGTGGGCCTACGAGGAGCTCCTCGAGACGAAGCCGCGCTGGCGTGAGCGCGTCGTCCACCTCGTCCTCGCCTACCCGTCGCGCGAGGGCCTCGCCGACTACCTCGCCTACCGCAGCGAGGTGGAGCACACGGTGGCCCGGATCAACGAGGTCTTCGGCACGGCCTCGTGGGATCCCATCGTCCTCGATGTGGCCGACGACCGCGACCGCTCGGTGGCCGCCCTCTCCCGCTACGACGTGCTGCTCGTCAACCCGATACGCGACGGTCTGAATCTCGTGGCCAAGGAGGGGCCCCTCGTGAACGACCGCGGTGGCGTCGTCGTCATCTCGCGCGAGGCCGGCGCTTGGGAAGAGCTCTATCCGGCCGCGGTCGGCGTCAACCCCTTCGACGTCACCGGCCAGGCGGCCGCCCTCGACTTGGCGCTCGAGATGGACGAAGGGGAGCGCTTTCGCCGCGCTGCGCGCCTCGATGAGATCGTGCGCGCCCGCACCGCGGCCGACTGGCTGGAAGACCAGCTGGCCGCGGCGGGCGCCCGCGCCCCGGCCGCCCCCTAGGCCAAACCCTCTTCGCCGGCCAACAGACCGAGGAGCACGAGGGCCCCGGCCGGACCCTCGACGACGACGTCGGCCGCCGCCGTGACCTCAGGCGGGGTCTCGGCGTCGGCCACGGCCACCCGCACCGCGGTCGCCCCGTCGGCCGCCAGCTGGTCGAGGGCGGCGAACGCCGGCAGGTCGCCGAGGTCGTCACCGAAACAGGCCACCGCGGCGAAGCCCCGACCCAGCCGGGCGACCACCGTGCCCTTGTCGGTGGGCAACGGCGGACGCAGTTCGAGGGCCATCCGGCCGTCCTGGACGACGAGACCTGAACTCGCCGTCGCCTCGTTCGCGAACGCCCGGGCCCAGGCCTCGGTCCCGGGCGCCGTCCGCCAGTGCAGGGTCATGGTCAGCCCCTTCGGCTCGACGAGGAGCCCGGGTGGCGCCTCCGCCCTGGCCCGAGCGACCACCTGGGCGACGACCGGGACGAAAGCCGCGGCCTCCTCGGCCGGTCGAGGCCCTCCGTCCTCGCCCAGCTCCTCCAGGCCGTAGAGGCCGTAGAGGCCCACGCCGGACGGGGGGCCGAGCACGGCGGCCAGGAAGGAGACCGGGCGCCCGGAGACCACGGCCACCAGGCCGAAGCGGGCGGCCAGCCGGCCGAGCAGCTCGGGCGCTCCGGGCATCGGGGCGGCGGCCCCCGGGTCGGCGACGATGGGGGCGAGCGTCCCGTCGTAGTCGACGAAGAGGGCGGCCGAGTCGGGGCGGGCCCGCAACGGCCGAAGGGCCGCCGGCAGGCCGTCGGTCGACGCCGGGCGGTCACCGGGTTCGGGTGGTGGTGGTCTCAGGTCGTGGTGGTGCTCGAGAACTGCGCCGGTAGCTGCCCCGGACCGATGATGACGAGCACGTCGATGCCGCTCGTCGAGGACACCGGCAACGACGTCGTGATGGGGGCCACCGCCGAGCGGGGCAGCTTCAGGGTGTCGGCGATGGAGTTCGCCGCCGCCTCTTGGCCCGCCGCGTAGTAGACGGCCGAATCCGCCACCACCGCGTTGGTGTCCTCGGGGGGGAGTGTGTTCCAGCCGGCGGCCGAGAGCAGTTGGCTGAAGTCGGTGGCGTACTCGCCGCTCCCCACGCCGTTGGCCACCTGGACGTGCACGTTGGCGTGCGAGACCGTCGTCGTGGTCGAGGAGGCCCCGCCATGCCGGACGGTGGTCGTGGTCGAAGACGCGGGAAGCGTGGTCGTCGTCGCCCCGCTGGCCGTGCCCGCCGGGGCCCGGGTTCCGACGTCGAGGAGGACCACTCCGAGCACGATGGCCACCACCACGAGGGCGAAGGCCCGGCCGGCGGCAATGGGTTGCCGGCGGGGAGGGCCGCCCGCTGGACCTGGCGCGGCCCCGGCGTCGCCGGGGGGGACCTCGTCGGTCACCGCCTCAGCCTGCCAACGGGAAGGCCCTGGTGCAAGCACCGTCGCAGCTCGGAGAGCTGAGAGTGGACCCAAGCTCGGCCTCCACAGAGTTGATATCTAGACAAACAAGTTTTCTGACTCGGGAGCTGAAGGAGGCGCTAAGCTGGCGGAGTCAAGAACGCCAGGAGCGAGAACCCCTAGGAGGGAAACCATGGCCCTGTTGAGAATCGACCCGTTCCGGGAGGTCGACCGTCTGAGCGAGCTGGCCTGGGGCCGTGTGCGCCCGGGCGTGCTCCCGATGGACGCCTACCGCCGTGACCAGGAGCTCGTGCTCGAGTTCGACCTGCCGGGGGCGGACCCCGAGAGCTTCGAGGTCACCGTCGAGCACAAGGTGCTCACGGTGGCGGCCGAGCGCCGGCCCGAGCGCCGCGAGGGCGACCAGGTGGTCGTGAGCGAGCGGCCGAGCGGCCGCTTCGTGCGGCGCCTCACGCTCCGGGACGGCCTGGCCACCGACCAGGTACGGGCCTCCTATGACGCCGGCGTCCTCACCGTGGTGATCCCCACGGCCGAGGAGGTCCGGACCCGGCGCATCGAGGTGCAGACGGGCCAGGCGCCCGCCGTCGCCCCGGTGGCCGCGGAGGAGCAGCCCGCCGCCTGACGGCGCCGAGCCCAGCCGTTCGCACGACCCCGGTCATCGGACCGGGGTCGTGTCGCGTCCGGCCCAGGGCCCCAGGAGGGCGCCGGTAGCCTCGGGCCGAGGCCGGTGTGGCGCAGCTGGAAGCGCAGGCGATTTGTAATCGTCAGGTCGTGGGTTCGAGTCCCACCACCGGCTCGAAAATTCCCTTCTCACAGGGGGGAAATCCCGCTTCTGCCGTGGTTCGGACGGCCCGCCGGCTGCTAGCATTTCCGCTTCGGCGGAATTGGGCCGTCGCTGGTAGCGGACACACCTCACCCTCCGGAGGGACCAGCAACGTGCAGACAGGGCGGGGCCGTCGGCCTCTCGGCGGGACGCGCGGGCGTCATCGATGGACATCTGTCGGGTCGTCGCGCCCCGAGGAGGGAGCCGAGTCTGGGTTCACCCTGGTCGAGCTCATGGTGACCCTCCTCATCATGTCGCTCCTCATCGCCATCGCCGTGCCCACCTACTTCGGCTCGAGGGTGGGCTCGGAGGACCGCTCGGCCCAGTCCGACATCACGAGCGCCATGATCGGGGCGAGGGGTCTCACCGCTCCCGACGGCTGGTACCAGTCGGCGCCGTCGGCCATCTCGCTGCTCCAGTCGAACGACCCGACGTTCAACTACACGACGGGCGCGGTGACGTTCTCCTCACCACCCTCGATCTCGGTGCTCGTGAGCAGCCCGTCCTACATCCTCGTGCTGGCCGAGCAGTCCCAGACCGGGCGCTGCTGGTACACGGAGTCGAACGTCTTTTACAACAGGGTCGGTTTCGCCAACCTCAACCCCGGGGTCTACGACGGCATCGCCGGCGTGTGGGAGGCGGGCACCCCGGCCGGCTACACGGGCCCGTGTGACGCCTCGAACATCTCCTCGCTCGAGAACTCGGGGAACAACAACGGGTGGCAGCAGGGCTACCCGTCCTGAGCCGACCGCGCCCTCACCCCCCCCGCCGCGCCCCGCTGACGGGCCACCTCGAAGCAGGCGACCGCGCTGGCCATGCCGACGTTGAGCGAGGGCAGCACGCCGTGCTGGGGGATGCGGACCACCTCGTCGCAGCGCTTGCGGACGAGCGGGGCGAGCCCCTTGCCCTCGCTCCCGACGACGAGGGCCACCGGGCCCGTCGAGAGGTCGAGGTCGTAGAGCGAGTGCTTCGCCTCGCCGGCCAGTCCGACGCTGCGCACGCCGGCCCGGCGGAGCTGCTCGAGGGCCGTCGGCACCCCGCCCACGAGGGCGAAGGCGAGATGCTCGACCGCGCCGGACGCCACCTTGGTCACGGTCGGGGTGAGGTGGGCCGCCCGGTGGCGGGGGAGCACCACCCCAGTGGCCCCGGCGCACTCGGCCGCCCGGAGGACCGCGCCGAGGTTGGCCGGATCGGTGATGCCGGCCGCCACGACGAGGAACGTGTCACCGGGCCCGTCGGTCACCAGGTCCTCCAGGCTCACGTCCTCGACCGGCCGGGCCAGGGCGACGACGCCCTGGGGGGCCTCGGTCTTGGCCAACGCGTCGAGGCGGGCCCGGGGCACGAGCTCGACCGGCACGCCCCGCCGGGCCGCCCGCGCCTCGATCTCGTCCAGCACCGGGGACGGGTCGAGCCCTTGGGCGAGCAGCACGCGCCGGACCGGTCGCCGCCCGACGGTGAGCAGCTCGAGCACGGCCTGGCGCCCCTCCACCTGGTCGCCGCCGAGTCCGTCGCGCCGGTCCCGGCTCCTCGCCCCGGGCCGGGCCACCCGGTCCGGGCGCCGGCCGCGGGCCGCGCCGGCTGCTCCCCTGGGCGCAGGTCGACGGCTACGGCCAGCGGGGCTCACGCCGGTCGGCCGGCGGTGGCCCCGTCGAGGAGGACGACGGCCAGGCAGGCGAGGCCCTCGCTGCGGCCGAGGGCCCCGAGGCCCTCGGGGCCCGTGGCCTTGACCGAGACCGGCGCCCCGAGCACCCGTCCAAGACGGTCGGCCATCTCGGCCGTGTAGGGCGCGAGGCGCGGCGACTCGGCCACGACCGTGCAGTCGGCGTTGACCGGCACGAGACCGGCCGCCGCGGCCTTGGCCACCACCTCGGCCAGGAGGACGAGGCTGTCGGCGCCCTGCCAGGCGGGGTCATCGTCGGGGAAGTGCCGCCCGAGGTCGCCGAGGCCCGCTGCGCCCAGGACCGCGTCGGCGAGGGCGTGGGCGAGGGCGTCGGCGTCGCTGTGGCCGGCCAGCCCCGGGGCGTCTTCGATCACCACGCCGCCGAGGACGAGCGGACGGGCCGGGTCCGCCGAGAACGGGTGGACGTCGAAGCCCTGCCCGACCCGCACGTTCAGGGCCCGAGCAGCTGCTCGGCCCGCGCCAGGTCGGCCGGGGTGGTCAGCTTCAGGTTGCGCGGGTCGCCCGGCACGACCCGCACGGTAGCGCCGAGGGCCTCGAGCAACGCGGCGTCGTCGGTCGCCTCGGGTCCGCCGGCGTGGGCCCGTCGGAGGACCTCGGCCACGAAGGCCTGGGGCGTCTGCACCGCCACGAGGTCGCCCCGGTCCACCGTGGCCTGGACCACGGGCCAGGGCGGTCCGGCGCGCTCGGTGAGGAGCGGGGCCACCCGCTTCAGCGTGTCGGCCACCGGCAGGGCCGGGACGGCCCCGGCGGCCTCGCCGTCGGCCAGGGCGGCCAGCACCGCCGCGAAGAGGGCGGGCGGGGCGAGGGGACGCACCGCGTCGTGCACCACGACCACGTCGGCGTCGCCCGGCACCGCGGCGAGACCCTCGCGCACCGAGGCCGAGCGCGTCGCCCCACCGACCACCACGGCGTCGGCGCCGTAGTCCTCATCGGTGGCGCCCTTCGGCACGACGAGGACGACACCTCGGGCCACGCTGCGGCAGGCGGCGACGGCCCGGGCCACGACCGGCCGGCCGCCGAGGAGGGCGAACTGCTTCATCCGCCCGAAGCGCTCGCCCGAGCCGCCGGCCACCACGACGGCCCACACGGAGGGCACGGTCGCCCCGTTTAGGGCAGGGCCTCGTTGAGGCGCTGCTCGGCGGTCTCCTCGTCGACGCCGAGGGCGAAGGTCAGCTCGGAGACGAGGATCTGGCGGGCCCGGCTGAGCATCCGCTTCTCGCCCGCCGACAGGCCCTTGTCCTTGTCGCGGATGGAGAGGTTCCGGACGACCTCGGCCACTTGGTAGATGTCCCCGGACCGGAGCTTCTCGGAGTGGTTCTTGTAGCGCCGGGACCAGTTCGTCGGCATCCGCGCCTCTTTCTTGCGCAGCACCGCGAACACCTCCTCGACCTCCTCGTCGTTGATGACCTCGCGGAGCCCCACCCCTTCGGTGTTGTCCGCCGGCACCATCAGGGTGAGATCGCCGTACGCCAGGCGCAGCACGAGGTACTCGCGCTTCTCGCCGAATGCCAGCTTCGTCTCCCGCTTCTCCACGACGGCGGCGCCGTGGTGGGGGTAGACGACCTTGTCACCGACCTTGAACACGGGCCTCCTTCGTGTGGACGCGGGAGCGCCTGCTCCCGGGGTTTCAGGCAGCGCGGCCGCTCGTTCGGCCGTCGAGCGCCGGACCCGGCCGGGCGATGGGACCCGGGCGTCCGGCTGGCGGTCTTCCATTGTACCTGCCGCGGCCCTCCGACCGGGCGCAACGGCCTGGTTGGGCCGGTCCCACCTATTCGTAGCGCTCGAGGATGCTCGCCTCGACGAGGCGCGAGAGGCCGTCCTTCACCGCCCGGGCCCGCGCCTCGCCGATGCCGCCCACCTTCTCGAGCTCGGCCGGGGAGGCGGCGATCAACCGGGGGAGCGTCCCGAAGCGCTCCACGATGCTCCCGATGACCTGCTCGGGCACCCGGGGGAGCCGGGAGAGCAGCCGGTAGCCCCGGGCCTCGAGGCCGGCGTCGAGGTCGTGGGAGCGGCCGGGCAGGCCGAGGGTGGCCCCGACGGTCACCGGGTCGAGGAGGTCGTCGGGGTGCAGCTTGTGGAGGGCCACGAGGACCCGGTCCACCCGGGCCGGCCGCCCGTCCTGCTTGGCCCCCCTGGCCGCCGCCGCGTCGGCCACGTAGTCCTCGATCACGAGGCGCAGGGACTGGCCGACGCCGGCCGTCAGCTCCTCGAGCTGGAGCCCGCTCATGCGCCCGTCCTCGCCCAGCTCGACGAGCGTGCCCTCGACCTCCTCGCCCATCCGCACGAGCATCTCGCCCGGCTGCAGCACGGCCACCACGTCGCGGAGCGTCACGGAGTCCTCCACCTCGAGGGGGGAGAGCAGGGCGAGCGCCAGGTCGAAGCGGCTCTTGAAGCGCTGCATCGTGGCCAGCGCCTGGCTCACCTGGTTGACGAGGCGCGGCGTCGACTGGATCGTGTGCTTCTGGTCGTTGCGGTAGACGGCGATCTCGGCCCGGGCCTCCGAGACCGTGACCACCGTGACGTCGATCGAGCGGGCCACCCGCTCGGCCGTGCGGTGGCGGGTACCCGTCTCACTCGTCGGGATGCTCGCCCGCGGCACGAGGTGCACGTTGGCCCGGGCGATGCGCGAGGCGTCGCCGGCCAAGATGATCGCCCCGTCCATCTTGGCCAGCTCCGAGAGGCGCTGGGGGCTGAACTCGGCGTCGAGGAGGAAGCCCCCGGTGCACACCGAGAGGACTGCCGGGTCGTCGCCCACCACCACGAGCGCGCCCCGCTTGCCCTGGAGGACCCGGTCGAGCCCTTCACGGAGCGGCGTACCGGGGGCCACCACCGCCAGCGCCTCCATGAGCGGCTCGCTGGTCCGGTCGACCACGGCGCGATGGTACCCGTCGCCTCTTCGCTCCCCGTCCGGCCCGGCGCGCCGACCGGTGGGTCCGCCGGGCCCCGGACTACGGTGACCCGACGTGGACGCTCCGCTCAAGGTCGTCCTCGCCGAGGACAACGCCCTCCTCCGCGAGGGCGTGGCCCGCCTCATCGCCGGCGAGGAGGGACTGGAGCTCGTCGGCGAGGCGTCGGACCTCCCCGGGCTCCTCGCCCTCGTCGACGACGTCGCCCCCGACGTCGTCGTGACCGACATCCGCATGCCCCCGAGCGGCACCGACGAGGGCATCCAGGCCGCCGCCCAGCTGCGCGAGCACCACCCCGAGGTCGGCGTGGTCGTCCTCTCCCAGTACGCCAACCCCAACTACGCCCTCGCCCTCCTGGGCGACGGCTCGGCCGGCCGGGCCTACCTCCTGAAGGAGTCGGTGGCCGGCGTGGACGAGCTGGCTCGGGCCATCCGCGAGGTGGCGGCCGGCGGCTCGGTGATCGACCCGGCGGTGGTGGACGGCCTCGTCGGGGCCTCCGGCCGGCGGGCCTCCTCCGAGCTCGACCGGCTCACGCCGCGGGAGAAGGAGATCCTGGCCGAGATGGCCCAGGGGAAGAACAACGCGGCGATCGCCGGCAGCCTCTACCTCTCCGAGCGGGCGGTCGAGAAGCACAGCAACTCGATCTTCTCCAAGCTCGGGCTGACCGAGGAGCACGACGTCAACCGCCGGGTGAAGGCGGTCCTCGTCTACCTGGATGAGAGCTCGGAGGGGTAGCCACACCCCGACGGGGGTTGCCAGCCCCCTTTTGGGCCCACCCGACAGCGTGGGAGAATTGTCCTGATGCCCGCGTCACTCCCGGTGATCGTGGTCGACGACCAGGCCCCCTTCCGCTCGGCCGCCAAGGCGGTGCTGCGGCGGATGGAGGGCTTCGAGCTGATCGGCGAGGCCGTGGACGGCAGCGAGGCCGTGGCCATGGTGAGCGAGCTGCGGCCGGCCCTCGTCCTCATGGACATCAACATGCCCGGCATGAGCGGGATCGAGGCCACCCGGCGGATCGTGGCCGACGACCCCGAGGTCGTCGTGGTGCTCCTCTCCACCTACAGCCCGGGCGACGTCCCGCCCGATGCCGTGACGAGCGGGGCCCGGGCCTACCTCAACAAGGAGGACTTCTCCCCGGCCGTCCTCCAACGTCTCTGGGACGAGCGCGACAACGGGGGCTTCCAGCTCCGCTGAACGGCCGGACCCGCGCTCAGGTGAGCGGGGTGGAGCCGGAGATCACCGCACCCTCGCCGGGCTCGGACTCCCACCGGACGGTGCCGCCGATGGCCCCGAGGCGGTCGCTCATGTTGACGAAGCCGTGGCCGCCCCGGGCCTTGGCCGGGTCGAAGCCGGGCCCGTCGTCGGTCACGCTGAAGAGCAGGCCGCCCTCCTCCTCCCACGCCGCCACCCGCACGTGCGACGCCGGGGCGTGCTTGGCCGCGTTCTGCAGGGCCTCGAGGCAGCAGAAGTAGACGGCCGCCTCGACCTGGGGCGGGTAGCGACCGAGGCCCTCGGCGGCCACGGTGACCGACAGCGGGCTGCGGGCCGCCACCGCCCGCAGGGCCTCGGCCAGCCCGCTGTCCATGAGGAGCGGCGGGTAGATGCCGTGAGCCAGGTCGCGCAGCTCCTGGACGGTGGTTTTCACTTCGGCCGCCAGCTCGTCGAGCATCTCGGTCGCCGCAGCCGGGTCGTCGGCCACGAGGTCGCGGGCGAGACGCAGGTTGACGGCGAGGGCCACGAGGTGCTGCTGCGCGCCGTCGTGGAGGTCGCGTTCGACCTTGCGCCGCTCGGCGTCGGCACTCTCGATGATGCGCGCCCGCGAGCGACGGAGCTCGTCGGCCTGGCGGCGCAGCTCGTCGAGCGTCGACTGCAGGGCCGAGTCGAGCTGCAGGTTGTGCAGGGCCAGCCCGACCTGGCGGGCGAGCTCGGTGAGGACGCCCTCGTCCTCGTCGTCGAAGCCCACCCCATCGGCCGGCCGCTCGACCACGATCACCCCGAGCAGCTCGCCCGTGTAGGTGATCGGGGCCACCCGGATCTGGACGTCGCCCCGGCCGTCGAGGAGGGCGGGCAGCCAGACCTGCACCCAGGCCCGGCCCGAGACCCCGGCCCGGGCCACGACCGGCCGCTCCTGGGGCCCGACCATGAGGGTGCCCGGCCCCCGGTCGGGGACCGAGGCGGCGCGTTCGAGGACCTCGCTCGTCCCGGTCAGCACCTCGGCCGAGCTCAGCTGGAGGTTCTTGCGCAGCGTCTCGGTCAGCTGGAGCAGGAGCTCGTCCATCGTGACGGCGCGCGTGAGGCGCCCACTGAACGTCTTCACCACGTCCTCGGGCGCCGTGCTCTCGCCGTAGACGGCGCGGTTCACCGAGTCCTCCAGCCGCCGGTGCACCGCGAGGTAGCCGAGCGTGACCACCGCCGCGGCGAGCATCGACAGGCCGAGCACCTCGCGGTCGGCCGGGTCCGGTGCGTGGCCGAGGCCGAGCACGATGACGAAGTAGACGGCGGTGACGAGGAGGCTGAGCCCGGTCACCTGCACGAGGACGACCAGCACCCGGTCGGCCTTCCCGGCGAGGGTCGGCACGACGCCGGCGGCCAGGCCGATCGGCACGAAGGCGGTGGCCGCCGCGGCCACGAGGGCCGGGTGGTCGGGCCACTTCACGAGCACGCCGAGCGCCCCGACGACGAGACCCACCTCGACCGCCGCGGTGACCCCGGCGGCCAGCCACTGCAGGCGCTGGCGGTCCCGGCCCGAGACCTGACGGTAGCGGGCCGCCGCGGCGAGGAGCCCGACCACGACGGCCACCGACCAACCGGCGAGGGCGGCGGCCGGGCTCAAGCGGCCGGGACCGCGCCAGGCGGCGAGGCCCAGAGCCAGCGCGACGACGTAGGCGAAGGCGACGCCGGTCCGGCGCCCGGTCGAGCCGAGCCGACCGTCGGGGAGGGCGGCGAGCACGTGGACCGCTGCGGCCATGAGGAGAGCCGGTAGGACGCAGGCGAGGGCCCGGCCCGCCCGGTGGTCGGTGCCGCTCGTCGTGGCGGCGAGCGTCACGGCGGCCAGGCTCGCCGAGCCCAGGAGGACCGCCGCGGCGACGAGCCGGCCGAGAGTGGGCGGGCCCCGGTGGGCGAGGACGAGCGCGGCGAGGGCCCAGACGACCACGAGGGCGGCCCGGACGCCGTCCGCCCCGGCCCGGCCGGAGGGCACCGGCCGGGCGAGAGCCCACCCCGTGAGACAGAGCGCCGCGACGACGAGCAGCCAGGCCGGGAGCACCGAGGGTCGGCCCGGGGTTCCCCCCTCCCCCACCCGGAAGACGAGCGGGGCCGGCGTCGCGCCGGTGCCCGGGGCCACGGTCGCCGGCGCCTCACCGGCGGCCACCTTCGAAGGGCCGACGGTCACCGCACCTCCACCGCCGGGGCGGTCGCCTCCCGGTCCGGGACCTCGACGATGCGGCCGTCGCGCATGTGGCAGATCCGGGCGGCGGCTCGGGCCACGTCGTCGTCGTGCGTCACGAGCAGGATGGCCTGGCCGCCCCGGTGGAGGCGGGAGAGGAGCTCGATCACCTCCTGGCCGCTGTCCGAGTCGAGGGCTCCGGTCGGCTCGTCGGCGAGGAGGAGGGTCGGCTCGTTGGCCAGGGCCCGGGCGATGGCCAGGCGCTGGCGCTGCCCGCCGGACAGCACGCCGGGGACGGCCTTCGTCTTGTCGGCCAGACCGAGGAGGTCGAGCAGGTCACGGGCCCGGGTCTCGGCCGCCCGCCGCTTGGTCCCCGCCACGATCGCCGGGAGGGCCACGTTCTCGAGGGCGGTCATCCCCTCGAGGAGGTTGAAGAACTGGAAGACGATCCCGATGTGGCGCCGGCGGAGCAGCGCGAGCTGGTCCTCGGTCCGCCCGGTCACCTCCTCGCCGGCCACCTGGATCGTGCCTTCGTCCGCCGTGTCGAGACCGGCCACCAGGTTGAGGAACGTCGACTTGCCGCAGCCCGACGGTCCCATCAGCGCCACGAAGTCGCGCGACTCGACCGTGAGGCTCACGCCGCGCAGCGCCCGGACCGGGGCGTTCTCGGCTTCGAACGTCTTGCGCACGCCCTCGGCCACGAGCACCGGCTCGCTTCCCACCCCGTCGGACACCTCCGTCACCGTGTCGACCACGAGCTCATCCCTCCCCTCCGGCGGCCGCGGCAGCGAGGCCGCGACCGGCGTCGTCGCCGGGCGACGCCCGGCCGATCTTGTAGACCCCGACCGGCGTGTCTCGGCCCTTCACCAGTTGTTCGCCGAGCTCGGTGGCCACGACGGGCTGGTCGAGCGCGGCCATCGTCGCCGCGCTGAGCACGGTCTCCCCGGCCTCGGCCAGCTGCTGGAGCCGCTGGGCCAGGTTCACGGTGTCACCGACGAGCGTGTACTCGAGCCGCTCCTCGGAGCCGAGCAGGGCGGCGGCGGCCGGGCCGGTCGACAGGCCGAGGCCGAGGCCGAAGGGCGGGAGGCCCTCGGCCGCCCAGGCCGCGTTCACCTCGGCCTGGCGCCGGTGGGCGTCGGCCGCCGCGGCCACCGCCCGGTCGGCGTGATCCGGCTGGGCGAAGGGGGCGCCGAAGACGGCCATGACGGCGTCGCCGACGAACTGCATGACGGTCCCGGTCTGGCCGAGGATCGCCTCGTTCATCGCCGCCCGATGGGTGTTGAGCTGGCCGGCCAGCTGGGTCAGGTCGGCGTGCTCGGCGATCGTCGAGTACGAGCGGATGTCGCTCATGAGCACGGTCACCTCGACCACCTCGGTCTCGCCGATGTGCCGGCCTTCCCGGCGCAGCTTCTCGGCCAGACCACCGGGCAGGAGGCGTGACAACGTCTCGCCCTGCTCCTCTCGGTCCACGATGGCCTGGTGGAGGAGGCGCAGCCGGCGGAGGGCGCCCTCGTTCCCGCCGGCCACCCCTTCGGCGAGGGCCACGAAGAGCGCCTCCACCCGGGCGTCCACGCTCTCGGGGGTGGCGCGCTGGGCGGCGGCGATGGCCTTGATGGGCCGGCCCTCGGCGATCATCGAGAGCAGCTCCTCGTCGGCCTCGGAGAGGCCCCCGTGGCTGACCGGGCGCACCAGGGCGTCGACGATGGCCGGGTCGAGGGCGGTGCCGCCGGTGGCCACCGCCCGCACCGCCTCGACGAGCTGGTCGCCGTCGGCGATGTGGTCCTTCAGCAGGTAGCCGTAGCCCGATGACCCCTCGGAGAGGAGCGACACCGCGTACTCGGGGTCGTCGTACTGGGAGAGCACCACGACCGCCGTGCCCGGGAGGCGGCGGCGCACCTCACGGGCGGCGTCGATGCCCTCGCGCTGGAAGGAGGGTGGCATCCGGATATCGGTGACGAGCACGTGGGCGCCCGTGCGCACCGCCCCCTCGACGAGCTCGTCGTAGTCGCCCGCCACGCCCACGACCCGGAGGTCGGGCTGCAGCTCGAGGAGGGCCCGCACGCCCTCGCGCACGATGACGTTGTCGTCGGCCAAGAAGACGTCGATGATGGCGTCGCCGCCGGCTCGCTCCTCCATGCACTCCCCGTTCTCCCACACCTGCGGGCCGACGACCAGGGGAGGAGCACTAAACCCCCCGGGGTGCCAGCCCCACCGCCGCGACGCCGGCAGCCACACTGTCGGCCGCACGGAAGGGCGGGGCAACATGGTGCCATGAGGATCGAACACTCGGTGGTCTCGGTGTCCTGGATCCCCTCCGAGGCCGTGCGGGGCAGCACCAAGATGGCCTTCGAGGCCGGGGTCACCCACTACGACGAGCCGCCTCCCGACGAGATCGAGGACCTCGAGGCCCTGCACAAGGCGGGGCGCTTCCGCTTCGCCAACCGGCTCTCGGCCTACATCGAGGTCGACGAGGCCGGCCGGATCACCTCCTACGGCCACCTGGGCGGCGGGCTGATCACCGAGACGATCGTGAAGCTGGGCGGGCTGAGCCGGGCCTTCGAGCCGGTGGCCCTCCCCGAGATCCAGCTCGAGCCCGAGGTGGGCGACGGCTGGGTGCGGTTCGTCCAGACGACGGGCGGCCGCACCGGCCTCCCCGCCCCGCGGCGGGTGCGACGGGCCCCGTTCATCCAGTGGCGGGCCCCGCTCGTGTGGACAACGCTCAGCCTGACGCTCCACGCCGACGGCACGTCGGACTTCGAGCTCGTCGGGGCCAGCCGCTTCCCCCGTCACTGGGTCTACGGGCCCGACGCCAAGCTGGCCGCCAAGTCCGGTCTGACCGATTTTCGCGACTGGTACGCCAAGTCCTTCGGGAAGAAGACGCCGTGGGGCGACGAGGACTCCCCCGCCCTCGTGACCGCGGTGGAGACGGCCCTCGAGCGCTCGCTCTCGTCCAGGATGATGGGCGGGGGGAAGCCCAAGGTGAAGAACTTGAAGAAGGGGACGACGATCGTGGCCGAGGGTGACCCCTCGGACGAGGTCTTCCTCGTGCTCGACGGCGTCGTGCTCGTGGAGGCGGGGGGCCAGCGCCTGGCCGAGTACGGACCCGGTGCCGTCCTCGGCGAACGGTCGGGCCTCGAGGGCGGGGGGCGGACGGCCACCCTCGTGGCCGTGACGCCCTGTCGGGTGGCGTCGGTGCCCCACGGCCAGCTCGACCGCGGGGAGCTGGAGGAGCTCAGCAAGGACCACCGCCGGGAAGAACGGCGGGCGTGACCGCCCGGCCGGCCGGCCGGGCCGACGCTGGGTGAGCGGTCTCGATGCGGTCGTCGTCGGCTCGGGACCGAACGGTCTCGCTGCCGCCCTGACCCTGGCCCGGGCCGGGCTCACGGTGGGCGTCCTCGAGGCGGCGCCCACGCTCGGAGGCGGCTGCCGGACCGAGGAGCTCACCCTCCCCGGGTACCGCCACGACGTCTGCTCGACGGTCCACGCCCTCGCCGCGGTGTCGCCGTTCTTCCGCGGGCTCGCGCTCGACCCGGCGAAGGTGGACCTCGTCCGGCCCGAGGTGGCCTTCGCCCACCCCCTCGACGGTGGCCGGGCGGCCGCCGTGCACCAGTCGCTCGAGGAGACCGTCGAGGGACTGGGCCCCGACGGGCCGGCCTACCGCCGCCTCATGGGACCCCTCGCCGGCCGGGCCGACAAGGTCATCGACCGGATGCTCGCCCCGCTGCGCTCGGCCCGTTCACCCTTCCTCTTGGCCCGCTTCGGCGCCCTCGGGCTCCAGCCCGCCACCTGGCTGGCCCGCCGCTTCGGCACCGACGAGGGGCGAGCGGTCGTGGCCGGGGTGGCCGCCCACAGCATGCGGCCGCTGGACGCCCCCCTCACCGGCGGCTTCGGCCTCGTCCTCGCCCTGAGCGCCCACGCGGTGGGCTGGCCCGTGGTCCGCGGCGGCAGCCAGGTCCTCGTCGACGCCCTCGTCGACGAGATCCGAGACCGGGGCGGCGAGCTCACGACCGGGACCCGCGTCCGCAGCCTGGCCGAGCTCCCGTCCTCGCGCCTCGTCCTCCTCGACGTGACGCCGCGCCAGTTCGTCGACCTGGCCGGCGACCGCCTGGACACCCGGGCCCGCCGCCCCTACCGGCGCTTCCGCTACGGGCCCGGGGTCTGCAAGGTCGACTGGGCCCTCGACGGGCCGGTGCCCTGGTCCACCAAGGCCGCCACCGTCGCCGGCACCGTCCACGTCGGCGGCACGCTGGCCGAGGTCCGGCGGGCCGAGGCCGAGGTGAACGCCGGCCGCCACCCCGAGGCCCCCTTCTGCCTCGTCGTCCAGCCGTCGATCGTCGACGACCGCCGGGCGCCGGCCGGGCGGGCGACGCTCTGGGCCTACTGCCACGTGCCGTCGGGCTCGACGGTCGACATGACGGCGCGCATCGAGGCCCAGATCGAGCGGTTCGCCCCCGGCTTCACCGACCGGGTCCTCGCCCGCTCGGTCCGCACCGCGGCCCAGATGGAGGAGCACGACGTCAACTACGTCGGCGGTGACATCGCCGCCGGGGCGTCGACGCTCCGCCAGACGGTCTTCCGACCCACCGCCACCTGGAACCCCTACCGGACACCCCTCCGCGGCGTGTACCTCTGCTCCTCCTCAACGCCGCCGGGGGGCGGCGTGCACGGCATGTGCGGCCTGTACGCGGCCCGCACGGCCCTCTTCGACCACTTCGGGGGGCCCCGGCCCTTCCGGACCTGAGCGGTCCTCGGCCGGGCCGCCGGCCAGGACGGCCGCGAGGGCCTCGGCCAGGGTGCCCACGGGGAGGAGCTCCAGGCCCGACACCGGCAGGGTGGCCTCGGGCACGAGGGCCCGGGTGAAGCCCAGCCTCGCCGCCTCGGCCAGCCGGCGGGGGGTGCCGGGGACCTGGCGCACCTCGCCGGCCAGTCCCACCTCCCCGAGGACGACGAGGCCGTCGGGGAGCGGCCGACCGGTCTTGGCCGAGGCCACGGCGAGGGAGAGGGCGAGGTCGGCCGCGGGCTCGGCCGCCCGCAGGCCGCCCGCCGCCGACACGAACACGTCGTCGGCCCCGAGCGCCAGGTGGGCCCGGCACTCGAGCACCGCGAGCAGCGCGGCCAGGCGGGCGGCGTCCACGCCGACCCCGCTCCGCCGCCTCGTGCCCCCGCCGGCGAGCACGAGGGCCTGCAGCTCGACGAGGAGGGGGCGGCGCCCCTCGAGGAGGGCGGTCACGGCCGAGCCCGGTACGTCAGCGTGGCGGTCGCCGAGGAGCAGCTTGGCGGGGTCGTCGAGGACGGTCAGTCCGCCCTCGCCCATCTCGAAGAGCCCGATCTCCCCCGTCGTGCCGAAGCGGTGCTTCACCGCCCGCAGGCAGCGCAGCGCGTGGTGGCGGTCGCCCTCGAAGGTCACCACCGTGTCGACGAGGTGCTCGAGGGCCCGGGGGCCGGCGAGGTCGCCCCCCTTGGTCACCTGGCCGACGAGCACGAGCGGCACGCCCGCCCCCTTGGCCAGCCGCACCAGCCGGTCGGCGCAGGCCCGCACCTGGGCGAGGCTCCCCGGGGGCCCGGCGGCCGTCGGGTCGGCCAACGTCTGCACGGAGTCCACGACCACGAGCTCGGGCCCGGCCGAGTCCACCGCCGCGGCCGCGGCGGCCGCGTCAGGGGTGGCCGAGACGAGGAGCCCGGGCGACAGAGCCCCCAGCCGCTCGGCCCGGGCCCGCACCTGGGCCGCCGACTCCTCGGCCGACACGAGCAGCACCCGGTCGCCCCGGGCGGCCATGGCCATGAGCACCTGGAGGAGGAGCGTCGACTTCCCGACGCCGGGTTCGCCGTAGAGGAGGGTGACCGAGCCGGGCAGGAGCCCGCCGCCGAGCACCCGGTCCACCTCGGTGAGGCCGGTCGGCCTCGCCCGGGCGAGGCCCGGGTCCACCTCGGCCAGCGGCACCGGGGCCGCCGTCGGGCCGGGGCTCTGCCCGGAGAGCGGCTCGAGGCTGTTCCAGGCGCCGCAGGACGAGCAGCGGCCGGACCAGCGCCTCGCCGCCGCCCCGCAGGCGGCACAGCCGTACGTGACCGCACCCGCGCCCATGCCCGGGCACGTTACGGACGAGGTGTGACAATCGGCGCCCAGCGGGGCGCCTGGGCAGGCTATTCGGCGGCCGAGCCGCTGCCGGCGAGTTCCATCGGCGGGGGCTCCAGGCCCTCGATGGCCCGGAAGGAGAGGCGCGGCCCCTCCTCACCCTCGACCGGCGAGTCGTCGACGTCGACGACGATCGTCTCGCCGACCCGGAACTCCTTCCAGAGCAGGCGCTCCGACAGCGGGTCTTCGACGAGCTGCTGGATGGCCCGGCGGAGCGGCCGCGCCCCCAGCTGGGGGTCGTAGCCCCGCTCGGCGAGGAGCGACCGGGCGGCCGGCGTGAGCTCGAGGCCGAGGCCCTGGGTGCCCAGCTGCTCGGACGTGCGGGCCAGCATCAGGTCGACGATGGCCATCACCTCGTCCTTGCTCAGCTCGTGGAAGACGATCACCTCGTCGATGCGGTTCAAGAACTCCGGCCGGAAGTGGGCCTTCAGCGCCTCGTGCACCTTCGCCTTCATCCGCTCGTAGGTCACCGCCTCCGAGGTCTTGGCGAACCCGACCGAGGCCTTGCGCAGGTCGGCCGTGCCGAGGTTGGAGGTCATGATCAGCACGGTGTTCTTGAAGTCGACCGAGCGGCCCTGGGCGTCGGTCAAGCGGCCGTCCTCCAGGATCTGGAGCAGCGTGTTGAACACGTCGGGGTGGGCCTTCTCCACCTCGTCGAAGAGCACCACCGAGAACGGCTTGCGCCGCACGGCCTCGGTGAGCTGCCCACCCTCCTCGTAGCCCACGTAGCCGGGGGGCGAGCCCACGAGCCGGCTGACCGTGTGCTTCTCCATGTACTCGCTCATGTCGAGCTGGATGAGGGCGTCTTCGTCGTCGAAGAGGAACTCGGCCAGCGTCTTGGCCAGTTCGGTCTTCCCGACGCCCGTCGGGCCGAGGAAGATGAACGAGCCCGAGGGCCGCTTCGGGTCCTTCAGGCCTGCCCGGGTGCGCCGGATGGCCCGAGAGAGGGCCTTCAACGCCTCCTCCTGGCCGATGACCCGCTTGTGGAGCTCCTCTTCCATCCGGAGCAGCTTGGCCGTCTCCTCCTCGGTGAGGCGGTAGACGGGGATGCCGGTCCAGTTGGCGAGGACCTCGGCGATGACCTCCTCGTCGACGACGTCGAAGAGCTCCACGCCCTCGGCCCGCCACTCGGCCTCCATGGCCTCCTTGCGGTCGAGGCGCTCCTTCTCCTGCTCGGCCAGCTTCTTGGCCTGCTCGAAGGCGCCGCGCTCGATGGCGCTCTCCTTGTCCTTCCTGATCCGCTCGATGTCCTCGTCGAGCTTCTTGTAGGTGGGGGGCGTCGACATGCGCCGGATGCGCAGCCGGCTGCCCGCCTCGTCGATCAGGTCGATGGCCTTGTCGGGCAAGTAGCGGTCGGCGAGGTACCGGTCGGCCAGATTGGCCGCGGCCACGAGGGCCTGGTCGGTGATCGTCACGGCGTGGTGCGACTCGTAGCGGTCGCGGAGCCCCTTCAAGATGTCGATGGTGAGCGACACCGTCGGCTGCTCCACCTTCACCGGCTGGAAGCGGCGCTCGAGGGCTGCGTCCTTCTCGAGGTGCTTGCGGTACTCGTCGAGCGTGGTCGCTCCGACCGTCTGGAGCTCGCCCCGGGCGAGCATGGGCTTCAGGATCGAGGCGGCGTCGATCGCACCCTCCGCGGCGCCGGCACCGACGAGGGTATGGAGCTCGTCGATGAACAAGATGATGTCGCCGCGGGTCCGGATCTCCTTCAGGACCTTCTTCAGCCGCTCCTCGAAATCGCCGCGGTAGCGGCTCCCGGCCACGAGCGCGCCGAGGTCGAGGGTGTAGAGCTGCTTGTTGGCGAGGGTCTCGGGCACGTCGTTGGCCACGATGCGCTGGGCCAGGCCCTCGACGATGGCCGTCTTGCCCACGCCAGGCTCGCCGATCAGGACCGGGTTGTTCTTGGTGCGGCGCGAGAGCACCTGCATGATGCGCTCGATCTCCTTCTCGCGCCCGATGACCGGGTCGAGCTTGCCGTCGCGCGCCAGCTGGGTGAGGTTGCGGCCGAACTGGTCGAGCACCGGCGAGCCCGTCGGGGCGTCCGAGGAGGACGACCCGGTGCCTGCGCCCACGGCCTCCTTGCCCTGGTACGAGCCCGACATCAGCTGGATGACCTGCTGGCGTACCCGGCCGAGGTCGGCGCCCAGGCTCACGAGGACCTGGGCGGCCACGCCCTCGCCCTCGCGCACGAGACCGAGGAGCATGTGCTCGGTGCCGATGTAGCTGTGCCCCAGCTGGAGGGCCTCCCGGAGGGAGAGCTCGAGGACCTTCTTGGCCCGGGGCGTGAAGGGGGGCGACCCGCTCGGGGCGCTCCCGGCCATGCCGATTGTCTCTTCGACCTTCTCCCTCACCGCCTCGAGGGAGATCCCGAGCGACTCGAGGGCCTTGGCGGCGACGCCTTCACCCTCGTGGATCAGCCCGAGCAGGATGTGCTCGGTGCCGATGAAGCTGTGGTTGAGCAGGCGCGCTTCTTCCTGCGCCAGCACCAGCACTCGCCGTGCCCGGTCGGTGAAGCGTTCGAACAATGGCCCGCCCTCCGTATCGGCTTGTCCTGAGAGCAGTGTACAGGGAGCACCTGTCAGCTATGGCCGCGCCTGGAACGGGCGCTCCCGGCCCCGGAAGGTCCAGGTCCGGGCTGTCGCACCTGCCTGGCCGTGGCCTATCGTGCTCGTCGGTGAACCCCTCCGAGGCGCTCGGTCTTCCCCATCTCGACCAGGATCTCGTCCGCCTCGAGCCGCTGCTCGCCACGTCGGTGACGACCGGTGACGCGTTCTTGGACGAGGTGACCACGCACCTCGTCAACGCGGGCGGCAAGCGCCTCCGCCCCCTCCTCGCCATCGCCGCGGCGACCGGCGGGGCGCGGGAGGCGAGCGAGCGGGACCTCCTCGGCGGGGTGTCGGTGGAGCTCGTCCACCTCGCGTCGCTCTACCACGACGACGTGATCGACGAGGCCACGGTCCGGCGCAACGTCGAGAGCGTGAACAGCCGGTTCGGCAACCTCGTGGCCATCGTGGCCGGCGACTACCTCCTCGCCCGCTCGGCGGCCATCGCCGCGGAGCTGGGCACCGAGATCGCCTCGCTCCTCGCCCACACCCTCGGGCGGCTCTGCCAGGGGCAGGTGGCCGAGGTGCGGTCCTCGTTCCAGGTCACCCGGACGAAGGACGACTACTACGCGGCCATCGCCGGCAAGACCGCCGCCCTCATGTCGGCCTCCTGCCGCATCGGCGCCCTCACCGGTGGCTCGCCCGCCGCTGAGGTCGAGGCCCTCACCGACTACGGGCGCTGCCTCGGGATGATGTTCCAGCTGCGCGACGACGTGCTCGACGTCATCGCCCAGGACGGCGAGCTCGGCAAGCCGGCCGGCCAGGATCTCGCCGAGGGCATCTACACGTTGCCGGTGCTGCTCGCACTGGAGGACCCCGACACCGGACCCGAGCTGCAGACGATGCTCGGCCACCCGCTCGGCCAGCCGGAGCGGGACAAGGCCCGCGAGGTGGTGGCGGCGTCACCCGGCCTGGCGGCCACGGTGGCCGAGGGACGCCGCTACGCCGAGGAGGCCGCGTCGGCCACTGCGGGGGTCGACTCGCCGGCCCTCGCCGAGGGCCTGCAGCGTCTCGCCGTCTCGTTCCTCGACGGCTTGCCCGGCTGATCACCCGGCGCGACCACTCCTGGCGCGCCGCTCTCCGCGCCCCTCCGGCCCGGCACTGGGCCGGGCCGGAGGTGGGGATCCGGCAGGGACGAGCCGGCGGAACGCTCGATTCGAAGAACTAGGTAGTCGTCGTGCTGCCCGAGGAGCCCGACGACGAACCGGCGGTGGCGCCGGGGCAGGCCGTCTCGATCTTCTGCTGCAGCGAGGCCACCTTGGTGTGGCGGGCCTCGGCCTTTTGGATGTGGGCCTGGATCTTCTGGGCGAGGGTCGTGTTGCCCTGCTGCTGGGCCGCCTGCAACCGGGCTTCGGCCTTCTGCAGCCGACCCGGGTAGGCCGTGTCGTACTTCTGGATGCGGGCCAGCACCTTGGGCGCCCGCACCGAGCAGAAGTGGGCCTTGTTGGCGGCCTTGTTGCCACCACCCGACGCGCCCGGGCCGCTGGTGGTGGCGGCCGAGGCCGCGGTGACGGTCCCGAGCGCCAGTAGCCCGCTCAGCGCCGTTCCGGCGAGGACCTTGCGCAACATCTCGTTCTCCCTCCGACGGGTGGCGGACCGGCGGCCCGCTCGTGTTCACCACCGTTCTCCCACGGCGGCGTGTGGCGGCCGTGAGGGAGATGTGAGGGATCGGTGAGGGACGGCTCGCTCGAAGCGGCGCCGTCGAAACGCTCGCGTGCCTCGTCCGCTCTGGCGGCCCCGGGAAGCGGCCCCACCTCTCCGAGCAGCGGGCGGTCCGGCGGGATTCGCAACTGGCGGGCTGCCGCGTGAGGTGACGGCGTCGTTCGACCCGGGCTCCACCGACCGGGTCGGCCCCGCCGTCGCTGGCGTCAGCGCTCGGGCCGGAGCGTCGGGAAGGCGATCACCTCGCGGATGTTGGCCGAGTCGGTGAAGAGCATGGTCAGGCGGTCGATCCCGAGGCCGAGGCCGGCCGTCGGGGGGAGGCCGTGCTCGAGGGCCCTGAGGAACGGCTCGTCGAGGGCCATGGCCTCCTCGTCGCCGGCGGCCCGCGCCGCGGCCTGGGCCTCCAGCCGGGCCCGCTGCTCGTCGGGGTCGGTGAGCTCGCTGAAGGCGTTGACGAGCTCGCGGCCGGCCACGATGGCCTCGAACCGCTCCACGAGCGCCGGGTCCGCCGGGTGGGGGCGGGCGAGGGGCGAGACCTCGGTCGGGTAGTCGCGGACGAAGACCGGGTCGAAGAGCTTGCTCTCGGTCGTCTGCTCGTAGAGCTCGGCGAGCAGCTTGCCCGGTCCCCACCCGGGCGCCGGATCGCCGCCGGCCGCCCGCAGGAGGCGGGCCAGCTCGGCCGGGTCGCTGTGCACCGACACGGGCACGCCGACCGATTCGCTCACGAGCTCGGCCATCGTGGCCCGACGCCACGGCGGTGTGAGGTCGAGCTCCCGCCCCTGGTAGGTGAGACGGGTGGTGCCGAGGAGATCGGTGGCGAGACTGGCCACAAGTTGTTCCACGAGCGCCATGAGGTCGACGTAGTCGGCGTAGGCCTGGTAGAGCTCGACCGTCGTGAACTCGGGGTTGTGGCGCGGCGAGAGCCCTTCGTTGCGGAACAGCCGGCCGATCTCGAAGACCTTCTCGAAGCCCCCGACGACGAGCCGCTTCAGGTAGAGCTCGGGCGCCACGCGCAGGTAGAAGTCGGCGTCGAGCGCGAGGTGGCGGGTCGTGAAGTGCCGGGCGTCGCCGCCGGAGGGCACCGGGTGGAGGATCGGTGTCTCCACCTCCACGAAGCCCTCGGCCCACAGGCGCTCGCGCAGCCGCTGCACGAGCCGGCTGCGCAGGAGGAGCACATGACGGCTCCGTTCGTTGGCCCAGAGGTCCACCTCGCGCTGGCGGAAGCGCGTCTCGACGTCGCTCACACCTCGCCACTTGTCGCCGAACGAACGACGGGCCTCGGCGAGGAGATCGAAGTGCCGGACCTTGACCGACAGCTCGCCCCGCCGGGTGCGCACGACCTCGCCCCGGGACCCCACCCAGTCACCGAGGCGGAGGCGGGTGAACTCGTCGAAGCGTTCGGTGTGGGCGGCCAGCGCGAAGAGCTGGACGGCGCCGCTCGAGTCGCGGAGTTCGGCGAACGCCAGGCGGCCCTGCGGGCGCATGAGCATGACCCGACCGGCCACCGCCACCTCGTCGCCCGACTCCTCACCCGGGCCGAGATGGGCGTAGCGGGCCGTCACCTCGGCCGCCGTGGCGGTGCGCTCGAAGCGCGACGGGAGGTCGGTCACGCGCCGGCGATGTTGCGGCCGTAGACGATGCGGAGGCCGTGGAGCGTGAGCCACGGCTCGATGTGCTCGATCGTCTCGGCGTAGGGGGCGATGAGGTCCGACAGCCCGCCGGTGGCCACGACGGTCGACGGCCCGAGCTCGGCCATGATGCGCCGGCAGAGGCCGTCGACCTGGGCGGCGAACCCGTAGAGCGCCCCGGACTGGATGGACTCCACCGTGGAGCGCCCGATCACGTCGCGGGGCTCGACGAGCTCCACCCGCCGGAGCGCCGCGGCGTGCTGGAACAGCGCCTCGAGGCTGATGGCCACGCCGGGCGTGATGGCGCCGCCGAGGTACTCGCCGGCGGCCGAGATGGCGTCGAATGTGGTCGCCGTACCGAGGTCGACGACGATGCAGGGGCCGCCGTAGAGGTCGAACGCGCCCACCGCGTTGGCCACCCGGTCGGCCCCGACCTCCTTCGGGTTGTCGTAGAGGATGGGGAGGCCGCTCTTCACCCCGGGGCCGACGACCACGCACGGGATGTCCTTGAACCAGCGGCTGGCCATCTGCCGCAGCTCGCCGGTCACCGCCGGCACCGACGAGCTCACGGCCATGCCGGTCACCGTGCTGGCGATGTCGAGGCCCTCGAGGTCGAGGAGCTGCGTGAGGAGCACGGCGTGCTCGTCGGGCGTGCGGTCGGGCACGGTCGAGAGCCGCCAGTGGTGGGTGAGGCCGCGCGACGGCTGGTCCTCGGCGCCGATGCCGAAGCCCACGCCGGCCTCGGCGAGCGCGACGGTGGGGTCCTCCTCCCCGAGGCGGTAGAGGCCGATCACGGTCTCGGTGTTGCCCACGTCGATGGCGAGGAGCACGTTCAGCTGCGCAGGTCGAGGCCCACGTCGAGCGTGGGGGCCGAGTGGGTGAGCGCGCCGACCGAGAGGAGGTCGACGCCGGCCGCGGCGTAGGCGGGGGCGGTCTCGAGCGAGACGTTGCCCGACACCTCGACGAGCACGTCAGGCGAGACGGCCCGGGCGAGCTTCACGCAGTCGGCGGCCTGCTCGGGTGTCATGTTATCGAGGAGCACGGTCGTCGCCCCGGCCCGGCAGGCCTCCTCCACCTGCTCGGCCCGGTCGCACTCCACCTCGACCAGCCGGCCGGGCCAGGCCGCCCGGGCCTGCCGCACGGCCTCGGCCACGCCGAGCGCACCGAGGTGGTTGTCCTTCACGAGCACGGCGTCCGAGAGGTTCCCCCGGTGGTTGTGGCCACCGCCGGCCCGCACCGCCGCCTTCTGCAGCGCCCGCAGGCCGGGCACGGTCTTCCTCGTGTCGAGGACCCGGACGTGAGGGTCCACCGAGGCCACCGCGTCGACGAAGCGCCGGGTGAGGCTGGCCACCCCCGAGAGCTGCCCGCAGAAGTTGAGCGCGGTGCGCTCGCCGGAGAGCAGGGGGCGCAGCGGCCCCTCGAGGTCGGCCACGACGTCGCCCGGCCCGACCCGGCTGCCGTCGGGGCGGTACCAGACGACGGCCACCGAGTGGTCGAGCTGGGCGTAGGTCTCCTCCACGCAGCGCTGGCCGGCCACCACGCCGTCCACCCGGGCCACGAGGGCGAGGGTGGCGCGGGCCGAGTCGGGTACGAGGGCGGCCGAGAGGTCGCCGAGCGGGAGGAGGTCCTCTTCGAGGGCCCGGGCCACCGCGGTGCGCACCGCCGGCCACGGCGGGTGCAGGTCGAGGGGTGCAGCCGGATCGGCGCCCGTCACGGCACCTCCCGGGCGCGGCCGTGCACCAGCCGGCAGCGCCACGCCGGCGCGGCGTGGTCGAACTCCTCTCGGCAGTGCGAGCCGCGGGTCTCCTCGCGCGCCGTCGCCGAGGCGAGGAGGGCGCGGGCCAGGGTGCTGAGGTTGACGAGCTCGCCGCGTCCGGCCGAGGTCGGCGGTACCTCGAGACGCCCGAGCACCTCGTCGACGACGGCGCTCGCCCCGGCCAAGGAGGTGGCCGAACGCACGACGCCGGCCCCGGCGGTCATGGCCCGCTGCAAGCGGTCACGCTCCTTGTGGTCGTCGTCCTGCCCGGTCGGCCCGACGACGGCCGGCGGCGGGAGCGGCGGCATGGCCCGGGCCCCGATCACCCCTTCGTCCTCCCCGACGCCGGGCGCCAGGATCGGCCGGAGGGCTCCGGTGACGCTCGGACCGTCGACCCCGGCGGCCACCCGCTCGGCGAGTCGGGCCCCGAAGACCATGCCCTCGAGGAGCGAGTTGGAAGCCAGGCGGTTGGCCCCGTGCACGCCGGTGCAGGCGACCTCGCCGGCCGCCCAGAGCCCGGGCAGGGCCGTCGCCCCGAAGAGGTCGGTGACGACGCCACCCGCGAGGTGGTGGGCGGCCGGGGCGATCGGGAGCCAGTCGGTGGCCGGGTCGAGACCGATGGCCGAGAGGGACGCGGCGATGGTCGGGAAGCGCTGGTCGAAACGCTCGAGGCCGGTGGCGTCGAGCCAGAGGTGCTCGACGCCCTGTTCGGCCATCACCGCGGCCATGGCCCGGCTGACCACGTCGCGCGGCGCCAGCTCGTCGACGAAGCGCTTCCCCCGGCTGTCGCGGAGCAGCGCCCCGTGGCCCCGCAGGGCCTCGGACAGGAGCGGCCGGGGCATGGCCGGGTGGTGGAGGGCGGTCGGGTGGAACTGCATGAACTCGACGTCGGCCACGGGCACCCCGGCCCGGAGGGCCATGGCCACGCCGTCACCGGTGGCCTCCGACGGGTTGGTGGTCACCGCGAAGAGCTGGCCGGCCCCGCCGGTGGCGAGCACCACGTGCTCGGCCCGCACCGCCACCTTCTCGCCGTCCGGGGGGAGGGCCCAGACCCCGCGGCAACGGCCGCCCTCGCAGATGAGGTCGAAGGCGAACCATCGCTCGAGGACGGCGTTGGCCAGGGCCCGGGCCTCCTCGACGAGGGCCCGCTCGACCTCGACACCGGTCGCCGCCCCGCCGGCGTGGACCACCCGGGGGCGGGAGTGCCCACCCTCGCGGGCGAGCGCCAGGCCGCCCGACGCCTCCCGGTCGAACTCGGCGCCCATGGCGATGAGTTCGCGCACCCGGTCAGGACCCTCGTCCACGAGGACCCGCACGGCGTCCTCGTCACAGAGACCCGCGCCGGCGGCCAACGTGTCGGCCAGGTGGAGGTCCGTCGAGTCCTCGTCGCCGCCGAGCACCGCGGCCACGCCGCCCTGGGCCCAACGGGTGGCCGACTGGGAGAGCTCGCCCTTCGTGAGGACGGCCACCCGACCCGACCCGGCCAGACGGACGGCCGCCGAGAGTCCGGCCACCCCGCTGCCGAGCACGAGCACGTCGAAGGACGCCGCGGCCCGGTCGACCGTCGACTTCGTCATGCGACGCTGCACCGCGCTCTCTCCTTCTCGCGGCTCATCGGGGCCCGACTCGGTCCGCGGTACCCGCGGCGCCGCAGCGCGGCGCCCCTTCAGTCTCGCGCCACGCCGGCGAGCGTCCTCCCGAACGCGCCCACCTGCCGCCGCTCTGCGGCGCAGTTGTCGATGAGGCGCACCGAACCCACCGCCGCCGCCGCCAGCAGGCGGAGCGGGCGGTCGGTCTCGAGCGTGGGCGGCGGTTCCAGCCGTTCGGCGTCGACGACCACCGCGTAGTCGAGCTCGACGAGCGGCTCGTCGGCCACGGACTCGGCCATGGCTCGCTCGACCGCGGCCGGGCGCCGCTCACCGGCCCCGATGCGGCTGCGCCCCACCGCCAGAGCCCGGGGGAGGGCGAGCGCCGCCTGCCGCTCGGCCGCCGACAGCCGCACGTTGCGGCTGGAGAGGGCGAGGCCGTCGGGGTCGCGCACCGTCGGGCAGCCGACGACGTCGACCGGGAGGGAGAGATCGGCCACGAGCCGGCGGACCAGGGCGAGCTGCTGGAAGTCCTTCTCGCCGAAGTACGCCCGGCAGGCACCGGCCATCGCGAAGAGCTTCGTCACGACCGTGGCCACGCCGTCGAAGTGGCCGGGCCGGGAGGCCCCCTCGAGGCGGCGGGCGAGTGCGGGCACGCCGACCGTCGTACCGAGCGGCTCCGGCCAGCCCGGGTACATCTCCTCGACCGCAGGCACGGCCACGACAGCCGCGCCGCTCGCCCGGCACACGTCGAGGTCGTCGGCCAGCGGGCGCGGGTAGTGCGCCAGGTCGTCGGGGTCGCCGAACTGGAGCGGGTTGACGAAGATCGTGACCGCCACGACGTCGTCGGTCGCCGCGGCCCGGTCGATGAGGGCGCGGTGGCCGGCGTGCAACGCCCCCATCGTCGGGACGAGACCGACCGTGCGCCCCGTCGCCCGGGCGTCGTCGAGGGCGGCCCGGCACTCGGCGAGGCGCTCGGTGACCAGCACCGCTCAGGCCCCGCCCGCGCCGGCCCCAGCGGGCACCGGCCACGGCACGCGCACCTCGGGGACGTCGTCGACGACGTCGTCGTCCGCCGCGACGGCTCGGCGCTCGACCCGCCCGCTCGGCGGGCCCTCGGCGAGGTGGATCGCCAGGCCGACCAGCGCGTTGTAGGCGGGCCGCTCCTCGGGGGGGAGGGCGTCGCGGTGGCGGGCGAGCGTGGCCCAGTCACCGCGGGCGGCCGGCCCGGTGAGGGCGCGGCGCGGGCCGAGCCGGGCCACGTCGTCGAGGGCGGCCCGGGTCAGGCCGACGAAGTCGTCGAGCCCGAGGCCGGCCCGAGCGGCCACCCGCTCGACCTGGCCGAGCAGGGCGACGACGTGGTTGGCGGCGATGCAGGCGGCGGCGTGGTACGCCGCCCGGTCCTCGTCGGCGAGCTCGACCGCCCGCCCGCCGAGCGACGCGACCATCTCGGCCACGAGCGGGTCGCCGGCCACGCCGAACGTCGCGCCCTCCCGGAGTCGCCGGGCACCGAGCTCGGGGTTGGGCAGCGGGACGAGGGGGTGGAGGGCGGCGGGCCGCCGGTGGGTCGAGAGCACGTCGAGCCCGAGCGAGCCGGACAGGTGCACGACGACCGTGCCCGGCACCGGCCGCACGGCCGCCGCCACGTCGGCCACCGCGTCGTCCGGGGTGGCGATCACGAGGGCGTCGACACCCTCGGCCGCCTTCGATTGGTCGTCGCGCCGACCCAGCAGGCCGAGGACCTGCCAGCCGGACTGCGACAGGGCGTCAGCCAGCGAGCAACCGGCCCTCCCGGGGCCGATGAACCGCACGGTTCGCACGGGACCTCCTTGCGCTCCAGCCCCTGCCGGGTGCCGGTCGCCTTCTACGGAGACTGCACCGAAAGTGTACCGAGCCGGGTGACCTGCCCACCACTGGCCGCCAGGCGCTCGGGCGCCACCAGCTCGGGAGCGAGGTCGGCCAGCGGGGCGAGCACGAAGCGCCGCTCGAACATGCGGGGGTGGGGGACGACGAGGTCCTCCTCGTCGACCGACTCGCCCTCCACGAAGAGGACGTCGGCGTCGAGGGTGCGCGGGCCATACCGCACCGTGCGCACCCGGCCGGCGGCCTCCTCCAGCCGGCGGCAGCGCTCCAGCAGCCGGCGGGCGTCGTCCCCGGTGCACAGCTCGACCACGAGGTTGAGATAGGGCCCCTGGCCCTCCGGACCGCCGACCGGCTCGGTCTCGTAGAGGGGCGACACCGCGACGACGTCGCCCTCGGCGCTGAGCGCCGCCAGCGCGTCGGCGAGGTACCGCCGGCGGTCGCCGAGGTTGGAGCCGAGTCCGAGGAAGGCCCGGTGCGTCGACCGGTCCCCGCTCACCGGTCGCTCGTCAACCACCGCCGCTCAACGGTCCGCCCGCCGGCGCACGACGGCCACGCCCACCGACGCCAGCTCGGCCGGAACGGGCGGCCGCAGCTTGCGCACGACGACCTCCACCTCGACCACCCGGTCGTCGGCGCCGAGCAGCTCGGCCGCCACCGCGTCGGCCAGCGTCTCGAGCAGCTGGTAGGACCGGCCGGTCACGACGGCGCTGGCCCGTTCGACGAGCGCGCCGTAGTCGACGGTCCGGGCGAGGTCGTCGGTGAGCCCCGGCCCGAGGGCGACCGCCACGTCGAGGTCGAGCTCGAAGGGCTGGGGGCGTTCCCGCTCCTCGGGGAGCACGCCGTGGACGGCCACCACCCGCAGCCCGCGGACCTCGAGGTGGTGGGTGCCGACCCCGGTCACACCTTCTGGCGGGGCGGCATGCTCTCGACGGTCACGACGAGCTCGCGACCGGTCGAGCCCATCTGGCGCCCGACGACGTGCTCGGTGAGGGCCACCGCCTGCGGACCCGAGGCCAGCCGCCCCGACCACACGAGGTATCCGGCGACCGCGCCCATCACCCGGTCACCGAGCTCCTCTTGGTGCACGAGGACCTTCAGGCCCTCGGCGAGCGAGCGGTCGAGGTCCCGGTAGCAGTCGGCGAGGACGGTGCGCGGGTCGGTGGCCGGCGACAACGGGTAGTGGGCGTGGGCCAGGCCCTGCTCCTCGTAGGCCTGGAGGTTGTGGGGCGACGGGAGCAGCGAGATCACCTTGTCGAACTGCTGGACCTGCAGCCAGATGATCTCCTCCTGGCGCCGGACCCGTCGGTGGTTGGGCGCGAAGCCGCCGGGCCGTTCGGACAACGCCAGACGGTCGCGCACCACCCAGGTGAAGTTGCGGGGCGGGATGCCCGCCGCCCACTTGCCTTTCATCGACTGCCTCCCATCGACCCGCCGACCGGCACGGCCGCCTCCTCGGCGAGCCCCACCAGGCCCGCCGCCACCACCGTCGGCGCCACGTCGTGGACCCGCACCATCCCCGCGCCCTGCGCCATCGCCCAGACCGCGGTGGCGAGCGAGGCCTCCAGCCGCTCGTCCGGGCCGAGCGGCTCGTCCCCGGGGGCGCCGAAGGCCCCGAGGAAGCGCTTCCGGCTCGTCCCGACGAGCACGCCGCGCCCGCCGGCGGCCGCCGTCGCCTCGACCAGCTCGTCCAGGTGGGCGAGGAGGGCCAGGTTGTGCTCGGCCGTCTTGCCGAAGCCGATCCCCTGGTCCACCCACACCTCCTCGACGCCGGCGTCGAGGGCCGTCCGCAGGCGCTCGAGCAGCCACCGGTGGACCTCGCCCACCACGTCGCCGTAGTGGGGGTCGAGCTGCATGTCGGCCGGCGTGCCCTGCATGTGCATGGCCACCCAGCCGACGCCCTCGGCCGCGGCCACCGGCCAGAGCCGGCCCGAGATGTCGTTCAGGAGCGTGGCCCCGGCGGCGACCGCCGCCCTGGCCACGACCTCCTTCGTCGTGTCGACCGAGAGCCGCACCCGGCCGGCCAGGGCCAGGAGGACGGGGACGACCCGCCGGAGCTCCTCGTCCACGGCCACGGGGGTGGCCCCGGGCCGGCTCGACTCGCCGCCCACGTCGACCAGGTCGGCCCCCTCGGCCACCATGGCGAGCCCTCTTTCCACCGCCCGGTCGCGCTCGACGTAGCGGCCCCCGTCGGAGAAGGAGTCGGGTGTGACGTTCAACACACCCATGACCAGGGGCCGGCCGTGCTGCTGACCGGTCATGGGGGAAGCGTACGCGACGGCCGGGCCGACCGAGGCCTTCTCGCTCAGCGGCCGTGGACGAACTGCATGGCCTCGGCCCTGGTGGCGGCGTCGGACCGGAAGAGGCCGCGCACCGAGGACGTGACCGTGAGGGTGCCAGGCTTCTTCACCCCGCGCATCGACATGCAGAGGTGCTCGGCCTCGACGACCACGAGCACCCCCCTCGGGCCGAGCACCGACTCGATGGCGTCGGCGATCTGGGTCGTCATGCGCTCCTGGACCTGGAGCTGGTGGGCGAAGCCGTCGACGAGCCGGGCCAGCTTGGAGAGGCCGGTGATCCGGCCGTCGTCGCCCGGGATGTAGGCCACGTGGGCCCGCCCGATGAACGGCACGAGGTGGTGCTCGCAGAGCGAGGCGAACGGGATGTCGCGCACCATCACCATCTCGTCGTGCTCGGCGGCGAACGTCACCGTGAGGTGCCGGGACGGGTCGTCGGCCAGCCCGGAGAACAGCTCCTCGTACATGGCGGCCACCCGGCGGGGCGTGTCCTGCAGACCGTCCCGGTCGGGCTGCTCGCCGATGGCGAGGAGGAGCTCGGTGACGGCCCGCTCGACGCGGGCGGTGTCGACGCCGGTCCCGGCGGGCCGGTTGCCGTTGTCGACCGGTGCGGCCCGGGCCAGCTCTTCGTCGATGCTCACGGTGCCTCCCCGTCGGAGCCGAGGTAGGCGTGTACCGCGGCCAGGTTGCGGTAGCGCTCGTCGACGTCGAGCCCGTAGCCGACCACGAAGGCGGGCGGGATCCGGAAGCCCACGTAGCGCAGGTCGAGCTCGGCCCGCTGCTGGCCCTCCTTCACGAGGAGGGCGCAGACCTCGACGCTCTCGGGGCGGCGGGCCTCGAGGTAGCGACGGAGGTAATTGAGCGTGAGGCCGCTGTCGATGATGTCCTCGACCACGAGCACGTGGCGGCCCTCGAGGTCGGCGTCGAGGTCCTTCACGATGCGCACGACACCCGAGGTGCGGGTGGCGCTGCCGTAGGAGGAGACCGCCATGAAGTCCACGTCGACCGGGAGCCTGATGGCCCGGGACAGGTCGCTCATGAAGAGCATGGCCCCTTTCAGCACCCCGACGAGGAGCGGCGGGTCGGCCGCGTAGTCGGCGGTGATCGCCGCGCCGAGCTCGGCCACCCGGTCGGCGAGCGCTGCCTCGCTCACCACGACCGGGCCGACCCCCGGGCGGGCCCATTCGGGCGCCGGCGCCGCCACCTCCTCGGTCTTCACCGGGCTGAGGTTACCGGTCGCCGCGGTGCCGACGACCAGTCGCCCCTGCGAGCGGCGGACCGTGAGGCCCCCGCTGAGCTCGGTCCCGACCGCCCCGCCGGCCGCCACGTGCAGCACCCGGGCCACCTCGTCGGCCGACGGCGGGTAGCGCTCGCCGGCGGCCCGGGCGTCGCCCAGCCACCGCCGGACGGCCCGCCGGGCGAGGGCCGGGGGGGCGGCCCGGAGCTCGCGGGCGTCCGCCGGGTCGGGCACGGCGGCCGCGGCGAGCTCGTCGAGGAGGGCGGCCTCGTCCCGGGCGAGGGTGGCCTGCCGGGCCAGCACCGGGACCGGGTCGCGCCGCGACAGCTCGGCGCATAGCGGGAGCAGCTCGTGGCGGACGCGGTTGCGGAGATGCCGGGGGTCGTCGTTGCTCTCGTCCACCACGACGGCGAGCCCGAGCGAGGCGCAGAAGGCCCGGGTCTCCTGGCGGCGCAGACCGAGCAGCGGACGACGGGGTCCGGGGGCCATCGCCGCCCGCCCGTCGAGCCCGGCCCCCCGGAGCAGGTGGAGGAGGACCGTCTCGGCCTGGTCGTCCATGGTGTGGCCGGTGGCCACGTCGTCGGGGAGCGCGGCGTAGCGGGCCGCCCGGGCCCGAGCCTCCAGGTTGGGTCCCTCGGCCACGACCACCCGCTCGGCCCGGAAGGCTGCCCCGAACCGGGCGGCGGCCGCCGCCACCAGGTCGGCCTCGTCGGCCGAGCCCGGCCGCAGGCCGTGGTCGACGTGGAGGGCGGTCACCCGGCAGCCGGCGCCCACGGCGAGGACGAGGAGGGCGAGGGAGTCCGGACCGCCCGACACGGCACAGGCGAGCTCGGTGCCCGGCGGGGGAAAGGTGCAGCGGCGGAGGAGGTCTGCGACCGGGGGCGCCAGCCCGGGTGGGGCCGCCGTCACCGGGTCGTTCACCCGGCGACGAGCGCCGGACCCGTCACCCGGGCCACCCAATCGGCGGGCGTCCGGATCTCGTGGAGGGTCGGCAGCCACTCCGGGCCCTGCCAGACCCGGGACAGGAGCTCGGGACCGCCGGCCCGCTCCACCTCGTTCACGAAGTGCTCGCCTTCGGCGTACTGGCGGAACTTGGCCTCGAGGCCGAGGATCTGCTGGAGGAGGCGGGCCGGCCCGCGCACCTGCTGGCGCCGCTCCCGGAGGATCCGCGAGAAGCGGGCCGCCGCCGGCACCGCGTCGGCCCCCGCCCGGTCCATCGTCACGTCGCCGTGCCCCTCGAGCAGGCTCATGAGGGCCTGGATGCGCTGGATGGCGTCGAGCTGCTCGGGCGTGGCCACGAGCCCGAGCACGCCGGCCTCGCCCATCGGGCTCCGGCCCGAGCGCAGCTCCTCGGTGGCCCGCTTGAGGGCGTCGGCCAACCGGTGGGGGTCGGCGGCCAGCGGCTCCAGCCCCTCGTCGACGAGCGCCATGAAGTGCCCGCGCAACCACGGCACCGCGGTGAACTGGCAGCGGTGGGTCACCTCGTGGAGGGCCAGCCAGAGCCGGAACTCCTTCGGGACGAACCCGTGGCGCTGCTCCAGGCCCACCACGTTGGGGCCGACGTAATAGACCATGTCCTGGTCCTCGGCGGCCTCCTCGGTGATGAGGAGGTCGTACTGCCCGAGCACCCGGGTCGACATCCACGAGAGCACCAGGCCGAGCTGGGCGCCGCTCATGGTGCGCCCCAGCCCGACGAGCTGGCGGGGCATCCAGGCCGGGGCGCCCGGGACACCGCCCTCGACCCGCCGGGCCTCGAGCTTGTTGAGGGTGGGGCCGAGCAGCCGTTGGATCGAGGCCACGTTGACGTGGACCCAGCCGATCCTGTCGGTGACCCGGGCCCGGGCCGGTCCCGACGGCGACCGCCAACCGGTGGCCGCGGCCACGAGGTCCTCGGCCTGCGCGGTCAGGTCCTCGAAGTCGGCCTGGACGGCCTCGGCCCGGTAGGAGGGCGGCGGCGGGTTGCGCCGCACGAGCCACTCGGCGACGCGCGAGGCGGCGGACCAGTCGACGAGAGAGGGTGCAGGCGCGTCCAGCGCCGCCCCCCCGGCCGGAGCGTCGCTCACCGGCTCAGGCGCCGCCGTGGTGCGACCGGCGCTCCTCGTCGATGGCCGCGGCGACCCGCTCCACCAGCGACTCGGGCACCCGGTCCCGGCAGCGCTCGGCGATCACCACCCGCAGCTCGGCTTCGAACTCGGCCACGTCGGCACAAGGACCGCAGAGGTCGAGGTGCTCCTGGATCTGGCGGCGCCGCTCGTCGTTCAGCTCACCGTCGAGGTAGTGGTAGAGGCTGTGGACGAGCTCGTCACAGTCCATGGGGTACCCGTCGTCCCCACCCGCCTCGCCGTGCCGGGTCTCCGGCACGTCCTCGACCGCTGCCACCACCTACCTCCTCGATCCGGGTGCCCTAGTCACCCGAGCGTCTCGACGCCGATCCCACGAGGCCGCGGGACTCGGCGAATTCGTGCAACGCCTTCTGGAGCGCCCTTCTTCCACGGTGGATCCGGCTCATCACCGTACCGATCGGGACCTCGGTGATCTCGGCGATCTCCTTGTAGGAGAACCCCTCCACGTCGGCCAGGAGCACGGCGATCCGGAAGTCCTCGGGCAGAGACTCGAGGGCCGCCTTGACCTCGTCGTCGGTGAAGCCGTCGAGGGCCTCGTCCTCGGCGCTCCGGCTCCGGCCGTCGGTACCGGCCAGGCGGCGGTAGAGGTACAGGTCCTCCACGTCCTCCACGTCGGTCACCTCGGGGCGGCGCTTGGCCGCCCGATAGGAGTTGATGAAGGTGTTCGTGAGGATCCGGTACAGCCAGGCCTTCAGGTTGGTGCCCTCGGTGAAGCTGCCGAAGGCCCGGTAGGCCTTGAGGTAGGTCTCCTGGACCAGGTCCTCGGCGTCCGCCCGGTTCCGCGTCATGCGGAGGGCCGCGCTGTAGAGCGCCGGCATGTACTCCATGGCGAGGTCGGTGAACCGGGCCTGGTCGGCCATGGACTGCACCCTACCGACTACGCGCCACAGCCGGTGAGCGGGACCTGAGACGGCCCCCGGGGGTGGGGCCTCGGCCGGAGGGTCGAGGACTACCGTGGCGCGACGCGACGCACTGGCCGGCGCGGGTGCCGAGGAGCAGGAGAGCAGGTGGGGCCGTCAATGCGGACGCCGCAGGGCCTGGACATCGACCTCATGGACGGGGCCTTCTATGGGGGCGACCCCTATCCGGCCTTCGCCTGGCTCCGGGAGCACGATCCCGTCCACTTCGACGAGCACAACGGGCTCTGGGGCGTCGCCACCTACGAGCTCGTCCGCTCGGTGTCGACCGACCCCGACACCTTCTCCAACGCCGGAGGTTCCCGGCCCTGCGTCGCGCCGGTCCCGATGATGATCGACTTCGACGCCCCCGAGCACGTGCGCCGGCGGCGCCTGGTCTCGGCCGGCTTCACCCCGCGACGGGTGCGGGAACTGGAGGACCGGGTCCGCGGCGTGTGCGACTGGGTCATCGACCAGGTGTGCGAGCGGGGCTCGTGCGACTTCGTGAGCGACGTGGCGGCGCCGCTCCCGCTGATCGTGATCGGCGACATGCTCGGCGTGGCCCCCGAGGACCGGGCCGACGTGTTGGCTTGGTCCGACGACCTGTTGCGAGGCCAGGGGACCGACGACCCCGTCGTGCTCGAGACCATGATGCAGGCGTTCGTCCACTACGCGGACTACATCCGCCCGATCATCGAGGACCGTCGGCGCACGGGGCGCCAGGACGACCTCGTGGGGGTGCTCGTGCACGCCGAGATCGACGGCGACCGGTTGGACGAGACCTCGGTCGTCCACGAGACGCTCCTCATCCTCATCGGCGGTGACGAGACCACCCGCCACGTCATCAGCGGCGGGATGGCCGAGCTCCAGCGCCACCCGGAGCAGCGGGCGCAGCTGCTCTCGTCACCGGTCGGCGTGCCGAGGGCGGTCGAAGAGATGCTGCGCTGGGTCACACCCATCCAGACGATGGCCCGCACCGCCACCCGCGACGTGGAGCTGGCCGGCCGCCAGATCGAGGCGGGCCAGGAGGTCGTCCTCCTCTACCCCTCGGCCAACCGCGACGAGGCGGTCTTCGAGCGGGCCGACCGCTTCGACGTGACGAGGGACCCGAACCCCCACGTGGCCTTCGGCTTCGGCCCCCACTTCTGCCTGGGCAACCAGCTGGCCCGTCTCGAGCTGAAGGTCATGTTCGAGCAGCTGCTCGCCCGGCTGCCCGACCTCCGCGTGGTGGAGGGCGCACCCCTCCCCCGTCGCCAGGCCAGCTTCGTCACCGGCATCGAGACGATGCCGGTCGTCTTCTCGCCGACCGAACGCGTCGGGGCGGCCGCGCCCTGAGCGACGTGCCCAGCCGAGGATCGGCGTCACCGACCGGGGGGCTCGAGGGCCTCGCCGCCCTCGTCACGGGCGGTGGCAGCGGCATCGGGCTGGCCGCGGCCCGCCGCTTCGCCGCCGACGGCGCCCGGGTGACGATCTGCGGCCGTACGGCCGAACGGCTGGCCGGGGCGGCGGCCGAGCTCGAGGAGGTCGCGGCCCTTCCGGGCGAGGTGCGCTGGCAGGTGGCCGACGTCACCGTGGAGGAGGAGATCGCCGCGGCGGTGGCCAAGGCCGCCGAACCGGACGGCCGGCTCGACATCCTCTTCGCCTGCGCCGGTGGGGCGTCGCACCTCGGGCCGCTGGCCGACGCCGACGCCGCGGCGGTGCGGGCCACGGTCGACCTCAACCTCATCGGCTCGTTCCTCTCGCTGCAGCACGCCATCGGGCCGATGCGCCGAGCCGGTGGCGGCTCGATCGTCCTCATGTCCTCGGGCGCCGGGCACTTCCCGCACCGCTACCTGACCGCCTACGGCATGGCCAAGGCCGGCGTCGAGATGCTGTGCTCCTACGCGGCCGAGGAGCTCGGCCCCGACGGCATCCGGGTGAACGTGGTTCAACCGGGCATCGTCGAGACCGACCTCACGTCCGTCTTCACCGGCGGGGGCCCCCTCCTCGAGGACTACCTCGCCGAGATGCCCATCCGTCGGCTGGGCACGGTGGAGGACGTGGCCGCCGCGGTCCGCTACCTGGCCGGGCCCGAGGCGTCGTGGGTCACCGGCACCCGGCTGGCCGTCGACGGCGGGCACCATCTCCGGCGGGGCGCCAACTACGGCCTCCTGTTCGAGCCGTGAAGCGCCGGCCGGTTCCCGACCGCCGTCGGGACCGGATCAGGGGGGCGCCGGCGACCGGGGTGACGCTGGTCCTCCTCGGCCTCGTGGCCGCCTTCGCCGCCAGCTGCGGCTCGGCGGCGCCGCCCCCCGCCGAGCCGGTGGTCCAACAGTTCAGCTCGCCGGCCACCATCCACCACCCGCCCACCGTCCCGCCGGAGGCGGCGGTGACCGGACGGCTCCGGGCCCCCGGCGGTCCTTACCTGCGCGACGCGTCGGGGCGCATCGTCTTCTTCCACGGGGTCGACGCGGTCTACAAACGGGCGCCGTTCGTGCTGTACCCGGCGGCGCACAAGCCGTTCACTTTCTCGGCGGCCGACGCGGCGGCCATCGCCCGCCTCGGCTTCAACGTGGTCCGGCTGGGCCTCGAGTGGCAGGGCCTCGAGCCCGGTCACGGCGGACCCAACCAGCCGGGTGTCTGCACGCCGGGCCAGCCGGGCAACCCCCACATGTACAACGCCGCCACCGTGCGCGCCTACCTGGCGAAGGTGGCGGCGACCGTCGACCTGCTCGGCCGCTACCACGTCTACACGATCCTCGACATGCACCAGGACGTGTGGAACCAGGCCTTCCGGGGCGAGGGCGCGCCGTCGTGGGCCGTCTGCACGAGCGGCCAGCGCGTCAAGGCCCTACCGGGTCGCTGGTCGCGCAACTACCGCAACGGCGCGCTCGACCGGGCGGTCGACCACTTCTGGGACAACGACGTCGTCGGGAATCTCCAGGGCCAGTACGACGCGGTGTGGGGGGCGGTGGCCCGGTACTTCCACACGAACCCCTGGATCCTCGGTTACGACCCCTACAACGAGCCGTTCGCCCCCGAGCTCACGGTCAGTGACCGGCTGCACTTCGCCTCGGCCCTCGAGTGCTTCTACACCGGCCGGCACCACCCCGGCTTCCTCTCGGACGTCACCGACCGGGCGGTGTGCCCGCCGACCGACCCCGGGAAAGGCGTGGTCCCGACCATCCAGAAGGCCGACCCCGGCGCGCTCGTGTTCGTCGAGCCCGACCTCTTCTCCCGCCACAACCAGCCGAGCCTGCTCGGCCCGATGAACTACCCGAACCTCGTCTTCAACTTCCACTCCTACTGCACCTACCGCAGCCCGGTCACCGGCGACCCCACCGCCGTCGACCCGTGCGCCACCGAGGCGCTCACCACGCTCCTGCGCCGGGAGAGCGAGCGGCCCTACCTCGCCTCACGGATCCAGCCGGGTGGCCCCGCCTGGTTCATGAGCGAGTTCGGCGCCACGCACAGCCTCGACCTGCTCCGGCACATGACGGGCGCGGCCGACGCCCTCCAGCTGGGGTGGAGCTACTGGTCCTGGAAGTACTACGGGGACCCGACGGGGAGCTCGCACGAGGCGCTCGCCCAGGGCGACGGCCACCTCTTCCCGACGGCCGAGATCCTCTCGCGCACGTACCCGCAGGCGGTCGCCGGCACACCGGTCACCATGAGCTTCGAGCCGCTCACCGGGTCCTTCCACCTCGTCTACCTGGCGAGCCACGGCGTCCACGCGCCGACCGTGGTCTGGGTGGCCCGCCAGCACTACCGCCGCCGCGGCTACTGCACCCAGGTGGACGGCGGCCACATCGTCTCGCCCCCCGGGTCCTCGCAGCTGCTCGTGGCGAACAACCGGAGCGCCCACGAGGTGGACGTGAGCGTGGTGGCCGGCGGCTGCCGTGGTCGGGCGGCCCTCGCCGCCCGCCGGAGCATCGGGTGAGCGGCGCGCTCGGCGCGGTCGTCGAAGCGCGTGGGCCCCTCGAGGTGCTGACCTGGCCGGCGCTCGCCGAGGCCGGCTGCGAGATCGTCGTGACGACACGGTCCGGCGGGGTCAGCGCGGGCCCGTACGCCACCCTCAACCTCGGCCTCCACGTGGGCGACGACCCCGAGGCCGTCGGCGAGAACCGGCGACGGGCGGCCGTGGCGGTGGCCGCGACGTTGGCCGATCTCGTCGTCGGTGCCCAGGTGCACGGGGACAGGGTGACGGAGGTGACGGCGGCCGACCGCGGCCGCGGCGCCGAGCGGGCTGACGACGCCGTCCCCGACGTCGACGCCCTCGTGACCACGGCGGACGACGTCGTGCTCGTCACCCTCGTGGCGGACTGCGTGCCTCTCGCCCTCTTCGACCCGGTGAGCCGGCGCCTGGCCACGGTGCACGCCGGTTGGCGGGGCACGGCAGCGAGGGTGGTGGACCGGGCTCTCGAGGCGATGGTGGCCGCCGGCACCCGGCCGGGCGACGTCCTGGCCGTCCTCGGCCCGTCGGTCGCCGCCGCCCGCTACCAGGTGGGCGACGAGGTGGTCGAGGCGGCGCGGCGCGGCCTCGGCCCGCTGGCCGAGGAGGTCATCGACTCCGACGGGACCGGGCGTCACCGCTTCGACCTGGCCGAGGCCAACCGCCGACTGCTCGTCGAGGCCGGGGTGCCGGTCGACCGGATCGGCACCGCCCCGTTCGACACCGGGCCGCCCGGGGCGTGGTTCAGCGACCGGGCCGAGCGGCCCTGTGGGCGCTTCGCCCTCCTCGCCCGGCTGCGGCGCTGACGACCGAAGGGCCCGGTCGGCCCCCGTAGCATGGGGCCGCCCGCCGCGGCGGGCCACGAGAGAGGACGGCATGGCCCTGGCCGGCGCCCGCGCCGAGCGCTTCACCTACAGCGGTTACGAGCTCGACGAGGACCGTGCCCTCCTCGAGTGCCGATACCAGGTGGACGACGAGCCGTTCACCGAGGTCGTGCACCTCGCCCCGGGCGGCCGGGGCGGCCCGTCGGCTGAGGCCGCGGCGAGGCTGTACTTCCTCCTCGCCGGGGTCTCCTACTACAAGACGGCGGCGCCGTCGCTCGTCGACCTGGGCGACCATCCGAGCACCGCCGACGAGCGCCGGTTCCTCGCCACCTTCTACCGCGAAGGTCTCGCCGAGTTCGCCTACCGCAACCGCCTCGACCTGGGCGGGCTCGAGGTGGTCGGGCCCGACCGGGACCGGCCGCCGACCGTGCCCGCCCCAGGCGGCCCGGGGCGGCCGCTCGTCCCCTTCGGCGGGGGGATCGACTCGATCGTGACCGCCGAGGCCGTCGCCCGCCGCTTCCCCGAGGCCGCCCTGTTCGTCGTCGGCCCGGCCGGCGACCGCTTCGAGGCCCTCGAGGCGCCGGCCGCGGCGACCGGGCTCCCGGTGCTGCGGGCCGAGCGGGAGCTCGACGAGAAGGTGCTGCACCCGGCCGAGCTCGGCTACCTGAACGGCCACGTGCCGGTGACCGGGATCCTCTCCGCCCTCGCCGTGCTGAGCGCGGTGCGCCACGGTCGCGACGCCGTCGTGATGGCCAACGAGTGGTCGGCGTCTTCGGGCAACCTCGACACGGGTGGCCACGTCGTCAACCACCAGTGGTCGAAGGGCGAGGCCTTCGAGTCGGCGTGGCGCGAACTCCTCGCCGCGACCTTCGCACCCGGCCCGGCCTACTTCTCCTACCTCCGCTCGTGGAGCGAGCTCGCGGTGGCCCGGCGCTTCGCCGGGCTCCCCCGCTACCACCGCCTCTTCCGCAGCTGCAACCGGGCCTTCGCCCTGGACCGCCGACGGCGCCTCGACGCCTGGTGCGGCCGCTGCGACAAGTGCTGCTTCATCGACCTCGTCCTCGCCCCCTTCCTGTCGGCCGACGAGCTGGCGGCGGTCTTCGACGAGACCGAACCCTTGGCCGAGCCGGACCTCGCCGGTCAGTTCCGGGTCCTGCTCGGCCTGGGCGAGGGGACGAAGCCCTTCGAGTGCGTGGGCGACGTCGACGAGTGCCGGGCCGCCCTCGCCCTCACCGCGCTCCGGCCCGACCGCGCCGCCGACGGGCTCGTGGCCTCGCTCGCCCGCGAGCTCTCGACCCGCGGCCTCCTCCCCGCCGCCTCGGCCGCCGAACGGCTCTTCCGGCCGCTCGGCCGCGACGCCGTGCCCGATGACTACGCGGCCGACGATCTCCTGGTCTGAGCTCGCGGGCGCCCGGGTGGGCGTCTTCGGCGTGGGCGTCGAGGGCCGGGCCAACGTGCGGCGCCTGCTCGCCCTCGGCGCCGAGCCGGTGCTCGTCGACGACGACCCGCCGTCGCACCCCGTCGAGGGCCTGGCCGTCGCGGGGACCGCGGCAGGGGGCCTCGACGAGCTGCGCCGCTGCGAGGTCGTCGTGAAGACCCCGGGCCTCAGCCGCTACCGGAGCGACGTGGCGTCGCTCGTCGAGGCCGGGGTGGCCGTCGTCGGCGGCCTCGGCCTCTGGATGGCCGAAGCGCCGAGGGAGCGGGTGGTGTGCGTCACGGGCACCAAGGGGAAGAGCACCACGACCGCCGTCTGCGGCCACCTCCTCACCGGGCTCGGCTACCGCGCCGTGGTCGGCGGGAACATCGGCCTGCCGCCCTGGGACCCCGACACGCCGTCGGACGCCGACTACTACGTGGTGGAGACGTCGAGCTTCCAGGCCACCGACCTCCCCTGCTCGCCGCCGGTCGTGGCCGTCACCTCCCTCGCCCCCGATCACCTCGACTGGCACGGCGACGCCGAGACCTACTTCACCGACAAGCTCTCGGCCTGCCACCAGCCGGGGGCGGACCTCACGGTGGCCGACGGCGAGAACGAGCTCCTGGCGGCCCGGGCCGGCCAGCTCGGCCCGCGGGTGCGGTGGGTGGTCGTCGGCGACCCCGAGCTCGACGGGGCGTGGGTGGACGAGCTCGGCCTCCTCGGTCGCCACAACCGGCGCAACGCCCTCGTGGCCCGGGCCTGTCTCGTGGGCCTCGGCATCCCCGAGGCGGCCGACGACGCCGCGCTGGCCGAGGCGGCCCGGGGGTTCGTCGGGCTCGGGAGCCGGCTGCAGCGCATCGGCTCGGTGGACGGCGTCGACTTCTACGACGACAGCCTGGCTACGAACGTCCTCCCGACCGTCGCCGCCCTCGAGGCCCTGCCCGGGCGGCGCACCGCCCTCCTCGTCGGCGGCTTCGACCGTGGTGTCGACTACGGGCCGCTGGCCGAGGCCTTGGCCGAACGGCGGGAGGCGACGCTCGTCCTCACGCTCCCGGCCAACGGGCCCCGCATCCACGAGGCGCTGACGGCCGGGGCCCCCGGGGTCGAGGTGCGGGACCGCCCGGGCCTCGACGAGGCGGTGGCCGACGGGTTCACCTGGGCCGGGCCGGGCGGGGTCGTGCTCCTCTCCCCGGCGGCGGCGAGCTTCGGCGGGTACCGGGACTACGCGGCCCGGGCCGAGGCCTTCGCCGCCGCCGCCCGCCGTTGCGGCGAGCTCACGGCCTAGCGGGGAGCGGCCCCGGCAGGAGGACGTGGGGGTTCAGCACCCCGTCGGGATCGAGCGCCCGCTTCAGCCCGGCGAAGGTCTCGAGCTCGGCCGGGCTGCGGTTGGCGGCCAACCAGCGGCGCTTGGCCACGCCGATGCCGTGCTCGGCGCTGATGCTCCCGCCCCGCGCCGCGGCCAGCGTGAGCACCGCGTCGTCGACCGCGTCGTCGTCGACCGGCACCCCCGTCACGTTGACGTGGACGTTCCCGTCGGCGGCGTGGCCGAAGAGCCAGCAGCGGGCGTTCGGCGCCCGGGCCGCCACGGCGCCCGGCACGTCGGCCACGAAGCGGGCCAGCTCGTCCTGGGGCAGGGTCACGTCGAGCTTGTGCGGCGGGCCCAGGGTGTGGATGGCCTCGGTGTGGGCCTCGCGGTAGCGCCAGAGCTCGGCCGCCCGCCTCGTGCCGGCGGCCACCGCCACGTCGGCCACGCCGTCGAGCGAGGCGACCGCTGCGCCCAGCGCGTCGGTCGGGTCCGCCGCCGCCGCCGCCTCGACCAGGAGGTAGGCGGCGTGGTCCGCCTCGAAGGGGGCGGCCGCCCCCGTCACCTCCCGGACCAGCGCCAGCCCGTCGGCGAGGAAGAACTCCGCGGCGTCGAGCGGGGGGAGGTCCCGACGCAGCCGCCCGGCGGCCCGGATGGCCGGGGCCACCTCGTCGAAGGCCACGAGGGCGACGACGCGCGCCGCGGCCGGCGGCACGAGGCGCAGACGGGCCGCGGTCACCACGCCGAGGGTGCCCTCGCTGCCGCACAGGAGCGAGGGGAGGTGGTAACCGGTGTTGTCCTTGAGCAGGCCCCCGAGATGCGAGACCACCGCCCCGGTGCCGAGCACGGCCTCGACCCCCAGGAGCTGGGCCCGGGTGTCGCCGTAGCGGAGGACCCGCAGGCCGCCGGCGTTCGTGGCCACCGTGCCGCCGACCGTGGCGCTGTCCCGGCTGGCCATGTCGATGCCGTAGGCCCAGCCGGCGGCGGCGGCGGCCCGCTGCACCTCGGCCAGGATGACACCGGCCCCCGCGGTGACCTGGCCGGCCACCGGGTCCACCGCCCCGAGCTCGTCGAGCCGGCGGAGGCTCAGCACCACCTCACCGTGCAGCGGGACGCCCCCGCCGACGAGGCCGGTGTTGCCGCCCTGCGGCGTGAGCGCCGCGCCGTGGCGGCGGCAGGCAGCGAGCACGTCGGCCACCTCGTCGGTCGTCCCCGGCCGGACGACGGCGGGGGTGGCGCCGCAGAAGCGTCCGGTCCAGTCGACGGCGTAGCCGGCAACCAGGTCGGCGTCGACGAGCAGGTGGGACGGCCCGACCACCGCCCGCAGCTCGTCGAGGAGCTCCGGTCCGGGCACCGCCCGATCCTCGCGCGAGGACGGTCAGGCGGCGGGGCGCACGACGAACACCGGGTAGCCCTCGGCGATCCGGCGCAGCTCCTCGTCGGTCGCCTCGGGGCCGACGCCGGCGAAGAACGTCTTCACCTCGAAGCGCCAGCGGCGGAGGTAGGCCCGCAGGAGCGGGGGCTTGGCCGTGTCGTCCACCTCGTCGGCCGCGAAGGCCTCGACCCGGTGGCCCACCCGGAGCTCGCCCGACCCGGTGGCCCGGAGGTTGCGGACCCACTGGGTCTCGCCGCGCGGGGCCACGAGATAGCGCTCGCCGTCGACGGTGAGCAGGTTGACCGGGGTGGTGCGCCACTCGCCGCTCGTGCGGCTCCGCACCGCCAGCACCCGCGAGCCGTAGACCGAGAGGCCGCGGCGGGTGAGCCAGGCCACGGCCGGGTTCAGCAGCCGGCGGGTCCACCGGTCGGGCTCGACGTAACGGGCGGGCTGCTGGTCGGCGCTCATGGGGATCCTCCTCGATCTGAGAGCAATGCTCTCGCTTCAGATCTATGATCTCCTATCGCCTCCCGCCTGTCAAGCTCTCTGCCCCCGCTGCCGAGATGCCGGCAACGGCGGATCCGCTATCTATCGTCGATAGCTTATATAAAGGTACGGTAATGTAGTCCGGGTGCTCTCGACGTTCGACGTGTTGGCTGAGCCCCGACGGCGGCGCATCCTCGACCTCCTCCGGGAACGCCCGCGGTCGGTGGGTGAGCTCGTGACCCTCCTCGGTCTGAGCCAGCCCGGCGTGAGCCAGCACCTCCGGGTGCTCCGGGAGGCCGGTCTCGTCCAGACCGAGCGTCAGGCCCAGCGCCGGTGGTACCGGCTCCGGCCGGCGCCGCTGGCCGAGGTGGACGCCTGGCTCACCCCGTACCGGGAACTGTGGGCCGGCCATCTGGACGCGCTCGACCGCCACCTCGGCCAGGTCGGTGCCGAGGGAGGCGACGATAACCCGGTCTGAGCCCGACCTCGGGTCCGTCTCCCTCCGCCGCGGTCGCTACGAGCTCCGCTTCGTGCGCCACCTCGACCACCCACCGGAACGGGTCTGGGCGGCCATCACCGACCCCGGCGAGCTCGTGGCCTGGTGGGGTGCGGCCACCGTCGAGCTCGCCGCCGGCGGGCGCTTCGACGTGCGGTGGCTCAACACCGGCGACGAGACGGTGGAGCTGCACGGCACGATCGTCGAGCTCGACCCGCCGCGCCTGCTGGCGCTCGACACTGACCTCCACGGGCCGATCCGCTTCGAGCTCGACGAGGAGCACGGCGGCACGCGGCTCGTCTTCACCACCTCCCCCGAGGCGAAGGGTCCCATGGTGCCGATCACCCAGGCCGGCTGGCACGTGCACCTCGACTTCCTCGCCGAGGCGCTCGACGGGCGAGCGGTGGACTGGCCCCGGTGGCCCCGCGGGCGGTGGGACGCCGTCCACCAGCGGTACGTGGCGGCGTTCGACTGACGACCGAGGCCGCCGGCCGCACCTGACCGTGCTGAGCTGGCCCGACCCACCGACGGCCGAGGCGCCGGCCATGCCATGATCCCGCGGTGCGCCTCGGACGTCCGTCTCGGCCCGGTCCACGGTGACCACCGCGCCGACGCCCACGGCGCGGCTTCGCCGCCCGGTCGACGTCCTGCGCCTGGTGGCCAGCCTGGCCGGGCTCGTGCTGATCCTGGCGCTCACCGCCGGCCTGCCGGCCGGCACCCGGGAGCTCAACCGGGACATCTCGAGCGGGCTGTCGCACTTCGCCCACGCCGTCGTCGTGGCCGTCGACACCGTGGCGCTGGTCGCCACCATCGGGCTGGCCGTCGTCTACTTCGTCATCCTCCTGCTCAACCGGCGGAAGGACGCGGTCAACGCCGCGCTCGCCGCCGGCATGGCCGGGCTCGTCATGGGGGTCGTGGTCACCGCGCTCAACCACTCGTCGAGCGGGCTGGAGGTGGGCCTTCTCGGCCATAGCGACGGCTCCACGATGGCCGCCAACACCGTCATCGTTGCCTCGCTCACCGGCGGCGACGTCGGGCACCACCGCAGCTGGTTCAACCGGTCGGCCGTCGCCCTCGTCGTCCTCCTCCTGGCCCAGCTGGCGCTGGGCACGATCACCCCGTCGGGTGCGGCGGTGGTGGTCCTCGCCGGCTGGGCCTTCGGGCTCACCGCCCGCCTCATCCTCGGCGCCTCCTCCCGGCGCTTCAGCGCCTACGAGGTCCGCCAGGCCCTCGAAGGCGTGGGCCTCTACGTCCAGCGGGTGGAGGAGCTGCCCGACCGCCGCCAGGTCTTCTCGGCCACGCTCACGGACGGCCGACGGCTGGCGGTGCGGGCCGTCGGTCCCGACGTCCAGGGCCTCAACCTGACCCGGCGCCTCTGGAACATGGCCCGCCTGCGCACCGAGGTGACCGGCCGCCTCCCGATCACCACCCGGGGCCGCATGGAGCACGAAGCCCTCGCCAGCTACGTGGCGGCGAGCGCCGGGGTGCCCGTCGGGGCCGTGGTCCTCCTGGCCGAGCTGGAGGACGGGGTGGTCGTCCTGGCGAGAGAGGAGCTCGAGGCCAAGCCGCTGATGGCCACCGAGCCGTCCGACGGGGAGCTCGCCGAGGCCTTCGCCACGCTCGCCCGCCTCCACCGGGTGGGCGTGGCCCACCGTCGGCTCGGTCCCGACGACGTGGTGATCTCGTCGGGCCGCATCGCCTTCCGTGACTACGCCAACGCCGCCGTGGCCGCGGCGGACACGGTCCGGCGGGTGGACGTGGCCCAGCTCCTCGTGGCCGTCGGCGGGGCGGTCGGTGCCGACCGGGCGGTGGCCGCCATGCGGGCCGGCTACGGCCCGGTCGACGAGCAGCTGGTGGCGGCCACGCTGCAGCCCCTCGCCCTCGCCTCGCTGGGCCGGCGGGCCATGCGCCAGGCCCGACCGCTCCTCTCCGAGCTGCGGACCCAGCTGCTCGGCGAGGAGCCGCAGCTGGCCGAGGTGCCCGAGGTCCAACTGGGACGGTTCCGGGTTCGCGACGTCATCACCGCGGTGGCGGTGACCTTCGCCGCCTACCTCGTGATCGGCCAGTTCACGAGTATCAACCTCGTGAAGACCCTGCGGGACGCCCAGCCGTTCTGGCTGTTCGTGGCCATCGTGGCCTCCGCCGCCACCTACCTCGGCGCGGCCATCAACCTCGAGGCCTTCACCCCCGTGCGGCTGCGTCTCTTGCGCACGACCGCGGTGGAGGTGGCCACGGCGTTCGTCGGCCTCGTCACGCCGCCCACGGTGGGCCAAGTCACCGTCAACCTGCGCTACCTCCTGCGCTCCGACGTGGACGCGGCGACGGCCACCGGCTGCATCGCGGTGTCCCAGGTGACGAGCGTCGTCACGACCGTGGTCCTCCTCCTCGTTATGGGCATCCTCACCGGGACCGGCATCCATCTGAAGGTGCTCCCCGGGCCGCGCGTGCTCGCCGTCCTCGGGGCGACGATCATCGTCGTCGGAATCCTCGCCGCCATCCCTTTCGTCCGACGCCGGGTCATCGACGTCGTGTGGCCCCGGGTCCAGGCGGCGTGGCCCCGGCTGCTCGCCGTCCTCTCCCAGCCCTGGCGGCTCGCCGTCGGCGTCGGCGGCAACCTGCTCCTCAGCGTCAGCTACGTGGTCGCCCTCATCGCCTGCCTGCATGCGGTGGGCGCCCACCCGCCCACGCTGGCCACCGCCGTCGTCTACCTGGCCGGCAACTCCGTGGGCTCGATCGCCCCGACGCCGGGCGGCATCGGCGCGGTGGAAGCGGTCCTCGTGGCCGGCCTCACCGCCATCGGCATCCCGGGCCACGAGGCCGTGCCCGCCGTCCTGCTCTTCCGGGTGGCCACGTTCTGGCTGCCCATCCTCCCGGGCTGGGTGAGCTTCCAGGTCCTGCAGCGGCGCCACGTCCTCTAAGGAGCCCGACGGGCCATACTCCACTGACCAGCACGAAGGAGGTGAGCCGGTGTCGGACCCGCAGGAGATCGTGACCGGGACGGTCGAGGTCGGGGTCGTCGTGCGCGACCTCGGACCGATGATGCACTTCTACGGCGACGTGCTCGGCCTCGAGTACGTCGGCCAGATGCAGCTGCCGGGCATGGTGATGGAGCGCTACCGCCTCGCCGACACGGTCATCAAGCTCCTGGCAGGGAAAGAGGCGCCGGCCCTGGCCAACCCGCCGGGCGGTCTCACCGGCGGGGCCTCCGGCCTGCGCTACCTGACGCTGCGGGTCGACGACGTCCTCGGCCGGGTGGAGCGCTGCCAGGCCGCCGGCTGCGAGGTGCCGCGACCGCCGTTCGAGTACCGCCCCGGGGTGCCGGTGGCCATCGTCTGCGACCCCGACGGCAACCAGATCGAGCTGATCCGCCAGCGTCCGACCTGATCACCGGCCCGCCGCCAGTCGCTTCGGACGGCGGTTAAGGTCGGCCCCGTGCCTGACGAGACCAGTGTCACCGAGAACGACGAGCCGGGCGACGAGCACGAGTTCGGACGGGCCGTCACCTCCGAGCGACCCAGGCCGGGGGACATCATCGTCAACGACCCCACCCTTGGGCAGGAGCCCTTCGTCGGCCAGGAGGAGTCGACGCCCCTCGAGACGGATGAGCCGGAGGGCGGCGACATCCCGGCGCCGGTGCTGTGGGCCCTGAAGCTCCACCGGCACGCCCAGATCATCCCGCACGCCCACATCAGGGAGGCGTTCGGCACCGGCGACAGCGCGGTCTACGTCATCGACGACGGCCACTCGCACGCCGCGCTCGGCCGGGCCGTCGGCGTCTCACCCGACGGAGCCGAGTACGTCCTCGCCGGACGCATCTCGCTCGGCGACTACGAGCGCCTGCGCGAGGGGCGCACCAACCCGGTGGACGCCTTCAACGACGCCAAGGAGCTCACGCTCTACGGCGTCGACGTCGAGGAGGGCACGCTCTCGTCCAACCTCTTCGAGGTGAGCTACTACGACAGTGCGGCGGACGTGCCGAAGGAGTACCTCCCGCCCTCGAAGTACCGGCACTTCAAAGAAGACCTCGAGATCACCGTCGACTGAGCCTGCCGTGACCGACGTACCGGCCGTCCACCGACTGAGCTACTCGGGGGCGATCGACGCCGACGGCCATGTGCTCGAGCCACCCGACCTCTGGGACCGCTACCTCGAGCCCGGGTTCCGGGACCGGGCTCTCCGGATCGTCCCGGACGAGGACGGGCTGGAGGAGCTCGAGATCGGAGGCCAGCGCTCGGTCATGACCGTGAAGGGCATGCCGTCGCTCCTCGGCGTGATGGGGGCCCCCGATCTCATGAGCATCGCCCTCGACCCCGCCCGCACCTACGTCACCGAGGCGCCCTTCGGCAGCATGGACCCGGCCGAGCGGGTGCGGCTGCTCGACGCCGAAGGGCTGGACGCCGCCATCCTCTACCCGACCCTCGGTCTCCTGTGGGAGGCCGAGCTGGACGACCCCGAGTTGAGCCAGGCCTACACCCGGGCCTACAACCGCTGGATCTGCGAGTTCTGCGCCGACAGCGGCGGTCGCCTGGTCCCGGCGGCCCACCTCTCGCTCACCGACCCGGACGCCGCGGCGAAAGAGCTGGAGCGGGCGGTCGGCGAGGGGGCCCGCGGCGGCTTCGTCCTCCCCTTCACCCACACCCACCGGGCCATCGGCCACCGCGACCACGACGCCGTCTTCGCCGCGGCGCAGGACCTCGACGTCGTGTTCGCCATCCATCCGGGCTTCGAGCCCCTCTGGTCCAAGGACCGTCGGATCAGGCAGAGCGAATGGACGAAGGGCCGGCTGCAGCTGCTCGAGGCCATCCGGGGACCCGAGGGCGTCCGGCACCAGTTCGTGACCCTCTTCGACCTCGCCGTCTTCGACCGCTTCCCCCGCTTGAAGGTCCTCGTGCTCGAGTCGGGCGGCGGCTGGATCGGTCACTACCTCGACCGCATGGACGCCGTCTACGGGCACACCCCGATCGGGCAGAGCGTGCCGCTCAAGGAAAAGCCGTCCGACTACTTCCGGGCCCGCTGCACCATCTCGTGCGACCCCGACGAGGGCACGGTGGCTCAGCTGGTTGAGCGCTTCGGCAGCGAGCACTTCGTGTGGGCCTCGGACTACCCGCACGCCGACCACACGCCCGACTACCTCGCCGATCTCGACGAGCTGGCCGGGACACTCCGGGAGGACGACCGCGCCAACTTCCTCGGCGACAACGTGCGTCGCCTCTTCAACCTCGCCGACGGCCGCGCCCCGACGAACATTCGTCCGTAGAACACACCGGCGCCCCCGGCGTGATCCGGCGGAGGCGCTGACCGGGCGGCCGGCTCAGCGGTGGTCGATGGCCACCTTGATCGCGCCCGTGTCCCCCTGGTTGGCGATGGTGAGGAAGGCGTTGCGCCAATCGTCCAGTCGGAACGTGTGCGTGAGCATCGGCGTGAGGTCGACCCGCCCCGCTGAGGCGAGGTCCAGGTAGTGCTCGATCCCGTGCTTGCGGACGCCCTGCACCTCCTCCACCCCGAAGGCGTTGGAACCGACCCAGGAGATCTCCTTGAAGTAGAGCGGGGTCCACTCCCAGCGGGCCGGGGCGTTCACCCCGCTCTTCACCATCGTGCCCCTGGCCTTGAGTAGCCGGGTCCCCATCTCGAAGGTCTCCGGCTTGCCGACAGTGTCGTAGACCACGTCGATCCCGCCGGGATGGGCCATGGGCAGACCGTGGTCGATCTTGCGGAGCCGGCCACCGGACCATGCGGCCAGCTCCTCGAGGACGGCCTCTCTCGGCTCGTGGGCCACGACCTTGGCCGCGCCGAACTTACGGGCGAGCTCGGCCTGCGGGCCGAAGCGGGCGACCACCCCCACCTCGACGTCGGGGTAGAGGGCCCGCAGGATGGCCACCGCGGCCAGTCCGAGGCTGCCCGACCCGTACACGAGGGCCTTGCCCCCAGGGGTCGGCGGATGCCTCGTCACCGAGTGGAGCGACACGGCGAAGGGGTCGGCGAAGATCGCCGCCTCGTCGGAGACGTTGTCGGGCACCGGGAAGACCATGGACACGTGCGCCGGCATGAACTCGGCGTAGCCCCCGGTGGCGTCGCGCGAGGTCCCGGTGTGGATGCCCGGCGAGATCGGGCCCTCCTCGAAGCTCCAGCACAGGCTGTAGTCGCCGGCCTCGCAGGCCGGGCAGATCGGCGAGACGCCCCGCGGGGCGCACGAGAGCCACGGGGTGAACGAGACCCGCTGGCCAACCTCGAACCCCTTGGCCTCGGGCCCGAGCTCGACGACGTCGGCGACCACCTCGTGCCCCATGACCTGGGGGAACGAGGTGAAGGACATCATCGGGTTGTCGTTCTTGACCCCGCCGCCCCAGTCGAGCAGCACCTGCTTCGAGTCGGAGCCGCAGATCCCGACGAGCCGGGGCTTCAGCACCACCCAGTCGGGGCGGAGCGGCTTGGCCATCGGGATGTCCTGCAGGGCGACCGGCGTCACGCCGAGGTTCTTGACCAGTTCGTTCGCATCGTCCGGTGGGGTGAAGGGGTCAGGTTTGACCCCGAAGACCAGTGCCTTCACGTTCCTCTCCTTCCGACGACCTCGGCGCCCACGGTAGGTCCAGGCGGCCGGCCCGGGCAACGGGACCCGGACGGGCCGAGCCCCCGGGCGGCGACAGAGCGCAGCGGGGAACGCGCCACGGCGTCGCCTGCGGCCGTTCGGCGTTTGCGGAGGTGGCGGAGTCGACCGCACAGATCGGCAGAGTGAGGAGCGGCTGGGCGATCATCGGGCTCTCTCTGCCGGCCACCCCGACGCTCTCCATGGGCTGCTGGACGGCCGCCCGTGGCTCGCCTGTGTCGTCGCCACCGCGCCGCCGGGCGGACGTCCTATCAGCGAACTCCTGACCCCGGACGCGCCAGGGTGCCGACGCCCGCACCGATGCGGGCCGCCGGCACCCCGTCGCCCTGTGGAACCGCCTCCTAGGTGCTGGCCCCTCCCGTGATGTTGTTCACGTGGACGCCCACACCCGGCACCGAGCCCATGTACTTGGCCGAGCCGAACGAGTAGACGCCACCGTCGGCCCCGATGATCCAGTAGCCGATGCGGTCGGGCATCGGGACGATGGCCACGATGTTGCTGACGCTGACGTGCACGCCCGGCACCGAGCCGAAGAACTTGGCCGTACCGAAGGAGTACACACCACCGTCGTTGCCGACGATCCAGTAGCCCTGGCCGTCCACGGTCAGCGCGATCCCCTTGACGTTGTTCACGTGGACGCCCACGCCCGGCACCGAACCGTAGAAGTGGGCGGTCCCGAACGTGTACACGCCGCCGTCCGCGCCCACGATCACGTAGCCGAGCCCGTCCGGCGTGGCCGAGATCCCCACGACGTTGGTCACGTGGACACCCACCCCGGGCACCGAGCCGAAGAAGACGGCGTCACCGAAGGAGAAGACACCACCGTCGTTGCCGACGAGCCAGTAACCCTGGCCGTCGGGCGTGGAGACGATGCCCACGATGTTGTTCACGCTGATCCCGAGACCGGGGAGCGAGCCGTAGTACTTGGCCGAGCCGAACGAGTAGACGCCACCGTTGGCCCCGACCATCCAGTAGCCCTGGTTACCCGGCGCCTTGGCCATGGCCACGATGTTGTTCACGTGCACGCCCGCCCCCGGCACCGAGCCGAAGAAGCTCGTGTTGAACGAGAAGGCACCGCCGTCGCTGCCGTTCATCCAGTAGCCCTGGTCGCCCGGGCCCTGCCGGTCGGTGGGGTTGGTGAGGCCGCAGCTCGTGTCGCCGATGGTGTTCCCACCGGCCGACCCGATCGGCTCGAGGGGAGGGGTGCCGGTGTTCGAGCAGTCGAGCTCCGTCCCACCCGGCGTGGTGTTGGCGGCCACTGTCGAGTTCTTGAACGCCCCACCGCTGGAGTTGAAGTTCGTGACCCCGGCGCCCACCGGGCTGACGTTGCCGGCCACCGTCGCGTAGGTGAACGTGAGCGGGCTGCCGCCGTCCAGGTAGGCACCGCCGCCCGAGGTGGAGGCGGTGTTGTTGACGATGGCGGTCTGGTTGATGATGCCGCTGTCGTCGTTGAAGTAGCCCCCGCCCGTGCCGGCGGTGTTGTTCGACACCGTGTCCTGGTCCAGCACCTGTTCGTCGTCGCTGTAGATGCCGCCGCCCACGAGCGTCGCCGTGTTCCCGACGACCTGGGTCTGGAGGATCGTCGACGTGTCGTAGAGCGAGAGACCGCCGCCAGTGCCCTGGGCCTGGGCGAAGTGATTGCCGGCGGTGTCCGTGCCGGTGGCCTGGTTGCCGGTGACCATGTCGCCGATGTAGGTCACCTGACACGCGTCGTTGTACTCACCCCCACCCTGGCTGTTGAGGGCGGAGTTCCCCGAGATGACAGAGTTCACGACCTCGGACCCGGCGCAGGCACCGTCGTAGATGCCACCGCCGCCGTTCTGGCCCGTCTGACTGGCCGGGTTCGACGCCGTGTTGCCCGAGACCGTCGACGAGCTGAGGAACAGTGATCCTGCCAGGGCCGTCGAGATGCCACCGCCGTCGGCGGACCCGGTCCCGGTGGCCACGGCGGTGTTGTTGTCGATCGTGTCGCTGCTGCCCACGATCCCGGCGCCGCTGTTGCCGGTGGTGAACGTGCTGATCCCGCCGCCGTAGGCGTCGCCGTTGACCGTCATGGCGGTGTTCCCGGAGATGGTGGCGTTGGGCAGGTTGGCGAACCCGTCCTCCATGTCGAGGCCGCCCCCCGCGGCGACGCCCCCACCGACCGCCGTAGCGGTGTTGCCGGTGAGGACGAGCCCCGAGGTGGCCCCCATCCCGTAGCTGCCGTCGATGCCGCCGCCCAGGGCGTCGTTGCCCCCCGTGTCCTTGGCCACGTTGCCCGAGACCGTCACGTTGGTGAACTCCGTGGCATGTGCGACCTCGATGCCGCCACCCACGATGTTGCTCGTGCCCGACACGGCCGTGTTACCACTGACGACGTCACCAGTCAGGGCCGTGGCGGAGTCGAGATACAGGCCACCGCCCTCGGTGTCGCACGTCCCGTTACTGGCCGTGTTGTTCGTCACCGAGGTGTTGGTGATGCGGGCCCCGCCGTAGTCGACGTCGATGCCGCCACCTTCGGAGTCGCAACTGGCGGTCGCCGTGTTCCCCGTGATCGTGCTGTTGGAGACCCACAGGTTGCCGTCCGAGTAGATGCCGCCGCCCTGTTGCGCCGTGCTCCCGCTCACCGTCACCGTGTCGAGGGAGAGCGAGTCGCTGTCGTCGATCACGACGACCGCGCCACCTTGGTTGGCGTGCGGACCCGCACCCGGAGCGGTGCCGTTCTCCAGGGTGAGCTGGGAGAGGGCCGCGTAGCCACCCTGGCTCGAAGCGTTGAGCTCGATGTCGAGGACGCGGTTGGTGTTCCCACCGTTGATCACCGTCGACGCCTGGCCGGCGCCGTTGATGGCCACGCCCGCCGAGTCGTTGACGACGAGAGCGCCGAGGGTGAGCGGATACGTCCCGGCCGGGACGTTGACCGTGACCCCGGTCTGCAGGGCGGTGGCCACCTCGAGGGCCGCCCGGATGGAGCACATGCCACCCGCATCGGCGCAGACGCCGCCCGCCGGGTTGGCGGCATGCGTATCGTTGGTCGTGTTGACCGTGAACGTCGGTCCAGCGGCGATGACCGCCGGGTGGAGCGCGAGGAAGCCTCGCGTCGTCGCACCGGCGGGGCCGGCCGACGAGGCCAGGACGGCCAACGGGGCGGCCGCCAGGGCCAACCCGAAGACGACGGAGGCGACGCCCCGTCGCCAGAGCAGACGAGACGGCACAGAAGAGCCTGCGGCTACGACAGCCATGGATTCGTTCCCCTTTTCGGCGGACATCTGGGTGCAGAAGACCAGACCCGTAATGTCCTCTGGGCACTGGCGGGTCGAAGCCCCACCCTTTGGCGCGACCCCTGACCCGACGTCCCGTTCGAGGTCGTGGTCTTGTGGCCGGCACTGTAAGCCCGGGTGGTCGTGAGGGCAAGCATTAAATGCCCGCAAGACGGACATCAGGCACGGTCGCTGAGCTCCGCTGTCGAGCCTCCAGTCGCTGCGGTGCCCGGGCGGGCCCCCGCCGGCAGGGACGCCGTCGCCTGCGCCCGCCAGGAATGGCGCCGTCGGGACCCGGACCGTCCGACCTCGAGGCTTCGTGGGCTCGGAGTGGACGCTCATGGCCGCTTCAGCGACCGAGGCCAGCGGGCCTGCTCTCGCCGGTCGCCCGAAGCCCGGGCCCGGTCATGCTACCGGGCGGGCCGAGGAGTCTCCTCAGCCCGGAACGGAGACCACCCAGTAGTTGAGGACGCCACCGACGTAGGGGATCACCTGGAGGTTCTTCACCGACTTGCTCGCCCCCGTCACGAGGGGCGAGTAGTCGACGTAGTACCCGAGGGCGTTCTTGATGATGAAGTCCTGCGCTGCGATCCAGGCGGCCTTCAACTTCGGGCTGCTCGGTGGCAGGGCCTCGATCTGCTTGAGGTCGTTGTTGAGGGTCGGGCTGCTGTAGTGGCAGATGTCACCGATGCTGCCCGGGATGAACTGCGTCGTGAGCTTCTCGATGCCGGGCAGACCGGACGGGTTGAGACCCATCGCCGCCTTGTTGTCGGAGTACAGGTCGGTCACGTAGTTCGAGGTCTGCTCGATCGTCACGTTGATCCCGACCTGCTTCCACTGGGCCTGCAGCGCCGCCGCCAACTGGTCCGTGTCGGCCTCGGGCAGGGGCATGATCGTGGTCGAGAACCCGTGTGGGTAGCCCGCCTGCGCCAGGAGCTGCTTGGCCTTCGTCGGGTTGTAGGCATAGATGTTCGTGAGCGACGGGTCATAGTAGGCCGATCCCGTGGGGAAGATGCTCCAGGCAGGCTCGCCCTTGCCGAAGAGGAGCGCGTTGTTGATGGACTGCCGGTTGATGGCGAAGTTCATGGCCTCCCGGACCTTGAGGCTGGCCAAGGGGCCCGAGGACTTGCAAACCGGGATGAAGTAGTAGTTGGCGTCCGGGAAGACCGAGTTGGTCTGCAGGCTGCTGTTGTTCTTCACCGTCGGGATGTCGGCGGCCGGGACCCCCTCCACGTCCACGAGCCCCGATTCGAGGGCGTTGACCTGCTGGGGCCCCGAGGGCACGTTGATGAACGTGATGCCCGAGAGGGCGATGGCCTTGGCGTCCCAGTACTTCGGGTTCTTCACGAGGACCAGCTTCTCGTCGGGGGTGTAGCTCTTGAACACGAACGGGCCGGCCCCGACCACCGCGGTGTTCGGGAGCCCGGTGCTCGGCCCGGTCGGCAGGGCCATGAACGACTCCTGGTCAGCCAGGAGGGGATAGAAGGTGCTGGCCTGAGCCGAGGAGAAGTGGATGACGAGCGTGTCGGTCCCGGTGACGTCGATCGAGGAGATCGCGTACATGGCGGCGTCCCAGGCTCCGGTGTGCGGGTTGGTGAGGTTGCGCTCGAAGCCGGCCTTCACGGCCGCGGCATTGAGCGGCGTGCCATTGGAGTACACGAGCCCGGGACGGATGGTCAGGTCGAGCGTCTCGGGATTGGTCACCGTCGCGCTGGTCGCCAGGTCGGGGACGTAGGACCCGCTGGACGTCTGCCGGAGCAGGCCGGCGTAGATGGGCCAGTCGTAGCTGAAGCAGCACGCGCTGCTGTTGAACTGGGCGGGGTCGAAAGCGATGGGGTTGATGCCACTCGAGAAGGGGTAGCCGACCGTGATGACGCCGCCGCTCGACGCGGCGCCGGCTTGACCACTGAGCGTTGCCGCCTGGCCGCTCACCAAGACCACGCTGGCCAGCACGAACAGGGTGGCGCACCGAGCGGCCTTCTCCATCAGCTTCTTCATGGTTCAGCTCATCCTTCTCGTTCGGGGTGGCGCGCCAACAGGTCGGCCCACCCGTCGTGGTGTCGGTGCACGATGGCCGGGGGACCGGCCTGCCGGAGCGGTTTCGAAGATGGCCCTCACCACCTGGAACGCAGGCGGGGCGGGTCTGCAGGCCACAGGCGCTGGCGACGAGCCCCCGCCTGGGGCATTGCTGGCTGGCAGCCCCACCTCACCCCCCGGTTTCGTCCTGCCGACGTCTTCGTGAGAGCCGGGCGACCCCGACCGTCCCGGGCCTGCGGCGCCTCCGTGGCTCCTCGGTAGCCTGCAACAATTTCGCCATAATGTCAACGCTTTCGCCACATTGTCAGGCACGAGGGAGCCCGCCGATCAGCCGGCGGTGCTGGACCGTCCCGGCCCGCTCAGGGTTCGGCCGGTCGCTCCGGCCCGCCTTCGGCGGGGGGCCCGGTCTGGCTCGTGGCCGACCCGGGCTGCACCCCGTCGGTGCTCGGTCCGTCCACGAGGTGGCACCGCACCGTGAGCCCGTCGATCTCGGTGTCCCGAGGCTCGACCTTGGCGCAGATGTCCATGGCGTGCCGACAGCGCGTCCGGAAGCGGCAGCCGCTGGGCGGGTTCAACGGCGAGGGAATGTCACCCTCGAGCACGATGCGCTGCTGACGTCGGGCCGGGTCCAGGCTCGGTGAGGCCGAGAGCAGGGCCTGCGTGTAGGGATGGTGGGCGGACACGTACAGGGCCTCGACCGGCCCCTCCTCGACGATGCGGCCGAGGTACATCACGGCCACCCGTTGACTGAGCGTGCGCACGAGGTTGAGGTCGTGGGAGATGAACAGATAGGCGATGCCCAGCCGCTCTTGGAGCTCGCCCAGCAGCTCGACGATCTGGACCTGGGTCGCCACGTCGAGCGAGCTGAGCGGCTCGTCGAGCGCCAGCAGCTCTGGTTCGGTGGCCAGGGCCCGGGCGATGGCCGCCCGTTGGAGCTGGCCCCCCGACAGCTCCCGGGGGCGGCGCCGGGCGAAGGCCGCGGGCAGGCGGACCTGGTCGAGGAGGTCGGCGACCCGCCCTTCGCGCTCGGCCCGACCGAGCTCGGTGTGGACGGACAGGGCCTCCCCCACGCTCTGCCCGATGGTGGCGAGGGGGTCGAACGAGGAGTACGGGTCCTGGAAGACGAGCTGCATCTTGCGGCGCAAGGTGCGAAGGGCCGCCCCCTTGGCGTGGGTGATGTCCTCGCCGTCGAGCACCACCCGGCCGGCGGTGACCGGGATGAGACGGAGGAGCAGGCGGGCGAGCGTGGACTTGCCGGACCCGCTCTCGCCGACGAGGCCGAGCGTGGCGCCCCTCGTCACGCCCAGATCGACGTCGTCGACGGCGTGCACGGTGCCCTTGCCCCGACCGGGGAGCTTGACCGTGAAATGGCACGACACCCCGACGAGCTCGGCCACCGGGCCCTCCCTCGGCTCGGTGGCCGGGGTCCCCGGCTGGGCTGTCACGGTCACGGCGCCCCCACCGGGTCGACCTCGCTCGACTTCCCTATGACGACACCGACGCCGGGCAGGTCCAGCTCGGCTTGCCGCAGGCACCGGCACTGACGGTCCTCGCTCACCTGCTCGAGGGCGACCGGTTGCTCCCGGCAGGCGTCCTCGGCGAACCCGCAGCGGGGATGGAAGCGGCACCCCTCAGGGAAGTGGCCGGCCTGGGGCACGTGGCCCGCGAGGAGCGACGGCCGGCCCGTCGCCTCCCGCACCCCGGGCGTCGCCGCGAGGAGGGCCGCCGTGTAGGGGTGGCGGGGACGGGCGAACAGGTCGTCGGTGGGCGCGTGTTCGACCACCTCGCCCGCGTACATCACCGCGATCTCGTCGGAGAACTCCGAGATCAGCGCCAGGTCGTGCGTGACGAAGAGGACCGCCAGCTCCTGGCGCTCGCGCAACTCGTGGAGGAGCTCGACGATCTGGGCCTGCACGGTGACGTCCAGGGCCGTGGTCGGCTCGTCGGCGATGAGGAGGCGCGGGGAGCAGCTGAGCGCCATGGCGATCATCACGCGCTGGCGCATCCCGCCCGAGAGCTGGTGGGGGTAGGCCGTCAGCCGACGGGCGGCGTCCGGGATGTGCACGCTCTTCAGCAGGTCGACCGCCCTGGCCTGGGCCGCGGCCTTGCTGACCTTCTCGTGCAGCCGGATCGCCTCGACGAGCTGGAAGCCGATGGTGAAGGACGGGTCGAGGCTGGCCAGGGGGTCCTGGAAGATCATGGCGATGTCGCGCCCTCGGATGTTCTGCATGTCGTCGAAGTCGGCATCCAGCAGGTCCTGGCCGTCGAAGAGGATGGAGCCGCCGACGATGCGGGCGGGCGGCGTGGCGAGCAGGCGGAGGATGGCGAGCGAGCTGACCGTCTTGCCGCATCCCGACTCGCCCACCAGCCCGACGATCCGGCTCGCCCGGACGTCGAAGGTGGCGTCGTCGACCACGCATACCGGTCCGGCCTCGGTCTGGAACTCGATGGTGAGATGGCGGACCTCGAGGAGAGCCGACGGCTCGGTTCGGGGAGGGTCGGCCGCGGCCACCGCTGCGGCCGGGCGGCTCACCGTGGTGAGGCCGCGCTGCGGCCGTCCACTGCCGCGCTTGCGGACCGGGGTCCCGCTCACGGTGTCCCGCCCGGCGTCGCCGAGGGTGTTGAAGGCCAGCACCGTGAGGGCGATGACCAGACCGGCCGGGACGAGGGACCACGGATGGGTGAACAGCGAGGTGTTGTAGGCCTCCTCCAGCATGGACCCCCAGCCCGCCTCCGGTGGCGGCGGGCCGAGCCCGAGGAAGCTGAGGCCCGACTCGGCCAAGAGGGCGGCACCGAGGGCGATGGCGATCCCGACGGTCAGCCCGGTGAGGACGTTCGGGAGGATCCGCTTGATGACGATGATCGTCGGGGAGGAGCCGATGGAGGTCGAGGCCTCGACGAAGGACTCCTCCTTGATGGCCAGGGTCTGGCCCCGGACGAACCGGGCGAAGCCCGGCGCGAAGACGAGGGCGAAGGCCAGGGCGATGTCGTTCACCCCGCTGCCCAGCACGGCCACCACGGCGAGGGCGAGGACGAGCGGAGGAAAGGCGAGGCCGGCGTCGGCCCCGCGCATCAGCAGGTAGTCGACCCTCCCACCCCGGAAGCCGGCGATGAGTCCGATCACCAGGGCGAAGACGAGGGCGAGGCCCACCGTCTCGAAGGTCACCTGCATCGAGATGCGGCCGCCCCAGATGAGCCGGGAGAGGACGTCGCGGCCGAGATCGTCGGTGCCGAGCCAGTGACTGGCGCTGATGCCGCTGTTCACATGGGACAGGTCCTGGGCGTTGGGGTCGTGCGGCGCGATGAGCGGGGCGAAGATGGCCGAGACGATGACGAGGAGCAACCAGGCCAGCGCTAGGAGGACGCCGGCCTTGAGGAAGAAACGCCGCAGGCGTCGGTGTTCGGCCCACCACTGACGGAGGGACTGTCGGTCACTGGCGGCGGGAGCCGTTGCCACGGTGTCGGGCGCGCTCTCGGTCACGGTGCTCTCGGTCTCGGTGCTCACGCCACCCGCACCTTGGGGTTGAGGAAGCCGTAGCTGATATCGACCAGCAGGCTCATCGCCATCGAGAACAGCACGAAGACGAGCGCCACGCCCTGGACCACGGGCAGGTCGTGGTCGGTGATGCCGGAGAGCATGTAGGTGCCGAGACCCGGGATGGAAAAGATCTGCTCGATGATCACCGCGCCACCGAGCAGGTAGCCGATCTGGATCCCGAAGACCGTCACGACCGGCATCGCGGCGTTCTTGAGGCCGTGGTGGAGCAGCACCGAGCGCCTCGTCCCACCCTTGGCCCATGCCGTGCGGATGTACGGAGTGTCGAGGGTGTCGATGAGCGACGCCCTGAGCTGGCGGGCGAGGCTCGCCCCGACCAGCACGCCGAGCACGATCGCCGGCAGGATGATGTCATGCAACCACCCGGTGAACGACGACGTGATGGCCGTGTAACCGGTCGGTGGGAAGAGCTTCCAGTGCACGGCGAAGACCGAGACCAGGATCACCGCTAGCCAGAAGCTCGGGATAGCCAGACCCAGGGTGGAGAACGTCCGGGCACCGCCGTCGATCGCCCCCTGCGGCCGGATGCCCGAGATGAGGCCGACCGGGATGCCGACGATCAAAGCGACGATGGCCGAAACGACGACCAGGCCGAAGGTGACCGGGAATCGGGCCTCGATCTGCTGGCTCACCGATTGACCGGTCGAGATCGAGGTCCCGAGGTTCCCGTGCAGCGCGTTGCCCAGCCAGCGGCCGTACTGCACGATCAACGGGTCGTTGAGATGCAGCTGGGCCCGCACGTGGGCGATCTGGGCGGGTGTCGCGCTGACGCCACCGGCCAGGGTGACGGCGGGATCACCGGGAACGAGCGCCAGCAGGAAGAAGATGGCGAAGGAGACGATGAGCAGCACCGGCACCAAGCTGAGCAGCCGGCGGAGGATCAGCCTCCCCACTCCACCCCCCAACAAGGCCTAAGAGGAATACGGCGTCCGGTAGGCAGCTACTTCGAACACGTCGAGCAGCTCGGGCCGTATCGTACTCACGCACGGCTCCTGTGATCCGCCGTCGAACGGCTGTCTGGAGCCGAAGGAGAGCCTGACTCCGGCTCAGGAGAAGGATCTCAACGGCGCTGTGGCCAGGTCGGCTCTGAAGCGAAGCCGCAGGTGACGAGGTCGTCGACGGGCATCGACGTCCCGCCTCGGCTCTTGGCCGCCTGACGGAGCCCCAGCCAACCTCGACCGGCCGGAGTGCCGATGAGTGGCCAAATTCACGCGCTGTCCGGTTCGAGATGGTGATCGGCCCACGAGATGAGCCGACTGGGTGAGCCGTCGAACGCCGCGACGATCTGCATCAGCTGAGAGGAGACGGGGACGTTCGCATTGAGCACGGGTAGACCGGTCTGGTAATCGACCCACAGAGCATCGGGATTCCAGTTGTTCTCGTTCTGTGTCTGATTGATGGCTTGAACAGGAAGGTCGGTAGAAGACGAGCCTGGAAGACGGTACAGACGGTTCTGCTCGAACATGTTCGGCGATGTCGTGGTCCTTGTAGTCGTCGGCGGGATCGCCGGGGTCGACTTTGGTTGTCCAGCCAGGACGGCGAGCACGAGTCCTGTCACCACGATCAGGGCGCCGAAGGCGATCGCCGCGCCCCGCTGCCACACACCGGTCAGCCGCGGAAGCTCGACGGGTGCAAACTTCACCTTGGCCCCGGGGAAGAGGCCAAACACGATCAACGCCACGCCGATCAACGCGCACAGCGGAGCGAACCCTGCATCCAACCCATCCATTGCGCCCCTCTTCAACTTGGCGGTCTTCGACAATCTTTGACACATGCACGCGGTCAGAACCGTGACCTTCGTCACGCACGTCGTCAGTCGACGGACCTGCAAGTCGATGCTGTTCGGGCCGCTCGTCTGGCAGCTCGAGCGGGGCCCCTCAGGACCGGGGCGGCCGCAAGGGTGACGGGAGCCTCTCGTAGGCGGGGCCCGCCTCCCACCTGATCAGTCCAGCGTCCCACCCCGGTGGCCCTGCTTCGGCGCGGAAGGCGATGCTCGGCGACCGACCCGAAGCACCCGTGGCAGCTCAGATGTCGGCGATGCTGACCATCGGCGAGTTGAGCACCAGATTGCCCGTCGACCCGTCGAAGATGGCGTCCCCGTAGGCGAACACGCCGCCGTCGCCCGCCACGAGCCAGTAGCCGCCACCGTCAGAGGTCGCCCCTATGCCGACGACAGGATTGTTCAGCTGCTGGCTCGACGTCGGCCCGAACGACCGGGCGTCACCGAAGTTGGCCACACCGCCGTTGGACGTGGCCAGCCAGTACCCGGCCCCGCTGGGCGTCGCCGCCAAGCCGACGACCGGACTCATGGAGCTGAACCCAGTCGAACCCTCGTACTGAGCATCGCCGAAGGCGTAGACCGCGCCGTTGGACGAGACGAGGAAGTAGCCCTTGCCGTCCGCGGTGGCGACCATCCCCACGATCGGCTGGGGGAGAGGCTTGCCGCTCATCGAACCGAAGTAACCGGCGTCGCCGAATGCGTAGACGCCCCCGCCGCGGGCGACCAACCAATAGCCCTTGCCGTCAGGCGTCGGCTGCATGGCAACGATCGGGGAACTGAGCATCATCGACCCGGTCGAGCCGTAGAAGCCGGCATCGCCGAAGTTGAAGATGCCCCCGTCGGAGGCCACCAGCCAGTAGCCGCCGCCGTCTCCCGTGCTGGCGATGCCGACCACCGGCTCGTTGAGCGGCTTGCCGCCCATTGAGCCGTAGAACTGGGCCTGGCCGAAGGCAAAGACGCCACCGTCCTTGGCCACGGTCCAGTAGCCGTGCTCGACGTGCTGGACGTAGGTCGTGGAGGTGGCGGCGAAGGTGCTGTCACCCGAGTAGGCGGCGTCGATGGTCTGCGTGGGCGTGATGGGGAGCGTCGCCGTGCAGACCGCCTGCCCGGCGACCAGCGGGACGGCGGAGCACAGCGTGACCGCACCCTCGGTGAAAGTGACCGTCCCGGTCGGGGCGGGAAGTCCCTGGCCGGTCGTCACGGGCGCGGTGAAGGTGACGGGTCGGCCCGGGAACGAGGGATTCGTGCCCGACGTGACCGACAGGCTGGCGGCGGTCTGGGCCACCGTGAGCGACGTCGCGCCCGCCGAGGCCGTGAAGTTGGCATCGCCGGAGTACGCGGCGGTCACGGTGTAGGGCGACACTGCTGCGCCCAGCGCGGCGTTGGCCGGCGAGCAGGTGCCCGAGCCGCCGGCCAGGGTCACCACGCACAGCGTGGTGGAGCCGACCGTCAGCGTGACGGCGCCCGTGGGTACGCCGCTGAACTCCGGTACCACGGTCACTGAGAACGTCGCCGTGCTCTCGGCCCCGTACGGAACCGTCGAGGGCGCCACACCGACCTCGGTCGTCGAGGAGGCCCCGTTGACGGTCAGGCTACCGGTGTCGGTGTGGCTCGAGACGCCGAAGTTGGTGTCGCCACCGTAGGTGGCCGTGACGTCATGGGTCCCGGTCGGCAACTGGACGCCGGCCGCCGGCGAGCACGTGCCGGTGCCGCCGATCAGAGTGACCGTGCACAACGTGGTGGCCCCGGACGTGATCGTGACCGTGCCGGTCGGCGTACCGGTGAACTGCGGGTCGACCGTGGCCGTCACGACCTCCGTCGCGAGGTCACCGTAGGTCACCGTCGCCGGAACCACCTGCAGCTGGGTCGTCGTGGTGGCCCGGGTGATCGTGAGGTTCGTCGCGGTCGAGGTGGAGCCGGAGAAGTTGCTGTCGCCACCGTAGACGGCCGTCACGGCGTACGGGTTGGCCGACGCCGCGAGGGCCGACTCGCCGGTCGTGCAGCTCCCGGCGCCGCCACTCAGGGTGGCCGTGCATAGCGACACGACGTTGCCGCCGACGGTGGTCTGCAGTGTCACCGTGCCGGTCGGCGTACCCGCCGTTTCGGGCTGCACGGTCACGTTGAAGCCGACGGAGCTCTCGTTGCCGTAGGCGGCGCTGTTCGGCGTGAGCGAGAGCACGGTGGTCGACGATTGCTCCTGCGTGACGGTCAGGTTCTGCGACGGGGAGGTCGATCCGAGGAAACTGGCGTCGCCGGAGTAGACGGCCAGCACCGAGTAGGGCGAAGCCGCCACCGGCAGGGCCAGTCCGGTCCCGCTGCACGTCGTCGCGGGCAGCGTGACGGTGCACAGCGTGACCGGCGACCCGCTGAGATACGTCTCGACGGTCACCGTTCCCGTCGGCGACCCCACCGCCGCCGAGCTCACCTGGGCCGTGAACACCGGGCTCGTGCCGTAGAGGACGCTCGCCGACGAGAGGACGAGGCTGGTGGCGGTGGCGGTGGCGCCCACGGTGAACCCGGTCGGGGCCGAGGTCGACGGGGTGAACTGGGTGTCGCCGTTGTAGGTGGCGCTGACCGCGTAGCTCCCCCCGGCCAGGGCGGTGGCGGCGGGGATGCAGGTCGTCG
>Ga0116216_10000054_pt1 | contig 106516 bp, 94 predicted proteins | sample Sb_taG_11_FD_89696 | JGI IMG/M metagenome (GOLD analysis project Ga0116216, IMG submission 89696) | Peat soil microbial communities from Weissenstadt, Germany - Sb_50d_3_AS metaG | ecosystem: Environmental > Terrestrial > Soil > Wetlands > Peat | place: Germany: Weissenstadt | collected... | reverse complement strand
TAAGTGCCCTTCTTGGTCTGGCTTCTGGTTGGCTTCGCAACCGTCAGAATCCCAGGTCGGAAGGGCACGTACGCGGATACGCGCTGGTCAGGTCATGAGTCCGCGTGAATGATCGGAGTTAGGGGGGTGGGAGCCATCAACGCGATCTCGTGTCCGAGTCTGTCCCTCTGCGTGGCGGTCGACGACATAGGTGACGTCATGGTCTCCACCCAGCCGACAGGTGGGGTCCGGTCGTGGTCGATCGTGGCGCAGAACTTCGGCCAATTCGCCGGCGTCTCCTGCCCGAGCCCGTCGTTCTGTGCGGCGGTCGACACGTCGGGGCACGTGCTCGTGGGCTCCGACGTGGGGGGCCCAGCCGCCCACTGGTACAGCTTCCTGGTCCCTTCGCGACACCCGTTCCTCGGCGTCTCGTGCGCCTCCGCTTCGCTGTGCGTCGCCGCCGATGGCATCGGCGACGTCGTGACGTCGACTGAGCCGGCCGCAGGACCTGCAACATGGAAGAGCGCGCCTATCGCCAAGGACCCCTCGGTGGTGGGCCTGGGAGCACACTCGGTGACCGGTGTCTCGTGCCCGTCGAGCGACCTCTGTGTGACCAGCACCGACCAGGGGAACCTCGTGACGTCCACCACTCCGGTCCGGGGGCCGCAGGCCTGGCACCTCGCCAGGGTGGATCTCTACGGTGGACTCAACGCCGTCTCGTGCCCCTCGGCCCAGGTGTGCGTCGCGGTGAACCCGTACGGGAAGGCCGTCGTGTCGAGCGACCCTGCTGGCGGTGGTCGCGCCTGGAGGGTGATGAGGATCGACGGTAGCCACATCCTCTCGGCGGTCTCCTGCCCGACGGTTGACTTCTGCGCCGCTGTCGACCAGTCGGGCAACGCCGTGACGACCACCGATCCCACTGGCGGGGGCACGACGTGGCGCGTCGTGCACGTCGACGAGCTCGATAGTGTCTACGCCGTCGCCTGCTCCTCTCGCATGTTCTGCGTCGCGGGCGGCCCAAAGGGAAGCGTGCTCTCCTCGGAAGACCCGAGCGTAGGAACGAGCTGGTCGTCACACCCGGCGCCTGGCGCCGGTGTCGTCACGTCCCTCTCGTGCCCGACGATCTCGCTCTGCATCGGAGGTGATCAGGAGGGTGATCTCGTCACATCCACCGAGCCTGCGTCGGCCTGGTCTGTGATGCCGCTCAGTCACGGCGCCGCGATCACCGGCGTCTCTTGTCCCTCGGCACATTTCTGCGTCGCAGTCGATCGGGTCGGTGAGGCCTGGGTGGCGACGGATCCCACCGGCGGAGTGTCCTCCTGGGGTGAGGCTCTGATCGACCCCGGTCATGTTCTGGCCGACGTGACCTGCACGGCCGCGCACTTCTGCTTGGCTTCCGACGACGCAGGCGGCCTGGTCAGCTCGACCGATCCGATGTCCAAGAGGTCGTGGCAGCGCCACGACGTGGATGGCTCGTTGCTCGTCTACGCCGTCGCCTGCCCGGAGGCTCACCTGTGCGTCGGCGTCGACGAGTTCGGCGGCATCCTGACATCACGGATGCCCCGAGGCGGTGCGAGTGTGTGGTCGAGGACCGAGGTGGACGACGGTGACAACCTGTTCAGCCTCTCGTGCCCGTCGGTCGAGCGCTGCGTCGCCACGGATTACGCCGGGTATGTCGTCGAGTTCGACCAGCTCGGCGGCGTTCGGCCGACCTGGAGCGTCACGTCCATAGATGGCTCCAATTTCATCTGGAGCGTGTCGTGTCCCTCGACATCGTTCTGCGTGGCCACCGACGAATTGGGCAACGAGTTCGTCGGCGAGCTGCCGACGCGAGGCCATGGCTGAACGCCGATCTCGCCCAGGCCCGCCTGACGATCTTGGGTAGCGTCTGCAGCGTCGGTTACCAGGGCTTCGACCTCGTGGGCTTCACGGCCTGCATGGAAGGAGCGCTGGTCGACCTGGTGGTCGACGTGCGGCTGCATCCGGTCAGCCGCCAGCCGGGGTTCTCCAAGCGACAACTCGCGGAAGCGTTGGCGGCCGCGGGTATTGGGTACGTCCACGAGCCGACGCTCGGCAACCCACCTGACAACCGGCCGGGGATGCGCCGGGCGGATGCTGCGGCCCGAGAGCGAATGCAGGCGATCGTCGACCAGCAGGGTCACGAGGCGCTGCTGCGGCTCCTCGACCTCGCTCGGGACCAGCGGGTGGCCGTGCTCTGTGTCGAACGGGACCCGGCGCTCTGCCACCGGACCATCGTGATCGACGCGCTGGCCCGGTTGGACCCCGGTCTCCGGGTGGATGTCGTCCGGTCAGGCTGAGCCGACCCGGGTGCGTCGGGAGTCCCGGGTCAGCCGGCCTTGGCCTTGGCCAGCCCGGCCACGAGGTGCTCGGGCACCACGTCGTAGTGGTCGACCTCGGTGCGGAAGCGGCCCCGGCCGCCGGTGATGGCCCGCAGGTCGATGGCGTAGCGGGCCAGTTCGGCTGTCGGGACGAACGCCGTGACGATCTGGTGGCCGTCCGCACCCGAGTCGGTGCCCTGGATGCGGGCCCGCCGGGAGTGGAGGTCGCCCATCACGTCGCCCTGGTTGGCGGCGGGGATCGTCACCTCGATCTTGGAGATCGGCTCGAGCAGGACGGGGCCGGCGTCGGCCATGGCCTGGCGGAAGGCGAGGGCTGCGGCCATCTTGAAGCTCATCTCGGAAGAGTCGACCGAGTGGTACTTGCCGTCGTCGACGGTCACCGAGACGTCGACGACGGGGTAGCCGAAGGTGCCACCCTGGGCCATCGTCTCGATGACGCCCTTCTCGACCGCCGGTATGTACTGCCTCGGGATGGCCCCGCCGACCACCGCGTCGTGGAAGGCGAACCCTTCGCCCCGCTCCTGCGGGTCGAGACGGAGGTGGCAGACCCCGAACTGCCCGTGACCCCCCGACTGCTTCTTGTGCTTCCCCTCGGCCGCCGCCGACTTGGTGATGGTCTCGCGGTAGGGGACGAGGACGTCTTCCCGCTCGACGCTCACGCTGTACTTGCGCTGCAGGCGTTCGAGGATGACGGCCAGGTGGACCTCGCCGGCCACGCCGAGCACGGTCTGGTGGGTCTCGTCGACCCGGGAGATCGTGAGCGTGCCGTCCTCCTCCTGCAGGCGCTGCAGGGCGGACATCAGCTTGTCGTCGTCGGCCCGGGAGGCGGGGTGCACGGCCACCGAGAGGGCCGGCGCCTCGGGCTCGGGCAGGGTTAGGGACACCGGCGTCCCCTTCGGGGCGAGGGTGTCACCGGTCTTCGTCGCCGTGAGCCGGGGGACGGCCACGAAGTCGCCGGCCACCGCCTCGGTCATCGGCGAGACCTCCTTGCCGCAGAGGAGCTCGAGCACGTGCAGGCGCTCGTCGCTCTTGGCCCGGGTGTTGGTGAGGACGGTGTCGGGCTTGATCGTCCCCGAGAGCACCTTGCAGAGCGAGATGCGCCCGGCGTGCTGGTCGGAGAAGGTCTTGGCCACGGTCACGAGCGGCTGACCGGCCGGGTCGCAGGCCACCTCGGTGGTCGTGTCGCCGGCGGTGACCGTCACCGGCGGGCGCTGGTCGGGGGAGGGGCAGAGCTCGACGAGGAGGCGGGCCAGCCGGTCGATGCCGACGCCGGTGGCCCCCGAGCAGCAGAGCACCGGGAACACCGAGCCCGAAGCCACGCCGCCGGCGAGGGCCGGCTCGAGCTCTTGGCGGGGGATGGTCTCGCCGTCGAGGTAGCGGGTCATGAGGTCGTCGTCGCCGACGACGATGCCCTCGACGAGCTGCTCGTGCACCTCGTGCTCGGTCGAGGCCAGGTCGTCGGGGATGGGGCCCTCCGTGCCGGTGATGGGCGGGCCTGAGCCCAGCTCGTAAAGCGTGGCCCTGTCGTCGAGGAGGTCGATCACGCCGCGGAAGTCGGCCTCGATGCCGATCGGCAGCTCGACCGGGGCCACACCGGCGCCGAAGGCCGCGCGGACCTCGCCGAGGACCCGTTCGAAGTCGGCCCGCTCCCGGTCGAGCTTGTTGATGACGATGACCCGGGGAAGATCGAGGGCGGCGGCCGCCCGCCAGGCGTCCTCGGTCTGGGCCTGCACGCCGTCGGTGGCGCTCACGACCACGACGGCCAGGTCGGCGAGGGCCAGCGCGGTGTGCAGGTCGGCGGCGAAGTCGGCGTACCCCGGCGTATCGAGGAGGTTGACCTTCACGCCGTCGACGTGGAACGGGGCAACGGCGAGCGACACGGAGAGCTGCCGGGAGACCTCTTCGGGCTCGAAGTCGCAGACGGTCGTGCCCTTCTCGACCGAACCCTGGCGGGCGATGGCACCGGTCGAGGCGAGGAGGGCCTCGGCCAGGGTGGTCTTGCCTGCTCCGTGGTGGCCCACCAGGGCGACGTTGCGGATGTCCGACGGTGCGATCGACACTCAGGTACCTCCCTGCGCCCCGTCCCCGGCGGCCACCCGTCGGGCGTGCGTCCGGCGAGCTTATGGGGCGGCGGTCCCCCTGAGCACGTGCGGCCGGGGACCAGGGAGGGGCAGGGACCCGGTGGTAGCCTGGTCGCCAAAGGAACGCTGTGTCCTCGCCGGGGAGGACGGGCCGTATCGGCCCGACCCCGGGGGCCCCGACGGCACAGCACACGCCGTGGGGCGACGCGGGCGGGGCCCGTCGACCGGTCGGTCGGAGCGTCGGCCTGGGGCGTGGGACAGAGGAGTCTGCATGTTCGACGGTCGTTGGCGGTCCAAGGTGGACCGCAAGACCGCGCCGATCGGGGTCTGGCTGCACCGTCACGGGGTGACGGCCGACGTGCTGACGGCGGCCGGCCTGGTGATGGCCACGGCCACGGCCTTCGCCGTGGGCTCGGGCCACCTCCACCTGGCGATCATCCTCCTCACCCTGACCGGCTTCCACGACCTGCTCGACGGCCCGGTGGCCAAGGCGGCCGGGACGGCCTCGGTCCGGGGCTCGTTCTTCGACTCGGTCACCGACCGGGTGGCCGATGTCGTCATCATGTGCGGCGTGGCCTGGTACCTGGTCTCGGCCCACGAGGGCCACCTCGTGCTCCTGCCCATGGCGGTGCTCGGCGCCACACTCCTCGTCTCCTACGAGCGAGCCAAGGGGGAGGCGCTCGGGCTCCACGCCAAGGGCGGGCTCATGGAGCGGGCCGAGCGGATGATCCTCCTCGGCGTGGGCTTCCTCGCGTCGTTCCTCCTCGTCCCGATCCTCTGGGTGCTCCTCGGGCTCACGCTCCTCACCGCGGGCGGCCGGTTCGTCCGGATCTGGCAGGCGGCGGAGGGTCCGGCACCGACGGCGGCGCGCCCCCACACCCGTCTGCGCCAGCGCCCGGCGCGGGTCGACTCCCGCTGGCGGGCCTGGCGCGAAGGGACCCGGCCGCAGGGCCGACCGGCCCGGGCCGGCGAGCCCCTCGGTCGGTGGCGGGCCCGTCGGCAGGTGCGGCTAGCCAGCCGCACGGGTCGGGCGATGCGGGCCCGCCAGACCAAGGTGACCGGGCGCAACGACCCCGGCGCGGCCGGCCGCGCCGGCGCCTGAGCCGACCGGCCGCCGACCGCTGAACGGGTTGCGCTGAACTCCCGCCAGCTCGCCACCTACGCCGCCTACCGCGGCCTCGGCGAGGCCATGGCCCGGGTGCCCGAGCCGGTGGCCTGGGCGGCCGCGGTGGTGGTGGGCGACTTTCTCGCCCGACGAGATGCCCTGCCCCGGGACATGGCCCGTCGTCACCTCGAGCACATCCTGGCCGACGGCTCGCCGAACGTCGTCCCCGACGAGGCGCTGGTGCGGCGCTGGGCGCGCCGGAGCTTCCGAGCCTACGCCCGCTACTGGATGGAGGGGGCCCGCCTGCCGGTGACCCGCTCCCGCGACGTGAGCCGCCGCATGCACATCCACGGCTACGAGAACCTGAAGACGACGATGGCCGCCGGCAAGGGCGTCGTGATGGCGCTGCCCCACGTCGGCAGCTGGGAGTGGGGCGGCGCCTACCTGGCGGCGGACGGCTACCCGATGACGTGCGTGGCCGAGCAGATCGAGCCACCCGAGCTCTTCGAGTGGTTCATCGACCAGCGCGAGGCCCTTGGCCTCACGATCGTGCCGCTCGACAGCCAGTCGGGCGCCGAGGTGCTGCGGGCCCTCCGCCGGGGCAAGTTGGTCGGGCTGCTCTGCGACCGGGACCTCGGCGGCCATGGGGTCGAGGTGGAGTTCTTCGGCGAGCGCACGACCTTCCCCGCTGGGCCGGCCACGCTCGCCCTCCGGGCCGGCGCCGCCCTCGTCTGCGCCGTCGTCTACAGCGGGCCCGGGTCGCACCACGTGGGCGTCATCTCCCCGCCGATCGACGCCAGCCGCAGCGGATCACTCCGGGCCGACGTCACCCGGATGACCCAGGACGTGGCCCGGGTCTTCGAGGGCTTCGTCCGGCGGGCCCCTGAGCAGTGGCACCTCTTCCAGCCGAACTGGCCGAGCGACCTTTAACCGCGCGTCGGGGTCCTCGCTTTGAGGCCTCTTACCTCTCCGGCCGTCGGGAGGGGGACCCGGCGAGGCGTCGGAAGGGCCCAGCTCGCGCCAAACTGGTCGCGTGGCAACGAGGGTCAGGTTGCGTCCGATCGAGGCGGCCGACCTACCTGAACTGACTCGGCTCCTCAGTGAGCCCGAAGCGACGGGCGAATTTCAGTGGTTCGGGTTTCGCCGCGAGCGAGTCAGACGGCTTGAGTCGAGATGGGCGGACGACGGCCTCCTAGGGCAGGAGGAGTCGTTTCTCGCTGTCGCGCTTGATGACGGAACCTGCATCGGCTGGGTGAATTGGCGTCCGAGCGGTGGTTTCGGGGCCTTCGAGATCGGGGCTGCACTCTTGCCCGAGCATCGCGGCCGGGGTTGGGGGACGCAGGCACAACGTCTGCTGACGGATTATCTCTTGGCCACCACGACGACGCACCGTCTCGAGGCGGGAACAGAGGCCGGGAACATCCCTGAGCAGCGCGCTTTAGAGGCCATCGGGTTCGTGCGGGAAGGGATGCGTCGTCAGTGCATCTTTCGGCAGGGCGAATGGAGGGATGCCTTCCTCTACAGTCTGCTACGGACAGACCTGGCCGCTTACGAGCCAGACGAAGAACGCTGATCGGGGATTGGGTGGCCCCCCCATCTCTTCAAGAATCGAAGGATCGGGTGTTGGGCTCCGTAAGGCCTTGGGTCTCGACTCCCGGCCGCCTTCGTGAGGTTCTCGTACTGCCGTGGATCCGGCAGGGACCCGTTTCTCTCTCGACTCTCCTGGACGTCGCGAAAGACACGATCCCATGGCGATTCACGCTGGTCCATGGAGCTCACTCCTACAAGGCCTTGTGAGCGATGCTACCTGCCACCAGGGAGACCACGGCGACCGCCAGAGCCAGCGAGGACAGGACGATCAGAATGCCCTTGGCACGAAGCCGACGATCGTTCCTGCCGGCCGCGCCGAGATCCGTGGTCAGAAGGGTGTCCTCGATCGACTCGACTTTCGAGGTCGCGAGAATGTGGTCGACAGCACCTTTCAGGTCCACTGGTTGTCGACCCGGACGCCTGATCAGCAGCACCGCGACCGCGAGGACAGCAGAGACCCCCGCTCCGCAAAGCCCAACCCGTCCCAAGAATCGCTCGGGCAACATCGAAGATGTTGTGCCAATCGTCGTCATGACGCCAGCAAGACCAACCAGGATCCCGGATCCGGCATGGAGCGATTCTCCACGTCCGATCTGGTCGGTCAGGGCCGTGTCGAGGATGTCGCGAGCAACCTCCCACCGACCCCGTTCGCTGTTTGCCCGACTGACCCTTCCCACCATGAGGATCACGGTAGAGGGAAGCTGTGTCAACGTTTCAGAAGGGAAGGACTCGGCCAGACGCGAGGGCGGGCCGCCCTTCTCCAGACTGGCAACAAGGTCGATGGGCGAGGGGGATGGACCGTGAGAGTTGCGATGGTCTGTCCCTACAGCCTTTCGAGGCCGGGCGGCGCCCAGGGCCAGGTGCTCGGCCTCGCCCGCTCCCTCAAGCGGCTCGGCCACGTGGCCACGGTCATCGCCCCGGCCGACCCGTCGTATCCAGCCGGTTCCGACGTCGAAATCGTCGGGCGGGCGACGCCGGTGCGAGCCAACGGTTCGGTGGCCCCGCTCTGTCTCTCGCCGGCGGCATCGCGACGCGCGGTCGACGCGGCGACCGGCGCCGGAGTCGACGTGGTGCACCTGCACGAGCCGCTCGCGCCACTCCTCGGCTATGGCTTCCTCGTCGGGCGGCGGCGCTTCCCTCTCGTGGGCACCTTCCACCGATCGGGCGAGAGCACCCTCTACCGGGTGGCCGGACCCCTCCTCCGCCCGGCCCTCCACCGACTCGTCGTGCGCGCCGCGGTGTCCGAGGCCGCTCGGGCCACGGCAGAGACGGCGATCGGCGGTACCTACGAGGTGCTGTTCAACGGGGTCGAGCTCGACCGCTTCACCGAGGCCCCGCCGTTCCCGACCGACCGGCCCACCGTTCTCTTCCTGGGGCGCCATGAGGAGCGTAAGGGTCTCGGCGTGCTGCTCGAGGCTTTCGACAAGGTGCCCGACCCGGCCGTCCTGTGGGTGTCGGGTGACGGACCCGAGACGGCCGACCTCCGTCGGCGCCACCCACCGTCGGAACGCCTGCGGTGGCTCGGCGTCCTCGACGACGACGAAGTGGCCTCCCGTCTTGCCGGCGCCGACGTGCTCTGCGCACCCTCCCGCCACGGTGAGTCCTTCGGCATGGTGCTCCTCGAGGCGATGGCCGCCGGGGCCGCCGTTGTGTGCTCGGACATCCCTGGCTACCGGGCGGCGGCCGCCGGCCATGCCCGCCTCGTGCCCCCCGGCGATCCGGTGGCCCTGGCCGAGGCCCTGACCGAGGCGCTCGGCGAGGCCGCCACCGTCGGTCGCGGCGGATCTGGCGCCAGGGCGGCCAGGGCCCACGCCGCGAGCTGGTCCATGGACAGACTGGCCGCCCGCTACGTCGAGCTCTACGAGCGGGCAGCTGGCCCGGCGTGACCGGACCCCCCGGGTAGATTGCGGACGAGATGTCCGACACCCCGAGTTCCCCCGCCGGCGGCTCCGGCGGGTCCCGCCCGTCGTCCAACCGCCGACGGCGGCGCCGGCGCTCGGGCGCACCGAAGTCGTCCGGCACGACGTCCTCCTCGTCTGCTGCCGCCGCGCCGAAGTCGACCGCCACGACCGCTTCCTCGCCGGGACGGTCGTCGAGCGGCGGCCGTCGTCAATCGTCGAAGGGTCGCGGGAACCAGAACAACCGGGCCCGGGGCGCACCGGCCGCGGCGAGTGCGCCGGCCCCGGCCCGCCTGAGCGCGCCGGCACCGGTCGCCGCCCCGCTCGTAGCACCGGCCGCCCTTCACGCCAACCGTCGGCGGGCCCGTCTGCTGGCCACAGTGGCGGTCCTCGGGCCGGCCGTCCTCGTCGGTGTCCTCGTCGGTGTGGCGGCCGGGCTCCTCGTCGGCGTGGTGGCCGGCGTCGCCCTGGCGATCGTGCTCGGGGTGGTGCTGCGCCAGGCCTCGCGCTCGCTCGTCGTCCGGCTGACCGGGGCGCGGGGGCCCCGGCTGGGTGAGGAGGCCCGCCTGGTCAACCTCATGGAGGGCCTCTGTGCCACGTTCGGGCTCCGTGTCCCGACGCTCCTCTTGGTGGACGACCCGGTGCCGAACTCCTGCTCGGTCGGGCGGGACGGCCACGGCGCACGGGTCCTTGTGACGACGGGGCTCCTCGAGCGTCTCGACCTCATCGAGATGGAGGGGATCGTGGCCCACGAGCTGGCCCACGTGAAGCGGGGCGACGCGCACGTCTCGAGCCTGGCCGTGGCCGTCGCCGCCCCCTTCTCCTGGCTCACGGGCCACGACCGCCTCCTGCACCGGCTCGTCGGACGCGGCCGTGAGTTCCACGCCGACCGGGTGGCCGTGGGGGCGGTGCGCTACCCGCCCGGCCTCCACGACGCGCTCGTGGCGATGGAGGGGGCCGCGGCGCCTGCTCCGGGTTCGGTCTTCACCGGGCGTCGCCTGGCCGCGACCCGCTGGCTGTGGGCCGACCCGATGGTCGGCCGGCGGGACGAGCCCACGCTCGACGAGCTCGACGCCACGGCGCTGCGGGTGGCCGCCCTCGAGCTCTAGTTCGGGAAGGGCCCTGATGGGGCCCGGGTAGGATGGGTGCATGACAGGCGCGGAGCGGCCATCGAGTGCGTCCGGCGGCGTCGAGACGGGGACCTTCACCGTGAAGCGCGGTCTGGCCGACATGCTGCGGGGCGGGGTCATCATGGACGTCGTCGACGCCGACCAGGCCAAGGTGGCCGAGGACGCCGGGGCGGTGGCGGTGATGGCGCTCGAGCGGGTCCCGGCCGACATCCGGCGCGACGGGGGCGTGGCCCGGATGAGCGACCCGGCCCTCATCGAGGGGATCCAGCAGGCCGTCACGATCCCGGTTATGGCCAAGGCCCGCATCGGCCACTTCGCCGAGGCGCAGGTGCTCGAGGCCCTCGGTGTCGACTACATCGACGAGAGCGAGGTCCTCACCCCGGCTGACGAGGCCCACCACATCGACAAGTGGGCCTTCAACGTCCCGTTCGTGTGCGGGGCCACGAACCTGGGCGAGGCGCTCCGTCGGATCTCGGAGGGCGCGGCCATGATCCGCTCCAAGGGCGAGGCCGGCACGGGCAACATCGTCGAGGCCGTGCGTCATCTGCGCTCGATCCTCGGCGACGTGCGCCGCATCACCCAGGCCGACCCGACCGAGCAGTACGGGTGGGCCAAGCAGCTGGCGGCCCCGATCGGCCTCGTCCAGGAGCTGGCCCACACGGGTCGGCTGCCCGTGCCGCTCTTCTGCGCCGGAGGCATCGCCACCCCGGCCGACGCCTCGCTCGTCATGCAGCTCGGGGCCGAGGCGGTCTTCGTCGGCTCGGGCATCTTCAAGAGCGACGACCCGGCCCGCCGGGCCCGGGCCATCGTCGAGGCCACCACCCACTTCGACGACCCGCAGCACGTGGCCAAGGTGAGCACCGGCCTCGGCGAGGCCATGCGGGGCCAGGAGCTGTCGGAGCTGGGCGAGCGGCTCGCCGACCGCGGTTGGTAACGGCCGGCGCCCCGGAGGGCGGCGGAGCGTGACGGTCGGCGTCCTCGCGCTCCAGGGCGACGTGCGTGAGCACGTCAGCGCGCTCGGCGACGTCGGGGTGGCGGCATGCCCGGTCCGTCGTCCGGACGACCTGGCCGGGCTCTCCGGGCTGGTGCTGCCCGGCGGCGAGTCGACGACGCTCTCCATGCTGCTCACGTCCTCGCAGCTGTTCGAGCCGATCGACGAGGCGTTGCGGCGAGGCCTGCCGACCCTCGCCACGTGCGCCGGCCTCGTCCTCGTGGCCCGGGTGGTGGAGGGCGGTCGGCCGGACCAGCGCACCTTCGGTGTCCTCGACGCGGTCGTGCAGCGCAACGGCTACGGGCGGCAGCGCGAGTCGTTCGAGACCGAGCTCCGCGCCCCGAAGCTGTCGGCCGAGCTGGGCACCGACGACGAGCCGCTGCCGGCCGTCTTCATCCGGGCCCCGGTGGTCGAGTGGGTCGGGGCCGACGTCGAGGTCCTGGCCAGCCTGCCGCTCGACGGGGCGCGGTCGACGCCGGTGCTCTGCCGCCAGGGCAACGTGCTCGCCACGGCCTTCCACCCGGAGCTGACCGGCGACCGGCGGGTGCACCGCCTCTTCGCCCAGATGGCCGGCGAGTAGCCCGGATAGCCTGGCCGGAGGAGGCAGCCGCGATGTCGGGTCATTCGAAGTGGGCCACCACCAAGTACCGCAAGGGCGCGCAGGACAAGGCGCGGGCCAAGGTCTTCGCCAAGATCATCCGCCAGGTGGAGGTGGCGGCGCGCGAGGGCGGGAGCGACCTCAACGCCAACGCCACACTGCGCACCATGTACCAGAAGGCCCGCGACGCCTCGGTGCCCATGGACACCATCGAGCGGGCCATCAAGCGAGGGAGCGGTGAGCTCGAGGGTGTCCGCTACGAGGCCGTCAGCTACGAGGGCTACGCCCCGGGCGGCGTGGCGGTCATCGTCGAGACCCTGACCGACAACCGCAACCGCACCGGGGCCGAGGTGCGGAACCTCTTCAACCGGCACGGCGGCTCGATGGCCGAACCCGGTGCGGTCAGCTGGCAGTTCGAGCGCAAGGGCGTCGTCCTTCTCCCACACGAGCTCGACGAGGACCGCATCATGGAGGTGGCCCTCGAGGCAGGGGCCGAGAACCTGACCGACGACGGCGACAACTGGGTGCTCACGTCGGCGCCATCGGACCTGGCCGCGGTGCGCGACGCGCTCGAGGTTGCCGGGCTGAAGCCGATCTCGGCCGATCTCGCGCTCGAGCCGACGTCGACGGTGCCGGTCACCGACGAGGGCGAGGCCAAGAAGATCCTCCGCCTCCTCGAGGCCATCGACGACGACGACGACGTCCAGGCCGTGCACGCCAACTACGACATCGCCGACGACGTCCTCGCCGCCTACCAGGGCTGACAGACCCGACTAGGTAGCATCGCCGCCGTGGAGGGCACGGTGGCGCCGACCCCGGGAGCGGTCGTCCCCCCGGGTGGCCTCGACGAGCGCACCGACGCCGGGTCGGCTCCCTGGTCGGTGCCCGACGTCGCGAGATCGCCCACCACGCCGCGGTGGGTGCAGCAGGTGGCCCTCGTGGCGCCGGTCGTCCTCGTGGTGCTGGCCGTGGTCTACGGGGTCCTCGTCCGGCTGTGGCTGCTCGCCCACCTGCCGCTCTTCGGCGACGAGGCCGTGGTCGGCCTCATGGCCAAGGCCATCCTGGGCGGCCACTTCTCCGCCTTCTACTGGGGCCAGCACTACGGCGGGGCCGAGGCCTATGTGGTGGCCGGTCTCCTCAAAGCCTCGGCGTCCAGCCCGACGGCCCTCAACGTGGCACCGATGGTGCTCGCCGCGCTGGCCGCGGGCATTGTCACCGCCCTCGTCATGGAGGCGACCGGCAACCTACGGCTGGCCGCGCTGGCCGGGGCCACCGCCTGGGTGTGGCCGTACGCGGCGGTGTGGAACTCGGTGCGCGAGATCGGCTTCCGCGGGGTGACGCTCCTCTGCGGCCTCCTCATGGTGCTCGCGGCGATGCAGATCCACCGCAAGAGCTCGCCGCTGTGGCCCTACGTGCTGCTCGGCCTCTCGGCCGGCGTCGGCTGGTGGGCCTCGCCCGAGATCGTCTACTTCGTGGTGCCGACGGCCGTCCTCCTCGTGGCCGCCTGGGACCGGCTCTTCGCCGCCCTCCGGTCCCAGCAGTTGCAGGCCCACCAGCGGACCGGTCGGGCGTCGGCCGCGCTGGGGCCGCCGCCTTCGGCCGGCCCGGTCAACGTGAAGCCCCTCCTCATCGTGGTCGGCAGCGCGCTCGTCGGCGCCCTGCCGTGGATCTACGCCAACCTCACCGAGCAACCCCGCTTCGCTTCGCTGCGCTCGAGCGCGCTGCCGGCGTACATGGGTGAGGGCTACCCGGCCCGCGTGGCCATCTTCTTCCGCCACACGTTGCCGGTGGCCTTCGGGCTCCACGGCGTGCCCGCCGGCGCCGGCTGGGTGGGCGGCGACGTCGTCGGCCCGGCCCTCGACGGCCTGCTCGTCGCCCTCGTGGTGGTGGCCGTCGGCCGGGTGGCCTGGGCCGCCCGCCTGGGTCGGCGGAGCGCCCCGATGGTGGCGGTGGCCGCCGGCGTCGTCGTCTACCCGTTCCTCGCCGCGGCCGTGCCCACCTCGGGCGACTGGTTCGACGGCCGTTACGCCGTCTACCTCGCCCCCCTCGTCATCGTCCTCTTCGCGCTGGCCCTCGCCGGTCCGCCGCTCCCGACGCTCGAACGGGCCCCGTGGGCGCAATCGCGGCGCTGGCGGGAGCGGCCCGGCCGGCGGCGGTCGGTCGTCGGGGCCGCCGCCCTCCTCGTGGCCTGCCTCGGCCTCGTCGCCGCCACCGCGGTGACCGTCGAGGCCTCGCACGTCTCGGCCGACGTGCCGTTCAGCCCGTCGGCGTTCTTCGCCCACTGGTCGGACCCGAACGCCGCGGCCCGCGCGGTCGTGAAGGAGATGGAGCGCCACGGCATCAAGGACGCCTTCTCGACCTACTGGAGCGCGTACACGCTCGACTACCTCTCCGGCGGCAAGCTGCTCGTCACCCCGTCGGCCGAGGACTACGTGCGCGATGTGCCGCTCCTCCGGACGGTGGACCTTTCGCCCCAGCCGGCCTGGCTGTTCGTGGCGCCGGGCTCCGCCGACCAGGCCTACGCGGCGTTCGACAACGGCCAACCGGGCCCGGGCGGGTGGAGCGAGGCCCAGTTCGAGCACCTGCTCGAGAGCCAGGGCGTCACCTGGCGGGTGATCCACCTGGGCGTCCTCGACGCCGTCATCCCGTCCAAGAAGGTGGCCCTCCCGGGACCGGCCCCGGCCGCCTGAGCCCCAGGTCAGGGGGACGGACCATCCCCTCGGTGGGGGGAGGGCACCGCTACAGTCGAACGCATGTTCGTGCTGGGGATCGACCCCGGGCTGTCCCGCTGCGGCTACGGGCTTGTCGGCCGGTCCGACCCCGGGCGGCCGGCGGTGGCCCGGGCGGCCGGGGTCATCGAGACCGCCCCCGACGGGCCGGTGCCGGCCCGGCTGGCCGTGGTGGCGGCCGAGCTGCGGGCCCTCGTCGAGGAGTTCGCCCCCGACACGGTGGCCGTCGAGCGGCTCTTCTTCCAGGTGAACGTGCGCACCGCGGTGTCCGTCGGCCAGGTGAGCGGGCTGGCCCTCGTGGCCGCGGCCGAGGCCGGCTGTGCGATCGTCGAGTACAGCGCCAACGAGGTGAAGTTGGCGGTCGCCGGACACGGCGACGCCTCGAAGCGCGAGGTGCAGCAGATGGTGGCCCGGCTGCTCAGTCTGCCCGGGCCGATCGAGCCGCCCGACGCCGCCGACGCCCTCGCCCTGGCGCTCTGCCACCTGGCCACGGTGCCGCTCCGCCGTTCGGTCGCCGCGGCCGAGGCCGCCTCGGTCGGGGCGGGGAAAGGAGGACGGCGGTGATCGGCTCCCTCCGCGGCGTGCTGGCCGCCCGCACCGGCCCGACCGAGGTGCTCATCGACGTGGGCGGCGTGGGCTACCGGGTGGCCGTCACCACCGGGACGGCCACCACCCTCGGTGCGCTCGGCGACGAGGTCCTCGTCCACGTGCACACCCACGTGCGCGAGGACGCCATCGTCCTCTACGGGTTCGCCCACGACGACGAACGGCGGTGCTTCGAGGCCCTCCTCGGCGCGCACGGGGTCGGACCGGCCCTTGCCCTCAACGTGCTGTCCGCGCTGTCGCCGGCGACGCTCTCGACCGCGGTCCTGGAGGAGGACCTCGACACCCTGTGCGCGGTGCCCGGCGTCGGCCGCAAGACCGCGGCCCGGCTCCTCATCGACCTGAAGAGCCGGCTCGACCTGCCCGACCTCTCCGGCGCGCCGAGCCTCGGCGGCGAAGCCGCCCCGCGGACCGAAGTGCGTGCCGCCCTGGCCGAGCTCGGCTACGGCCCCGAGGAGATCCGCGCCGCGCTCGACGGGGTCCGCGACGATGTCCCCGTGGGAGAGCTGCTGCGCCTGGCCTTGCGCGAGCTCGCCTCGCGGTGAGCGGCCCGGCGCGCCGCGAGGTGCTGGCCGCGCCGGCCGACGACCCGCAGGACGGGCGAGAGGTCGACCCCTACGCCGGTCCGGCCGAGGAGGTCGAAGAGGCCGGGCTCCGCCCCCGCCGGCTAGCCGAGTTCGTCGGGCAGTCCGAGCTCGTCGAGCACCTGGCCATCGTGCTCGAGGCGGCCCAGGGCCGGGGCCAGCCCGTCGACCACCTGCTCTTCGCCGGCCCTCCGGGTCTCGGGAAGACCACCCTCGCCGGCATCGTGGCCGTCGAGATGGGCGTCGGCTTCCGGGTCACCTCGGGGCCCGTGCTCACCCGGCCGGGTGACCTGGCCGCCCTCCTCACCGACCTGGCCGAGGGCGACATCTTGTTCATCGACGAGCTCCACCGGCTGCACCACTCGGTGGAGGAGGTCCTCTACCCGGCCATGGAGGACGGCAAGCTCGACATCCTGATCGGCAAGGGCCCGACGGCCCGGTCGATCCGGCTCGACCTGCCGCGCTTCACGCTCGTCGGCGCCACCACCCGGACCGGGCTCGTGGCGGGCCCGCTCCGCGACCGGTTCGGCTTCGTCGGCCGCCTCGACCTCTACGGGCCCGACGAGCTCCAGGCCATCGTCGAGCGCTCCGCCCGGCTGCTCTCGGTCCAGGTCGACGCGGGCGGTGCGGCCAAGATCGCCCGCCGCTCGCGGGGCACGCCGCGCATCGCCAACCGGCTCCTGCGGCGGGTGCGCGACTACGTCGAGGTGCGGGGCGACGGGGTGGTGACGGCCCAGGCGGCCGACGAGGGCCTGTCGCTCTTCGGTATCGACGAGCTCGGCCTCGACAAGGTGGACCGGGCCATCCTCGACGCCCTCTGCCGTCGTTTCGCCGGCCGGCCGGTGGGCCTCACCACGCTGGCCCAGTGTGTGGGCGAGGAGCCCGACACGATCGAGGACGCCTACGAGCCGTACCTGCTCCAGCAGGGCCTCCTCCAGCGCACGCCCCGGGGCCGCCTCGCCACGCCGGCCGCCTTCGCCCATCTGGGTCTCCCCGCCGACGCGGCCGCCCTGTTCTGAACCCACCCTGATGCACCGCGGGCGCGGGACCTCTCGGATCAGGCCGGGAGAGCGGTCGCCGCTTCCGTCGCCGGCTTGGTCTCGGCCCTTCGCGGCGCGGCGGCGAGCGGCAGGTGGACCTGGAACGTCGTCGCCCAGCCGGGGGTGTCGACGATCTCGACCGTGCCCTCGTGCGCGTCGACCACGGCCTTGGCGATGGCGAGGCCGAGCCCCGAGCCGGGGATCCCCTCCTCCTCGGCCGTGGCCATCCGGTAGAAGCGCTCGAAGAGTTGCTGGCGCTCCTCCACCGGGATGCCCGGTCCGTCGTCTGAGACCTGGATGCGGGCGAAGTCGCCGAGCGCGCTCACCCGGATCTGCACGTGGCCGTCGGGCGGGGCGAACTTGAGGGCATTCGAGAGCAGGTTGGCGAAAAGCTGGTGGAGACGTGAAGGGTCGCCGTTCACCACGACCGGCTCGGGGGCCACGACCGAGAGCAAGATCTTGCGCGCCGCCGCCTGGGCGGTCATGGCGTCGCCGGCCTCGCGGGCGAGGCGGGCGAGGTCGGACTTCACGAAGCTCACCCGGAGGGCCTGGGCCCCACCGGGGTCGGCGAGCAGGTCCTCGGCCACCCGCAGCAGCTGGAGGGAGTTGCGGTCGATGATCCGCAGCATCCGGGCCCGCTCCTCCTCGGGAAGACCCTCGGCGTCGAGCAGGAGCTCGACGAAGCCCCGGATGGACGTGAGCGGGGTGCGCAGCTCGTGGGAGACCGTGGCGACCACGTCGTCTTTCATCTTCGTGAGCTCGCGGAGGCGGTTGTTCTGCTCGACGAGGACCGCGGTGACCTCGCGCTGGATGGCGAGCAGCCGCTCCCGCTCGACGGCGAGCTGCTCGCGCTCGGTGACGTCGCTCGCCACCATCACATAGCCCCGCCGTGCCCCGTCGCGCTGGGTCGTGATCGTGAGGGCGGCCCGTCGACGGGTCCCGTCCTGCCTGATGTAGGTCCAGATGGACTCTTCGCCCGCCCAGGAGAGGACCGAGCCGGCGAGCGCGCCGACGCCGGGGGCCATGCCGAGGGCGGCGGCCCGTCCGGCCACCTCCTCGGGGTCGAGGAACTGGACGAGCTCGACCGCGCCCACGACCTGCTCGGCGCCGTAGCCGAGCATGCGCTCGGCCCCGACGGAGAAGAACGTGACCACGCCGCGTTCGTCGGCACCCACGACGGCCGTCTCGGTGGCCGCCCGCAGGAGCGAGGCGAGCTGCTCGCGGGCCGCTTCGGCCTCGTCGGCGCTCTGGCGAGCGAGGCGCGACTGCGCGGCCACGTCGGCCACGTAGGCCCGGTCGCGGCCCACCATGACGAGGGTGGTGAAGGAGACGAGCAGGGCCACGGCGGTGCCCACCACGACGAGGCGCCACTGCCCGGTGGGGTAGGCGGGTGGCCCCACGATGACGATCGGCAGGACGAGGGCGAGCAGGAGGGCGGTGATGCCCACGCCGATCTGCCAGCGCTTGCCGTGGAAGGCCAGCCAGACGATGGGCAGGAAGAAGAGGGGCACGAGGCCCGAGATCTCGCCGCCCTGGGCGTCGCGGAGGAGGGCGATGACCGCGATGTAGCCGACCGGGATGATCGGCCAGGTCCAGGCGGGGAGGCGCCGCCACGGGGCGAGGAGGACGAGGCCGCAGAGGAGGAAGAAGAGCCCCCCGGCCACGAGCACCTCGATGGTGCGGTTGTGGGGGAAGGGGATGACCCCGGCCAGGACCGAGAGGGCGAGGACGGCGGCGAAGATCGGAACCCGGGAGCGGATCGTCCCGTAGAAGCCGGGCGGGTAGACGTCCGCCCCGCGTTGGTGCTCGAGGGCGACCGCCGGGTCGAGCGCCCGGTCCTCGCGACCCTCGCTCTCGTTCATTCCCGGCGATGACGATAGCGGTAGCCGAAGCCTCTGACCGTCTCGAGGGGGGTGCGGCCAGGACCGTCCCACCCGAGCTTGCGCCGGAGGCGCAGCACCGCGTACTTCACCCGGGCGGGGGCCAGGCCGGAGGGGTCGTCCCAGGCCAGTTCGATGAGCTGGTCGGCCGAGAGGACCTGGCCGGCGTGGCGGACGAGGGCGGCCAGCAGCCGGTACTCGGTCGGGGTGAGGGCGACGGCCTCACCGTCGACGAGGACCTCTTGCCTCGTGAAGTCGAGGCGCAGGACACCGTCGTCGAAGACCGTCCGTTCGTTGGCGAGGGAGGCCTGGCGCCGCCGGATGGCCTGCAGGCGGGCGAGGAGCTCCACCCGGCTGAAGGGCTTGGTCAGGTAGTCGTCGGCCCCGCCGTTCAGCCCTCGCACCTTGTCGCGCTCCGAGGAGCGGGCGGTCAGCACGAGCACCGGGGCGTCGCTCATGTCCCGGATGCGTTCGAGGACCTGCCAGCCGTCGAGGTCGGGGAGCCCGACGTCGAGGATCACGATGTCCGGACGGGCCTGGTGGAAGGCCCGGAGGCCCTCGCGGCCCGAGGACGCCTCGCTCACCGCGTAGCCCTCGCGCCCGAGGAGGGCGCGCAGGAGCTGACGGATGTCGGCATCGTCTTCGATCGCCAGCACCGAGGTGCCACCCTCGCGCACGTTTCCCGTCCTCAGCGGTCCCACCAGGTCCGGGTTCCCCCTCCCGGGTGACGGAGCTCAACCGTCGAGCTCATCCTATCGCCGGCCGACGTAGCTGGGTGGTCCCATCAGGGTCTGGACGCGCCCCGAGGTTGTCTCGGGGCCGGAGGGGTACCGACGAGCCGGCGGGAACCGGGAGGGGGGGCACCACCGATGGGGGGCGAGGGATGAGGCACCGGCGCTCTCCTGAAGCTCGGACTCGCCGACGCTCCGGAGCGCCTCGACTGCCGGCGCCTCCTGCCCTCGACCACCCCCCTCGGAACTGCCGTCCGGTTCCCGCCAGATCGTCGCGCCCGGACCCGATCGCATCGGCACGCCTTCCGCCTGGGCGTACCGGAGATCGGGCTCGAGCGACTGGCCCTGAGTATCCCCCCCCTCAGGTGCAAAACAGGGTCTTCTTGGTTGCAAACCGGTTATTTGACGGCCCAAGCTGTCACATCTGGCCCGCTCGAGCGTTTCGCCCCTCGGGCCCCGACGCGTGCCTGCGGGCCGCTCCGGCGGGCGTGGTCGACGGCCGTCTGACGGAGGCCCTCGGCTATGGTGTCCCCTTTGTGCAGGGGCTGAGTCTGTGCCGGGGCTGAGGCCGCCCGCGCGCGCCGAAAGGGGCCCTCGCCGATGCTCCAGCTAGGTTCCAACGTGGTCCTCCTCGCGGCCACGACGTCCTCGACGAAGAAGCCGACGTCGAGCAGCTACGGGTTCCTCATCGCCCTGGTCGCCATCTTCGGCGTCGTCTACTTCTTGTTCTTGCGGCCGCGGACCCAGGCGGCCCGCAAGGCTCGCGAGCAGACCAGCCAGATCACCGTGGGCGACGAGATCGTCACGATCGGCGGCATCGTCGGCCGGGTCGTCGAGATGGAGGGCGACCGGGTCACGATCGAGACGGGGAGCGCCGTCGAGGGCTACACCGGGTCCGACCTCGAGCCGACCCGCCTCGTGATGCTCCGCCAGGCCATCGCCCGCAAGGCGCCGCCGCCGCCCTCGGCCGTCGCCGACGAGGCGGAGGACTGGCACGAGGACCACGAAGAGGAGGACCACGAGGACCACGACGAGCACGAGGCCGACGAGGCGCACGAGGACACCGAGGACGACGGGCCGGACCAGCGGAGGAAGCGGTGAGCCCCCCCACGAGCTCGCGGGCCCAGGCCCGCCAGCGCCGGTCGCTTATCATCAGCCTGGTCGTCGTGGTGTCCGTGGCGTTCGGCTCCCTGTTGGCCGTGATCGCCGCCGGCTGGACGCCGAAGCTCGGCCTCGACCTCGCCGGCGGGGTCTCGGTGGTCTTCAAGCCGGCCACGCACGCCTCCCAGTCCGACCTGAACGAGACCGTCACCATCCTCACGAACCGGGTGGACGCCCTCGGCGTCTCGGGCGCCGAGGTGCGAACCCAGGGCGGTGACATCTCGGTCTCGGTGCCCGGCGTGAAGAACGCCCGCGAGGTGTTGAACGCGATCGGCCAGACCGCCCAGATGCTGTTCCGGCCGGTGCTCTGCTACGCGCCGCCGTACTCAGCGCCCAAGACCCAAGCGGGGAAGCCGCCGCCCTCACCCGGCCCGGTCCCGACGGCCTGCCCCAGCTCCTACCAGCTGGTCACGGCCAACCTGAGCGGGTCGACTTCGTCGGGGAGCGGTGTCTTCTACAACATCGGCCCCTGGCCCGGCCTGAAGAGCTACCCGTCGACGCCCCAGGCCAAGGACGCCAAAGGCGACACGGTGCTCCTGCCGGGTCTGGCCAACAGCGGTTTCACCGACCGTTACCTGCTCGGCCCGGCCGAGCTCACCGGGCGCATCGTGAAGAGCGCCAACGCCCAGCTCTCCGCCACCGGCAGCTGGGTGGTGAACATGAACCTCACGCAAGCGGGTTCGGCCGGCTGGGACAAGATGTCCCAGACCTACTTCCACGAGATCATCGGCATCGAGCTCGACGGTATCGTGCAGTCGGCCCCGATCACCCTGCCGAATTCCGCGACATGGAACTCCTTCGACGGGGCGGTGCAGATCTCGGGGAACTTCACCGAGGCCCAGGCCCAGAACCTGTCCATCGCCCTCAACTACGGCGCCCTGCCGGTGCGCCTGATCCCGCTCACCGCCGAGACGGTGTCACCGACGCTCGGCAAGTCCTCCCTCCAGGCGGGCCTGGCCGCCGGACTGGCCGGCCTGCTGCTCGTCCTCATCTACACGATCGTCTACTACCGCCTGCTCGGGTTCGTCGTCATCAGCGGCCTGGCCGTGACCGGCGCCTTCCTCTACGCCCTCATCTCGGCGCTCGGCCATACGTCGCTCGCGCCGAGCTTCACGTTGGCCGGGGTCGTCGGCATCATCGTGTCCATCGGTATCACCGTGGACTCGTACATCGTCTATTTCGAACGTCTGAAAGACGAGACGCGCATGGGCCGCACCGTGCGCACGAGCGTCGACCGCGGCTTCAAGAGCGCTTTCCGCACGGTCCTGGCCGCCGACCTCGTCTCGCTGGCTGCCGCCGTCGTGCTGTTCTTGATCACCGTCGGTGACGTGCGAGGGTTCGCCTTCTTCCTCGGCCTCTCGACGCTCCTCGACATCATCATCACCTACTTCTTCACCCGGCCCCTCGTCATCCTGCTCGGCCGCAACGACCGGCTGACCGAGGCCCGTCGTCTCGGGATCTCGGCCGGCCTGGCGGTGCCGGTGGGCCAGGAGCCGATCGGCCGGACACCGGTGGGAGCCCGATCGTGAGCCCCATGGAGAACCGCAACGACAAGCTGCGGGAGCTCCAGATCCCCGGGCGCGAGACCGGGGCCCCGCCCGGGGGCGACGAGGACCCCGACGGCGGCGAGGTGGACGAGGTCGTCGACGAGGACGAGGCGGCGGACGAGGAGCTCGACCCCGACCAGCTCGACGAGGACGAGCTCGAGGAGCTCTACGAGGAGGTCGGCGAGGACGAACCGGCCACCCCGGAGGCCAAGGCGATGGCCATCGAGCTCGAGGACGAGCTCGACGAGGAGGACGCCTTCCGCCGGCTGGTGAAAAAGCGCGGTGACGGGTCGTCGCACATGCCGGGGGCGGTCCAGCGCCTCTACCGGGGCGAGACCTCCTTCGACTTCGTCGGTCGGCGCCGCTGGTGGTTCCTCATCTCGTCGATCATCATCGTGGCCGGCCTCATCTCGATCGGGGTGAAGGGCCTCAACCTCGGCATCGACTTCAAGGGCGGTACCTCCTGGGAGGTCACCGCGCCGGGCGTGAGCCAGACCCAGGCCGTGAACGCGGTGCAGGCGGCCGGGCTCACGGAGCCGACGGTGACGATCCTCGCCGGCAAGACCGTCCAGGTCCAGGCGGACCTGAACAGCCTGCCGGCCGGCCAGGCCAAGACGATCTCCAACGACGTGACCAACGCCTTGGCCAAGCTGGGGCACACGGACGCCAACGGCGTGTCGCAGAGCGTGGTCGGACCCACCTGGGGGGGCCAGGTCACCCAGCACGCCCTCATCGGCCTGATCGTCTTCCTCATCGTCGTCGCCATCTACATCAGCTTCCGGTTCGAACCGAAGATGGCGGTGGCCGCGTTCGTGGCCCTCATCCACGACCTCCTCGTGACGATCGGCGTCTATTCGCTCGCCGGGTTCCAGGTGACCCCGGACACCGTGATCGCCGTCCTCACGATCCTCGGGTACTCGCTCTACGACACGGTCGTCGTGTTCGACCGGGTGCGTGACAACACGAAGGGCCTCGGCTCGACCGGGCGGATGACCTACTCGGAGATGGTCAACCTCTCGATGAACCAGACCCTGGCCCGGTCGATCAACACCTCGCTCGTGGCCATCCTCCCGGTGCTGGCGATCCTCGTGGTCGGCGCCCAGATCCTCGGGGCCACGACGCTCCAGAACTTCGGGCTGGCCCTCTTCATCGGCCTCCTGTCCGGGGCCTACTCGTCCATCTTCATCGCCGCCCCGGTGCTCGCCATGATGAAGGAGCGCGAGCCGCGCTACGTGGCCATCCGCCAGCGCCTCGAGGCCCGGGGCGAGCGTTCTGGCCTGCTCACGCCGGCCGCCGCCGCCCTGATGATGGGCACCGGATCGGGGGGTGGGGGGTCCCGTTCGGGCAGCCGGTCCAGCAGCGCCCGCTCCGGTCCGATCAAGCCCGGGGCGGCGAAGAGCGCCCGTACCCGCCAGGGGACCACGACCAACGGTCAGACCGCCGCCTCGAGCGCACCGGCCGGCGATGGGGTGAAAGCGACGACGGGCAGCGGCTCGTCGCAGTCGGGCAGTACCCGGTCGAAGAGCTCGGCCGCCCGCCGCCCGCCGCCGCGCCGGCGCAAGGGGGGGAAGAAGAAGCGCCGCTGAGCTCCTTGAGGCCGGCCGGAGCCTGCCGTCGTGGCTCCCGTCGAGAGCGCGGACCGGTAGCGTAGAGGGATGGTGACCCTGGCCCGGGTGGCCCAGGCCGACGTCGGCCCTGCAATCGCCGACCTGCTCGAGCCGGTGCTCCGCGAGTTCGCCGAGCACCGCCCGGGCGAGGACCCGGGGGCCATCGTCCGGGCCGGCCAGATGGCCGCCCTGGCCCACGCCGAGCAGTACCGGCGCTCGGGCGAGCCCTACGTGTCGCACCCGGTCGCCGTGGCGGCCATCGTGGCCGAGCTGGGGCTCGACAGCGAGACCGTGGCCGCCGCCATCCTCCACGACGCGGTGGAGGACACCGGCCTCACCCTCGAGATCCTGGAGAAGGAGTTCGGCCCCGTCGTGGCCCGGGTGGTCGACGGGGTGACCAAGCTCGACCGGCTCCAGTTCGACTCGAAGGAGGCCCAGCAGGCGGCGACCATCCGCAAGATGCTCGTGGCGATGGCCAACGACTGGCGGGTGCTCCTCATCAAGCTGGCGGACCGGCTGCACAACATGCGGACCATCGCCGTCATGCCCGAGTGGAAGCAGCGGCGCACCGCCCAGGAGACCTTCGACGTCTACGCCCCGCTGGCCCACCGGCTCGGCGTCCAGCAGGTGAAGTGGCAGCTGGAGGACCTGGCCTTCGCCACGCTGCACGCGAAGCGCTACGCCGAGATCGAGCAGATGGTGGCGGCCCGGGCCCCCCAACGTGACGAGTACCTCGCCCGCGTCCTCGTGTCGGTCCGCGAGCAGCTCATCGGGGCCGGCATCGAGGCCGAGGTGACCGGGCGGCCGAAGCACCTCTGGAGCATCTACGAGAAGATGGTCGTCGGGGGCAAGGAGTTCGACGACATCCACGACCTCGTGGGCATCCGGGTGGTCGTGGCGTCGGAGAAGGACTGCTGGTCGGCCCTCGGGGCCATCCACGCCATCTGGTCGCCGGTGCAGGGGCGGTTCAAGGACTACATCAACACGCCGAAGTTCAACCTCTACCAGTCCATCCACACGACGGTGATCGGCCTCGACGGTCGGCCGATCGAGGTGCAGATCCGCACGCAGGAGATGCACCGCCGGGCCGAGTACGGGATCGCCGCCCACTGGGGGTACAAGGAGAAGGACGGGACCTCCTCGGAGATGGCCTGGATGCAGCGCATCGCCGACGTCGAGCAGGAGACCTCCGACCCGATTGAGTACCTCGGTTTGCTCAAGCTGGACCTCGGACAGGACGAGGTCTACGTGTTCACGCCCAAGGGGAAGGTCATCGAACTGCCCGACGGCTCGACGTCGGTCGACTTCGCCTACGCCATCCACACCGAGGTGGGCCACCGCTGCATCGGGGCCCGGGTGAACGGTCGGCTGGTGCCGCTCGAGACCCGCCTCGAGTCGAACGACACGGTCGAGATCTTCACGTCGAAGGCGTCGACGGCCGGGCCGTCGCGCGACTGGCTCGGCATCGTGGCCTCGTCGCGGGCCCGCAACAAGATCCGTCAGTGGTTCAGCCGGGAGCGGCGGGAGGACGCCATCGAGTCGGGTCGGGAGGACCTGACCAAGGCCCTCCGGCGCGAGGGGATGCCGCTCCAGAAGGTGATGGGCTCGAGCGCTCTCCAGGCCGTGGCCGCCTCGATGAACCTGGCCGACCTCGACGCGCTGTACGCGGCCATCGGAGAGAGCCAGGTGTCGGCCCAGTCGGTCGTCCAGCGGGTCGTGCGCGAACTGCGGGGCGGCGAGCCCGAGCAGCTGCCGACGACGGCCGACCTCGTGAGGCGGGCGCCCCTCCGGAGCCGCCGGGGCACCGCCGGCGTCTACGTCGAGGGCCTCGACGACGTCATGGTGCACCTCGCCCGCTGCTGCACCCCGGTGCCCGGCGACCAGATCGTGGGTTTCGTGACCCAGGGCCGGGGGGTCTCGGTGCACCGCTCGGACTGCGCCAACGCCATGGCCCTCTCGCGCCGTTCCCACGAGCGCCTCATCGAGGTGGAGTGGGACCGGGGCGGCCAGGGGGTGTACCTCGCCACGTTGGAGGTCCTCGCCTTCGACCGCTCACGCCTCCTCGCCGACGTGAGCCGGGTGGTCTCCGAGCACCACCTCAACATCGTGGCCGCCCGCACGGCGACCACGGCCGACCGGGTGAGCCGGATGGCCTTCGACGTGGAGCTGGCCGACCCGGCCCATCTGCTCTCGCTGATCGCCTCGCTCAAGCACCTCGACGGCGTCTTCGACGCCTACCGGCTGCTCCCGGGCAAGAAGGGGTGAACGGCCGTGAGTGACGAGCCCCTCGACCTGCGCGCCCCCAAGGGCACTCACGACGTCCTCTTCCCCGACTCGGCCCGCTGGGAGGCCCTCGTGGCCCGCTTCGCCGCGGCCGTCGAGGCCGCCGGCTACGGGCTCGCCGTCACCCCGGCCTTCGAAGACGTGCGGGTCTTCCGCCGGGGCGTGGGCGAGGAGAGCGAGATCGTCGGCAAGGAGATGTACGAGTTCACCGACCGCGGCGACCGCCGGATGGCGCTGCGGCCCGAGGGCACCGCGCCGATCGTGCGGGCCTACGTCCAGCACCGCCCAGCGCTGCCCTGGAAGGCCTGGTACGTGGCACCGTCGTTCCGCTACGAGGAGCCCCAGGCCGGCCGCTACCGCCAGCACCACCAGCTCGGGATCGAGGCCCTCGGCCCGTCCGACGCCGACCTCGACGTCGAGGTCGTGGCCCTGGCCAACGACTTCCTCCGCGGGCTCGGCCTCGAGCGGCTGGTGCTCCGCCTCAACTCGATGGGCGACGGCACCTGCCGCCCCGCCTACGTCGAGCTCCTCCGCTCGGTCCTGGCTGAGCGGCGCGGCCAGCTCTGTGACGAGCACCGGGAACGCCTCGAGGCCAACCCGTTGCGGGTCCTCGACTGCAAGAAGCCGGGCTGCGTGGCCGCCACCGCGGACGTGCCGCATCTCGTCGACCACCTCTGCGACGCCTGCACCGACCACTTCGCCCGGGTGCACGAGGGCCTCTTCTCCCTCGGCGTGCCCTACGAGCTCGACCACAGTCTCGTCCGGGGGTTCGACTACTACACCCGCACCACGTTCGAGTTCTCGTCCGCGGCCATGGCCGCCGCCCAGAACGGGGTCTGCGGCGGTGGGCGCTACGACGGGCTGGTCGAACTCCTCGGCGGCCCGTCGACGCCGGGGATCGGTTTCGGCCTCGGGATCGAGCGGGTGCTCCTCGCCTGTGACGAGGAGAAGGCCTTCCCGACCGACCCGGCGCCGCTCGACGCCTTCGTCGTCGACACGGCGGGCGGGGGCACGGCCCGCGACCTGGCTGCCGCGCTCCGGCGGGCCGGGCTCCGGGTCGACCGGGCCTTCGACGGGCGCTCGATGAAGGCCCAGCTCAAGCTGGCCGACCGCTCCGGGGCCCGCCTCGCCCTCATCGTCGGCCCCAACGAGGTGGCGGGGGGCACGGTCAGCGTGCGGCCGCTCCGCGAGACCGACGACGAGCAGTGGAGCGTGCCGAGGTCCGAGGCGGTCGACGAGGTCCGCCGCCGGCGGGACGAGTCCCCGGGCGGTGGCCGGTGACCAGCCCCGAGGCCACGTCGATGCGGACCCACCTCTGCGGGACGCTCCGGGCCGAGGACGTCGGCACCGAGGTCCGGCTGTGCGGCTGGGTGGCCCACCGGCGCGAGCACGGCGAGCACCTCGCCTTCCTCGACCTCCGCGACCACAGCGGGCTCGTCCAGTGCGTGGTCGACGGGTCGGTCGACGTGAGAAGCGAGTACATCGTGGCTGTGCGCGGCACCGTGCGGCACCGGCCCATGGGGACGGTCAACGACCAGCTGGCCACCGGGGAGATCGAGGTCGGAGACTGCACCGTCGAGGTGCTCTCGGCGGCCGAACCGCCGCCGTTCCCCGTCGACGACCGGACCGAGGCCGACGAGGCGGTGCGTCTCAAGTACCGCTTCGTCGACCTGCGCCGCGCGGCCATGCAGACGAACCTGCGCCTCCGGGCGAGGGTGAACGGGGCCATCCGGGCCGCTATGGAGCGGCAGGGCTTCTGCGAGCTGGAGACGCCGCTCCTCTGGTCGCCCACGCCCGAGGGGGCGCGGGAGTTCGCCGTGCCCAGCCGGCTGCACCACGGTGACTTCTACGTGCTGCCCCAGAGCCCCCAGCTGGCCAAGCAGCTGCTCATGGTGGCCGGCTTCGACCGCTATTACCAGATCGCCCACTGCATGCGCGACGAAGACCTCCGGGCGGACCGGCAGTTCGAGTTCGTGCAGCTCGACATGGAGGCCTCGTTCGTCGGCGCCGACGACATCATGGCGTTCGTGTCCGATGCCGTCCTCGACGCGGCGGAGGCCGCCCTCGGGGAGCGCCCGCCCGCCATCGAGCGGATGACCTGGGCCGACGCGATGGAGCGCTACGGAACCGACAAGCCGGACCTCCGGTTCGGCATGGAGCTGTCCAACCTGTCCGAGCTGTTCGCGGTGACCGAGCTGCGGGCGTTCGCCGCCTCGGTGGTGAAGGCCATCGTCCTCGAGGATGGAGCGTCGCTCGGGCGCGGGCGCCTCGACGCACTCGTCGAGCGGGCCAAGGCTCTCGGGGCCAAGGGGCTCGCCTGGTTCAAGGTGACCGACGACGCGTCGGCACCCGGCGGCATCGGCCTCGACTCGCCGCTGGCCAAGAACCTCTCGGTCGACGAGCACGTCGCGCTGATCAAGACGACGGGGGCCAAGGCGGGCGACCTCATCCTCGTCGTGGCCGACGAGCACCACCTGCCGTCACTCGTGCTCGGGCAGCTACGGGTGGAGCTCGCGGGTCGACCGGTCGGCGAGGGCCCCTACCGCTACGTCTGGGTGACCGAGTTCCCGCTGTTCGAACGGATCGATGACGCCGGCAACCCGGTGCCGGCCCACCACCCCTTCACCATGCCGCACCCCGACGACCTGGACCGCTTGGAGAGCGACCCGCTCGCCGTGCGCTCGCTCGCCTACGACCTCGTGCTGAACGGCTGGGAGCTCGGGTCGGGGAGTGTGCGGATCCACCGGCGCGACATCCAGGAGCGCATCTTCGCCGCGTTGGGCTTAAGCGAGGAAGAGTCGTCGGCCCGCTTCGGCTTCCTCCTCGACGCATTCCGCTACGGCGCGCCCCCGCACGCCGGCTTCGCCTTCGGCATCGACCGCCTCGCGGCGATCTTCGCCGGCGAGGAGAACATCAGGCAGGTCATCGCCTTCCCGAAGACCCAGTCCGGCGCCGACCTCATGACCGGTGCGCCCAAGCCGCTCGCCCCCGGGGCGCTGGCCGAGCTCGGCATCAAGGTGACGCCGAGCAAGGAGTGACGACGGCGGGCGACCTCTTCGAGGAGGCGGCCGAGCGGCGCCTGACCCGGCAGGCCCCGCTCGCGGCGCGCCTGCGGCCGAGGAACCTCGACGAGGTGGTGGGGCAGCGGCACCTCGTGGCCCCCGGCGCGCCGCTGCGGGTGCTCGTCGAGGCCGACCGGCTCGGCTCGGTGATCCTGTGGGGTCCGCCCGGCACGGGGAAGACCACGCTCGCCCGACTCCTGGCCGACGCCACGGCCAAGGCCTTCGTCCCCCTCTCCGCCGTGGCCTCGGGGGTGAAGGACGTGCGCGAGGAGCTGGAGGCGGCCCGGCGGCGACTGGGCGAGCGGGGCCAGGGGACGATCCTCTTCATCGACGAGGTGCACCGCTTCAACAAGGCCCAGCAGGACGTGCTCCTGCCCTCGGTCGAGGACGGGCTCGTGGTGCTCGTCGGAGCCACCACCGAGAATCCCTATTTCGAGGTGAACGCCCCGCTCCTCAGCCGGGCCACGCTCTGGCGTCTCGAGCCGCTCGACGACGAGGACCTGGCCGAGCTCGTGCGCCGGGGCCTCGAGGCCGAGGGGGCCGAGGCCGACGACGAGGCCCGGGCATCGATCGTGGCCGGGGCGGCCGGCGACGCCCGGGCCGCCCTCACCACCCTCGAGGTGGCGGTGGCCCTGGCCGGCGCCCGGGCCGACGCCGGGCCGGCCGGCCGTGCGGCCGGGCCGACGCAGGTGACACTCGACGACGTGGCCCGGGCGCGGACCGGTCGCCTCCACCACCAGGGGGCCGACAGCCACTACGACCAGGTGAGCGCCCTCATCAAGAGCATCCGGGGCTCCGACCCCGACGCCGGGCTCTACTGGCTGGCCGCCATGTTGGAGGCGGGGGAGGACCCCCGGTTCATCGCCCGGCGCCTCGTGATCCTGGCCAGTGAGGACGTCGGGCTGGCCGATCCGCAGGGCCTCGTGGTGGCCGACGCCGCCGCCCGGGCCGTCGAGTTCGTCGGGCTCCCCGAGGCCTCCCTCAACCTGGCCGAGGCGGTCGTCTACCTGGCCTGCGCCCCGAAGTCCAACCGGGTCACGGTGGCCCTCGGGCGGGCCCGGGCCGACATCGCCGCGGGCGGGGTGGCCCAGGTGCCGGCCCACCTGCGAGACGCCTCCTACCGGGGGGCGGCCAAACTGGGCCACGGCGAGGGCTACCTCTACCCCCACGACGACCCCAAAGGGTGGGTAGACCAGAGGTATCGTCCGGAGTCGGTCGAGGGCCACGTCTACTACGAGCCCTCTGAGCACGGCGCCGAGCGCGACGTACGGCTGCGCCGGGACACATCCGAGGGGGGGAGTTCGTGATGGAGTGGAGGACCGGTGCGAGGCGCCCCGCCGCCGGGCTCGCCGTCCTGAGCCTCGTGGTCGGCCTGCTCGTGGTAGGCGCGGCCGCCGGCGGGGCGGCCGAGGGGGCCCGGGTCCGGGTCGGGCCGGCCCCGGCCGTGCTGCCCCACGGGGCCCGGACGCTCGGCAGCCTGCCGGCCGACCAGACCGTGCACGTCGACCTCGTCCTCCAGGGTCAGGACCCGGCGGGGCTCGACGCCTTCACCGCCGCGGTCAGCACACCCTCCTCCCCGGACTACCGCCAGTACCTGTCGGCGGGGCAGTTCGCCGCCCGCTTCGGGCCGGCACCCGCCGCCGTGGCCTCGGTCGGGGCCTGGCTGACCTCGGCCGGCCTGCGCCCCGGGGCGAGCGAGGACGGTGGCCTCGTACTCCAGGCCGACGGCCCGGCCGCCGCGGTGGCCGCGGCGTTCGGCACCCCGCTCGACGCGGTGGAGCTGTCCTCGGGGGCCCGCTCGTACGCCAACACCACGGCGCCCACGTTGCCGGCCGAGGTGGCCGGGGCGGTGCGGGCGGTGGCCGGTCTCGACGGGCTGGCCCGGTTCCACCCCCAGGTCGTCCTCGAGCCGAAGGCCCACGGGACCGGGACCCCGGCGGCCAGGCTCCACCCGTCGGTCGGTCCCCAGCCCTGCGCGGCGGCGGCCGCCGCCGCCTCGACCGGGAGCCTCACGGCCAACCAGTTCGCCTCGGTGTACGGGCTCTCCGGTCTCTACGGCCAGGGCCGCTCGGGGGCCGGCGTGAACGTCGGGATCTACGAGCTCGAGCCCTACACCCCCTCGGACGTGGCCACCTACCAGCAGTGCTACGGGCTCACCAACCGCATCCACACCGTGCTCGTCGACGGCGGGGCGAGCGGGCCCCAGAGCGGCGAGGCGGCCCTCGACATCGAGACCGTCGGCGCCCTCGCCCCGGGGGCCACGCTCACCGTCTACGAGGCGCCCAACGACGCCAGCGGGCCCCTCGACGAGTGGGCGACCATCGCCTCGCAGGACTCGACGAAGGTCGTCACGACGAGCTGGGGCAACTGCGAGGCGCTGATCGGGTCCTTCGCCACGGCGGAGGCCCCCCTCTTCCAGCAGATGGCGGCCCAGGGCCAGACGGTGGTGGCCGCGGCGGGCGACACCGGCTCGGAGGGTTGCTTCCCTGACACGCTGAGCACCGGCCTTGGGGTTTCGGACCCCTCGAGCCAGGTCTACGTCACCGGTGTCGGCGGGACGAGCTTCAAGTCCGGTCTCCCGCCCAACGAGTCCGTGTGGAACGACTGCCAGGGCACCGGGAGCAGCGCGTGCGCCCTCGCCGGTGCCGGGGGGTCCGGCGGCGGCGGGCTCTCCAGCCTGTGGGCCATGCCGTCGTGGCAGACGGGGCCGGGTGTCGCCAACGGCTTCTCGAACGGCGAGCGCGAGGTTCCCGACGTCTCGGCCGACGCCGATCCCGGCACCGGCTACGTGTTCTTCCTCGGCGGCACCTGGATCGGCAACGCCGGCGGGACGAGCGCGGCGGTGCTCGTGTGGGCAGCCACGACGGCCGTCATCGACCAGGGCTGCGCCCAACCGGTGGGCTTCGCCAACCCGGCGCTCTACGCCCTCGGCACGGCCGGCACGGGGTTCAGCGACGTCACCCTCGGCAACAACGACTTCACCGACACCAACATCCCCCCCAAGTACCCGGCAACCGCCAACTACGACCTGGCGAGCGGTTGGGGTACGCCCCAGGGCGGGGCCCTGGCCACCGGCCTCCAGCCGGCGGGTGGCTGCCCCACAGTCACGAGCATCAGCTCGGGCGGCGGCCCGGTGCAGGGTGGCAGCACGATGACGATCAGCGGGTCGAGCCTGGGCGGGGCCACCCAGGTCAGCTTCGGCCACCAGCGGCCGGCGCAGATTCTGTCGAACAACGGCTCGCAGATCACCGTCGTCGTGCCCGCGGCGCCAGGTTCGATCATCGTCGACGTGACCGTTACGAACCCGGCCGGGACCTCGGCCGCCACGGGGGCCGACCGCTACATCTTCGGCACACCGCCGACCGGTTACGGCTACTGGCTCAACGCGTCGGACGGTGGGGTCTTCGCCTTCGGCAACGCCCCGTACGACGGCTCGATGGGCGGCAAGCACCTGAACGCGCCGGTGGTCGGCATGGCCACCGTGCCGGGCAACGTCGGCTACTGGGAGGTGGCCGCCGACGGCGGCATCTTCGGCTTCGGGAAGGTCGGGTACTACGGGTCGATGGGCGGCAAGCCCCTCGCCCGGCCGATCGTGGCCATGGTGGCCACCCCCTCCGGCCAGGGCTACTGGGAGGTGGCCTCCGACGGCGGCATCTTCGCCTTCGGCGACGCCAAGTACTACGGGTCGATGGGCGGCAAGGTCCTCGACAAGCCGGTGGTCGGGATGGCGGCCACCCCCTCCGGCCAGGGCTACTGGGAGGTGGCCTCCGACGGCGGGCTGTTCGCCTTCGGCGACGCCAAGTTCTACGGCTCGATGGGCGGGAAGCCCTTGAACCAGCCGGTGGTGGGCATCGCCGCGAGCCCCGACGGGACGGGTTACTGGGAGGTGGCCTCCGACGGCGGGCTCTTCGCCTTCGGCCCGGGCGCCCCGTTCTTCGGCTCCATGGGCGGCATCCCGCTCAACAAGCCGATCGTGGCCATCGCCCCGGCGCCCGACGCCGACGGCTACTGGGAGGTGGCCTCCGACGGCGGCCTCTTCAGTTTCGGGTCGGCCAACTTCTTCGGCTCGACGGGCAACCTCGTCCTCGTGGCGCCCATCGTGGCCATGAGCCCGAGCTGAGGCGCGCCGTCATCCGCGCCCCGTCGACCGGCCGCGCCGTTCGGGCGGGAGGACTCGCGTGCCCGTCGACCTAGGCGAGCTCCTCGCCCCGGCGACGACCGCCGTGGTCACGATGGAGGCGCAACGCAACGTGGTCGGCGACCTGAGCCCCCTGCCCGCGCTGCGCGAGGCGGTCGTGGCCGAGGGGATCCTGCCCCGGATCGGTGCGCTCCACGCGGCGGCGCGAGAGGTGGGGGCCACCGTCGTGCAGTGCCTCGCGGTCGACGAGGCGTGGTCGCCGCGCAACTACGCCGGTGCCGTGGCCCTGGCCCGCCGCCGGACCGCAGAGGCGCCGCCACCCGACGCCAACGACCCGGTGGCCGAGATCGGTCCGGCGCCGGGCGACCTCCGGGCCGTCCGCCACCACGGGGTGTCGCCCTTCACCGGGACCGACCTCGACGTGATGCTGCGGACCCGCGGCACGCGGACCGTCGTGGCCTGCGGCGTCTCGCTCAACATCGGTATCCCGGGCATGGTCATCGAGGCCGTCGGCCTCGGCTACCGGGCCGTCGTGGCCACCGACGCGGTGGTCGGCGTCCCGCCCGAGTTCGGTCGGGCCGTGCTCGCCCACAGCCTGCCGTTCGTGGCCACGCTCCTCACGGTCGAGCAGATCGCCGAGGTCTGGGGCTCGTAGGGACGGGCCGGGTCGGCGGGAGCGGCCCGACGGCGGCCCGGAGCGGCGGGCGCACGGTGGCGCGTCCCGCGGGTTCGGGCTGGAGCGCGTCCTCCCGGGCGCGGATCTGGCGACGGCCGAGGTGTGCCGGGTGATCCGGACGGCCTTCGCCTGATCCCGTGTGGTCTGCTCAGATAGGCCTCCTCGGCAACGGAGCGGCCGGCGGTCGGGCGAGGACGGGAGGCGACGAGATGGCTGCGGTGGCGATCAAAGACGAGCTGCTCCGCGAGGTGGCCGCGTCGGCCACCGAGTTCTTCGAGCGCAAGCTGACGCCGGGCGGCGACGCCGGCGACACGAGCCTGCGGGACCCCGAGTCGGGTCTCATCTACATCCTGCCCCGGCCGGCGCCCGACCGGCCTTTCCAGAACTGGAGCGAGGTCGGGCCGGACTACGTGGCGGTCGTCGACCCGACCGGCGCCTCGGTCCTCGACAACGGGGTCCAGCCCACGGTGGAGCTGGCTACCCACCTCATGATCTACGAGGCCCGGCCCGAGGTGTGCGCCATCGTCCACAGCCACGGCGAGTGGTCGCAGATCTTCTCGATCCTGCGCTGGGACATCCCGACGTTCACCTCGGACACCTACTTCATCGGGGGGATGGGCCCGATCCGCTGCGCGCCGACCGGCGGCGTGGCCACCGACGAGTGCGCCCGCGAGGCGCTGAAGGCCCTCGGCGAGCGGGCCCAGGCCGCCCTCCTGCCCTCGCACGGCGCGGTGTGCCTCGGGAAGGACTTCCGGGCGGCCTTCCACGTGGCCGAGATGGTCGAGCGGGCGGCCCGCCAGGCCCTCTACATCCGCCTCCTCGGTGGGGCGCCCCAGATGAGCCTCGAGGACCTGATGGGTCGGGAAGGCCTCGCCGCCATGAGCGAGGCGGCCGAGGCCGGCGGGGAGACGGTCGAGGCGATGCTCATGCGGGTCGCCCTGTGACCGCGGCGGCGAAGGGAGCGCGCCATGGGTGAGTTCGACGGCCGCGTCGCCCTCGTGACGGGGGGAGGGAGCGGCATCGGCCGGCAGGTGGCCAAGCACTTCGCCCGGGAGGGCGCCACGGTGCTCGTGACCGACGTCTCGGTCGAGGGCGGTGAGGAGACGGTGGCCCAGATCGCGGCCGAGGAGGACAAGACCGCGGTCTTCGCCAAGATGGACGTGACCAGGGCCGACGAGGTGGCGTCGGTCGTCGAGGAGCTCAGCCGCTCGATGGGCGACATCTCGCTCCTCCTCGTGTGCGCCGGCGTGTCCTCGATCGTGCCGTTCCTCAAGATGACCGAGGCCGACTGGGACTTCAACATGGACGTGAACGCCAAGGGCGTCTTCTTGGTGCTGCGAGAGGTCGTGGCGAGGATGGCCGAGCGGGGCCGGGGCGAGGTGGTGGTGATCGCCTCGGCGGCCAGCAAGGGGGGAGGACCGAACCTGGCCCACTACTGCGCCTCGAAGTGGGCGGTCCTCGGCCTCGTCCAGAGCGTGGCCCGCGAGGTGGCCCGCAAAGGGGTGCGAGTGAACGCGGTGTGCCCCGGGTTCGTGCGGACGCCGATGCAGGACCGCGAGGTGGTCTGGGAGGGTGAGCTGCGGGGCATCGACCCCGAGGAGGTGCGCCGGAGCTACGTCGAGCACACGCCGCTCGGCCGGGTGTGCGAGCCCGAGGACGTCGCCGACGTGATGGTGTTCCTGTGCTCGGACAAGGCCCGGTTCATGACGGGCCAGGCCGTCAACGTCACCGGCGGGATGGTCATGCACTGAAAGCGGACCGCCCGGCCGTCGGCCACTACGCTCCTCTTCCGTGTCAACGGCTGACGTCGTGGTGCTGATCGGGGCGGTCGTGGTCTGCCTGGCCGCCATCGTGTGCCTGGTGGCGGCGTTCGTGCTCGTCGGGCAGGTGCAGCGGCTCGAGCGGGCGGTCGAGGCCTTCCGCGACGAGGCCCTCCCGCTCGTGGCCGAGGCCCGGCAGGCGGCCGACCAGGCGGCGGGGGAACTCGCCCGGGTGGAGGCGGTCCTCGAGGGGACCGAGTCGGTCACGGCCACCGTGGACTCGGCGTCCCGGCTGGCCCAGCGGGCCCTGGCCAACCCGGTGGTGAAGGTGCTGGCCTTCCGGGCCGGCGCGGCGAGCGGGCTCCGGGCCATGCGGGAGCCCGAGCCCGCTCGGAGGAAGGCCCGGTGATGCGCCGACCGGCCTGGCTGGCCCTCGGCGTGGCCATCGGGGTGGGCGGCACCCTCTGGACCGAGCAGCAGGTGAAGAAGACCCTTCGCCAGGCCAAGGACCGTCTCGCCCCCGACCAACTGGCGGCCGACGCGCTGGCGGGCGTCCGCCAGCGCCTGCGGGCCGCGGTCAGCGCAGCCCGGGAGGCCCGGGAGGAGCGGGCGGCCGAGCTGTGGCGCGAGCTCGACCCTCCTCCGGCGAACGGGCGGCCGGGCGCGGTGCCGCCGCCGCCGGCGGTCAAGGCGCCGCAGACGAACGGCCTGCGGGGAGGCGGGACCACCCACCGGTAATCTTGACCGGATGGACGCCCAGGGGCTACGCACGGCCTTCACGCGCTTTTTCGCCGAGCGGGGCCACACCGTCGTGCCCTCGGCCAGCCTCATCCCCCACGACCCGACGGTGCTCTTCACGATCGCCGGCATGGTCCCCTTCAAGCCCTACTTCCTCGGTGAGGAGACCTCGCCGTGGCCCCGGGCCACGACCGTCCAGAAGTGCTTCCGCACCCCCGACATCGACCTCGTAGGCACGAACACCCGCCACCTCACGTTCTTCGAGATGCTCGGGAACTTCAGCTTCGGCGACTACTTCAAGGAACTGGCCATCCCCTACGCCTGGGACCTCGTCACCGAGGTCTTCGGGATCGAGCCGGACCGCCTCTGGGTCACCGTCCACGAGACCGACGACGAGGCCAAAGAGATCTGGACCGACGCCGTCGGGGTGCCGGCCGAACGGGTCCAGTGGGTGCCCGGCGAGAACTTCTGGAGCATGGGGGACACGGGGCCCTGCGGACCGTCGTCGGAGCTGTTCTTCGACAAGGGCGACGCCCTCGGTGCGCCGGGCGGGCCGGCCCATGGGGGCGAGGAGCGCTACGTCGAGATCTGGAACCTCGTCTTCATGCAGTACAACCGGTTGGCCGACGGCTCGCTCGTCGACCTGCCGCGCAAGAACATCGACACCGGGGCGGGGTTCGAGCGGGTGCTCTCCGTGCTCCAGGGGACGGACTCGGTCTTCGCCACCGACGAGCTGGCCGGGCTGGTCGAGGCGGCCGAGCGGGCCACCGGCGCCCGCTACGGCGAGACCGAGCCGGCCGACGTGGCCCTCCGGGTCATGGCCGACCACGCCCGGGCGATGACGATGCTCGTCGCCGACGGGGTGCTGCCCTCCAACACCGGCCGGGGCTACGTGCTGCGGCGGGTCCTCCGCCGGGCGGTGCTGGCCGCCCGGCGCCTCGGGACCGAGGCGCCAGTCCTCGGCCAGATGGCCGGGGCGGTGGCCGAGCTGATGGGGGAGGCCTACCCCTCACTCACCGAGAACCTCGGCCTCGTCGTCGAGGTCGTCGAACGCGAGGAGTCCGGCTTCGACCGCACGTTGCGCAGCGGGCTCGGGCTCTTAGAGGACGCCCTCGGCGTGGCCAAGGAGGGCTCGGGCACCCTCGGCGGCGACGTCGCCTTCTGGCTCCATGACACGCACGGCTTCCCGATCGAGCTCACCGAGGAGCTGGCGACCGAGGCCGACGTGGCCGTCGACCGGGCGGGCTTCGAGGCGGCGATGGCCGAGCAGCGCGAACGGGCCCGCCAGTCCGGACGCTTCCCGGCGCAGGCCGACGAGGCGGCCTACCGGGCCCTTCTCGACGACGAGGGTCCGAGCGCCTTCGTCGGCCGATCGCCCGAGCACTACGCCACCGGGGCCAGCGTCCTGGCCGTGCTTGACGGGGCCGAGCCCGGCACCGTCGAGATCTTCCTCGACCGCACCCCCTTCTACGCCGAGGGCGGCGGCCAGGTGGGCGACACCGGCGCTATCGCCACCGAGACCGGGCGGGCCGAGGTGTTCGACACCCAGGCGGTCCTGCCAGGCCTCACTGCCCACCGGGCCCGGCTACCGGCCGGTGACATGATCTTCGCCGGCCAGGACGCCACGGCGGCCATCGACGGGCCCCGCCGCGAGGCGCTCAGGCGCAACCACACCGGGACCCATCTCCTGCACGCCGCGCTCCGCGAGGTGCTGGGCGACCACGTCCGTCAGCAGGGCTCGCGGGTCATGCCCGACCGCCTCTCCTTCGACTTCAGCCACCACGGCCAGCCGGCGCGCGAGGAGCTGAGCGAGGTGATCGAGCTGGCCAACGCCGACATGCTGAGCGACGCCGCGGTGGAGACGACCGAGACCACCCTGGCCGAGGCCCAGGCCATGGGGGCCATCGCCTTCTTCGAGGAGAAGTACGGCGACACGGTGCGGGTGGTCCGGGCCGGGCCGCACTCCCTCGAGTTCTGCGGCGGCACCCACGTGGGCTCGCTCGGCCAGATCGGTCCGCTCGCCATCGTCTCGGAGAGCTCGATCGGGGCCAACACCCGGCGGATCGAGGCCCTGACCGGCCTGGCCACCATCGAACGGTCGGCCCGCCACGAGGCCCTCCTCGCCGACGCGGCCGGGCTGTTGCGGACCGAGCCCGAAGGCGTGGTCGACGCGCTCGAGCGGCTGCTCGAGCGGCAGAAGGTCGCCGACAAGGAGCTCGCCCGGCTGCGGGCGGCCAACCTCGACGCGGAGGCCGTCCGCCTGGCCGACGGGGCGGCCGACGGCGTGGTCGTGGCCCGGCGCGACGGCCTCGAGCCCGACGCGCTGCGCTCGCTGGCGGTCGCCGTGCGGCGGCGCGACGGCACCCGGGCCGTCGTGCTCGGCGGCTCGCCCGACGGGGCCAAGGTGTCGCTGGCCGTGGCGACAGACGGCGACCCCGACGCCACCGCGCTCGTGCGCCAGGTGGCCGAGGTGGTCGGCGGGGGCGGAGGCGGCTCGGCCGAGGTGGCCCTCGCCGGCGGGCGCGAGGTGGGACGCCTGGACGAGGCCCTCGACGAGGCCCGGCGCCTGCTCGGCCGGTCATGAGCAACGGGGCCGTCCCGGCCGGGGCCGCTCGGACCGACCGGGTGATGGGGGTGGACCTCGGCAGCCGGCGCATCGGGGTGGCGGTGAGCGACTCGGCCGCGCAGATGGCCTTCCCAAAGACCGTGGTCGAGCGAACGGGCGACCCCGCCGCCGACCGCCGCCGGCTGGCGGCCCTGGCCGCCGAGCTCGAGGCCCGCACCATCGTCGTCGGCCTGCCCCTCAGCCTCGACGGCCGCGAGGGTCCGGCCGCCCGGGCGGCCCTCGCCGAGGCCGAGGCGCTGCGCCGGGACCTCGAGAGCAGCGGCGTCGAGGTGACCACCTTCGACGAGCGGCTGACGACGGTCGAGGCCGACCGGGCACTCTCGGACGCCGGCAAGGACGGCCGGGCCCGGCGCCGGGTCGTCGACAGCGCGGCGGCCGCCGTCCTCCTGCAGGCCTGGCTGGACGCCCGATGAGCGAGCCCCCGGCCGGCGACGAGCTCGGCCTGGAGGGGCGGCCGCCCCCGCCGCTCGTCGTGGGCGGCGACGAATGGTCCGACCCCGAGGTGGCCGAGCCGGCCGTCGACGGCGACGGCCCGGCCCCGAGTGCCCCGGCCGAGGACGCAGGCCGCGGGGCGGCCCGCCGGGAGGCCAAGCGGGCCGCTCGGCGCCGACGGCGCCGGATCACCCTCGGGGTGCTCGGCGGCATCGTGCTGCTCGTGATCGGCTTCGTGGCCTGGTACGAGCTCGAGTCCCATCCCACCGGGGCGATCGGCCCGCCGGTCCAGGTCCAGGTGGCCAAGGGCGAGGCCACGGACACGCTCGTCGGCGACCTGGCCGGCCGGGGCGTGATCGGCAGTTCCCTCGCCTTCCGCCTCTACCTCTTCTTCCACGGCACGCCGAACGTGACGCCCGGGCGCTACCTCTTCCACCAGAACCAGGCGTTCGGGACGGTGCACGAGATCCTCTCGGGTGGCCCCGACGTCTTCCCGGTGGTCGTCTACCCCGGCTTCACGCTGCAGGAGGTGGCCAGGTCCGTGGGTGACCTGCCGGGGCACTCGAGCGTCAACTTCCTGTCCGTGGCCAAGAGCGGCGAAGTGGCCTCGCCCTACCAGCCGGCGGGGTCCGACAACCTGGAGGGCCTCGTCGGGAGCGGCACCTACGAGGTGGTGCCGGGCGAGACCGAGCGCCAGCTGCTCCAGGCGATGGTGCAGCGCTTCGACCGTCAGGCGGTCGCCGCGGGGCTCACCCCGGCCGCGGCGGCCGCCCTCGGCTACACGCCCTACGAAGTGGTGACGGTGGCCTCCATCGTCCAGAAGGAGGGCTACTACCCGAAGAACATGGGTCCGGTGGCCCGGGTGATCTACAACCGGCTCGCGCAGGGCACCCCGCTCCAGATGGACTCGACGGTGCTGTACTCGCTCGGCCAGGACGGGGGCACGGTGACCCAGGCCGACCTCGCCCTCGACACCCCCTACAACACCTACAAGCACACCGGACTCACGCCCACGCCGATCTCTATCCCCTCGCCGAAGGCCCTCACCGCGGCGGTGCACCCACCGCCCGGTGACTGGCTCTTCTTCGTCGTCGTGTCGAAGGACGGCACCGAGGCCTTCTCGGACACCTACGCCGGGCAGCAGGCGAACGAGCAGCTCGCCAAGAGCCGGGGGCTGTGACGTGAGCGGGCCGACGGGCGGGCCCGGCGCGCCGTCGGCCGCCACCACCGTCGTCGGGGTGATCGGGGACCCCGTGGCCCACTCGCTGTCACCGCTCCTCCACAACACGGCGTTCGCCGCGCTCGGTCTCGACTGGGTGTCGGTCGGCTTCCCCGTGCCCGCCGGCGAGGCGCCGGCCGCGCTCGCCGGCGCCCGGGCCCTCGGGCTGGCCGGGCTCTCGGTGACGATGCCGCACAAGGACGCGGTGGCCGACCTGGTCGACGAGTGCACCGCGGTGGCCCGTCGGCTCGGTGCGGTCAACTGCGTCATCCGGCGCAAGGGACGGTTCGTCGGCGACAACACCGACGGCGAGGGGTTCGTGGCCTCGCTCCGCCGCGGCGCGACGTTCGAGCCGGCCGGGCGGCGTTGCCTCGTGGCCGGGGCCGGCGGGGCGGCCCGGGCCGTCGTGCTCGCCCTCGCCGAGGCCGGGGCGGCCGAGGTGGTCGTGGTCAACCGCACCCCGGGCCGGGCGGAGACCGCGGCCGCCCTGGCCGGGTCGGTCGGCCGAGTGGGCCGGCCGGAGGAGGCCGGTTCGTTCGACCTCGTGGTCAACGCCACGCCCCTCGGGATGGCCGGGGCGGGCGCCCCCGGGGCCGAGCCCGTCGACCCGGCGCTCCTCCACCCCGGCCAGCTCGTGGTCGACCTCGTCTACGCGCCCAGGCGCACCCCCTGGCTGGCCCGAGCCGAGGGCCGCGGCGCCGTTGCGCTCTCGGGGCTCGGGATGCTCGTCCACCAGGCGGCGGCCCAGCTCCGGCGGTGGACCGGGGAGGAGCCACCCACCGATCGTTTGTGGGAAGTCGCGACGGCGGCGACCGACGCTGCCCCTGGCTGAAGCGGTAGTCAACATGGACTAGTCGGTGGGGGATGCACAGGCGTCGGGCCCCTCGGGCGCGTACTGTAGAGGAGGCGGAGGGCCGCTTCGGCGGCTCGAGAGGGGAACATCACCGTGCAACCAGGCGGGGGCGCGGCCGCAAGCCACCCTAGGCCGCGGCTGGAATTCAAAGGCGAGCTGGACGGTCCCAACGCGGCCGCCTCGCTGCGCAGCGTCGTCCTCCTGTTCCTCCTCCTGCCCGTCTCGTTGATCGTGGCCTTCGCCTACCGGCCCGGCGTGCGCTCGTGGCCGGCCCTCTGGACCTCGGTCGGCCTGGCGGCGGTGCTCCTCGCCCGGATGGCCTACGACGCCCACCAGCTGCGGCAGGGCCACCTGGAGACCTTCCGACCGGGGCTCCTCCTCCTCGAGGTGGTCATGGCCACCGCGGCCTACGGCGCGCTCGCCGTGGCCGTCGGGTTCCACAACGGGGTGTTCCTCCTCGTGGCCTGCACGCCGTTCCTCCTCACGTCGATCGTCGGCGGCCAGCTGATGATGGACCTGGCCTGGTTGGCCCTCGTGACCACACTCGCCATCGCCACCGGCCTCCAGTTGCCGGCCCTCGACACCGCGTTCATCACCGGTGTGTTCGCCGCGGTGTTCGCGGTGATCGGCGTGATGATCGACCTCACGGTGCGCGGCATCCGCTACTCGGCCGACGTGAACCAGGCGCTGGCCGAGGTGGCCTCGCACGCCTCGAACCTGCGCGAGTGGCCACAGGGTCTGGCCCCGATCGCCCAGAAGCTGGCCTTCGCCATGAACGTCGACCGTTACGCCGTCATCACCCGGGCCCCGCACGGACGGCCCGAGCGCGACCTCATCTGGCCCAACCCCGAGTGGGCCGACTGGACCGTGCTCGGCGACCTGCCCGAGCGGGCGCTCAGCAGCGGCCACACCGTGACCGAGGGCGAGCTCTACGCGGTGCCCGCCCTCTCCTCGGGGGCGGGCCTCGTGATGGTGGTGCCGACCCACGTCCACGGGGTGCCGGTCGACACCAACCCGGCGGTCACCGCCGCCGCCCTGCTCGCCACGATGCGCGACCGGGCCCTCGTCGTGGCCGGCCTTGTCGACCTGGCCAACTCCGACGCCCTCACGGGGGTGGCCAACCGGCGCAAGCTCTTCGAGGTGCTGCCCCAGGAGCTCGTGCGGGCCGGCCCGGGCAAGCCCCTCAGCGTGGTCATGATCGACCTCGACCACTTCAAGCAGTACAACGACCGGTTCGGCCACACGGCCGGTGACCAGCTGCTCCGGCTCTTCGCCGAGCGGGTGACCGCCCGGTTGCGCGGCCAGGACCTCGTGGCCCGCTTCGGCGGCGAGGAGTTCGTGCTCGTTCTCCCCGACACCGATATCGACTCGGCCACCCTCCTCGTCGAGGCCGTCCGCTCGCTCGGGGCCGGGGCCGACCCCGACGGCAACCGGGTGACGTTCTCGGCCGGCATCGCCGCGTGGGACGGCGCCGAGTCGGTGGACGACCTCGTGCTCCGGGCCGACACCAGCCTCTACGCCGCCAAGTTCCACGGCCGCGACCGGGTGATGGCCCTGCCATAGAGGTTCCCGGTTCGCCGAACCAGCGCCCCTGAACGAACCCATCGTCGGCATGGCGCCGAGGCCCGACGGCGGCGGCTCTTGGTTCGTGGCCGCCGACGGCGGCGGCTCTTGGTTCGTGGCCGCCGACGGCGGCGTGTGCAACCTCGGCGACGCCGCTCCCACGGTTGGCTGGGCGGCACGAGCTCTGCCGACCCGATGGTGTCCCTGATCGCCGACCGGCGAGTGGGTGGGGCCGACCGAGATTACGTCGGAGACGGTGTGTCGCTCTTCGCCGGGGCCGGTGAGCGGGTGTGCTCCCCGAAGCGGGGCCTTCAGTCCGACGCTGCCGTCGTCGGCGAAGAATCCGCGGCGCCGACCGGCCAGAGGCCGTCGCCCATCAGCGCGCTGACGCAGGCCTCTCGGAGCTTGCGCTCGAGCGGCGCCCGGTTCGTCGTCGAGGTACGCAGGCCCACCCGGATGGTGCAGGTGGTCCCGTCGCTCGCCACGATGCCGAGCACCTCGGGCGGCTCGGTGCACGACGTCGAGAAGCGCGGGCTCGCCGCCACGCCGGCGGCCGCGGTGGCCACGACGGTGTGCACCCGGTCGAGGTCGGCAGCGGCCGTCGGGCTGAAGACGAGCTCGACGATGGCCTTGGCCCAGCCGCGCGAGACGTTGCCCAACTTGCGAATGTCGCCGTTCGGTACATACCAGACGGTCCCGTCGTCCCCCCGCAGACGGGTGACGCGGAGCCGGAGGTCCTCGACGACGCCGGTCGTTCCGTCGACCGTGATCGTGTCGCCGATGCCGTACTGGTCCTCGAGCGTGAGGAGGAAACCCGACAGGTTGTCCCGCACGAGCTGCTGGGCCCCGAAGGCCACCACGGCGGCGATGACGGTGGCACTCGCCAGTATCGGCGTCAGGTTGATCCCGAGCGTGCTCAGCACGATGAGCACCGCCACCACGTAGACGAAGACCCGCCAGAGGTTGGCCACGAGGAGGGCGGTGGCCGTGGCCCGCGAGGTGGACCGGGGGGTAGGGGAGCGGTCGGCCGCCCGTTCGATGACCCGGCCGAGGTGGTGGCGGATGGCCTTCGCCCCGAGCTGGGCCACGAGGATGGCCAGGACCACGATGATGATGACGGCCAGCGGCCGAACGACGAAGTCGACCACCGTCTTGGCCGTCGAAGGATCGACGCCGGCCTTCACCAAAAGGTCGTAGAACCAGCCCGTGTCCTGGGGCAATTGGATGGTCGTCGACGCCGTGACCAGGACTTCGTGGCCTGGGAGGGGGCCGGTCGCAAGAGGGGACGGGGCCATGGCGGATATTCTCTACCCCCGGTGCAGCCTCGGTGACGACCATCCCCCGGAGCCGTCAGGCGTCCGTCTTCCGCCTCGACCTCGTGCTCGTGTTCAGCGCGATGCTGGCCGCGTCCATCGGCGTGGTCATGGTGTACACCGCCACCCGGGGCAACCTCTTGGCCCAGGGCTTCGACCCGCACTACTTCTTGAAGCGCCAGGCCCTCTTCGTCCTGCTCGGCCTCTTCGCGATGGCCGTCCTGACGCTGTTCGACTACCGCCGCTTCGAGCAGTTGGGCACGGCCATCTACATCCTCCTCGTGCTCTCCCTCGTCGGGGTCCTCGCCGTCGGCTCCTCGGCCCACGGCTCGGCCCGGTGGTTCAACGTCGGGCCCCTCCAGATCGAGCCCTCGGAGTTCGCCGTCCTCGGCCTCGTCGTGGCGGTGGGCACCTACTGCGCCCGCCGCGAGGAAGGGCTCACCTGGACGGACGTCATCAAGGTGCTCGCCCTCGGGGCCGTCCCCATCCTCCTCGTCATGAAGCAGCCCGACCTCGGGACGGCGATCATCATGCTGATCGTCCTCCTCGTGATGCTGGCCGTGGCCGGGCTCCCGGCGCGGATCCTCCTCCTCCTCGTCGTCGGGATCTTCGTGGCCGGCGTGCTGGCGCTGAAGGTCGGGCTCCTCCACCAGTACCAGCTGGCCCGGCTGACGAGCTTCCTCCACCCGAACTCGAGACAGGCGAGCATCCAACCGGCCATCTACAACGTCCAGCAGTCCAAGATCGCCATCGGCTCGGGCGGGCTCTGGGGAAAGGGGCTCCTGCACGGGACCCAGACAAACCTCGGCTACGTCCCCTTCGAGCAGACTGACTTCATCTTCAGCGCGGTGGGCGAGCAGCTCGGCTTCGTGGGCTCGACCCTCGTCCTCTCGGTCCTCGGCATCGTCGGATGGCGCATCCTGCGGGCGGCCCAGCTCTCCCGGGACACCTTCGGCCGGCTCCTCTGCGCCGGCATCTTCACGTTCTTCGCCTACAGCGTGTTCCAGAACGTGGGGATGAACACCGGGATCATGCCGGTCACCGGGATCCCGCTCCCCTTCATCTCCTACGGCGGGTCGGCCTCCCTCGTGTTCTTCGCCGGGGTCGGGATCGCCCTCAGCGTCTACGCCCGCCGGGCCGGCTGAGACGCCCGTGAGCGAGCAGCTGGCCGGGGACGACGAGGCGCCCCCGCCGGCGACCGAGCCCGTGCCGCCCACCGCGGTCTTCCGGCTCGTCGAGGTGGTCGAGGCGACGGTGACGCTCCCCGCCAACCACGCCGTCGTCGAGCTGCAGGAGGCCGAGCCCCCTTACCGGAGCCTGTCGCTGCCGATCGGCCTGGCCGAGGGGGTGGCGCTGAGCCAGGCCCTCCACAAGATCCCGACGCCTCGGCCCTTCACCCACGAGCTCTTCACCACGGTGCTCGAGCGCTTCGCCCTCGACATCGTGGCCGTGCGGCTGGTCGGCCGTACGGGCGGCACCTACCAGGCCGAGCTGGACCTCCGTGGCCCGAGCGGCCGGGCCGTCCTCGACTGCCGGCCCTCCGACGCCATGGTGCTCGCCCTGCGCCAGCTGGTGGCGGCGCCCGTGCTCGTCGACGACCGCCTCCTCGCCACCGACGACGACGTCGTGCCGATGGGGCCGGCGTAGGGGCTCGCCGGTCAGAGGGCGACGACGAAGGCCTTCTCGCCGGGCTGGCTCACCCCCGAGGCCACCTCGGCCGGCGTGCTCGAGCCCTCCTCGGAGATCCGCATGAGCAGCGCGATGAGCACGTAGTTGGCCACGAGCGCCGAGCCGCCGTAGGCCATGAAGGGCAGCGTGATCCCGGTGAAGGGGAGCAGCCGCAGGACCCCGGCCATGATGAAGAAGGCCTGGAAGCCCAAGATGAGCGTGAGGCCCGTGGCCACGAGCCGCGAGAAGTCCGTCCGGGCGGTCTGGGCGATGCGCAGGCCCGTGCCCACGAGGAGCAGGTAGCCGATCACCACCGCGCTGGCCCCGATGAAGCCCATCTCCTCGCCGATGCCGGCGAAGATCATGTCGCTCCACACGTAGGGGACGACGAGCGAGGAGGGGGCGAGCCCGAAACCGGTGCCGCCCACGCCGCCCGTGCCGAGGGCGAACCAGGCGTGGCCCAGCTGGTAGCCGGTGGTGTTGAGCGTCTTCCAGGGGTCGAGCCAGATCGTCACCCGCTCGTGCACCTGGCCGAACAGGTGGGCGGTGACGTAGGCCCCCGCGGCGAAGAGCACGACGCCGAGCACGAGGTAGCCGAAGCGCCCGGTGGCGATCCAGAGGAGGGCGATGAAGAGGGTGAAGATGAGCATGGCGAAACCGATGTCGTTCTCCACCCCGATGATGAACATGGCGAAGCCCCAAGCCACGATGATCGGCACGAGGGGCCGCGGGTCGACCACGAGGCGGTTGCCGAGCCGGGCGGTCGGGATCGAGAGGAGCTCTTTCTTCTCGGCGAAGTAGGAGGCGAAGAAGATGCAGAGGAGGAGCTTGGCGATCTCGACCGGCTGGAACGAGGCCGAGCCGAGGCGGATCCAGAGGCGGGCGCCGTTGACCTCCTTGCCCAGATGGGGCACGAGGGGGGCCAGCATGAGCAGGGCGGCCAAAAGGAGGAGCAGGTAGCGGTAGCGGTCGAGGTCGCGCGAGCGCCGGATGACGAGGAGCGTGAGGACGTAGGCCACCACCGCGATGGCCGTCCAGCCCGACTGCAGCTTGGCGAAGGAGGGCTCCCACCGGGCGATGACCACGTAGCCGATCCCGTTCAGGAGGACGGCGATCGGCAGCACCACCGGGTGGGCGTTGGGCACCAACCAGCGGTTGGCCAGGTGGGCGAGGAGGGAGAGGCCCACGAGCGCCCCGAGGAAGGGCCCCAGGTGGGGCGGGATGTGTGAGTACTGCCCCTCTGAGGCGAGCAGGTAGCAGAGGACGATAATGATGTTGGCGAAGACGAGAAGGCCCAGCTCAGTGCGGCGCTTCGGCTTCGGGCCCCGGGGCCACCGTGGGATGATCGGCGCTCGTTTGGGCGGGCCCGGCACCTCGCCGATGGTAGCGGCGGGAGTACGATCGCAGGCGGAGACCCCATGGCTTTGAACAAGACGACGACTGCGCTGCCCAAGTCAGCGAGCGACCCCGACGCGGCCCCGGCGCGCCGCACGGGCACGGCCGTCGCCGACGGCGGGCCGACCGAGGCCAAGCCCACCAAGGCGGCCGAGCAGGCCACCGTCGAGTCCTTCGGCTTCCAGCGCTTCACCAACCGCGAGGTGTCGCGGCTCGACTTCGGGGCCCGGCTGCTCGACCTCTCCGAGGACGAGCGGGTGCCGCTCCTCGAGCGGGTCAAGTTCATGGCCATCTTCTCGGAGCTCCTCGACGAGTTCTTCCAGGTGCGGGTGGCCGGCCTCGACGACCAGGTGGCGGCGGGCGTGCGCACCCGCTCGGCCGACGGCCTCCGGCCCGGGGAGCAGCTGAAGGTCATCCGGGCCCGGGTGGAGGACCTCGTGGCCCGCCAGGACCGCATCTTCTTGGACCAGCTGGAACCGGCCCTGGCCGCGGCGGGGGTACGGCTGTCCGGTTGGTCCACGCTCGACGACGACGACCGGAGCTACCTCGTCGACGTGTTCCACCGCCAGATCTTCCCGGTCCTCACCCCACTCGCCGTCGACCCGGGCCACCCCTTCCCCTACATCTCGAACCTGTCCCTCAACCTCGTGGTCGAGGTGGGCGACCCTGTCACCGGCGAGCAGCGCATCGCCCGGGTGAAGGTGCCCCCGGTCCTCCCGCGCTTCGTGGTCATGCCGGACGGCGAGCGGTTCGTGCCGCTGGAGCAGGTGATCGCGGCGCACCTCGACACGCTCTTCCCTGGGATGACCGTGGGCGAGCACCAGACCTTCCGGGTGACCCGCAATGCCGACCTGGCGGTCGAGGAGGACGAGGCCGACGACCTCCTCGTGGCGGTCGAGATGGAGCTGCGGCGCCGCCGCTTCGGTCGGGCGGTGCGGCTCGAGATCGACGTGGCGGCGAGCGACGACGTGTGCGAGCTCCTCACGGCCGAGCTCGAGGTGTCCCGGGACGGCGTCTACCGGGTCGAGGCGCCGATCGGCCTCGACGGCCTCTGGGCGGTCTACGGCCTCGACCGGCCCGACCTCCACGAGGAGACCTGGACGCCCATGACCCCGCCGCCCCTCGCCACGGCGGGCAACGAGCCGAGCGACCTGTTCGCCGTGCTCCGCGAGCGCGACGTCCTCGTCCACCACCCCTACGACTCCTTCGCCACCTCGGTCGAGGCCTTCGTGGGCCAGGCGGCCGACGACCCCTTAGTCCTCGGGATCAAGCAGACCCTCTACCGGACCTCGGGCGACAGCCCGATCGTGGCCGCCCTCATCCGGGCGGCCGAGCAGGGCAAGCAGGTGGCCGCCCTCGTCGAGCTGAAGGCCCGCTTCGACGAGCAGGCCAACATCGGCTGGGCGAGAGCCCTGGAAGAGGCGGGCGTCCACGTGGTCTACGGCCTCGTCGGCCTGAAGACCCACTCGAAGACGGCCCTCGTGCTCCGGCGCGAGGACGACGAAATCCGCCGCTACTGCCACGTCGGCACCGGCAACTACAACTCGAAGACGGCCCGGCTCTACGAGGATCTCGGCCTCCTCACCTCCGACGCCGACGTCGGCGCCGACGTGGGGGACCTCTTCAATTACCTGACCGGGTTCTCGCGCCACACCGGCTACCGGCAGCTTCTCGTCTCCCCCGTGACCCTCCGGCAGCGGGTGCTCGCCATGATCAACGAACAGGCGGAGGCCGGGCCGGCGGGGCGCATCGTGCTCAAGCTGAACGGCCTCACCGACCCGGTCATGATCGACGCCCTCTACCGGGCCTCCCGGGCCGGGGTGGCGATCGACCTCGCCATCAGGGGGCTCTGCTGCCTGCGCCCGGGCATCCCGGGGCTCTCCGAGACGATCCAGGTGCGCTCCGTCGTCGGACAGTTCCTCGAACACTCGCGTATCTACCGCTTCGGCGGGATCGACGGCGTCGTGCCCGGCTTCGTCTCGCCGGGCGACCTCCCGCCCGAGGACCACGACCACCCGCCGCTGCGCCTCCTTATCGGCTCGGCCGACCTCATGGAGCGCAACCTCGACCGCCGCATCGAGGCCCTCGTGCCGGTGCGTGACCCCGAGCTCCAGGCGCGCCTCTTGGAGGTGCTCGACCTGGTCTTCGCCGACGACACGAACGCGTGGGTCCTGACACCGGACCGCCGCTGGCGCCGGGTGCCCACCGTGAAGGGACTGAGCGTCCAACGTCGGCTGAAGGAGCTGGCGCTCGAGCGGGCTCGCCGTCGTCGGGAGCCCTGAGGCTTCGCCCTCTTTCGGCTGACGAGGGCGCCCCTCAGCGGTCTTTGCTCATTCTTGGTCCTGGAGGCTCGGCGAAGCGTGTCGCGGGACAGCTGCCTGGCCGCCGAACCGCTCAGCCCACCAGTGGGCCCTCCTGGGCCGGCTGAGCCTCGCCCAGCTCGCGGAGCCGGCGTTCGCTGATGCGCAGCGACAGGTAGGCCGCCCCGCCGACGGGAATCGGGAGCCAGAAGTTGACGAGGCGCCATGTGAGGACGCCGAGGACCGCGGTGTCGCGCGGCACGTGGAAACCGACGAGGGTGGCGATGAGCACGCCTTCGACGACGCCGAGGCCGCTCGGGGTGACCGGGATGAAGGCCAGGATGTTGGCCAGGCCGTAGGCCACGAGGAGGTCGACCGGCGACACCAGATGGCCGAAGGCGAGGAGGAAGACCCAGAGCGAGGCGGCGTCGAGGCACCAGTTGGCGGCGGCCCACACGAGGCCCCGCCGGAGCAACCCGTGGTCCGAGCGGACGAGGTCGAGCCGGTCGCCCACGCTCGCCACGAGGCCGGCCACCCGGTCGGCGTTCACGAACGGGAGGTGGCCGGCGATGCGGTGCACCCGGTCGGCCGCCGACTGCTTGCCCTTCGTCAGGATGAGGACCACGCCGGTGAAGGCGGCGATCAGGAGGAAGCCGGCCACCGCGGCGATCCCGTAGCGCTGGTTGTAGCCGTACATGGGGATCGAGACGAGGAGAGCCACCCAGAAGAGGGCGTTCAGCACGAGGGCCGAGCCCGCGCCCTGGATGGCCAGCCCGAAGGCCGACACGCTGCTCGGCACGCCGGCCTCGCCGAACAGGCGGTAGCTGAGGGCGGTGCCGGCGGCCGTGCCGCCGGGCAGCACGTGGCTCACCGCCAGGCTCGACATGTTGATGCGGAAGAGACGACCTCGCCCCGGGGCACCGGGTGAGAGCACGGTGTGGGTGAGCTCGGCGTAGGCGACCAGCGCGCCGATCTCGAGTAGGACCGCGAACACGAGGCCGTAGACGTTCACCTGGCCGAGCAGGTGGACCGACTTTCTGGCCCGGGCGATCTCGGGCAGGAGGATGTACTCGAAGACGAAGATCAGGACGACGACGGTGAGCGTGGCCCGCACCTCGCGACCGACGTGCGGGAGCCGCGGCCAGCGTCGGCGAGGCGCGTCGGGCTCGACGGGCGCTGCCGCCTCGTCCTCGCCCTCGTCCATCGCCTCATGGTGGCACAGGGCGGCCGACCGGGCTCGGGATGCGACCGCCAGAAACACCCTGCACCCTGGGCCGGAGCAGCCCACGGGTCAGCCATTTCGCGGCCCTGCTCTGTCAAGCTTGGGCCGTGGCCGAGAACGTCTCGTCGCCGGCGGCCGGCGGCGCCTCGCTCGAAGGGGAGGCCGGCGAGGGCCACCTGACCCACCGGGTGTTGGCGGCGGCCGACGCCCGCCGGGTGCCGCTCGCCACCATCGTCACCACCGTCGGGGTCATCGTGGCCACCGGCATCGTGCTCCTCCTCCTGTGGACCCTCCGTATCGACGTCCTCTACGTGGTGGTGGCCTCGTTCGTGGCCGTGATCCTCTCGGGGCCGGTCAACTTCCTCCAGCGGCGGGGGCTCTCCCGGGGGTTGGCGGCGACGATCATCTTCGTGGGCGGCGTCGTGGCCTTGGGCGTGCTCATCTTCCTCCTCGGGTCGCCGCTCGTCTCGGCGGTGAACCGGTTCGTGCACCAGCTCCCGCACCTCGTCAACCAGGCCGAGCACGGCAAGGGGGCCATCGGCCGGCTCCTGCGGCGGTTCCACCTGTTGCGCTTCGTGCAGCAGAACCTGCCCAAGCTCTCGACCGCGGTGACCCACCTCTCCAAGCCGGCGCTCTCCTTCGGCAAGGCGGCGCTCTCGACGGTGATCGCCGTGTTCGTCATCGCCTTCCTCTCGTTCTTCATCGTGCTCGAGGCGCCCAACCTGGCCCAGGGCTTCTACGGGATGCTGCGGCCGGACCGGGCGGCCCGGGTGCAGCGGGTGTGGCACCAGGTGACCCTGGAGGTGAGCGGCTACGTCCTCGGCGACGTGACCACCTCGGTCATCGCTGGCGTCGTCGTGCTGATCACCCTCCTCGTCCTGGGCGTGCCCTTCGCCTTCCTCCTCGGGTTCTGGGTGGCCTTCGTCGACCTCCTGCCCATGGTGGGTGGGCTCCTCGCCGGGGTGCCCACGGTGATCATCGCCTTCATCCACTCGCTCCCGGCCGGCATCATCACGCTGGTCGTCTTCCTCGTGTACCAGCAGATCGAGAACCACGTCCTCAACCCGCTCATCATGTCCAAGACCGTCCACCTGAGCCCCCTCTGGGTCCTCCTGGCCGCCCTCATCGGGGCCAACCTGGGGGACCGGATCGGCTCGACGTTCGGGGCCTTCATCGGTACCCTCATCGGCATCCCGGTGGGCGGGGCGCTGCAGGTCATCTTCCGGGAGATCCGTCGCGGGGTGCCGGCGGAGGAGGGCGAGGGCGTCGGGGAGACAGCCGTCCCGTAAACTGCCTGCCCGTGCGGGTGCTGGTGGTCTTGCCGACCTACAACGAGGCCGAGAACGTGGTGAAGGTGCTCCACGCCATCCACGAGGCCGTGCCCCAGGCGGGCATCCTCGTCGTGGACGACGGCAGCCCCGACGGGACGGCCGAGCTGGCCGAGGAGGCCGGGGCGGACATGGGCGACGTCCACGTGCTCCGCCGGGCGGCCAAGTCCGGCCTGGGCTCGGCCTACCGGACCGGCTTCCGCTGGGGCCTCGAGCGGGGCTACGAGGCCTTCGTCGAGATCGACGCGGACTTCTCCCACGACCCCGAGGCCCTGCCCGAGATCATCGCCCCGCTTTCGGCCGGCTACGAGGTGGCCATCGGGTCGCGCTACATCCCGGGCGGCTCCATCCCCAACTGGAGCTGGTCCCGCCACCTCCTCTCGTGGGGCGGGAACCGTTACGCCTCGCTCGTCCTCGGGCTCGGCGTGGCCGACTCGACCGCCGGGTTCCGCTGCTACGCGGCGGGCATCCTCCGGCGGATCGAGCTCGACAAGGTCCGAGCCGAGGGCTACGGCTTCCAGATCGAGATGACTTATTGCGCCAAGCAGGCCGGGGCGGCCATCTGCGAGGTCCCCATCCGCTTCGTCGACCGGGTGGCCGGCGAGTCCAAGATGTCGGGGAGGATCGTCGTCGAGGCCCTGCTGCTCGTCACGTGGTGGGGTGCGCTGCGGGCCGTCCGCGGGGCGGCCGGGCTCGTCGGCCGGTCCCGGGCCCGGGCGGGCACGGCAGCGGCACCACCAGGTTGAACAGGGCGTCCGCCGCCCCGCCATACCTCGGTGGGCCGGTTGTACGCGAGACTGGGCCCATGGCAACAACCGAGGGCGAGACCATCCTTGTCGTCGACGACGAGCCGAACATCACCGACCTGCTCTCCGCCGCGCTGCGCTTCGAGGGGTTCCGGGTCGAGGTGGCCGGGACCGGGTCCGAGGGCCTGCGAAAGGCCCGCGCCACCCGGCCGGACCTCGTGATGCTCGACGTCATGCTGCCCGACTTCGACGGCACCGAGCTGTGCCGCCGCCTCCGCGACGAGGGCTACCACGTGCCGGTGGTGTTCCTGACGGCCCGCGACGCCACGGTGGACAAGGTCGAGGGCCTCGGGCTCGGCGACGACTACGTGACCAAGCCGTTCAGCCTGGAGGAGCTCGTGGCCCGGGTGCGGGCCGTGCTTCGCCGCAGCGGCTACGAGCGGCTGAGCGAGCAGACCCTCCTGCGCTTCGCCGACCTCGTGATGGACGTGGACACCCACGAGGTCTGGCGACAGGGCACGCCCATCGAGCTCACCGCCACCGAGTTCAACGTGCTGCGCTACCTCCTCGAGAACGCCCGGCGGGTGGTCTCCAAGTCCGAGATCCTCGACCACGTGTGGGACTACGACTTCGAGGGCGACGGCAATATCGTCGAGACCTACATCAGCTACCTGCGCAAGAAGGTGGACGAGTTCGAGCCGCCGCTCATCCACACCGTGCGGCGGGTCGGCTACAGCCTCCGCCTGCCCCGCGAGTGAGCGAAGGGGACCGTCGGTGAGGCTCCGGCGCCGTCTCACGCTCACGATGGTGGTGCTCCTCGTGGCCGGTCTGGCCGTGGCCGACGTGGTCACCTACACGTCGGTGCGCTCCTATCTGATCGGCCGGGTGGACGAGCAGCTCGACGTGGCCCAGCACCAGGCCTACCGCTACCTCATGTTCGAGAGCCACCCCGGTCACACCGCCACCGACGGCGGCATCGACTACCGCATCAGCCCCGACGTCTACGTCCAGGTCCTCGGGCGCCACGGCGGGGTGCTCCTCTCCCGGCCCTCGGGCAGCAACCAGGCCCCGGACCCCGCGCCGCTCCTCCCGCGCTCGATCCGGGTCGCCGCCTCGCCCCGGGTCCACACGTTCGGGAGCCGCCACGGCACCTACCACACCGAGTCCGACGCCTTCGAACTCTCGGGCCCGGGTCGCCCCACCTACCGAGCCGTTGCGGTCGCCGTGCCGCAGGGAACGCTCCTCACTGCTATTTCCTTGCGGCCGACGGAGGACACGCTCGACTCGCTCGTGCGCGTCGAGTTCCTCGCCTCCATGGCTGTGGTGCTCGCCCTCTGCATCGTGGCCCTCTGGACCGTCCGCCGGGGTCTGCGGCCGCTCGAGGACATGGCCCGCACCGCCCAGGCCATCGCCGGGGGCGACCTCTCCCGCCGGGTGCCCACGACCGACGAGCGCAGCGAGGTCGGGCGGCTCGGCACCGCGCTCAACACGATGCTGAAGGAGATCGAGGTGGCCTTCGCCGAGCAGTCCACCTCGGAGGCCCGGCTGCGCCAGTTCGTGGCCGACGCCTCCCACGAGTTGCGCACGCCGCTCACCTCGATCCGGGGCTACGCCGAGCTGCTCCGGAAGGGCGCCTTCGTGGACGAGGAGAGCCAGAGCCGGGCGCTCGCCCGGGTGGAGAACGAGGCCGTCCGGATGGGTGGCATCGTCGACGACCTCCTCCTCCTCGCCCAGCTCGACCAGGGCCGGCCGCTCGCCCGGAGCCCGGTCGACCTCGGCCGGGTGAGCGTCGAGGCGGTGGAGGACGCCCGGACGGTCGACCCGGGCCGGACGATCGAGCTCGACGTGCCGTCCCCGGTCGTGGTCGACGGCGACCGCGACCGCCTGCGCCAGGTGGCCCACAACCTCGTGCGCAACGCCCTCGCCCACACCGAGCCGGGGACGCCAGTCAGCGTGACCGTGGGACGGCGCGGCTCGATGGGCGTCCTCACGGTGGTCGACCAGGGGCCCGGCCTCTCACCCGAGGAGCAGGCCCGGGTGTTCGACCGCTTCTACCGGGTCGACCAAGCGCGGAGCGGGGGTGGGACGGGCCTGGGCCTGGCCATCGTCCAGGCCATCGCAGCGGCCCTCGACGGACGGGCCGGTGTGACCTCGCGGCCCGGGGAAGGGGCGACGTTCACCGTGGAGATCCCGCTCCTCGGCCTCGGCGCCGCCCCGCCGGAGCCGGCGCCCGAACCGGTGGCCGACACCGGCCGCCTCCGGCCGCCCGAGCCCAGCCGGCTGCCGGGCTGATCTGATCAGCCGAGCAGGTGCTCGGCGCCGGGCGCGAGGGCGGCGAGCACCGGCACGAACTTGAGCGTCGTCTCGGCCAGCTCGGCCGCCGGATCGGAGCCGGGGACGATGCCGGCGCCGGCCAGGAGGTGGGCCCGGTCGCCCTCGACGAAGGCCGAGCGGATGCCGAGCACCCAGTCGCCGTCGCCCCGGGCGTCCATCCAGCCGACCGGCCCGGCCCACTGCCCGCGCACCACCGGCTCCAGCTTGGCGAGGAGCGTGAGGGCCTCGTGGCGGGGGGATCCGCCGACGGCCGGGGTGGGGTGGACGGCGGCCACGAGCCCGAGGGCGTCGGGTGGGCCGCCCGGCCCGTCGGCCAGGCGGCCGGTGAGGAGGGTGGCCAGGTGGGCCACGGTGTGGAGCCGCACGGTCGACGGGGACGCGGGGACGTCGAGCTCGGTGCAGAGTGGCCGGAGGGCCTCGACGAGGTCGTCGATCACGAGCTGGTGCTCCTCGAGGTCCTTGGCCGAGCCGAGGAGCCGGGCGCTCGCCGCGCCGTCCCCCGGCTCGTCGCCGACGAGGGCGACCGTGCCGGCCACCGGGTGGCTCACGACCGTGTTCCCCCGACGGGCGACGAGCAGCTCGGGCGAGGCGCCGAAGAAGGCCCCCGTCCGACCAGCCCCGGCGGGGTAGCAGAAGACCGTGCACCAGGGCTCCTCGGTGCGCAGCCGCCGCAGGGTGGCCGCCAGCTCGACCGGGAAGGGGAGCACCACGTCGAGGGCCCGGGCGAGGACCACCTTGCGGGCCGCCCCCGCCACGAGGGCGTCGACCGCCCGGGCCACGGCCTCGGCGTAGGCCTCGCCCGGCGGGTCCTCGGTGAGCACCGGCGGCCCGGCCGGCCCGGTCGCGCCGGCCCGAGGTCGTGACGTGGCGGGCGGTGCGCTCCCGGCGCCGGGGCTGAGCACGGTGGTGCACCAGCGCCGTCCGTCCGGCGCGGCACCGACGATGCGCCGGGGCACCACGAGGCGGCCGGGCTCGGTCCGGTCGAAGGGGAGCGCGCCGAACGCCAGCACGCCGGTGCCCGGGGCCGGGGTGGGATCGTCGCACGGCACCGCGGCGAGCCACGCCCGCACGTCGGGCAGGGACTCGAGCCCCGAGGGGAGCTCGATGGTGGCGGCCACCCCCTCGCCGGCGAGCACGAGATCCGGGCGGTCGAAGAGGACCCCGCCGGCCTCGCCGACCTCGTAGGGATCCGGTCCGGCACCGGGCGCCATCGGCTCGGTCCTGGCCGAGAGCTCCTCCGGCGCCATGGCGGCCGACTCGGCCGGCGGGCTCATCGGGCCGGGCCGGCCGACGCGGCGTCGGGCGGGAGCCCCACGCGGGTGGCCGTGACCAACTGGCTCAGGCCGCCGTGCAGGAGGCGGCGACCCACGGTGGCGAAGCCGGCACCGACGAGGAGCCGTCGCAGTCCCTCGGCGTCGGGCAGGTAGACGGTCGAGCGGGGCAGGTAGCGGTAGGCCTCGCGGTCCGAGAGCAGCCCGCCGAGCACGGGCACGACCCGTTCGAACCACAGCCGGTGGCCGAGGGCGAGGGCGCCGCCCTCGGGGGCCGCCACCTCGAGGAGGGCCAGCCGGCCCCCGGGCCGGAGCACGCGGGCCGTCTCGGCCAGCACCCCGGCCAGGTCGGTGAAGTTGCGCAGGGCGTAGCCGCAGACGATGCCGTCGACCGCCGCCGTCGAGAGGGGCAGGGCGGTGGCGTCGGCCTGCACGACCGGGCCGCCGCTCCGGCGGGCGGCGAGCATGCCCCAGGAGAGGTCGACCCCCACGGTGCGGTAGTCCCGGCGCGCCGCCAGCCGCGAGAGGTCGCCGGTCCCGCAGGCGAGGTCGACCACCACCGAGCCGGCCGGCAGACCGAGCGCGCCCACCGTCGTGCGGCGCCAACCCTGGTCGAGGCCGAGCGTCATCACCCGGTTCACGAGGTCGTAGCGCGGGGCGATCGTGTCGAACATCGCCCGCACGCGCTCGGTCTTCTCGTCCCCCGTCGGCAGCCCGAGCGACTCGGGACTGGCCGTGGCGGGTGGCGTGGCGGTCAAGGGGCGTCCCCGCTCAGCGGTAGTAGCGGTAGACGACCTCGGCCACGCACGACGGCTTGGCGGCGTCTCGCACCTGGAGCACCATCTCCATCACCACCTGGACGGCGTCGCCGACCTCCTCGACGTCGGTCACGGTCACGCCCATGCGCAGCTCCGAGTCCACCGGGACGGGGGAGGGGAACCGCACCTTGTTGCAGCCGTAGTTGATCCCCATGGAGATGCCCTCGACCCTGAGCACCGAGCCGAGCAGCCCCGGGATGAGGGAGAGGGTGAGGTAGCCGTGCGCGATGGCCTTGCCGAACGGGCCCTTGGCGGCCCGTCCGGGGTCCACGTGGATCCACTGGTGGTCGTTCGTGGCCTCGGCGAAGCGGTTGATGCGGTCCTGGTCGATCGTCACCCAGTCGCTGTAGCCCACCTGCTGGCCGACCAGGTCCTTGAACTCGCCGAGGTCCTTCACGGTCGTGGTCATCCGGGCTCCCTCGCTCGACGTCCCGGTCCCCGGCGCGGCGCCGGGCCCGGCGGGCCACGTTACCTGCGACCAGGTAGCCCTCCGCCAGCCCGGGGGCCGTCGGTCAGTGGAACCAGATCTTCTCGTACTCCCGGCTCTGGGGGTGGAGGAGCAGGATCTCGAGGATCAGCGCGAAGAGGAACGGCAGCACGCCCGACAGGCTGTGGGCGAAGCGGAGGAGGTCGACCAGGCCGAGGAACTGCAGCAGCAGGTAGAGCGAGGCGAGGCCCACGGCGAGCCAGTAGGCCCAGCGGCGCTCGTTGGCGATGAAGAAGGCGGTGACCGCCAGGGCCAGGAGCAAGAGCGAGAGCCCGCCCACGCCGACGAGGAAGAAGAGGACGCCGATCGCCGCGTTCAGGTAGGAGAAGATGACCGCCCCTTGCAGGGTCTGGGGCTGCGAGGGGTCGAACCACTTCGTCTCGGGCATGCTCCCGATTCTGCCAGTGCCGGCCCGGCCACGTTGGTCGCTACGCTTCGCGCCGTGGAGGACCAGGCGACCGGGGGTGAGCACGCGCACCGCGACCTCCGGGGTGGGGGCGCCAGGGCGGCCATCTTCGGTGTCAGCGACGGCCTCGTGAGCAACGTCTCGCTCATCATCGGCGTGGCCGGGGCCAACCCCGGGGGCACCTTCGTCCGCCTGGCCGGCCTCGCCGGGCTGGTCGCCGGGTCGTTCTCCATGGCCGCCGGGGAGTTCATCTCCATGCAGTCCCAGCGTGAGCTCTTCCAGCGCGAGCTCGACGTCGAGCGCCAGGCCCTCCACAAGAGTCCGCAGCTGGAGCGGGACGAGCTCGTCGCCATCTACGAGCGCCGGGGGATCGACGCCGGGGTCGCCCGGGAGCTCGTCGACGAGGTCATGCAGGACCCGGAACTCGCCCTCGAGACCCACGCCCGCGAGGAGCTCGGCATCGACCCGAAGGCCCTCGGCTCGCCGTGGCAGGCGGCGGCCTCGTCGTTCGTGGCCTTCGCCATCGGCGCGGTGCTCCCGCTCATCCCGTGGCTCATCACCTCGGGGACGGCGGCCCTCGTCGGCTCGATCGTCATTGGGGCGGTCGCCGCCCTCGTGGTCGGGGCGGTGGTCGGCGTGTTCACGGGGCGCTCCCGCGTGCGCTCGGCCCTCCGCCAGCTGTTGATCCTCTCGATGGCCGCCGGGGTGACCTACGCCATCGGCCGGCTGGTCGGGGTGGGCGTCAGCTGAGGTCGGTGACGTAGGCCCGGTCGACGTGGTCGACCACGAAGCCGAGCGAGTCGTAGAGGGCCACGGCGGCCTTGTTCGACGCGTCGACGTAGAGCATGCCGACGGGAAGCCCGTCGCCGGCCAGCCAGTCGAGTCCGGCCACGGTGAGCGAACGACCGAGCCCCCGCTGGTGCGCCGCGGGGTCGACCGAGATCACGTAGATCTCGCCGCGTGGCGGCTCCACGTCGCGGTGGGCCTTCGTCCAGCACGAGCCGACCAGCCGTCCGCCTTCTTCGTGGAGGAGGAACCCGGCCGGGTCGAACCACGGCTCGTGCTCGCGGGCCACGAAGTCCTCCATCGCCCAGCCGCCCTGCTCCGGGTGGCCGGCGAAGGCCCGGTTGTTGACCTCGAGCCAAGCGGCCTCGTCGGCCCCCGGCCGGAAGGGTCGGACCTCGACCGGCCGGGCGGTGGCCCGCACGTCGTCGGGCAGCGGCAGGGGGACGTGCAGCTCGAGGAGGTCACGGACCTGGAGCAGGTGGGCCTGTGCCGCGACCGCGTCGGTCTCCGCCGTCGGGCGCGAGACCCAGTAGTGGAGCGGGCCGCCGCCCCCGGCCCGGGCGAGGGTGAGGGCCCGCTCGAGGAGCGCGGCGAGGAGCTCCGTCGTGCGGGCCGCCGGATGGCGGACGATCTCGAGGCCCCAGGTGGCCGGACGCCGGTGCAGCTGCGCGTAGCCGACGAGGTTCGCCTCGCCCGGCCGGCGGGCTAGCAGGGCGACGAAGCCGTCCCCGCCATCGGCCACGAGGTCGCGGCCCTTGGCCTCGCTCAGCGCCGGGTGACCGTCTGCCGCGGCCACCTCGAGGAGGAGGTCGATCACCTCGATGTGCTCGTCGGGTGACAGAGCGCCGCGACGGGTGTCGATCTCGACGGCGGGCATCCGCGCACGTTATCGGTAGGGTGCAACCTCGTGGCTGGACCGAGGACGCCCAAGGGCCGAGCCAAGGTCGTCGTGGCCCGGCTGGCCGAGGCCTATCCCGGCACGGCGAAGGAGCTCTGCGCCCTCGACTACGAGACTCCGTTCCAGTTGGTCGTGGCCACGATCCTCTCGGCGCAGACGACCGACGTGCAGGTCAACCTGGTCACGCCGGCGCTCTTCGCCGCCTACCCCGACGCTCCGGCGCTGGCCGGGGCCAACCTGGCCGACATCGAGGAGCTCATCCACTCGACGGGCTTCTTCCGGGCCAAGTCCAAGAGCATCGTGGCCATGGCGGCCGCCCTCGTCGACCGCTTCGGCGGCGAGGTCCCGACGGCCATCGGGGACCTGACGACCCTGCCCGGCGTCGGCCGCAAGACGGCCAACGTCATCCGCAGCGTCGCCTTCGACCTCCCGGGCCTGCCGGTCGACACGCACGTCCTTCGCCTCAGCCGTCGGCTCGGCCTCACCGAGCAGACCGACCCGGTGAAGGTGGAGTTGGCGCTTGACGCGATCGTCCCGCCGGCCGAATGGGGCACGCTCAGCCTCCGGCTCATCTTGCACGGGCGCCAGGTCTGCCTAGCCCGCAAACCGCAGTGCGCGGAGTGCCTGATGGCCGACTTCTGTCCGTCGGCCCACCTCTTCCTGCCGGCGGCGCCCCGGCGCCGGGGGCGGTCCGGTGGCGAGACGGCAACCTCGGCGAGTACCAACGTCACAGCTCCGACGGGTTGAGAGGAGACGGCCGTCGCCGTCCTTCTCGAAGATCTGCTGGTTCCCCCCCGATATCGGCCCTGGATGATCCCGAAACCGTCGTTTGATGGGACATTTGGAAAGAAAAACGGCGATCTCGCAGGCCAGCTGCGAGCTTTGGAGCGCTCCGGAGCCGCGTGCCAATCCAGTGAAAAAGGTTGCCACGGACCCGCGCCACAGGTTTGCCCGCGGTACAATGCTTCTCGGAACCGGTTCCCGCCACCTGGTTCCGAGCAGCGGCTCGGGATCCGCCGCCCGAGCGGCTGGCGCAACGGCGCCCTTCGGGGCGCCGTTGGCGCGTCGGGTCGAGCGTTGGTCCTCCGGTACTACTCAGGGTGCTACCCTGGCCCCATGGTGAGCAAGCGGTCGGTGTCCTTGGCCGACGACGTGGCCAAGGCGGTTGAGCAGGCGGCGAGCGAAGACGGAGTCTCGTTCAGCGCCTGGCTCTCCGGTGCAGCCGAACGACAGCTCCGTGTCCGTCAGGGACTGCGCGGCGTGGCCGCGTGGGAGGCCGAAGCCGGCGCGCTCACCGCCGAGGAGATCGCCGCCGGTGAGGCGTTGCTCGCCCGGTTGCTCTCCGGCGTGTCGGGCATGGCCTCGAGGGTCCGCCGGCGGCAATGACCGTCACGCGCCGGGGGCTCGTCTACGGCGTGGGCGCCCTCCAGGCCGCGGCCCGAGGGGACCGCATCCTGTGGGCCCTGCACCGCGCCGCGCTGGCCAACGACATCGTGCCGGTGGTCCCGGCCGAGGTGATCGCCGAGGGCTACCGCACGGAGGCCCGGGGGGACCGTCTGGCGTCGCTCTTGGTCGGCTCCGAGGTGGAAGGGCTCGGGGCCGAGGCGGCCCAGCGGGCGGGGGAGCTGGCGGCGCGGGCCGGCACCGCAGACCTCGCGGCGGTGGCGGTCGCCGAGGCGGCGGCCCGTCGCAACTGCGCGGTGATCGCCGGGCGCCAGAGCGCGCTGCGGGCCGCGGCCAACCTGCTCGGCCACGAGCTCGTCCGCTACACCGTCTGACGTCAGCTGCGGGGGACGTCGACCAGCCGCCGCAGTCGACGCTGCGCTCCTTGCAGCGCCCGCTCGACCGCGAACAGCTCGGTCGCCAGCTCGTCGTCGCCGCCGGACGCCGCGGCGTCGGCCAACCCGGTCATACGGCGGGTCAGCTCGTCGAGGGTAGAGGCGAGCGAGGAGAGCTCGGCGCGTTCGGCCACGCCGAGATGATGGCCGATCCGTGCCGAGGCGGCGCGCGTGGCGCCGAAGACCCTGGTGGTCGGCGGGGAGCTCCGGCAGGCGCAGGTAGCATCGTCACCATGCTCCTCACCCCCCTCGACCTCCGCGGTCGGCTGCAGGAGCTCGACGAGGTCCTCCCGGCGCCCGGTGACGCCGGCGAGGACGTGCGCGACGTGGTGGCCGGGATCATCGACCTCGTGCGCCGGGACGGCGACGCCGCGCTCCGCGCCCTCACCGAGAAGCTCGACGGGGTGGTGGTCGACGAGCTGGCCGTCCCGCTGGCCGACCGGGCGGCGGCGCTCGCCGCCGTGCCCGCCGATCTCCGAGCCGCCCTGGAGGTGGCCTACGACCACATCTGCGCCTACCACGCGATGGAGGGCACGCCGCCGGGCGACTTCGTGGCCGACGGCGTGCGGGTGCGCCACCTCCTGCGGCCCGTCGACCGCGCCGGTTGCTACGCCCCGGGCGGGCGGGCCCGCTACCCCTCGACCGTGCTCATGTGCGCGGCCCCGGCCGCGGTGGCCGGCGTCGGGAAGGTGGCCCTCTGTGTGCCGCCGGGCCCCGACGGTCGGATCGACGAGGCCACGCTCGCCGCGGCCGCGGTGGCCCGGGTGGACGAGGTCTACCGGGTGGGCGGGGCCCAGGCCATCGCGGCGATGGCCTACGGCACCGAGTCGATCCCCCGGGTCGACGTCGTGGTCGGCCCGGGCAACCGCTACGTGGCCGAGGCCAAGCGCCAGGTGTCGGGGGCGGTGGGGGTGGCCTCGGCCTTCGCCGGGCCCTCCGAGGTGGTGGTGGTGGCCGGTCCGGAGACCCCGCCCGAGCTCGCGGCGATCGACCTCGTCGTGCAGGCCGAGCACGGGCCCGACGGGTTGGCCTGGCTCCTCAGCTGGTCCGAGGACACGGTGCGCGAGGTGAGCGCGGCCGTCGAGCGGATCGTGGCCGCGTCGCCCAGACGGGCCGAGCTCGAGGCGACCTTCTCGTCGGGCGGCTACGCCTGCCTCGTCGACGGCCCGGAGGCCGCGGTGACGGTGGCCAACAAGGTGGCGCCCGAGCACCTGGAACTGCTGGTCGACGGGGCCGAGGACCTCCTCCCGCTCGTCACCGCGGCCGGTGCGGTGTTCTGCGGGCTGTGGTCCCCGGCCAGCGTGGGTGACTACGTGGCGGGGCCCAACCACGTGCTCCCGACCAACCGCACGGCCCGTTTCGCCTCGGCCCTCCGGGCCGACGACTTCCGTCGCCACATCCACGCGGTCAGCGCGTCGAAGGAGGCCATCGCGGTCCTCGGGCCCCACGTCGTCACCCTCGCCACCGCCGAGGGCCTGCCGGCCCACGCCGAGTCGATCCGGGTGCGGTCGTGAGCGGCGTCCCCGTCCGCCCCGATCTCGGCACGCTCACCGGCTATCACTCGCCGCAGGTGGCGGCGGAGGTCCGGCTGAACACGAACGAATCACCGTTCCCGCCGCCGACCGGTTGGCGGGCGGACCTGCGCGACGAGGTCGAGCGAATCGAGTTCCACCGCTACCCCGACCGCGAGGCTGTGGCGTTGCGTCGGACCTTGGCCGAGTTCCACGGGGTCGGGGTCGACGAGGTGTTCTGCGCCAACGGCTCGAACGAGGCGCTCCAGTGCCTCTGCCTCGCCTACGGCGGACCGGGCCGGCGGGTCGGTCTCTTCGAGCCTACCTACGCCCTCCACCGCCACATCAGCGAGATCACCGGCACCGACGTGGTCGAGGGGGAGCGCACCGACGACTTCTCGCTCGACCCCTCCGAGGTGGCCCGGGTCCTCGGGAGCGGGCCGACGATCACGTTCCTCTGCTCGCCCAACAACCCGACCGGTCGGGCCGAGCCGCCCGAGCTCGTGCGCCAGGTGCTCGCCGGGGCCCCCGGCCTCGTCGTCGTGGACGAGGCCTACGGTCAGTTCGCGCCGTCGAGTGCCCTCGACCTCCGCCGGCGGGCCGAGGGACCGGTCGAGCGGCTGGTCGTCGTGCGCACCTTCTCCAAGACCTGGGCCATGGCCGGGGCCCGGCTCGGCTACCTCGTGGCCGACCCCGAGGTCGTGGCGGCCTGCGAGCACGTGGCCCTGCCGTACCACCTCTCGGCCCTGACCCAGGCGGCCGGCCGGCTGGCGCTGCGCTACCGGGGCGAGATGGAGGCCCGGGTGGCCCTCGTGGCCGAAGAGCGCGGCCGCCTCTCGGCCGGGTTGGCCGCCCTCCCGGTCGAGACCTGGCCCTCGGACGCCAACTTCGTGCTCTTCCGGCCCTTCGGACGGTCGGCCCACGACCTGTGGCAGGAGCTCCTCGACCACTCCGTCCTCGTGCGCGACTTCTCGTCCCGTCCCCGACTGGAGGGGTGCCTGCGGGTCACGGTCGGCACCCCGGCCGAGAACGACCGCTTCCTCGAGGCCCTCCGAGCGTGCCTCCAGTGAGTGCGCCGCGCCGGGCCGAGCGGTCGCGGGGGACGAAGGAGACCCGGGTCGAGGTGGTCCTGGCCGTCGACGGCGCCGGCGAGTCACAGGCGACGACCGGCTTGCCGTTCTTCGACCACATGGTCGAGCAGCTCGGCCGACACGCCGGCTTCGACCTCACCGTGTCGGCCGAGGGTGACCTCTCGGTCGACGCCCACCACACCGTCGAGGACGTGGGCATCGTGCTCGGCGGCTGCCTGGCCGAGGCCCTCGGCGACAAGGCGGGCATCCGACGCTTCGGGTGGTCCCTCGTGCCCCTCGACGAGGCGCTCGTCGAGGTGGCCCTCGACCTCTCCGGCCGCCCCTACCTGGCCTACGACGTGCCGTTCGCCCCCGACACCACACCGCTCGGTTCGCCGCCCTTCGACCCGCAGCTGGCCGAGGAGTTCTGGCGGGCCTTCGCCACCGCCGCCGCGCTGACCCTCCACGTGCGCCGGCGTGAGGGCAAGAACACGCACCACGTCCTCGAGGCCAGCTTCAAGGCGGTGGCCCGGGCCCTCCGTGACGCGGTCCGGCTGGAGGGGACGTCGGTGCCCTCCACCAAGGGCACGCTGTGACCGCGTCGTCCCGGTGAACGGGGACGGACCGGGCGACGAGCCGCTGCTCGCCGTCCTCGACTACGGCATCGGGAACCTGCGCTCGGCCGAGAAGGCCCTCCTCCACCTCGGTGCCCCGGCCCGGCTCGTGACCGACCCCGACGAGGTGGCCGGGGCGGCCGGGGTCGTGCTGCCCGGCGTGGCGGCCTTCGGCCGCAGCGCCGAGGCGCTCCGGGCGACCGGGCTCGAGGGCGCGGCCCGGCGGGCCATCGAGCGGGGCGTGCCGTTCCTCGGCATCTGCGTCGGGCTCCAGCTCCTCTACGAGGGCTCGGAGGAGAGCCCGGGCGCGGTCGGTCTCGGCGTCCTGGCCGGCCGGGTTCGGCGGCTGCCACCTGGGGTGAAGCACCCGCAGATGCAGTGGAACCGGCTGCACCGGCGGGGTGACGGGGCGGGTCTCCTCGCCGGCCTCGACGAAGCGCCGTTCATGTACTTCCTCCACTCGTTCGCGCCGCCGGTCGGTGAGGAGACCGTGGCCACGTGCGACTACGGCGGCGACGTAGCCGCGGCGGCGGAGCACGACAACGTGTGGGGCACCCAGTTCCACCCCGAGAAGTCGGGTGTGGCGGGCCTCGCGGTCCTCGCCAACTTCGTCGAGCGCTGTCAGGCCCGGTTGGGCCAGCCCGAGCTCTGATGGAGCTGTTCCCGGCGGTCGACCTCCACGAGCGTCGGGCCGTCCGCCTCGTCCAGGGCGACTTCGACCGCCGCACCGACTACGGCGACCCGCTGGCCCTGGCCGAGGACTTCGTACGGCGCGGGGCGCGCTGGCTCCACGTCGTGGACCTCGACGCGGCGAAGAGCGGCACGCCGCACCAGCGCGACCTCGTTGTGGCCATCACCCGCGCGGTCCCGGTCCCGGTCCAGACGGGCGGGGGCGTCCGCCGGGCGGCCGACGTGGACGAGTTGCTCGACGCCGGGCTGGCCCGCGTCGTCCTCGGGACGGCGGCCACCGAGGACCCGGCGGCCGCGGCCGAGCTGGCGGCGCGGCACCCGGACCGGGTGGCGCTCGGTCTCGACTACCGGCGGCGGCCCGACGGCGAGCTCGAGGTGGCCGGGCGCGGTTGGACCGCACCGTCCGGGCGGAGCGTCGCCGACGTACTGGCCGCGGTGGGCGACGCACCGTTCGGGGCGGTGGTCGCGACGGCCATCGACCGTGACGGCACGCTCTCGGGGCCCGACACCGACGGGCTGACCGGGGTGCTCGAGGCGACGGGGGTGCCGGTGGTGGCCTCGGGCGGGGTGGGGTCCCGCGCCGACCTCGTCGCTCTGGCCGCCCTGGTGGCGCCGCGCTCGGGCCGGCGGCTGGCCGGGGCCGTGGTGGGGAGGGCGTTCGTCGACGGGCGCCTGAGCGTGGAGGAGGCCCTCGAGGCGTGCGCGTCGTCCGTGTGATCCCCTGCCTCGACGTGGCCGACGGCCGGGTCGTGAAGGGCGTGCAGTTCGTCGACCTGACCGACGCCGGCGACCCGGTCGAGCTCGCGGCGCGCTACGACACCGAAGGGGCCGACGAGGTCGCGTTCCTCGACATCACCGCCTCCCACGAGGGCCGGGACACGATGGTCGACGTCGTGGCCCGCACGGCCGAGCAGGTGTTCATCCCCTTCACGGTCGGCGGGGGGGTGCGCGGGGCCGAGGACGCCCGGCGGCTGCTCCGGGCGGGCGCCGACAAGGTGGCCGTGAACACCGCGGCCCTCGAGCGGCCCGAGCTCGTGGCCGACCTCGCCGAGGAGTTCGGTGCCCAGTGCGTCGTGGTGGCGGTCGACGCGAGGTGGCGCGGTGCCGAGCCGGGTTGGGAGGTGTACACGCACGGCGGCCGCCGGCCGACCGGCGTCGATGCCATCGACTGGTCGGTGCGCTGCGCCGAGCTCGGGGCGGGGGAGATCCTCCTCACCTCGATGGACCGCGACGGGACCCGCGACGGCTTCGACCTCGAGCTCACCCGGGCGGTGGTCGACCACGTCGACGTCCCGGTGGTCGCCTCGGGCGGGGTGGGCACGCTCCAGGACCTCGTGGACGGGGCGGCGGTCGGCGGGGCCGACGCCGTGCTGGCCGCCTCGATCTTCCACCGGGCCGAGTACTCGGTGGCCGAGGCGAAGCTCTACATGGCGGCCCACGGCGTCGAGGTGCGCCCGGTCGGGGAGGCCGGCACCGCCCGCTGACCAGCACCGGCGCCGGGTGGCGGGTCAGAGCGCCACCACAGATGGGGTACCGTGCCCTCGTGGCGCCGAAGGAGTCCAAGGCCGGGAAGGTCCAGAAGCAGCCGGTCACGGTGCTCGCCGACCGCGTCCTCGTCCAGGTCTCGAGGAACGAGGGCGAGCGGCGGTCGAGGGCGGGGATCCTCATCCCGGCCACGGCCGAGGTCTCGCGCCGTCTGGCCTGGGCCGAGGTGGTGGCGGTCGGTCCCCATGTCCGGGCCATCAAGCCGGGCGACAAGGTGCTCTTCAACCCCGAGGACCGCTTCGAGGTCGAGGTCCAGGGCGAGGAGTACGTGATCCTGCGGGAGCGCGACGTCCACGCCCTCGCCTCCGAGCGCGTGGACGGCGGCACCGGGCTGTACCTGTGAGCACGCCCCCGCCGGCGACCCGCCCGGTCCCGGTCGGGATCCCACTCGAGGTGGACGAATCGGTGCTCGCCGAGGTCTCGTTCGACGCGGCAGGCCTCGTGCCGGCCGTCGTCCAGGACGCGGCCGACGGCAGCGTGCTCACGGTGGCCTACATGAACGAGGAGTCGCTCCGCCGCACGCTCACGACCGGCCGCACGTGGTTCTGGAGCCGCAGCCGCCAGGAGCTGTGGCAGAAGGGCGAGACCTCGGGGGACCGCCAGTACGTGCGCCAGGTCCTGCTCGACTGCGACGGCGACGCCGTCGTGGTCCTGGTCGACCAGCACGGGAAGGGTGCCTGCCACACCGGCAACCGCACGTGCTTCTACCGCACGCTCGGCCGGGGCCCGGGGGTGGCGCCCGACCCGGTCGGTTGAGCGGCCCGGCTGGTCGGTCGGCCCCGGTGGTGGCCGCCGACGGGGCGCTCCGCCTCCGCCCCGGACCCGAGGAGTTCGCCGCGCTGGCCGCCGACCACCAGGTCGTGCCGGTCTGGTGCGAGGCGGTGGCCGACACGCTCACCCCGGTGGCCGCCTTCCAGCATCTCGTGGGCGACGGCCCCGGCTTCCTGCTCGAGTCGGTGGAGGGGGGCGAGCGGTGGGGCCGCTACTCGTTCGTCGGCCGCTCGCCGCTGGCCACGCTCGTGGCCCGCGGGCGGCAGGTGAAGACCGAGGGTGAGCTCGACGTCCCCGACGGCGGCGGCGCCGGCGTGCTCGCCGCTCTGGAGGCGCTCCTCGCTGCCCATCGCTCGCCGCAGTTCGAAGAGCTGCCCCCGCTGCACGGCGGCGTCGTCGGCTACCTCGGCTACGACGTCGTACGCGAGGTGGAGCGCCTGCCCGACGTGCCGCCCGACGACCTCGGCCACCCCGACGCCGCTCTCGTCGTCATCGGCCAGCTCGCCGCCTTCGACCACTGGCGCCAGCGGGTGGTGCTCGTCGACAACGTGGTCGTGACCGACCACTCGGCCGACGCCCTGGCCAAGGCCTACGAGGCGGCGGGCGAGCGGCTGGCCCGCCTGGCCGCCGACTGCTTCTCCGCGGCGGCCGCCGTGCCGCTCCCCCTGCCCGAGCGGGGCGAACCGCTGGCCGAGGTGGCACGCACGATGACGAGCGAGGCCTACAGGGGGGCGGTCGAGGTGGCCAAGGAGTACGTGACGGCCGGCGACATCTTCCAGGTCGTGCTGTCCCAGCGCTACGACGTCTGCGAGCTCGGCGCCGAGCCCTTCGAGGTCTACCGGGCGCTGCGCCTGCTCAACCCGAGCCCCTACCTCTACTTCCTGCGCTTCCCCGAGGTGACGGTGGTGGGGTCCTCACCCGAGCCGATGGTGCGCCTCCGCGACGGGACGGTGACGTCCCGGCCGATCGCCGGCTCGCGACCGCGCGGCGGGACCGACGAGCACGACCGGCTCCTCGCCGGTGAGCTGGTCGAGGACCCGAAGGAGGTGGCCGAGCACGTGATGCTCGTCGACCTCGCCCGCAACGACGTGGGGCGGGTGGTGCGCTTCGGGACCGAGCGCGTGGAAGAGCTGATGACCGTCGAGCGTTACAGCCACATCATGCACCTCACCTCCCAGGTGACCGGCCAGCTGGCCGAGGGAAAGGGACCGATCGACGTGCTCCGGGCCACCTTGCCGGCGGGCACCCTTTCGGGCGCGCCCAAGGTGCGAGCCATGGAGATCATCGACGAGCTCGAGCCGACCAAGCGGGGCGTCTACGGCGGCGTGGTCGGCTACCTCGACTTCTCGGGCAACCTGGACACGGCCATCGTCATCCGCACGATGGTGGTCGGGGCCGACGGCCGGGCCTCGGTCCAGGCCGGGGCGGGCATCGTGGCCGACAGCGACCCGGCCTCGGAAGACGTCGAGTGTCAGAACAAGGCGGCCGCCCTCCTCGCGGCGGTGAGCGCGGCCCGGCGCATGGCCGCGGCACGCGGCGGGGTGGTGTCGCGGTGAGCGTCACCCTGCCCGACGGGCTGCTCGAGGACTACGAAGCGCTGCGCCACGGCGTCGGCACGCACGCCCTGCCCCGCGACGTCTTGGTCGTCCGCGGCACCGACGCCGAGTCCTACCTCCAGGGCCAGTGCAGCCAGGACGTGGCGGCCCTCCGACCGGGGGAGAGCGCCCTCAGCTTCGTGCTCGGACCCGAGGGCAAGGTGGACGCGCTCGTCCGGGTCACCCGGGACGACGAGGAGGCGTTCCTCCTCGACACCGAGGCCGGCCTGGGCGAGCAGGTGGCCGCCCGGTTGGCCCGTTTCAAGCTGCGCTCGAAGGTGGAGATCGAAGCGCTGCCGTGGACCGGCGTGGCCCTCCGCGGCGAGGGCATCGCCGTCCCCGACGGACCGGAGCGCCGGCCGACGGGGTGGGCCCTCCCGTTCCACCACGCCGGTTGGTCAGGGGTGGACCTCCTCGGTGCGGCCCCGGCGCCGCCACCGGTCGCCCGCCCGGCGAGCGACGAGGCCTTCGAGGCGTGCCGCATCGAGAGCGGGCTGCCCGGTCCCGGTGAGCTCGCGGACCACCCCATCCCCCAGGAGACCGGCCTCGTCGAGCAGACGGTCAGCTTCACCAAGGGCTGCTACACCGGCCAGGAGCTCGTCGCCCGCCTCGACGCCCGGGGCAACAAGGTGGCCCGGCGGCTCATGGGTGTGGTCTTCGCCGAGCTCGAAGTGGATCCGGCCGCCCTCTTGGGCGCCGATCTCGTGGTGGCCGTCGACGGTGAGCCGAAGGTGGTGGGTCAGGTGACGTCGGCCGCGTTCTGTCCCGGCGTCGGCGCTCCCGCCGGGCTCAGCTACGTGCACCGTTCGATCAAAGACGGCGGCCTGGTCTGGGCCGAGCTCGAGGACGACCAGGTGTCGGCCGAGGTACGGCCGTTGCCGCTCGCCTGAAATGAGGCCGACCGGACGCGGCTGAGGAGATCCGCCCCGCCGCTCGGGGCATTGCGAACGCGCTGATCCTGTCCGACCAGGAGCCCGGCCCACCGCAAGGTGGCCGCGGGCCTCGCGAGCGGGGTATGCCAGACTCGGCCTCGGCGGTTCGGTGGTCGCTCCGCTGGCGGCGTCGTGGTGCTCGACCGCCGGTGCGGTGGTTGCGCGAAGGGGGAGGAGTCGACGTGCCCAGATCGTCTCGACGGGCCCGCAACGTCCTCGTGGGAGTCACGCTGGGGGCCTCGGTGCTCCTCGGTACGGCTGTCCCGGTGGGGATCGCCGCCGCCGCCGGCGTCGGGTCGGTGCGGGCCATCGTCACCGACACCCAGGGCAACCCCCTCCCCGGCGCCTGCCTGTACGCGGCCTCCGCGAAGTCGAGTTTCGAGTCCGGACCGAGCGACGCCCAGGGGTCGATCACCGAGTCGAACGTGCTCGACGGCAAGTACCAGGGCAGTTTCTACGACTGCAGCGAGTCCGGCGTCTCGCTCGGCGGGGTTCCGGTGTCGTTCAGGGTGAAGAACGGCAAGACGACGGATCTCGGGACCTTTGCGCTGCAGCCGATCGGTATGGCGTTCGGCCTCCTGGTCGACGGGCACACCACGATCTATGCGCCCAGCGTGTCCGTGACCGCCTGGGACCCCACCTCGCAGGTCATGGTGGCCCCGCCGGTCTGCACCGAACCCTCGGGCTTCTTTTCACTCGGGAATCTCCCGACGACCGGCGTGAAGCTCGAGTTCGCGGCGGGCCAGTGTCCCAACGACGGGGCTTACGTGCCGCAGTGGAACGGCGGGTCCAGCTACGCGACGGCAACGGTGCTGACGATCCATACCGGCCTCTACACCTTCGTCCCGACCGCCCTCCTGCCCGTCACCGAGTCGTCGAAGAACGGCAAGGTCACGATCACCGCTGTGACCTTCACCGGTGAGCCGACCAGTCCCCAGGTGACGGTCACGGGGCACGGCTTCGGCAAGCAGGCACCCACCGGGTCCCCACCGTCGTGCACGGAGCCCCCGAGCGACGTGGGGTTGAACTACGCGAAGAGCGCGCTCTTCTTCAACGACAGCGGCTACACCCCGTGGCAGGCCGGCACGGGCGGTGATTGCATCGGTCTCGTGGTCACCACGTACACCAACACTGAGATCGTCTTCTCGCTGGGTGCCTGGTACGGGTGGTCGCAGGGTGGCGCGGCGCAGGGCATCACGCTTCTCGACGGCGACCCGTTCATGATGGTGGTGAAAGGAGCGCACTTCACGGGTGTGGCCGCCGAGACCGGCTCACCGCACCAGGACCTCATCAGCTCGGCGATCTCGGCCCACGACATCTTCGGCGCCGACGGGTCCAGCTTCCCCGACCTCGCGACACTGATCACGCAGCTGCAGTCGGCGCAGCCCGGCTTCTACTTCACGTCCGCCAACGTCTCGATCACCGGCCCGCCGCACGGTGTGTCGGTCCTCATCAGCCCTGATCATCAGATCGTGCTCCTGGCGGCGATGTCCTCCGACAACCGGTGCTGGTACATCGAGGACAACGAGGAGGAGTCGCCCACGAATGGCGGGATCCACTTCGCCACGACTGAGCAGGGGATCAGCTACGCCGGGACCCTTGCGGGCGTGGTCGTCCCGACCTCGACCGGCTGCGCGCCGAACGACCCGTACTCGTCGACCGGTCCCGGCGGCTCGAACACCTTCTCGGGGTGGCGCCCCAACTTCCCGCCCTGACCCGGTGACCGGTCCGCCGACGGGCCGTGAGCCTTCGTGTCCGAAGGGGGCCGTCAGCCCGGGCGCTCTGGCGGACGGACCAGTGCGCCGAGGCGGGCCAACTTACCGGGCGGGCACCAGGGCCGGCGTGGCCGCCGGGAGGCGCACCACCATGCGGGTGCCGCCCTCGGGGCCGGCAGGTGACTCGGCCCAGACGCCACCGCCCATCGCCGCGGCCAGCTCGGCCACGATGGCCAGCCCGAGCCCGGCCCCGCGGTGCTTGGCGCCGGCCCGGTCCGAGCGGAAGTGCGGCTCGAAGACCCGTGGGAGATCCTCGGGGGCGATGCCCGGCCCGTCGTCGACCACCCAGAGGAGGATGGCGTGGGGGTCGACCCTGGCCCCCACGCCCACACCCCGGCGGGCGTAGCGGAAGGCGTTCTCGATGAGGTTCGAGAGCACCTGGCGCAGGCGGTCGACGTCGGCCGTCACCCAGGCCGTGCCGGCCGGCGGCGCGTCGCCCACGAGCTGGACGCCTCGTGCCGCAGCCTCGGGCCGGAAGCTCTCGACCGCGGCGTTGACGGCGTCGGTGACGTCGACCGGGCCGACCACGAGGGAGAAGCGGCGGGCGTCGAGCTGGGCCAGGTCGAGGAGGTCGCGCACGAGCCGCTCGAGCCGTCGGGCCTCGGTGGCGATGACCTCGACGGCGCCTTGCACGTCGTCGGTCGTCCCGTCGGCGAGGGCCTCGGCGTAGCCCTGGATGGACGTGAGCGGTGTCCGGAGCTCGTGGGACACCGAGAGGAGGAATTGGCGTTGCTGGTCGCGCGCTCTCACAAGGCTCTCGCCCATGGAGTTGATGGAGGCGGCCAGCTCGTCGATCTCGGGCACGTCGCGGGGGCCCACCGGGATGCGGGCGTCGAGGTCGCCCTCGGCGATCCGCTTCGTCGTGTGCGCGGCCACGACGAGCGGGGCCGAGAAGCGGTGGGCCAACCAGGCAGCCACCGCGGCGGCCACCGCCAGGGCCACGAGGGCCACGGCGAGGAAGTAACCGAAGCCGTTCACGGTGGCCGTGTCGGTGCGCATCGCCACGAGAAGAGCGGTGTCGCCCACCGGCACGTTGAGCGCCGTCTTCTGGGTGTCCGTGACGTCCATGGGCACGACCGAGAAGACGAGGCCCGAGGCGTGGCCGATGACCGGGTCGCCGGCCAGCAGCTGGGTGGGGTGGAGGTCCTCGCCCTGGAGGGCGAGCGGGATGCCCGACAGCGTGCCGTCGGGGGACACCCCGGCGAAGGTGAGCGAGGCGGAGTTGCCCCCGAGGCCGAGCTTCACCGCCTCGAAGAGCCGTCCGTGGCTGACCGCGTTCGTCCGCACGGTCCCGGGGTGGGCCTGGATGTAGGTGGCGAGGGCCTGGGCCTGCGTGAAGAGCTGCTGTTCGGCCGCGTTGTTGGCCGCGCCGCGCACGAGGAGGAAGCTGACGAGGCTCGTGATGAGGAGGGTGCCCGCCACGAGGAGGAGGATGGCGACCGTGAGGCGTCGACCCATGGCCCGCGACCTCAGTCCAGGCGGTAGCCGACGCCCCACACGGTGGCGAGGGGCAGGGCGTCGCCGAGCTTCTTGCGCAGTTGCCGAACGTGGACGTCGACGGTCCGCTCGTCGCCGTACCAGCCGTCCCCCCAGACCCCGTCGAGCAGCTGGCGACGGGAGAGGGCGAGGCCCCGGTTGGCCACGAGATAGGCCAGGAGGTCGAACTCCCGGGCGGTGAGGTTGACGACGCCCTCCGGCGTCGTCACTTCGCGCCGGGCGGTATTGACCTCGACGTCGCCCACATGGAGGACGGCCGGCGTCTTCGGTGTGGCCTCGGTTCGCCGCAAGATGGCGTGGACCCGGGCCACGAGCTCGCGGGGCGAGAAGGGCTTCGTCACGTAGTCGTCGGCTCCGAGCTCGAGGCCGAGCACCCGGTCCACCTCGTCGTCCCGGGCCGTGAGCATGACGACCGGCAGCTCGCCCTCCCGCCGGAGGCGACGGCAGACCTCGAAGCCGTCCAGCTCGCCGGGCAGGCCCACGTCGACAATGGCGAGGCGGGCCTGCTCGTCGGCCACGATCTCGAGCCCCCGGGCCCCTTCGTCGCACTGGAGCACCCGGAACCCGTCCCGGCGCAAGTACATCGCCACGAGGTCCGAGATGTGATGGTCGTCCTCGATGACGACCACGGTCCCGTTCGTCGACTCCATCGCGATCCAGCCTGCCACCTCGATCCGCCCAGGTGAGACCACCCGCAAGGCACCAGGATGCAGAAGGGGCCAACCGGGCCGCCGCTACGCTTTGGCCCATGGCCACCTATCTGTCCGAGATCGTGGCCTCCCACCGGCAAGCGGCGGCCGCCGACGCCCGCGACGTCGTCGAGCTCGTGTGTCAGGCCCGCTCGGCCCCACCCACCCGGCCGTTCACCGCCGCCCTGCAGGCGAGCTCGGGCCTCGCCGTCGTGGCCGAGGTGAAGCGGCGGTCCCCGTCGAAGGGGGACCTGGCGCCCGGCCTCGACCCGGCCGAGGTGGCCAAGGCCTACGCTGCCGGTGGGGCGGCCGGCCTCTCGGTGCTCACCGACGGCGCCTACTTCGGCGGCTCGCCGGCCGACCTGGCGGCCGCCCGGTCGGCGAGCGGCCTGCCCACGCTGCGCAAGGACTTCACGGTGGCCGAGGTCGACGTCTGTGACGCCCGGCTGATGGGGGCCGACGCCGTGCTCCTCATCGTGGCCGCCCTCGCCGACGACGAGCTCGCCCGGCTCCAGGCCCTGGCGGACGAGCTCGGGCTGGACGCCCTCCTCGAGGTGCACGACGAGGACGAGCTGGCCCGGGCCCTCGCCCTCTCCCCGCGGCTCGTGGGGGTCAACCAGCGCGACCTCGTGACCTTCGAGGTCGACCCGGAGCGGGCCGCCCGGCTGGCTGCGCACATCCCGGGCGACGTCGTGGCGGTCGCCGAGTCCGGGATTTCGGGTCCCGACGACGCGGCCCGGCTCGCCGCCGCCGGCTACCAGGCCGTGCTCGTGGGGGAGTCCCTCGTGACCGCGCCCGACCGGACCGCCGCGGTGGGCGCGCTCGTCGGCCATCCGGTCGCGGCGCGACCGGCCGCCCCGACCTCGGTCCGACGCTGAGGGCGGCCGCGGTGAGCGACCTCTTCGTGAAGATCTGCGGGGTCACGTCGGAGGCCGACGCCCTGCTCGTCGTGGGCCTCGGGGCTGACGCCGTGGGCTTCATCTTCGCCCCGTCGCCGCGGCAGGTGACGACGAGCCTCGTGGCCGACGTGGTGAAGCGGTTGCCTCACGGGGTGCTCACGGTGGGCGTGTTCCGGGACGAGGCGCCGAGCCGGGTGGTCGACATCGCCAACCACGCCGGCCTCGGCGCCGTGCAGCTGCACGGGCACGAGCCGGCCGAGGAGTGCGTCTGGGTGCGCGAGCGGGTGGCCTGCACGATCAAGGCCTTCCAGGCCGGCGACCCGGCCATCGCCCGCTTCGGCGACTTCGGCGCCGACTTCCTCCTCATCGACGGCCCGAGCCCCGGCTCGGGTGAGGTCTTCGACTGGCGGCTCGGCGAGGGCGTGGTCGACCCGGGCCGCCTGATCGTCTCGGGGGGGCTCCGGCCCGACAACGTCGACCAGGCCGTGCGCCACCTGCGGCCGTACGGGGTGGACGTGGCCACCGGCGTCGAGTCGGCACCGGGGGTGAAGGATCCGGCCCTCGTCCGCCAGTTCGTCGAGAGCGCCCGGGCGGCGGCGGCCGAGGGCGAGGCCGAGGACCGGGCCGACCTCCCGTCGACCGACGAGGGCGACCCCTACGACTGGATGCGCGGATGACCGTTGCCGCCGGTGCCCTCATGGGCGACCCGGGGGAGAGCGGCCGGTTCGGGGAGTTCGGCGGGCGCTTCGTCCCCGAGTCGCTGGTCCCGGCGTGCGCCGAGCTGGACCGGGCCTTCCGGGCGGCCTGGGCCGACCCCTCCTTCCACGAGGAGCTCCGGTCGGTGCTCACCGACTACGGCGGTCGGCCCACGCCCCTCACCGAGTGCCGCCGGCTCGGCGAGCGCCTCGGCATCCGCCTGTTTCTGAAGCGCGAGGACCTCGCCCACACGGGCTCGCACAAGCTCAACAACGTCGTGGGCCAGGCCCTCCTCACGACGCGCATGGGCAAGCACCGTCTCGTCGCCGAGACCGGGGCCGGCCAGCACGGCGTGGCCACCGCCACCGCGGCGGCCCTCTTCGGGCTCGACTGCGTGGTCTACATGGGCGAGGTCGACACCGAGCGTCAGGCCCTCAACGTCTTCCGCATGGAGCTCCTCGGGGCCGAGGTGCGCCCGGTCACCTCGGGCTCGCGGACGCTCAAGGACGCGGTGAACGAGGCCCTGCGGGACTGGGTGGCGACCGTCGAGGACACCCACTACTGCCTCGGCTCGGTGATGGGCCCGCACCCGTTCCCCTACATGGTGCGACAGTTGCAGCGCATCGTGGGGGAGGAGGCCCGGGCCCAGTACGCCGAGCGCCACGACGGGGCCGTCCCCGACGTGGTGGTGGCCTGCGTCGGTGGGGGTTCCAACGCCGCCGGGACCTTCGCCGGGTTCGTCGACACGCCGGCCCGCCTCGTCGGCGTGGAGGCGGCCGGCGGGGCCGCGGTGACCTCGGGCATCCCGGGGGTCCTCCACGGCATGTTCTCCCAGCTGCTCCAGGACGAGGTGGGGCAGATCACCGAGGCCCACTCCATCTCGGCCGGCCTCGACTACCCGGGCATCGGCCCGGAGCACGCCCACCTCGCGGCGGTCGGGCGGGCCACCTACGACGTGGCCCACGACGACGAGGTGCTGGCGGCCTTCCGGCTGCTCTCCGAGACCGAGGGGATCATCCCGGCCCTCGAGCCGGCCCACGCCCTCGCCTGGGTGGTGCGCGAGGCCGGGCGCTCGATCCGGCCGGGCTCGAGCGTGCTCCTCACGCTCTCGGGCCGGGGCGACAAGGACGTGGCCCAGGTGCGCGACCTCCTCGGTCCGACCGCCCGGTGACGGGGACGGCGGTGGAGGGTCGGGGCGGGGCGGCCGTCGCCGGCATGGAGCTCGAAGCGACGCTCCGGGCCCGGCGCGACGCGGGGCGCAAGCTCCTCGTCCCCTACGTGATGGCCGGCCTCGACGACGACTGGGTGCGGGTGGTCGAAGCCGTCGTGGCCGCCGGGGCCGACGCAGTCGAGCTCGGCCTGCCGTTCTCCGACCCGATGATCGACGGCCCGGTGATCCAGGCTGCCTCGGTGGCCGCCCTCCGGCGCGGCGTCACCCCGACCGGGCTCCTCGACGAGGTGGGTGCCTCGCGGGTGGGCGACCACGTCCCCCTGGTGGCCATGACCTATTACAACCTCGTCTACCGGGCCGGCCACCGGCGCATGGCCCGGACGCTCGCCGCCGCCGGGGTGCGCGGCGCCATCCTCCCCGACCTGCCCCTCGAGGAGCTCGGACCCTGGGCCGAGGAGGCCGACCTGGCGGGCGTGGCCACGGTCCTCCTCGTGGCCCCCTCCACCCCCGAGGACCGGGCCGCGGCCATCTGCGAGCGGGCCCGGGGCTTCGTCTACGCCGTGGCCCGGATGGGGGTCACGGGGGAGCGGGCGGCCCTCGGGGCCGAGGCGGTCGAGGTGGTGGCCCGGGTCCGCCGGCACACCGATCGCCCGGTCCTCGTGGGCGTCGGGGTCTCGACGCCCGAGCAGGCCGTCGAGGTCTGCCGGTCGGCCGACGGGGTCATCGTGGGCTCGGCGCTCGTCCGGCGGCTGCTCGACGGGGGCGGCCCCGAGGCCGCCTCGGCCTTCGTGGGTGAGCTGCGGGCGGCCATCGACGCCGGCTGAAGGCCGGCCGCCGGCCCCCGCGACCCTGGCGCCGGTCCCGGGGAGCGACCACAATGGGGCGGCGCCCGCCGCCGGGCGTGACGGGAGCGGGTGTCGGGCCCGTCGAGGGGCGACCCGGGTGCGGTCCGGGTCGACAGGTGCCAAAAGGGGGGTCACCGATGGGCAGGTCCGGGCCACGCGTCCTCGTCGGGGTGCTCGCTGCGGTGTTGACGACGGCGACGCTCGCCACCCTGCCGGCCGGCGCGCTGCGGCCGCACCGGTGGGCCGGTGGGGGCTCGGCGTCACCGTCGCCGACCACGCTCACCCCGCGCTATCTCGTGTTCCCTGCCCCGCAGTCCGACGTGACCCGCGGGGCGGCCGAGGCCGCCATGGGCAAGACCGTGCCGCTCTGGAGCGGGTCGATCCTCGCCACCCAGAAGCACAAGACCTACTCGTTCACGATGGTGGGGAAGGACCCGACGACGCCGGAGAAGGAGCCGAGCGTGGTCGTGACGGTGCCGCTCGTCCCGATCGTCCTCCACGTCCGCAAGGCGGTGTTCGACCCGACGGTGGCCGACACGACGTGCGGCGAGGGCAACAGCGACCTCGGCATGATCGACGCCTCACCCATCTTCAACAACGTCACCTACAGCCCGGGCGGGACGGTGGTCGGTGACACCGAGTACGAGGACGCCTTCCAGCGGGCCAACTTCTGGGCCTACACCAACCCCTACGGCATCAACCCCGGCTACCACGTGCTCGTGACGCCGCTCAACATCGCCCCGATCACGATCGACGTGCCGGCCAAGCAGGGGCACGTCTACAGCTCGGGCTGCCAGGCTCTCGGGATCGTCAACCTGGTCTGGTTCGACCGCTACATCCGGCACCGCCTGCTGCCCGAGCTCGTGGCGAACGGCGTCAACCCCACGACGTTCCCCCTGTTTGTGACCAGGAACGTCGTCCTCGACGACCATGGTTGCTGCGTGCTCGGCTACCACGCCGAGACGACCACGACGGCGAGCCAGTTCTACGGGTTCACCGAGTACGACGACACGGGCGACTTCGGTCCCAACAGCGGCGACATCAACACGATGGCCCACGAGGTCGGCGAGTGGATGGACGACCCCTACGGGACGAACCGCACCCCGCCGTGGGGCCATACCGGCCAGGTGGCCGGCTGCCAGGCCAACCTCGAGGTCGGCGACCCGCTGTCGGGCACCGCGGTCCCGGTGACGTCGAACGGCTACACCTACCACCCCCAGGAGCTGGCCTTCTTCTCGTGGTTCTTCGGCCAGGTGCCTTCCATGGGGGTGAACGGCTGGTACTCGTCGAACGGCACCTTCACGGGCCCGGCCACCCTCTGTCAGCACTGAGCACCTGGCCTTCTTCTCCTGTTTCTACGGCGGGGCCTCGATCGGGGTGAACGCCTGGTGCTCGCTGAACGACACGTTCACGAGCCCGGCCACCCTCTGTTCCTGAGCACCCGCTCAGGAAGAGTTCACCTTCCCGTCGCGGAGGGACACCGGACTGTCACCGGGCTGGGCTGGGCTTCTTCGGTCGGCCGAAAGTCCGTTGCCATGTCAGGGGGCCTCCGATAGCGTCGCCGCCGCAGTACGTCACACCATCGAACGTAAGGGGGAGAAATGAAGAAGTGGGTCAGTGTGCTCGCTGCGGGCGTGGGCGCTTTGTCGCTCGCCGGTGGGCTCGTCGTAGCGGCCGGTGTCAGCACAGCCGGTGCCACCGGCGGACCGACCATCACGGTCAAGCCCGACATCGTGGCCGCCAGCGCAGCTGGCAGCCCGTCGGGCGCCGCCATCAAGGTGAGCATCAAGGGGACGGGCCTGCCCAAGGGCAAGGGCGAGATCGCCGTCTCCGAGTGCAACCCGGGCGTGCTGGGGGGAGACCCCCTCGCGTGCAACCAGAACCCGGCCAACCTGGGCCTGCCGGGTGGCCCGTACCTGGGCAACGTCAACGGCTCGGGCAACTCCACCGTGAAGATGGCGGTGGTCTCGGGTGCCGTCGGTGACGGGTCGTGCTCGGCCGGCGAGCTGTGCTACCTCGTCGTCGTCGAGAACCCGACCACCAGCCCGGTGGAGATCGGCCTCGTGGCCTTCGGCATCAACCCGCTGGCTTAGCCGAGCAACACCCAACGCAGTCACGCCGAGCAGGCCGGGCCTTCGGGCCCGGCCTGCGGCGCGCCACGGCCCAGTGCCGTGGCGCGCGACGCCGGCGTGCTCGGTATCGAGCCGCTTGCCGGCAACCTGACGGCTGGGTCTACGCAGATCGGCTCGGGCAACACCAACAGCTCCGGGAACGGGAAGGCCATCGGCAAGGTGACCTCGGCCACCTTCTGCGAAGGGACCGGCAACGCCGGGCCGGTCCGCCGACTGTTCGTGGCCATGGTGGCGACCCCGCCACCGATCTCAGCCCGCTGCCCTTCACCATGAACCAGGCGTCGTCGGAACGCCCAGCCACGGCGCTGAACCTGAGCGCCAGCTGGGGGCCCGGCGCACCTCGCCATGCTCGGGGGGTGGATACCACGCCCTCACCGGACTTGCCTCGGCCTGCTGGACGGCCCAAAGTCCGTTGCCACCCAACAGGCCCTCCGGTAGCGTTCCCTGCGCAATCCATGTGGCTGACACAAGGGGGAGAACATGAAGCTATTGGGCATCACGCGTGCCGGCGGCTCGCGTGGGCGGATCGTGACCCGGGCGTTGGGTTCCGGAGCGGTCGTCGCGGTGCTGGTGGGCGGGATGTTGGTCCTCGGCGAAGGTGTCGCCTCGGCCCAGCCGACCGCCTTCGCCAGTAGGACGATCAACGTCCTCGCCGGACAGAACACCGTGGTCAACATGACGAACGCCACCGAGATCCCGGGCGTGAACCCCGGGGACGTCGTGGCGGTCATCGAGTGCAACGGGAACATCGGGGTCGGTGACCCGAACGCCTGCGACACCAACCAGTCGGACGCGGCGCTGGGCGCCGTCGCCCCGGACGGATCACTCGGCTCCGGGACGGCCAAGCACCCGAAGGTGGGGATCAAGAAGTCCATACAGGGCCCGCTGGTCGGTGACGGCTACTGCGGTGTGAACACGGCCAACGCGACGTGCGTGCTGCTCGTCGAGGACGTGCAGTGCGTCGTCTTGGGTGGTCCGATCACCTGCGCTATCCAGATGGGGGCGGTCCCCGTCTACTACAAGGTGGCGACGGTGCGGCTCTCGCAGAGCACGTTGATCGGCAACGGTCAACCGGTACAGGTCGTCGGCAAGTCCCTGCCACCCAACGACACCAACCTCGTGGCCGTCGAATGCGGTCCCGAGCTGCTCGAAGTCGTGCTCGGCGGGGGTGACCCTACGCAGGCATGTGACACGGCCTTCGAGGTGCCGGTCACCTCGAGCGCCAACGGTTCGGTGCGGCTGAAGGTGTTCACGCTGCTCACTACCAGCTACTCCGATGCCCTCGGTGGCAGCTGCGCCGGCGGCGTCACGTGCTACGTGGCCATCGGCGACGCGACGACACTGAACGGCGGCATCGCCAGCTTCCAGTCGGCGCCGGGGCCGTAAGGAGTCGGCTGACGACGACCCCCGGGTCGCCGTCACCCGGAAGCTCGCTGCAGGTCGGGCTTCGGCCCGGCCTGCAGCGCGTCCGGGCCTCGGTGCCCCCCGGGTCCGGCGTCAGGCGGCGAAGCGCCCCGGGGACAACCGGGCGAGGGAGGGGTCGGGCGGCGCCCCGAGGAGCGCGTCGGCGACCAGCCGGGCGCTCCAGGGGCCGAGGAGCAGGCCCTCGGTGCCGTGGCCGGTGACCACGTGGACGTTGGACCACCCCGGGACCGGTCCGACGACGGGCTCGCCGTCGGCCGAGGCCGGCCGCAGGCCCACCCGCACGTCGACCACGCTCGCCCCGGCGAGCCCCGGGGCGACGAGCAGGCACTCTCGCAGGAGCTCGTGGAGGCCAGCCGCGGTCACTCGGGTATCGAAGCCGGCCGCCGCCTCGAGGGTGCCGCCGCAAGCCACCCGGCCCCCCGGCCACGAGACCAGGTAGTGGTGGGCCACCGGCTGGACGATGGGCCACCTTGTGCTGTCGGCCCCGGGCAGCTCGAGGTGGACGATCTGGCCCTTCAGAGGGCGCACCGGGATCGTGGCCCGGAGCTCTCGCTCGAAGGCCGCCGACCAGGCCCCGCCGGCCACCGTCAGGGCGCCGCAGGCGATCGTGCCGTCGCCCGTCAGCAGTCCGGTAACCCGGTCGCCCTTGGTGAGGAGGCCATCGACGGAGGTGTCCCGAACGTCCAGGCCCCGGCGGGCCGCCGTGGCGCGGAGCGCGGCGTTGAGGCGCCGGCCGTCCACCCGGGCGGCCACAGGTGAGAGGAGGGCCGCCGAGACGTGGGCGAGCGGTGGGAAGAGCCGCCGGGCCTCCTCGGGGTCGAGCTCGGTGACGACGCCCGGGGAGCGGCGGAGGGCGAGCTCGGCGCCGGGGACGAACCACTCGTGCTCACGCTCGTCGAGGGCCACCTGCACGAGACCGCACTCGGCGAAGCCGGCGTCCTCCGCCCCGTCGCCGGCCAGGCGGGCCACGAGCTCCCGGTAGTGGTTGCCGGCGGCCTTGGCGAAGGCGAACCAGCCGTCGTCGGGGTGGCGGTTGGTCTCGGGGGAGAGGATGCCCGCTCCGGCGTCGGTGGCCCGCCCCGGGTCGTGGCGGTCGACGAGCACCGTGGGCACGTCGCGGCACACGAGCTCGTAGGCGAGGGCCGAACCGACGAGGCCGCCGCCCACGACCGCCACGTCAGCCGCGGGGAGGCTCATCGGCCTGGTGCCGCCGGTGGTCGGGGTGGCTCAGCCCGGCGGCAACAGGACCAGGCAGCCGTTGTGCCCGCCGAAGCCGAACGAGTTCGAAAGCACCGGTCCCGGCTCCCACGGGCGGGCCTCGCCCTTGACCACGTCGAGGTGGATCTCGGGGTCCTGGTTGACGAGGCCGGCCGTCGGGGGGATGAGGCGGTGCTCGATGGCCAGCACCGAGGCCACCGCCTCGATGGCCCCGGCGGCCCCGAGCCCGTGGCCGATGACCCCCTTGGTCGAGGTGACCGGCGGTCCGGGCTCCCCGAAGACCTTGCTGATGGCTCGGGACTCGGAGAGGTCGTTCAAGGGCGTCGAAGTGCCGTGGGCGTTGATGTGGGCCACGTCGGCCGGCCCGATGCCCGCGTCGGCCAGGGCGAGCTCCATGCAGGCCACCGCGCCCGACCCCTCGGGGGCCGGCTGGGTGATGTGGTAGGCGTCGGCCGTGCTCGCCCCGCCGCCGATCTCGGCGTAGATGTGGGCCCCGCGGGCCTCGGCGTGCGACCACTCCTCGAGCACGAGGGCCGCCGCCCCCTCGGCCATCACGAAGCCGTCCCGGCGGACGTCGAAGGGGCAGGACTGGTCGGTCGTGGACAGGGCGGTCATGTTGGCGAAGGCCGCCCTGGCGGTCGCGTGCATGGAAGCCTCCGAGCCCCCGCCGATGACCACGTCGCAGCGGCCCGTCGCCACGAGGCGGGCGGCGTTGGTGACGGCGTGGGTGCCCGCGGCACAAGCGGTCACCACGGTCTCGCAGGGCCCGTGCCAACCGAGGTGCATGGAGATGTGGGCGGCCCCGGCGTTGGACATCATCATCGGCACGAGGAACGGCGAGACCCGCCTGGGTCCCTTCGTGTAGTACACGTGGATCTGCTCGGCCAGGGTGTCGAAGCCGCCGACGCCGGTGGCGAAGAGGACGCCGGCCCGGTCGGGATCGGCCCCCACGTCGCCGGCGTCTTCGAGGGCCGTCACCGCCGCGGCCACACTGAACTGGGCGAAGCGGTCGACCCGCCGGGCGTCCTTCGGGCCGAACCAGGCCGACGGGTCGAACTCGGGAATGCCCCGCTCAGCCGGCGCCCGCGCCTCGAGGAGGGCCTCCCAGAGCGGCCCGACGCCGAGGCCGCAGGCCGTCACGGCACCGATGCCGGTCACCGCCACCCGGCGTCCGGGCATCGGCCCGTCCGTGCCGTAGCCGATGAACATCAGAGCTTGGTCGAGATCAGGTCGAAGGCCTGGCCCACGGTCTCGATGTCCTCGAGCTCGGTCTCCTCGACCGTGATGTCGAAGGCCTCCTCGAGCGCCATGACCAGCTCGACCAGGTCGAGGCTGTCGGCGTCGAGGTCCTCGGCGAAACGGGCCTCCTTCGTGACCTTCTCCTGCGGCACCTGGAGCACCTCGACTGCGCACTCCCGGAACTTGTCGAAGGCGGCGTCACTGTCCACTTGGGGTCTCCTCGCTGTCCTCGACCGGCCGGGTCGGCGTCCGTCCCGGGCCGGTCCCCTCACATCCTCGCCCCGCGGGCGCCGGTCCGTCCACGCCCACGGTCCCTTCTACCAGCCCATCCCGAGCCCGCCGTCGACCGGCAGGACCGCACCGGTGATGTAGGCGGCGTCGTCGGAGGCGAGAAAGCCGACGGCCGCCGCCACCTCGTCGGGCGAGGCGGGCCTCCCGAGCGGGACCATCGACCGGAGCTGCTCGACCCGCTCCTCGCCGAGCGCCGAGATCATATCGGTGCTCACCACGCCCGGGGCGACGACGTTCACCGTGATGTGACGGCTGGCCACCTCGCGGGCCAGGGCCCGGGCCATGCCCACGAGGCCGGCCTTGGAGGCCGCGTAGTTGGCCTGACCGGGTAGGCCGACGAAGGCGCCCATCGACGAGACGAAGAGGATGCGGCCGCGGTGCAGACGGAGCATCTTCGTGACCGCCCGCTTGGCCACCCGGAAGGCGCCCCCGAGGTTGGTCTCGAGCACCGCGTGCCAGTCGTCCTCACCCATGCGCACGAGGAGCGCGTCCTTCGTGATCCCGGCGTTGGCCACGAGCACCTCGACCGGTCCGAAGCGCTCCTCGACCTGGACGAAGGCCTCGTCCACGGCCACCGGGTCGGTCACGTCGCAGCGCACGGGGCAGAAGCGCTCGGCCGGCTGGCCCTCGGGCACCTTCGGCGGGGACTCGCCCCGGTACGTGGCGGCCACCTGGTCGCCCCGGGTCAGGAACCAGCGGACACAGGCTTGGCCGATGCCCCGGGTGCCCCCGGTCACGAGGACCACCCGGGAGCGGTCGTGGTCGTCCGGGCCCCCGTCGGTCTCGGTGGCGCTCACCACCCGGCGCCCGGGACCCGCAACCAGATGAGCGGTTGGCCGTCTTGGACCCGCTCGCCTTCGGCGGCCAGCCAGCGCACCACCTCGCCCTCGAAGGGCGTGCGGACCTCGGTCACCCCGACCCGGCCGACCAGGTCGCCGACGGCGATGCTCGACGAGCCGTCGGTGGACTCGGTACCCGGCAGGAGACCGGCCCCCGGGGCGGCGAGCGAGCGCTCAGGCGAGAAGATGCCGGCACAGGGGCTCACGACGACCCGCTCGGAGACGTAAAGGTGCTCACCCTCGTGGGCGTGGGCCTCGGCCCCCAGCCGACCCGTGGCGGCCACCGCGTCCATGAGGTTGTCGAGGTCGTCAGGCTTGGCCACCGCCACCGCCTGGGCGTCGGGCACGGCCCGGCGGGCCAGGCCGCTCAGCACGCCGCCCGGGCCCAGCTCGACGAGGGTGGTCGCCCCGAGGCCGGTCAGGGTCTCCAAGGTCTGGCGCCAGCGCACAGGGCTGCACAGCTGGGCCGAGAGGAGGCCGGGCCAGTCGGCCGGGTCGCCGTGGACCCGGGCGTCGACGTTGGCCACCATCGGCACCTCGGGGGCCCGGAAGACCACGTCGCCGAGGGCCTTCCTGAGGAGGGGACGGGCCGAGGCCATGAGCGGCGTGTGGAAGGCGCCCGAGACGGGGATGGCGAGCACCTTCTTGGCGCCCATCTCCTTGGCGATCGTCGTGACGGCGGCGAGAGCCTCCTTCGTACCGGCCACCACCACCTGCCCCGGTGCGTTGAAGTTGGCCACCCAGGCGTCGCTCTCCGCCCGCTGGCAAGCGGCGGTGGCGTCGTCGTCGGAGATGCCGAGCAGCGCGGCCATCGTCCCCGGCTGGTCCTCGCCCGCTCGGGCCATCGCCTCGCCCCGGGCGGCCACGAGTCCGACGCCGTCCTCGAACGAGAGGGCGCCGCTCGCCACGAGGGCCGAGTACTCGCCGAGGCTGTGGCCGGCACAGGCCGCGGGGGAGAGGCCGAGTCGCTCGACCGCGTCGAGCACGACGAGGCTCACCACGAACGTGGCCAGCTGGGCGTTGGCCGTCTCGGTGAGCACCTCCATCGAGGCGTCAAGGAGGAGCGACTCGATGTCGCGCTCGGCCGCCGCCGAGGCCTCGGCGACGACCTCCCACGACGGGTGCTCGACCCACTCGCGCCCCATGCCGGGCCGTTGGGAACCCTGGCCAGGGAAGGTGAACGCCAACACGCTCGCTCTCTTTCCGGTCTCCACGTCCACGCCGTCGAGTCAGCGCGGCGGGCGGTCGGCGGGGCCGACCGGGCGCACCAGTGTGGCACGGCCCCCGTTCGGCGTCCCGTTACCGGCCGGTCACCGTGCCGTCACGTGGGACACCTCACTCGGCCAGCCAGTCGAGGACCTCGGGCACGACGGTCGGGTCCTGGAAGAAGAAGGCGTGGCCCCCGTCGTAGGTGCGGAGCTCGGCCCGCGGGACCTGCGCCGCTATGGCCTGGGAGTTCTCGGGCGGGGCGATGCCGTCGTAGCGCCCGCAGGCGACGAGGGTGGGGCAGCTGATCCGGGGCAACCGGTCGTAGACGTCGTGACCCCGCCGGGCCTCGAGCTGGGCCGCCGCCCCCTCTGCCGCCGCCGGCGAAGCGGGCGCCCGGCGACGCTCGGCCACCATCTCCACCATGGCTCGGTCGCTCGGATGGGCGGCCAGCCACGCCGGCGTGAAGCGGGTGTCGAGGAGGGTCGGGTAGCGCGTCGCCCGCTCCTCGTCGGAGAGCGCGGCGAGCTCGTGGAGGGGGTAGGAGCCGCCGCCGCCACCCCCGGGTGAGGTGCAGAGGAGGGCGAGGCGGCTGACCCGCTCGGGCCAGGTCACCGCCATCTCCTGGGCCACCATCCCGCCGAAGCTCACGCCGATGAGGCGGGTGGTGTACCAGCCGAGCGCGTCGAGGAGGGCGAGGGCATCGGCCGCGTACTCGGCCATGCTGAACGGGCCGGTGCCGCCGGTCTTGCCGAGGCCGCGCTGGTCGTGGGCGAGCACGTCGAACCGGGCGGCGAAGGCGTCGACGATCGGCGCCGAGGTCTCGAGGTTGGCCCCCGAGCCGTTGCAGAAGAGCAGCCTCGGACCTTCCCCGCGTCGCTCGTAATAGAGCTCCATGCCGTTGGCGGCCAACGTAGGCACGGCCACAGGTTACGACCGTCCAAGAGACCACTACCCTGAGGCGGATGCGGGCCGCCGTCGTCCAGCTCTCGGCCACCCAGGACAAAGAGACCAACCTGGAGCTGGCGGTGCGCACCGTGGAGCAGGCGGCCTCAGCGGGGGCCGAGCTCGTGGTCCTGCCCGAGGCGACGATGTGTGGCTTCGGGAGCCCCTCCACCGATCTCGCCGCCTCGGCCGAACCGCTCGACGGCCCGTTCGTGACCACGCTCGCCACGGTGGCCTCGGCCACCGGGGCCACGGTCGTCGCCGGCATGTTCGAGCCGGCATCGGACAGCCAACGGGTCTACAACACCGTCGTGGCCGTCAGCCCCGACGGGCTCCTCGGTCACTACCGCAAGCTCCATCTGTACGACGCGCTCGGCTGGCAGGAGTCACGACGAGTGGCTCCAGGCCACCCCGAGACCGACGGCGTGCTGGTCGTGCCGGTCGGCGAGTTCCGTCTCGGCGTGATGACCTGCTACGACCTGCGCTTCCCCGAAGTGACACGGACCCTCTGCGACGCCGGCGCTACGGCCCTCGCGGTGCCGGCCGCCTGGGTCGCTGGTCCCCGCAAGGCCGAGCAGTGGGCGACCCTCCTCGCCGCTCGGGCCATCGAGAGCACGTCGTACGTGCTCGCCGCGGCGCAACCGGCGCCGGACTACACGGGCTGCTCCACGATCATCGACCCGTCAGGCGAGGCCCTGGTGGTGCTCGATGACCTGTCTGATGCCCGGTGCCACGACCTCAGCCAGGCACTCGGGTTCGCCGATCTCTCCGAGGCGGAGGTGGCGAGAGTGCGCGAGGTGCTGCCGGTCCTCGACCACCGCCGGTTCTCCGTGCTGCCCCGGCCTTGAGGCAACGACCCCCTTCGCCCGTCGGTGCTGATCCGACGCCTCGCCCGCTCGCCTACGCACGGCGCCGCCCCCCGCTGTCCGCCGCACCTGAACGGATTGCCACTCGAACTGGCAGTCCGAGGTGCGCAACGGTGGGTGACCCGCAGGTGACCTCCGGCTCGGTCGACCATCAGCGATGGGGAGGGAGGTAGGAGATGCGGCTGACCGGACCGGTGACGGGGGGCGCCCACGGATGGGCCTTCGGGGGGCCGACGGTCGATGTGCCAGCCCTCGGCTATCGACAGGAGGAGTACTTCCTCGAGGGAACGGCCACCCGCTACGGACCAGCGAGCGGTTCGGACCTCGGACGGGATGGACGGTGGGATGTCCAACCGGTGGGAACGGCGCCCTACAAGACACGGATGCTGGTGGTGCGACCCGAGGATCCGGCCGCGTTCAATGGAACCGTGCTGGTGTTCTGGAACAACGTCTCGGCCGGCTACGACAACATCGGTGGTGGGGAAAGCCCTGAGCTTTTCGAAGGCGGCTACGCGTACGTCGCGGTGACGGCGCAACGGGTCGGCGTGCACGGGACGACCGACAACCCACAGGGATTGCAGGCCTGGGACCCGGGCCGCTACGGATCGCTCTCCATCCTGAGCGACGACTACTCGTACGACATCTTCACGCAGGCGGCGAGCGTCGTGGCTCCCGCTCGCCAGCCGGGGGACATCGATCCAATGGCCGGTCTGAAGGTTCGCCGACTCGTCGCCCAGGGGGCCTCACAGTCCGCCGCCCGCCTCGCGACCTACCTCAACGCCGTCCAACCGGTTGGAGGACTCTTTGACGCCTTCCTCCTCCTCCTGTACTTCGGTGGCGGGACGCCTCTCGAAGTCGGCGACGCCGTCATGACCGTACAGGCCGCCAGCGAAGGGAGCGCTCCCCGAATCCCAGAAGGGAGGAATCTCTTGCGCGACGACCTCGGGATACCCGTCATGGTGGTGAACTCCGAGTGCGAGGCGACCTCTTGCTACGCGGTGAGGCAACCCGACACCGACCGATACCGCTATTGGGAGGTCGCGGGTGCGTCACACGTCAGCCTGCAGGCCATCCGGTCGTCGGCACCCCGGTCGGAGCGTGACTTCGGGTTCTCGATGGCCATCGACGACGGCCTGGATGGTGTCAACCACATCTCCATCGCTCCAGTCGTCGACGCGGCGCAGCACCATTTGCAGGCCTGGATGACCGATGGCCTCGCGCCGCCGGCCCAGGCTCGAATCCAGTTCGCGGGCGATCCGCCGGAGATCGTGCGCGACGAGCACGGGATCGCCCGAGGGGGCATCCGCCTTCCACCGGTCGACGTCCCGATGGCGCACAACAGTGCGATCCAGCGGTCACCAGACGCCTTTGCCCGTCTCGTCGGGTGCCACGAGCCCTTCTCGGCCGAGAAGATGCGAGAGCTCTACGGAAGCCGTGCACACTTCCTCCAGCTCTACGACCAGGCGGTCGAGGCCGCCGCCGCGGCTGGAGTGGTACTCCCTCGCGACATCGAACCGCTCATAGCCGAGGCGCGCACCGCGGTTGCTTTCTAAGAGGACCACCAGGGGTGGGCGGGCGTTGGCCGTTGACCCCGGGTAGCCCCGCACCCTCAGCGGCCTAGGCGGGCTCCCTGCTGAAGCGACCCGTCACTCGCTGACCATCACGAGTTGGCCGACTTGGTCGCGAAGACGAGAGCCTTCGTGCCGACGTCGTAGTGGACCATGTAGACGGGTCCAAGTGCGAAGGGACGATTCGGCCCGAAGGAGATGGGTGAGCCGGTGCCTGGGATCGTGAGGTTCCTGAGCCCGTACCCCGCATGGACGAAGCTCGCAGCGGTCAGGTGCTTGCCGGCCGCTTTGGCGATCACGGCGAACAGGGCGAGGTCCGTGCAGGCGAGCTCGACGCTCATCCACGTGAATTGCGATCCCGGCGAGGTGGGGCTGTAGGCGTTGATGTGGTCGGAGGGATAGGCCTTCTTGACGATGTGGACACACTGCTGGGTCCCGGCGTTGTCCCAGATGGCCTGGGGTGGCGTCAGAGGGCTCGACGTGACCACATTGCGCAGATAGGTCGGATTGTTGTCACCAGCGACGTCGCCAGAGAGGTCGCTCTCGCTCGTCGCGACCCAGGACGGGTTGTAGGTGCTCTGGATGGCCGACAATCCCTGTGGCCATATGGCCGACCCGTTGCCGACGGCAACGACTTCGGTGATGCCGTCTGACTTGAACCGTTGCGCGATCGCCGTCACCTGAGTGTTCGACGCGACGAGGTCACCCTGAGGAGCTGAGTCCACGGCCGTCGTGACGACGGGAACGTGGAGCTTCGTGAGCGTCGTCTGGACGATTTGGACCTCCGGTTGGTCGGACGTCGTGCCAGCGAAAAGGGCCACCTTCTTGCCTTTGAAGACACCTTGCTTGGCGAAGATCGACAGCTGAAGAGGATCGTAGGCCGAGGCGGGTGGGGTCAGCGTGAAGTTCTGCGCCAACCCTGAGGAGCCGCTGGTGGCGAGGATGGACGCGATGACCGGGACGCCATTCTGGAGGTAGCAGGTCGGCATGAGCGGTGCTATGGCCACGAAGACGTGGTCGTCCTGGGTGAGCTGGGTGCACGCAGTGGCCGCCGGTGCGGTGCCGGTTGGGTTCACCGCGACGATGTAGGGCACGATCTTGCGACCGTTGATCCCGCCGTGGGCGTTCATGTTGGCAATGATCGCGTTGAAGGCGTCGGGGATGCTCCCCCAGTTGAGGTTGACGCCGACGGCCTTGACTGCCGCGACATCGACGTAGGGGACCCCGACGCTGATCGTCGTCGCGGTCACCCCCTGGGTTCCGCTCGAGGCTCCGGCCGCTGGATCCACGCCGAGGAACCCGGACAGGACCGCGAGAAGCACCGTTCCAACGAAGAGACGCTTAACCATGGAAACCCCCCTTTGGCAGAGTACGTCTCGCCCGGCGACCCGACCGAAACGTCGACCTGCTCGGTGGGTCGGCCAGGGTAAAGACGGTCTGACGAGGTGAACTCTGGCACAAGAACGACCGTCGTGCTCGTCGCCCGGCCGCGGTCACGCGGCCAGTTGAGCCAGCTGACCCGATGAAGTAGGACAAGGGCGACGAAGCGCTTCCGACCACCCGTCGAGGAGGAGCCATGACCGTCGAGCCGGCCACGCTCAGCTGTCCAGCAGCGGTGGACCCGCCAGCTCGGTTCGTCCCGACCGGCCAGTTCCGGGGGGACGTCGGGCAGTTCGACTACGTCGAGGAAGAGTGGTTCGCCACAGGCGAGGCCGACGGCCACCAGTACGCGACGGCGATGACCGTACGGCGTCCGAGGGACAGGGAGCGCTTCAGCGGCCTCGTGATCGTTGAGCCCGTTCACGCGGCGAGTGCCGCCCCTATCTGGATCTACACCTCGTCCTACCAGCTGCGCTCCGGCCACGGATGGGCGGCCGTCTGCTCCCAGAAGAGCGTGCTCGACACCTTCGTCAAGCCGGCGAACCCGGATCGCTACGCGGCACTCGAGATTTGGTCTGACGCTCCGTCGCTCGAAGCGGAGGGCCTCAACCCGATCAGCGTGCCGCGGGAGCCGGCGGCGTTTCAGGCCCGGATGGAACACATGCGGAAGATCAACGTGCTCTCGACGCCGATCCTGGCCCAGGTGGGGGCGGCGCTCGCCGGTCCGGCAGGTCCTTTCGCCGGCTTCGACGTCCGCCAGCTGATCCTGGCTGGGCACTCCCAGACGGGCGGCGTCGTGACCGACTACATCCTGAACGCGCACGACGTGGTGCGCCTCGATAACGGATCACCGGTCTACCAAGGGTTCTTCCCGACCGGGGCCCCGTCGGTGCAGTTCGGTCCCCGTGACGCCCCAATCCTCCAGGTGCTCAGCGACGGCGACATCTCGAACCCGAACCGACCCGGGCGGCAGGGTCGTGTCTATCGGCGGGAGGACAGCGACGATCCGGGCGACGGCTACCGTCTCTACGAGCTGGCCGGGGTGTCTCACATGGGCACTCGCTACCCGCCGTACAGCGACAACGCGATGTGGCAGAACGATCCGCTCGGCACCGCGGGGAGCGTCCCCAAGGGCGCGCCGATGAACAGTCTGCCGCACGGTGAGTTGTTCAGCATGGCGCTCGACCACCTGGCGCAGTGGGTCTCTCGTGGCGTCGTCCCGCCCCGCGCCGACCGCATCGAGGTTGGCCCGGACGGCCTCTTCGCCAAGGACGAGTTCGGCAACAGTCGCGGAGGAGTCCGCTGCGTGCAGATGGACGTTCCCCGCCTTCGGTACCTCCCGAACCCGGGTGTCGACGAGAGCGGGGCGCCGGCCTTCGGCGTCGTCGGCATCGAAGAACCCCTGACAGAAGAGCAGCTCAAGGGGCTGTACCGCGATCACGACGACTACGTGGAACGCTTCAACCACCGCCTCGACGAGCTGATCGCTCAAGGCTGGTTCCTCGTGGAGGATGCCGCCGAGATGCGTGCGGAGGCCGTGAACGCGGCGGTTCCCTGAGGCCGGCGGTGGCACAGAGGCTGGATTCCTCCCGCCTGCTGGCCGCGATCACATGGCGCTCCGGCACGTCTATCCTGCCAGGCGCTCGCGGGCTCCCATGCCGACGGCGCAGCGCGCCACCCCGAAGGCAGGGCCCAAGTCCCGACGCTTGGTCACGTTCACCGGACCCCAGGCGCAGACGATGGAGACGAGCAGCATCAGGTGTGCGGAAAGGACGACATGCGTAAGGCAGTAGCGGCTCTCGTCGGCCTCCTCGCGGCCACGACCGTACTGGTCCAGTTGGCCACGCTCGGCAACGCCGATGGTGCTCCGAACAGCCAGTCGGGCCAGGGCGTCACCTCTTCGAGCATCCGTGTCGGTATCACCTACCCGGACGTTGCGGCCATCCGCAACATCATCAACGTCAACCCCGGCGACTACCGGGTGGCGTACACCGCGCTGATCAACCAGCTCAACGCCCACGGTGGGATCAACGGGCGCAAGATCGTGCCGGTGTTCGCTCCGGTCGACCCGCTCGGGACCGCCGGGGCGGCTACCGCGTGCACGCAGTTGACTGAGGACGACAAGGTCTTCGTCGTCCTGGGGTTCTTCCAGGCTGCTGACACCGCCTGCTATCTGCAAACCCACGATGTCCCGATCATCGGCGCCTCGCTGAGCAGTACCGCGGCGGCACAGGCGAAGGCGCCGTGGTTCAACAACCTGATTTCCGATAGCAGCCTCGTGCCTAAGGAGATGGCCGTCTTCAAACAGGAGGGCGCGTTCACCGGGAAGAAGGTCGCCGTCGTGGGTCAGACGGCCGACCAGGCCGAGGTCAACCTGGTCGTCCCGGTGCTCCACAGACTGAAGGTCGATGTGGTGCAGGTCGCCATCAACGACGCACCGGGGACAGACACCGCCGCGCTGACCGCGCAGTACGCCATCATCGCCCAGAAATTCAAGTCGTCAGGGGCCAACCTCGTTGTCGCCGTCGGGAACGCGGGTCAGCAGTGGCCGAGGGCGCTCCAGAGCAATCAGAGCACCTATCTGCCGCGGCTCGTCACGACCGACTACACCACGTTGGACGCCTACGTGGCCGACAAGGCCGGCTATTCGCAGGCCATTCTCCAAGGAGCTCTCACGGCGGGTGGGATCCCACCGCCCACGGTCATCTGGAACGACCCGGCCATGCGGCGCTGCGTCGCGACGATCCAGGCGGCGGAGCCCCATGCGGTCATCGCCAACCCCGTCACCGCGACCGCCTCCACGCCGGTCACCTACACGGCCCCCGAGGTCGCATGCACGCAGGTCGCGCTCTTCGCCGACATCGCGAAGGCCGCGGGGCCGACGTTGAACAACGAGACATTTCTCCGGGGCGGGGAGTCCCTCACGCACGTGACCCTCCCCGGTGGTGGCGGCACCTTCGACTTCAGTGGGGGCCACAACGACGGGAACGGCCCCGTGTTCGTCTACACCTGGGACCCGAAGGCCAACCAGCTCCGGCTGAAGACCACGGTGGGCTGAGGGACCGAGCAGCTCGAGCGATCGGTCAACGGAATGTTGACGTGACCGTGTGCACACCCCCGTCGATCTCGCTGAGGTCGAAGCCGACCCGCTCGATGTCCGGCATCAGGGCGTCGAGATCGAAGTTGTAGACCCGGGCCGCATTCCCGTAGAGGATCTTCGCCGCGACCTCATCGTTGATGCTCGGGTCGGCGATCATCTCGGCGACGTGGCCCTTCGTCTCGGGAAAGATTGATTCGAAGTGTGGGTAATCGACGCCGAACATTGCGTTGTCCGCGCCGATGTGGAAGGCGCCGCTGTTCGGCGCCCCGGATCCATCGGCCAGATGCTCCATCGGAACCTGCGTGGCGGTGAACGGTGAGATACCGGCGTAGCAGTTCGACGCCCAGTACTCGCGAGCGAACTTCTTGAACTGGCGCAGTCGTCCGATGTGGGTCGAGAAACCCATCCAGTCGTCGCCCCACCCGAGACGACGGTCGATCTTCTCGATGGCCGGGGCGATCCAGTCGGCCTCGGTCTCGACGAAGACGAGCCGTAGATCGGGGAAACGGTCGAAGACGCCACCCAAGATCATCTGCCAGAGAGAACGGCCGGAGAAGAAGGAGTGCTCGGTGGCGAGCGTCATCAGGGCGGCGAATCCGGGCGGGTGGTAGGCGGGGGCACCCGTTCCACCGTGCTGGCTGATCGGCAGGTCGACATCCACGCAGGCCGCCCAGACGGGATCGAGCACCGGATCGAAGAAGAACGTCCCGCCGGGCTCGAGCGCCGGCATCATGATCCCGCCCAGTCCGTGCTCTTTCGCCCAGTGAATGTCGCCTACCGCCTGTTCGACGTCGTCGAACGCGACCAGAGCCTGGCCGGCACGCCGCCCGGGGGTCTCGCCACAGAAGTCGGCTAGCCAGCGGTTGTAGGCGAGCCGCGCCTGGCGGTCGAGATCGTGATCGTGCGAGAAGCCTGCGTCCTCGAAGCGCCGGTCCCCGAACGGCAGACCGTTCGGAAAGAGGACCTCGGCGACGACGCCCTGGCTCTCGAGGTCACGGAGGCGCAGTTGCGAGTCCCATTGGCTCTCGACGTTCAGCTGGGGCTGGAGATTTCCTGCGTCGGGAACGTCCGCCGCCTCCTGTGACCGCACCCAGTAGTCGAAGGTGTCGAGGTACCGGTTCTCGAAGTACTGGCGATAGATCGTGCGCGACGCCTTGACGTGCCCGTCCACCGAGATGATGGCCATCCGTCCCATTGGTAACCCCCTGCGCCGGATGTCTTGCTGGTCCCGACGATAGCCCCGACGGCAGCGCCTGGACAGTGGTCCACCGGGCTCGCCCTCGCCAGATCGGCGTTCGCCGTGGCTCACCGAATGCATGAGGCGTAGCATCCCGCCGATGGTGGTGGAGACATCGGGACCGCCGTGAGCGATCCCCGGGGGGAACGTCCGGAAGTACTGGGATCCGCCGCCCAGAGCCCCACCGAGTTGGCTCGCTTCCTTGCCGATACCGCCCAGGAGCGTCAGGACGCGGCCAGGGTGGAGGATGAGGTGCTCCTCCCGGAGGACCTGCTTCCCGGGACGCGCGAAGAGCACACGTCGTTGCGCGAGGGGCTTCGTCGGACCGGCTACGGCACCTTCGTCGTCTTGGCCATCATCGTGGCACTCGACAACCTCCAGACTTCAGGCCTCGCGGTCCTCGCGCCGAACATCAGGGCGTCGTTCCACGTGAGCTCGGGAGTCATCGTGTTCGTGGCCGGGATCTCGGGCGCCTTCCTGGTGCTCGGGATCCTCCCGATGGGATGGCTGGCGGACCGTTACCGTCGTGCACCCATCATTGCCTGCGCCACGTTCTTCTTCGGCTTGATGGTCTTGCTCTCCGGCTTTGCCGTGACGATCTTCGAGTTCTTCCTGGCGAGATTCGGCGCCGGGGTGTCCCAAGCGTCCACCCAGACGGTGCACGGCTCTCTCCTAGCTGACACCTATCCCATCAGCCTGCGAGGGCGTATCGGATCGGCGATGGGTATCGCGACGGGGGTGGCGGCGGCACTCAGCCCGATTCTCGTCGGGTCGATCGCCACGGCGGTGGGCGGGCCCAACGGATGGCGCTGGGCCTTCTACGTGCTCTCGATCCCCATCCTCTTGATCGCCGCTGTCGCGTTCCGCCTGCGCGAGCCCCCGCGGGGCCAGCACGAGAAGCTCGACGTGCTGGGTGAGGTCATCGAAGACACCCAACCGGTCCCGCCCTCTCTGGAAGCGGCCTTCGCCCGGATCATGAAGATCCGCACCATCAAGATGTGTCTCATCGCCTTCTCGGCCATGGGCTTCGGGCTGTTCACCGCCCCCGTGCTCGGCAACCTCTTCCTGCAGCAGCAGTACGGTCTCGATGCCTTCCGTCGTGGACTCATCGGCACCATCGGCAGCCTTGGCGTCCTCGTCGCGCTGCCCTTCGTCGGGCGCCACTATGACCGCCTGTACCACCGGGACCCTGCTCAGGCGCTCGCCCTCATCGGCAAGCTCATCCTGCCCGTCGCCGTGCTCGTTCCCATCCAGTACTTCATGCCTGACGCGGTGCTCTGGGCCGTCGTCGGGGTACTGGTCATCGTCCTCACGATGAGCGCCTTCTCCATGGTGGGCCCCGTCCTGACCTCGGTCGCCCCCTACCACCTCCGGGGCCTCACCGGCGCGGTGGGCGCGATCTACCTGTTCTTCATCGGGGCCACGGGGGGCGCGGTCCTCTCGGCCGCCCTCGACCAGGCCTTCGGGCCCCGTGCCGCAGTCCTCCTGGTCATGATCCCCACCACCATCGTCGGCGGGTTGATGATCATCCGGGGCAGTCACTACATCCGCAACGACCTGTCACTCATCGTCCTCGAACTCCAGGAGGAGCTCGAGGAGCACCGCCGCCAGGCGGCTGACCCCGCGTCGATCCCGGTGCTCCAGGTCAACAACATCGACTTCAGTTACGGGCACGTCCAGGTCCTCTTCGGCGTCGGCTTCGAGGTCCGCCGTGGGGAGGTGCTGGCGCTTCTCGGCACGAACGGCGCGGGGAAGTCGACGGCGCTACGTGTCGCAGCGGGCCTCGAGACAGCCGACCGCGGAGTGGTACGACTGCACGGCCGCACCATCACCTACGCCACGCCCGAACAGCGGTCGCGACTCGGCATCCACCTGCTGCCAGGGGGCCGGGGCGTCTTCAGCGAGATGACGGTGATGGAGAACCTCGAGATGGGTGCGTTCGCCTATCGGTCCGACCGCGCCGACCTCCGCCGGCGGATCGACCGCGTGCTCGGACTCTTCCCAGTGCTCGATGCCCTCCGTACCCACCGAGCCAGCACCCTTTCGGGTGGTCAGCAGCAGATGCTGGCACTCGCCATCGCGCTCCTGCACGACCCCGAGGTGCTGATGATCGACGAGCTCTCCCTTGGTCTCGCGCCGATCGTCGTCCAGGAGCTGATCGGGGTGGTCGAGCGGCTGAAACGCGAGGGCCTCACGATGATCATCGTGGAGCAGTCGCTCAACGTGGCCGCGGCGATCGCCGACCGGGCGGTCTTCATGGAAAAGGGCCAGGTGCGCTTCGAAGGGGCCATCGCGGAGCTCATGGAGCGCGATGACCTGGCCCGGGCCATCTTCCTCGGCGGCGAGGTTCCCGCCTGATGCTCGCCGTCTCATGGGTCAACTCCCAGATTGTCTACGACGGCGTGGTCCAGGGCCTGGCGATCGCCGTGATCGCCGTCGGCGTGGTGCTCGTCTACCGGGCTACGAGGATCATCAACTTCGCCGTGGGCAACATGGGCGTCATCGGCGCAGTGACGCTCTCGCTGCTCGTCATTCAGTACCACGTCCCCTTCTGGGCCGCCCTTGCCATCGCGGTGGCGATCGGACTCGCGTTCGGGGCCATCGTCGAAGTCACCGTGATCCGCCGGTTGAGGAAGGCCCCCCGAGTCGTCGTGCTCGTGTCGACGATCGGCATCGCCGGGCTCGCCGAGGCGATCGCCATCGAGATTCCGACGCCTTCGAACGAGAGCGCCCACTACCCGAGCGCCATCAACGGGTCCTGGACGATAGCGGGCGTGAGCGTGCGGGGTGCAGATCTCGCCGTGTTGATCCTGGTGCCGATCACCGTTCTCCTGCTCACCTGGTTCCTCGACCGCACGATGTTGGGCAAGACCGTCAAGGCCTGTGCCGCCAACCCGTCGCTCGCTCGGCTGTCGTCCATCTCGCCCAAGCTGGTCTCGACCATGGTCTGGGCCCTCGCGGCCGGCCTCTCCACACTCTCGGTCGTCCTCATCGCCGGCGAGTCCTCGACCGCGGCCGGGCTGGTCACCCTCGGGCCGCAGACCTTGTCCGAGGCGCTGGCTGCGGCGGTCATCGCCGGCATGCGGTCCTTCCGGGTCACGGTGATCGCCGCGGTGGCAATCGGTGTCATCCAGAGCCTCCTCACCTACAACTTCCTGGCCGTGCCGGGCATCACCGACCTCCTCTTGTTCGTCGCCGTATTCGTCGCCGTCGTCTTCGCCCGGCGAGAGGGTGAGGATTCCGGGGTCTTCGCCTTCAGCCCCCGGGGCCATCCGATCCCCGAGCGACTGCGTTCAATCTGGTGGACCCGCAACATCGACAAGGGCGGCATCCTGCTGCTCGGCGCCCTCGCGCTGCTCCTGCCGATCGTGGTGACCGAACCGTCGCGCCAGCAGCTCTACACGGCCGTCCTGGCCTTCGCGATCTGTGCCTCGTCGTTGACCGTGTTGACCGGCTGGCTGGGCCAACTCTCGCTCGGCCAGATGGCTTTCGGGGGCCTCGCCGCTCTCTTCGCGGCCCGCCTGGTCAACGACGGCGTGCCGTTCTGGGTCGCCATCGCCACGACGACCGTCGCCTCTGCCCTGCTCGCGCTGGGGATCGGAATCGGGTCCCTGCGGGTCCGAGGCCTCTATCTCGCCGTCGTGACGTTCGTGTTCGCGCTCACCGCGCAGCAATACTTCTATTACCTGCCTTTCTTCTCCGGCGACTCGCCCGATGGCGCCAACGTGCCTTTCGTCCCCGGGCATCTGTGGTTCCTGTCGTTCCCGGGCCAGCGCACCTACTACTACGTCGTTCTCGTCGTGCTGGCGGTCGTCCTCCTGGTGCTCAGCCGGTTCCGCGACAGCGGTGTCGGACGGACCATCAAGGCGGTGCGTGACAACGAATCGGCCGCGGCCGCTTACACCGTGACCGCCGCTCGAGTGAAGCTCAAAGCTTTCGCACTGGCGGGCGGCCTGGCTGGCCTCGGTGGTGCTCTTCTGGCGGGGGCCTTCGCCAACATCGCCTTCACCCAGAACTTCTTCCTAGTCAACGACTCTCTCAACCTCGTCGCGATGGTCGTGATCGGCGGCATGGGTTCGGTCAGTGGCGCTGTCATCGGTGCGATGTTCGTCATAGGGATCCCGGCGATTGCCCCCAACAACGCCCTCGTCGGCCTGTTGAGCTCGAGCCTCGGGCTGCTCATCGTGCTCCTCTACTTCCCCCGCGGCCTCAACCAGATCACCTACGCCGCCCGTGACGCCATCCTCGCCTGGGCCGACCGACGCTACGTCGAGCGAGCCCCGCCCGAGCGGATCATGTACCCCGCGGCGGTGCGACGGCGTGAGGAGGCACCTGAGCCCACCGTGCCGGCACTCTCGGTCTCGGAGGTGAGTGTGCACTTCGGGGGTATCGCCGCAGTCGACATGGCCACGCTGCACGTGGAGGTCGGCGAGATCGTCGGTCTCATCGGTGCCAACGGCGCGGGGAAGTCGACGCTCATGAACGCGATCGGTGGCTTCGTCTCCTCCAAGGGCTCGGTGTCCCTCTTCGGCGAGGAGGTTTCGGGCAAGAGCTCGGCCCAGCGGGCCTCGCTCGGCCTCGGGCGAACGTTCCAGTCCGCCACCTTGTTCCCCGAGCTCACCGTCAACGAGACCCTGCTCGTCGCCCTCGAGGCCAAGGAACGGTCAGGCATGCTCTCGACGGCGCTCGGTCTGCCGGCGGCCCGACGGCACGACCGCGCCACCAACGCCGAGGTTTCCGAACTGATCCATTTTCTCGGCCTCAGCCGCTACCGGGACCACTACGTGAGCGACCTCTCCACCGGTACGAGGCGCGTGGTCGAGCTGGCGGGTCTCCTCGCCCTCAACGCCAAAGTGCTCTGCCTCGACGAGCCGACGGCCGGGCTCGCCCAGCGGGAGACCGAGGCGTTCGGTCCACTGATCGGAACGGTCCAAGAGGAGCTCCGGGCGTCCGTGCTGTTGATAGAGCACGACATGCCGCTCATCTTGAGCATCTCCGGACGCGTCTACTGCCTCGAGGCCGGGCGGGTCATCGCTGAGGGGACCTCGGCGGAGATCAGAAGGGACCCCAGGGTGGTGGCCAGCTACCTTGGAACCGACGAGCGGGCGATCGTCCGCAGCGGCCCTGGGCAGTCGGACGCCCCCAGGCGGGCCGGCCCACCCGGCCTGTCAGTGCCTCCCTCGATGGCCTGAGGACGTTCGGAACGCGGGCTATTCGACGACCACCCGCACCCGACCGAGGTTCTCGACCCGGGCGTGCGGCTTGACCATGTTGCCCTGACGCTGTGTCCTGACCCGGAGCGCCGGGAAGTACGTGCCCCGCTCGGTAAAGGCGTGCGCCGTCGTCACGCGGAGACGTGAGAGGGATCCATCGAGCACGTCGGAGTGGACCGCGTAATCGCCGGAGCCGTCGAAGTCCCACTCCGCGGCCACGACGGTGCCCGCGCCTGGTGGCACCTCCACCCAGGCGTCGAACTCGACCTCGTCGCCCACGGCGACGTCGGCCCGTGCACCGCCGTTCGCAGTCACCTCGACCGTGGCCTGGATCCCCTGGCGTGCGGAGGCCTCAGCGGGGACGACCACCTGTCCTTCGACCACCTCGTAGGCGGTGCTGGCCGGGGCCGGCAGGCCGTGCTCGACCCACGCGACGAGGTCGCGGAGGGCTTGCTCGAGTACGCCGGCGTAGCTCACGATGCGGGTCGTCCGGGCCGGGCGGAGATCGTCGGTCGCCGCCCTGACCGGCGGCAGGTGCATCGCGTGGTCGACAAACCACACCCGAAACTTGTCGTCGGCCGCCGGACCCTGGACCTTGTGGACGAGCTCGTCGTACCACGCCGCCTGCCACGGATAGGCGGCTTCGTCCATGAGGCATTCGACGACGATGACCTTGCCCGAGAACCGGCCACTCTGGACCGATCCCGCGCCGGCGATCGTGAACTGCGGGCCGATGAGGTTCGGGCGCTGCGGATAGATGGGTTGCCCCGCCATGCAGAACTGGTCCCACACGGGGAAGTCGGGGTCGACCTGGTGGCGGTGGTAGGTCTGGAAGGCGAGGTACACGGAGTTGTCGATCAGCACCTCGTCGCCAGCGGCGATCCCCGCGAGGCTCGCGAACTCCGTCTCGCCCTGGCCCGTGATGACGACGTCATCGTGTGTGCTGATGATCCAGAAGTTGTGACCCGCCGACCTCCCGGTCGTGACGGACAACATGGCACCCATGAGCTTGCCGGTAGGCACCCCCTCGAGTCGGAGGGCGACCGGGATGTCGGCCATCGCCTCGGTGCGGAAGATCGTGTTCGTCGCCGCACCGATCCCGAGGCGTTGGGCCTCGTCGGCCATGATCGGCTGGACGACAGTCGTCTTGTGCTGGATGCGGGCGTTCGCCAACGACTCGGTCGGGTTGGCGCCGAGATAACCGGGCACCGTCCAGAAGTCCTCGAAGTACCCAGGGTCGTACTTGATCATGTTGTTCCCGAGCATCGACCACACTCCTGTGTAGCCCTCGGCGATCCGCCGCACGTCGAACCACCCCCGGGGAGGAAAGCCCATGCGGGTGACCTCGGTGAGTGCCTCTCGCTCTTCGGCACTGAGCCGGGCATAGATGTCGCCGTCACCACCGGGATCGAGTGCGTCGACGATCTGGGGGAACTTCTCCCAGAGAATGCGCATGGCGTGAGCCTGCACCGAGAAGACGTTCGGCATGGACTGCGGGCCGCCGATGATGAACGGTAACCCCCCGTCCCACACGTCGGTGTTCTCCATACAGCTCATCGTCTTGAAACCGCCGCCGCTGCCGCCATAGCAGTAGCCGTAAGGACGGTGCTCTCCGTACATCTCCCCGGCCAGGACCCGGGAGTACTCCGCCGCCGCCGCGCTGGCCCGGAAGCCCGTGACCGTCGAGTCTTCTCCGGGGAACGGAGTCAGCCGACCCAGGTTCGACTCGACCATGTAGCCGCCGCTGTCGATCGCGAAGTCGATCGAGCCGCCCATGCCGGCGAGCAGCTGCTGCCCGAACAGGTGCTCCGTGCCCGACACGGCGAGGATCGGCTGGAAGAACCGCCCCTCGTACCGCTCCGCCGGCGGAAAGTAGAAGGAGAAGCGGAGGTCGGTCCCCTCGAAGCCACCGTGGACATACCGGTGGCGAACGGGGGTGTCACGCCACTCGTCCACGTCCACGTAGGGCCGGTCGTACTCCGGGTCTTTCAGGCCGTTCGTTCGGAACTCGGTCATCGGCACCACCTGAGGTCAGGGTCGCGCTCGGGGGCACGAACGAATTGCCGGCCGACCGTGGGCTTTCTCGGTCCACCGGCACTGTCCGGCCCCGGGCCCGTCCGTGACGGCGGCTCGTTCGTCGGCCGCCGGTGGACTCACTATGCCATCGTGCTCGGCCCAGGGCCACGGCCCTCGAGCCCGCTCGACCTCTGGCCGTGGTGTGGTGCACCGGACCGACGCCGGAGAACAAGCCCGATGTGCCGTGCCGACGCAGACGACGAGGATCACAGCGGGAACGGCTCGTCCAGCAGCGAGGTCCCGCTCTGCAGCGCCGCCAAGGAGAAGCCGGCCGTCCGGCGGTACTCCTCGGTCACCCGGGCGATCTCCTCTGGTGTGATCACCTCGGTGATGTCACCGAACCCGTCAGGCGCCCGCTGTTCCACGAGCAGCATGGGGAGCTCCGGCCCGAGCCCCCGGTTGGCTCGGACCACTGCGGCGGTCGCCGGCCGGCGGGTCGCTTCATAGTGATCGAGCGCCCCGGCGAGATCGTCAGGGGATCGGCGGATGCACCCGGCGAGCACCCGGGCGTCCAAGATCGCCTGCGACGCGCCGTTCGAGCCGATCGGGTACATGGGATGGGCGGCGTCCCCAAGCAGCGTGCTCCGACCGAAGGTCCAACGCTCGACGGGGTCCCGGTCGACCATCGGGAAGAGGAACGTCTCGGGCGCGGCCCGGACGATCGCCGGGATGTCGAGCCACCCGAAGTTCCAGGCTTCGAACTCGGGGAGGAAGTCCTCGAGCGACCCCCTGCGGTTCCAGTCCTCCTCGGCGCCCAGGTCCGACTCGGGGCGCCGGAGCTCGGCCACGAAGTTGAACGCCTGCCGCCCGCCCGGAAGATCGGCGATGGGGTAACCGACGAATTTCTGCTCGGGGTGCCCGGCCCAGATCATCGTCCGGCCGTCGAGCACGGGATCGATCTCGGCAACGCCCCGCCAGAGCAACGATCCGTTCCACAGGGGCGGCCCCTCATCCGGATACAACTGGCGGCGGGCGCGGCTGTGGATCCCGTCAGCCGCGACCACCAGGTCCGTCTTGGTAGGCCCGTCGTCGAACACCACAGTCGGGCCGTCGTCGCGTTCTTCGATCCGGAGGAGCGGCTGTCCGAGGTGAAGGGCGGCGCCGCCCAGACGATCGATGACGGCGTGGAGCAAGATCTTCTGGAGGGTTCCTCGATGGATCGAAAGCTGCGGCCAGGGGTAGCCCGCCGCGATCCCGCGGGCCTCCCGCCAGATCTCCTGACCGCGTCGCGTGCAGTACAGGAGGACCGACGGGGCGACCGACCGAGCCTGGAGCTCGTCGAGCAGCCCGAGTGCGTCGAGCTCGCGCACCGCGTGCGGCAAGAGGTTGATCCCTACCCCGAGTGGCTGCAGCTCCTTCACCGAATCGTAGACGTCCACCTCCGCGCCGATCTCATGGAGGCTGAGTGCGGTCGCGAGGCCGCCGATGCCGGCCCCGACGACGATGCATCGGAGGCCGGCAACAGCCGCGCTCATAGAACCTCGTGCACGTCGATCTGCACGGTCGACTGCTGGCGCTGACCAGTCGACACCGCGAGGAGGTCATTGAGCCAGGCAAGACCCGGTGCCGACGTAAAAAATCGGACATGGGTCCGGAAGTAGTACTCGTCGGGGTCTACGTCGCCCCTCGGGCGATCCGCTCAGCCACGGCGTCAGACGCTTTCCGGAGGCCCTGTGAGCGCACCTCGATCGTTTCATCCTGAGCGGTCAGGAGGGCGTAGTGCGCGTCGATCTCGAGCACGCCATCGGCCCGGACCTCCTGCAAGTCGATCCCGCCCTCGAGAAGCGTGCCGGCCAAGCCGTTGCGCCCTTGGAAGGTGCCACTCTCGAAGGTCACGTATCGCCGGCCTCCACCGAGGTCCACGACGGGGCGCACCAGGATCTGGATCGACAGGAGCTCGCGCAGTCCGACCGACCGCATGGTGGTTCGACCTGCCTCCTCTTGGATCGTGACCCGTCGCGACCGCACGAATCACGCCGTCCGGCTTGGCGATGGTAACAGCGCACGACTGTCAGCTGAGCATCGGAGTGACCGCGTATACAACGTCTGCCCCGTTGTGCTTCTCGGCGCGGGGGAAGGGGAGGTACTGCGTTCGCCGCCGCCGCCGCTACCGCTCACCCTCGACGCGGCGGTCGGATACCTGCCAGTGCTCTGTGCTGGTGGCCTACCCGTGTCCCGTGACCCGGTCTTCATGTCCCGCGACACGACAAGTGTGCCCAGAGGCGGGACTCGAATTTTCGCTGGTTACCTCGCGTCGAGGTCTGGTCGAGGTAGAGAGCGGCACATTGGGATGTCACAAGGTCCGCCGATTGGGTCGACCCGACTGTGGGTTCATGGTATCATGGCACCATGACGAAGAACCTGACGGTCCGGCTCCCCGACGATGTGGCGGCGGACGCCGAAGCCCTGGCTCGAGTGGAGGGTCAGAGCCTGAACGAGACCGTGAAACAGTCCGTGATCGAGGCGGTGGAGCGGCGGCGGCGCAACCCAGCGTTCAAGGCACGTCTGGCCAAGATCATCGAGGAGGACAGGGAGCTGCTCGAACGCCTCGCTCAGTGAGCGTTGAGTACCCGGACCTGGCCGACTACCTGGCCATAGCAGCCGAGGTCACCGGAACCGACCTGAAGTCCCTGGCCGGGGCGACCAAGCTCGATCTGGCCGACTCAGCTCTCCACGCGCCCTCGGCCAGCTTCGCCGGGGAGGAGTTCTACCCGACTTCTGCGACAAAGCCGCCGTGCTCCTCGTTCGCCTGGCCAAGAACCATCCTTTGCCTGACGGCAACAAGCGGGCAGCCTGGGTGACAATGCGCGTGTTCATCGAGAAGAATGCCTGGTGCTGGACTTCGTATCCGTCCGTAGACGAGGCCGAGCAGGCCGTCCTGGGGGTCGCGAGCGGCGATTGGGACGAGCGGCGTACGGCCGAGTGGCTGCGGGAGCGCCTCGACCCACCTCGAGCTCGCCCGGATTCTTAGTCACTGAGCCGATTTGGCTTCCTCTGACGATCGGCGGCTCGCTTGTCGCGGTCGTGCGCTCGGAACATGGCTGCGCGCTGGATGCGCTCGAGGACCTGGACACTCGGGACACAACATCGCGAACGGAGTACCGCAACGTCCCAAGCGAGAAGCCTCCGCCGTGGCATCCAGAGATCCCTCACGATGGTCCTTTCGACGGCCGAGCTCAGTTCCCTGTCAGCGGTCGGTCGCGGTCTGTCAGTACGACGAGGAACGCTGGTGGTCAAACTGTGCCCGTGGAGGACGCTTCAGACGTCAGACGAGCTGCTGAACTGGGTGGAGGTGGTGCCCGGAGCGGGACTCGAACTCTCGTCGGTTGCATCGTGTCCAGACCTGTTGCATGCCGTACTTGCTGGTCACCGGGATGATCAGCCGCGTGCTGTGTTCGTTTGGTGAGGTCGGATCAGGGCCTTTTGTGGTGAGTTTGTGACCACGTTGTGACCAGAGATGTGCGGCGCCGGAGGTACGACGCCAGTCGCCTCGACCGCCGCCCAGTCAAGGCTCGCCGGGCGAGGGCGCCAGCGGGCGTCCACACGCCTCCCCGAGGGCGCCAGGAGGCGTCCACATGCCTCCCCTAGCCCGATCATCAGCCGCGGTGTCGGAGAGAGCCCGGGGCCGGCCTGCCCGCGATGACGGGCTCCACCTCGGTGCCACGGGCCTGACCGAGCCTACTGACGGAGGGCGGAACACCCCCCCG
>Ga0116216_10000053_pt1 | contig 110105 bp, 99 predicted proteins | sample Sb_taG_11_FD_89696 | JGI IMG/M metagenome (GOLD analysis project Ga0116216, IMG submission 89696) | Peat soil microbial communities from Weissenstadt, Germany - Sb_50d_3_AS metaG | ecosystem: Environmental > Terrestrial > Soil > Wetlands > Peat | place: Germany: Weissenstadt | collected... | reverse complement strand
GTAATCCACACGGAGGCCCGCCGAAAACCGACGACCGAAGAAAGACTCGAAATACGCGTATCCACCCTGCCGCGTGTTAAATCGGCTTCCGAAGACCTGTGGGTTTGTAATCGCGTCGAACGGCAGCGCGGGGTTTGTGAGCAGCGGCGCGGCGGCAGCGTTAAACTGCGGCGTCTGGTTCGCGAAGCGCTGGTTGTTCCACATCCACTCGATGCCGAGGGTGGTACCCTGATAGAAGCCGCTCGTCCCCGGCTGGTGCCTGAAGGTGACATCGACACCGTACAAGTGCCGGTCGTTATCCTTCGGCACAGCAAAGTAGGTTCCGCCCACTTCGACATTGAAGGTATCGGTGAGGTCGAAATACGTGGTCGGGTGAACCAGGTAGGTGAGCTCACTGTACGAACCTACGCCGAAGGTATTGTTGAGCACTGTTCCCGCTTGCTCGCCGATGGAGTTGTAGATCCCTCCCGTGATCTGAATGAACTGCTCGGTCGGCGCGAGCCACGATACCTCGACGCCCTCGGCCCGCGATTCGCCCCCGATGATGCGATTAAGCGACGGCGGGCGGTCCACGAAGGGGAGTGCCTCATCATGCCAATGCGAGAGCCGCCCGACATCCGCGAAGTAGCGGCCTCCCTTCACCGTGAGGTTCCAGGGGAGCGCCGTCGTCACTACTGCGGCCTCCTCGATGTCGAAGCCCTGGGTGGTGTTGCCGTTGATCGTGGCGTAGCCGCGGAGGAACGGGTCAATCGGCGCCGAGATGAAGAGCTCGCCGCTCCTTAGAGCGAAGCCGTTACCGCCATCGACAGGGCTGCCACCATCGCCATGGGAGTTTGACCTCGCCGTTGTGTCCACCACGAAGCTGATCGCCGGATTGTCGGCATTCACCGGAGCGAGGTGCGCCGTCGTCCCAGGTGCAAGGCTAGGGCCGGCTGGCGCCGCCGCAGCGAGTGCCTCCACCCGCTGCTTGAGAGCGTTTAGCGTGTCCTTGGTCTCTTGGAGTTCACTCTTGGTTTGGGCGAGTTCACCTTGAGTCGCTGCGAGCTCCTGTTGGAGTGCTTTCACATCTGACGCGTCCGCGGCCCGAGCGTTAACGCCCGGCGCGAAACAGGCACAACTGGCGAGACCGGCCGCAAGACCGACTCGCGCGATGCGATGACGATCCATGACCACTCCTGGGTCCGCGACGCCGTAAGGCGGCGGCATTGCTCTCCGCGAAGCGTGCTAGCGGTCCGCGCGCGGAGCGTGAGGTGTAGGCACCGCCGTGTGGCGGCGTTAGGCCTGGCGAGCGGGTGTGGGGGCAGGCGGAGCGCGGGGCTGTGCAGTCGCGAGCGCAGGCCCGTGCGGGAGGCGTTCGCGCGCAAAGAACAGCGCCACTCCGATGGCGGTTTCCGCCGAGGGTTGCGGCGCCAGTGCGGTTGCGAGCGCGGCGCGCCCTTGGGCGAGCGCGCGGCACTGAGGACAATCCCCCGGATCGTGCAGCGGGTCCTCGGCCGCGTGGGAGCCCAGGCCCGGCTTCGCGGTGCTCGCTGCCGTGGAAGTCCCGGTCCGGTGTGTCGGGGTCGTGAGTGCGTGGAGCGGTAGGAGAAGGAACGCGCTTGCAAGCGCGAGACTTGCGAGCGGCGCACCGAGCTGCGCGACGCGCGAGCGATCGAGCAAGCGGCCCGGCATTCGCGCGCACCCTACCGGAAGCCTTGCTGTCCCGCCAGCAACGGCGACCGCGATCGGCTCCGCACGCACCGCTCGTAGGGCGTCAAGACCGTGAGGGCGACGTTTGCCTTCGAGACGCCGTGCGCGTTTTTCCGACTCCGCGCTCCTCCATGAGAGTCCGTCCGCGTCGATCCAGTGGAAAATCGGGGTTCCCAGCCCCTCGCAAGGTCCTGATGCTGCAGGGGAAAAGGGTGAAGGCGGCGGGAATCCAACCCGTTTTGATGGTGAGCGGAAGAAGCCTGGGGAGGCAGAAACAAGTCAAGGGTGAGAACCGACTTCAGAGCTCTGGGCGGGGTGGCGCGGCCGACCGCACCCAAGAGCGTCTCCACCCACGTGCGCACCTTTGCGGATTTGGGGCTCGAGGCGTGAACGATCCTCTGGCACATCCCAGCTCTACACGCCAGAGGATCGGCGATCCTAACCGCTTACGGGTCACGGCTGCCGGCGAACGTACCCGAAGAGAGCCAAAATGCTTTAGGCTAGTCCGTTAGGCAGAAGCCGAGAGAGGTGGGAAGCGCCGATTCGATGGTCGCGCCAGAGCCATGCAATGATCGGTAGGGGGTGGCGCCTCCTCTGGCTCTTCGTGCCACTTCTGGTGCTGGCAGGAGAGCTCACTGCCACTTCCTTGAGTGTTCGGACAGAACCTCGGGACGTAGAGAACGTCCCGAGAGCGAAGCGCGACGAGGCCCTTGCGCAATCGCCTCGTCATGCCGAGCGGGCACAAGGCCCTGAAGATTCCCCCCAATTGAAGCAGCTTGCAGAAGTCGATTTCTGCGTAGGACTCAACAAGCTGCTCGAGGCGAGTGACAACGGCTTCCGATCGGTAACGCAAGCATTCAAAGAATCCGCTACGGGCGTCTTGGTCGGGCAGGGAACAGTGCAGCTACCAGGGGCGGTGCTCTGCACGGTCGTTCAGCACCTGGTCCAGAGCACATGGAAGGCTAGCTACACCTGCCACTTTGCAGCGGACGATGAAACCGTATCGAAAGCCGAGGCGGACCGGCGTTTTGAAGCGCTCAAGCAGCAGACCCGAAACTGTGTTCCAAAGAGCTTGACGGAAAAGGACGAAACCGGTGGTGAAGACCTCGGCGTTGTCAGTACAGAGTTCGCAGGTGATCCCTTGGGCCCCATTGTGACTGTCTTCCTCAACTACAACGGGGGAAGCGCGGAACACCCCTCCACGATCGATTTGTGGCTCCGCATCGCGAGGTCGATCCCTGCGGGTCCAGAGCTTGGTCAACCTGCCCTCCCCTCGCCTCGCGTTTTGACAACGAGGATCACTCGCCAACGGCACCATCCATTTTCTTAGGATCGTCCAGCAAGTCTTTCGAGAGCACGTCTCGCTCGGGTTCCCAGCTACCGCACCGAAATTGGAATCCGGATCTCGACCGACGAAGCTACCGGCCTTCCTTCCTCAATCGCCGGGAAGAATCGCCAGCGCCGCAGGGCCTCGATCAGATTCCGGTTAAGTGCTGGATTGTCGGTGGGCTGCACAAGCTCGACCACTGAACTCCCGTCGGCTGCGACTTCGAACCGCGCCACTGCAACGACTTCGATCTTCTGGTGCCGAAGATCTTCTGGAAGATCGGGAAGCGGCTTGAAAAGGGCGCGTGCAGAGAGCTTGCCGCCTCCGAGGCGAGTCGCGGGAGGCTGCGCTGCGGCCTCGCTCGGGACCGCAGCGCTTTCGGCACTTTCCGATGCCTTGCTCTGCGCGCTTTCTTCGGGCGGTTTCACGGGATGCGCTGCAGGAGCGGGCCGAACGTGCTCTCGGCGATGGAGGGTCGGTTCGGGAGGCTTCGGCACCGTTACCGGTTCGTGCGGAGCCTCTTGGGGCACGCTCGGACTTGGGAGTTCCACAATTCGAGCGTCGAGTGGTGCCGTGCGGACGCCGGGGCGCGCTGGCCCCGCGATCACCTGCAGGAATACGAGGAGGAGCGCAAACGATACGAGGATGGCACCGGGAAGCGTCCACGGCAGCCGCTGCCAAGGACTGTCCACAGTTCGTGCGCCGCGGGCTTGAAAACTCAGTTGCGCTGGACCGCGATCAAGAAGTGTTCGGCTCCCGCTTCGCGCGCGCGAAGCATGGCCTGAACCACGATGCCGTTCGGGGCGCCAGCGTCTGCGGCTACGATGACGTTCGCCTCCGCCCCAGGGATCAGCGGCTGAAGCGCCGGCGTCAGAGTATCCAAGGTCACGGGAACCTCGTTCACGAGAACGTTGCCCTCCTTCGTCACCGTGAGCGTGATGGACGCACGCGCCTGGATCGGCTCCGCTCTTCCCTGCGGGAGATTCACATGCAGCGAATGCAGGTTCTGCATCGTGAGGGAAGCAATCATGAAGGTCGCGAGCAGGAAGAACATGACATCAATCATGGGGATGATCTCGATACGCCCCCGCCGCGATTTGCGCACCCTAGGAATCCGCATGGTTATGTCCCTGCTCGTCGAGCCGAATGTGGTCGACGAGGCGTGTCCCGAAGCGCTCCATCTGATCCATAAACCGTGTCTGCCACTGCGAAACGAAGTTGAAGGCGAAAAGTGCGGCCAACGCGATGAAGAGTCCCACCGCCGTCGCGATCAGCGCCTCGGCCACCCCGCCGGTCACGCCGCGCGGGTCCACCAGGCCTTGGTCGCCGAAGAGATGAAAGGACCGGATCATTCCTGTGATGGTTCCAAGGAGGCCGAGAAGCGGGGCAGCAGTCACGATGGTTTCGAGCACCCAGAGCCAGCGCGCGAGCGACTGTTCGATAAGGCGCGCCTCGTCCGATGCACGCGACTCCACCCACCACGCCGGCCGCCTTCGGTTGGCCAGGATCACGCCAAAGAACCGAACGAGAAAGTTCCTTGGCTCGAGCGCGCCGAGCTGCTGCTCGAGCTCCGCCCAATCGAAACCGAACGATTCCACGGTATCGACCACGACCCCGGGCACGCGTGTCCGCCTCCAGTAGACGAAGCACTTGTCCAGAAAGATCGCCGTCGCGAGAACCGCAAGCGCGAGAAGCGGGTAGACCATCGCTCCGCCGACGCGTAGCGCCGCGATTGACTCAAGCAGTCCGTGCTCCACAGTTTCTCCCGGCCTTTAAAAGGCCGCTGTGCATTCGCCTAGAATTCCTTCGAGAAGCCAACATAGTACGAGCGTCGCGCCCCGAACTGCGGCGCTCCAACACCAACCCCCGTCCCTGTACGGATTTCGTAGTTGCGATCGAACAAGTTGACGATGTCGAATCGCACCGTAACGGGCTTGAAACCCTCGAATGCGAAACGGTGCGAGACCCCGACGTTCACGGTCTCGTAGTTGTTGAGCTTCTCGCTATTCACGAATCCCGCGCGCAGACCGCTGCCGGTGAGCATGCCCGCGGAAAAGCGTGTGCCCTGCCAGAGGTACGAGAGTCCGAGCGACGTTGTGTAACGCTGGTCGTGATCCAGGTAGATATAGTGGGTCCGGATATAGTTGAGCTCGTCCTGCCCGAATTCGAATTGGCTCGAGACGATGTCCTGACCCCGCGCCACCGAGTAGGCGACGTTGGCGTAGGCCGTGAAGTCGCCCACCTGATACGAACCTGTCAGTTCGGTGCCATACACGTACCCTTGGGCATAGTTGAAGATCGAGAAAATCAGCGCATTTCCAAACTGGCCCTCGTCGATTAGGTTTGAGGCCCGCTTGTAATACGCGTCCGCTCCAAGCTGCAAGCCGGGTATCACCTGCTGAATCACGCCGACATCGAGGTAGTGGGAGCGCTCGGGCCTTACGGTTGCGTCGAGCTTGACCGCTGGCTCATTGGTCGTGCCATTAAACTTCGCGATCGAGCTTGTCGGTACGAGCTCGAGGGGCGGGGGCGTAAAGTAGCGGGCGTATCCGGCATGGATCGTCGTCCCCTCCCAGGGCTTATACACGACGTTAATCCGCGGACTGATCTGTCCGGTGTGGATGAACGACGCCTCGCGGTCCCAGCGCGTTCCAAAATTTAGGGTCAGCTGCGGGGTGATCCGCCACTCGTCCTGAAGGTAGAGCCCATAGCGATCACCCACGATGGAGGAACCGTCGCCGATGGAAAAAGGAATATCGCTCGTCTGGGCTCCTGTGCTGTCCACGGAGAGCACAGTCACGTCGTTGTTGCTGATCGCGTGCTCGTTCTGAAAGAAGAAGCCGCCGCGGAGCGTATGGAACTCGGCAAGCTTGTAGCTTCCGTCGCCCTGGAGGCCGTTCACGAAATCGGTTCGAAGGTCGTGGCTCGCGACGCCGGTAAAGACGATGTCTCCCACGGGATCGGGGTGAAAGTTGACCTTCGTATATCGCGTGAAATAAGAGACCTGGAAGTCGAGGTCGCCGATCGACTTCTGGAGAGCCAGGAAGGCATAGCTCGTCCACTCAGATTGCGTTTCGTTGAGATTCTTAGAGTCGAAGGTACTGATGCCGTTCACGGTGAAATTCGGCATCTGGCCCGGGATATTGGGGATGTTGAAGTCGCCCAGGTAATTCCCTGTGATGAAACTAATGCGCGTCGTGGGATCGAGAAGATACGAAAGGTACCCGAAGGCCTTTGTCTGGTCGTTCCGGTCGTGAATTGGGTTTAGTCCGGCGGCGGCCGCTTCGATCCCGTAGTTTTGCGTGCCGAGCCCGCTGTACAGGAAGTCTCCCGCGAAGTAGTAGCTCAACGGCCCCGTGGAGCCTCCATACTCAAGGCTCGATTCGATCGTGTTATGGCTTCCACCGTAGACTCCAACGGTGCCGCCGGGCTCGTACGCGCCACTTTTCGTCTGGAGCTCAATCACCCCCGCGGTTCGGTAGCCATACTGAGCGGGAAGCGCTCCGGTAATGAGGCTCACCTGGTCGATGAATCGTGAGTCAACGACCTGCCCGAATCCTGTGATGCCCTCCGGCAACATCACCCCATTGAATCGATACTGCAGATTCGCGTGGTCGCCCCGTACGTGCAGCTGTCCAAAGGAGTCCTGGGCAACTCCGGGAGCGTTCAGAAGCACTTGATTGAATTGGGCACTCTCGCCTTGTGGCTGCGCCTGGATCGCATCGTTCGAGATCTCATAGACGCTGCTCCCCGTGCTCGGCGTAATTTTGTTGCGGGCCTCGTCGAGCTTCTTACCGACGACGCTAATGTCGAGCGGGTTGTGGGAAGCGAGGACGAGATCCGCGGAGGAGTCTGCGCCTTCGTGAACGGCCACGATCGCCGTCGCATTTTCGAAATCGGCCTTATCTCCTTCGACCGAGTAGACGCCGGGCGGGACGTTCTCGAACCGGAAGCCGCCGTCGGGTCCGCTCGTCGTCTCTGCCACGGTCCGGCCGTCGGCGGCCTCGAGTTTTAGGTGCACGTCGGCGAGCGGCCGATCGAGCGCATCTTTCGTCCGACCCGAAACCCGCGCCGACTTACCGGCTGCCGCCGGTTCCGCATGCGTAACGCCTCCTAGAAGGAACTGAGTGCAGATCACGATACCCACCCCGACCGACCCAAAGTGCCCCCTCACCAAGGACCCCCGTCTTGCCCATCGCTGCAGAGCTCGGATCTCGGACGGCAGCACGCGGCGACGATGATCTTCGTCGCCATCGGGCGGCCTCAGGCCGCAACGCAGCGAACTAGATTTCTGAGAACAGGATTTTCAGGTAGCGATGGGATTCGGAGAGGGCGGCGCTCGAGGAGAAGAACTCTCATCAAGGCCTGAAGGCGCAGCCGCTTGGGTTGCGTTCGGGATCGCGATTACGTGAGGCGACGGCGTATGGGTGAACGCAGCAACAGCCGTGACGATATTCGCGCGCAGCTGCGCAAGGTTCTTGCAGATCACGCACTGGCTCGGGTCGTGAGTGGCAGTTCCCGGAAGAGGCGCGGTCCGTGAAGCCCCGGTCTCGGATTTGGCGAGCGACCCGGCAGCACTTTCAGGCGCCAAGCGTTCCGCTACCCAATCCCCTGAGGCAGAGCGCTCGGCGAAGGCATGAAGAGAAGGCGCAAGGAACTGAAGGAGAAGAGCGCCGATGCCGAGGACGGCAAGCAGGTTCCGTCTTCCCCGCGAACAGCGGAAGCTGCTGTCGCAAGCGTGCACGAAGCGTGAACCTAAATGCACGCTGTGAAGCCTATATGAAGTATCTGCACCCTGCTAGATCGTGCCCAAAAATGGCCCTGTGCGTCTCGACCATTCCAGGCCTTTCTGCCCGCCGTGACGCCAACGCAAGCAGCTTCTGCTGGATGGCGGTCTCTCGCGCCGCCGTCTGGTCTCCCGAAAGTACCCGGCGTGAGCCCCTTCATGAGCCGTCTGCCGGAGTTCGACGCTCCTTCGAGCTCGCGCCCTCAAACTGGGCCCTAGCCCCACCTCGGGGCGCCCTTCCGCCAAGCAACCATCGATACCGTGCCTGTTCGGGTCGCCCTTCGTAGCGTCATCGAGCCCGGACATGAACGGGCGGAGAGCGCGGAAGGGCTGCCGGACCCGGTGTGAAGCCTTCCTGGAACCGATCTGACGCTCCATCAAACCATTTGACCGGTATCAGCTTCTATCCGAGGATATCAGGCGAGAATCGCCGGGAGTCCGCACCATGTACCAAGATTACGGTGTGATCGATGCAGATGGCCACGTAATGGAGCCCCCGGATCTCTGGGAGAAGTACATCGAACCCGAGTTCCGCTCTGTAGCCCCGCGAGGCGTCGGCATCATGACGATCGACGTTCTGGGTCACCGTATGCCCGACGTCCCCGGTTGGCGAGAGGAAGCCACCGATCCGCGCCACGTGTTCGATCCGCGCTTCGCGGACGCGGCACGTCGCGGCTATGACGCCCCCAGCCACATCGAAGCGATGGATATGGAAGGGATCGACATCATGGTCCTCTACCCATCGCGAGGCCTCTTCGTGGCATCCGCCAACGCACTGCCCCGGCGGTACGTGGGTGCGGTCTGCCGTGCCTACAACCGCTGGCTCGCCGACTTTTGCAGCCACAACCCGCGTCGTCTCATGGGTGCTGCACTTGTTGCGCTTCACGATCCACAGATCGCGGCGGAAGAGGCGCGTTATGCGGTGGAGGAACTCGGGCTGAAATCGGTGTTTTTGCGGCCGAATCCCGTGAATGGGCGCACCATTGATCACCCCGACCACGAAGAGTTCTTTGCTGAAGTCGAGCGCCTGGCGGTACCCATCGCAACCCACGAGGGTGCGGGCGTGCACCTCGCGCAGTTTGGCCGCGACCGCTACGACAAGCTTTTCAAAGTCCACATGATCTGCCATGCCGTGGAGACGATGGGGGCATGCATGGACCTCATCGTGGGGGGCGTCCTCGAACGCCATCCACAGCTGCGCTGCGTCTTCCTCGAGGCGTCTGCGGGCTGGGCGCCGTGGTGGCTTGAGCGCATGGATGAACACTTCGAGGGATTTCATGGATCGCGCGAGGCGGGAGGGTTATCCCGAAAGCCGAGCGAGTACTTCCGCCGACAATGCTTTGTCTCGTGCGAGGTCGACGAGCGATCCGCGAGGTACGTCGAAGAGACGTTCGGCACCGACGTACTCGTGCTCGGGAGTGACTATCCCCACGGCGATGGAAGCTTCCCGCACGCCATTCGAGATTTCGTGAATCTCGAGGCTCTGTCTTCGAGCGCGAAGCGCAAGGCTCTCTGGGACAATCCGATCCGACTCTACCACCTCGAGAAGGACGCCGCGGCGCTCGCTGCAGCGCGAACCTGATCCGGGAGACTCCGCTGATGCAACTCGGCGTTATCGGCCTCGGGAACATCGGAAGCGCCATTGCCGCAAATCTCGTTGCGGACCGCCACGAGGTCTGCGTGTTCGACGCAGCCAAACCACGCTGCGAACCGCTTGTCGCCGCGGGCGCCAGCGCGGCCACCGGCCCCGCTGAGGTGGCGCGCCGCAGCGAGATCACCCTGCTCTCGCTCCCGACACCCGCCGCCGTGGACGAGGTAGCGACGCAGTGGCTTGCCGGAGCTCCTCCTGGCCGCCTTCTTGTAGATCTCTCCACCAATGCGCCCGCGTCCGTCCGGGCCCTCGGCGCGCGCCTCTCGGCTGCGGGCTGCGGACTCGTCGAAGCACCACTGAGTGGTGGTGCCATCGGCGCGAAGTCCCGCGGGCTGGTCTTTATGCTGGGAGGTGAGCCCGAGCCCGTGGAGCGCGCGCGAAGCGTGCTCGCGAGCCTTGGGCGCGCCTCCTTTCATGTGGGGCCTCTCGGCCAAGGCAATGTTGCAAAGCTCGTCAACAGTCTCGTCGCATTCTCGACCACCTGGGCTTCGCTCGAGGCCCTCGCGCTCGCCTCCAAGGCGGGGCTCGACCTGCGCACCACGTTGGACGTAATCCGCACGGCCGGGGCGGGGAACTTCTTCACGAACTTTGCAGTCGAGGGCATCAACCAGCGGGGCCGACCGACCCAGTTCGCGCTAGCCCTCGCGGCCAAGGACGCGAGCCTCATCCTTGACCTTGCACGGGAGCACGGCGTTCCCACCCCGGTCGCCGCGCAGATCGGTCAGGTCCTCGTGTCCGCAATCGGTGCGGGTCTTGGCGATCGCGACTGGACAGATCTCGTCGAGCTCATCGAACGGCAGGCAGCCATCCGGCTCGAGCTCCCCGCCCTGCGCGAGGGCTCCGCCCAGCCGCGGGTCTAAATCGGCGGCTCCGGTAGACCGAAAGGTCGTCCGGGGTGGACGATGAAAGCCGTGATTGCGATCGGGTTCGGTGCTTTCTTTCTGTCGAGCCTTGCGATCGGGCTGCGCCTGGTCTGGCTCGCGTACCGAAACCGCGAGCTGCCCGAGCTTCTCATCGGACTCGGGATCCTCGGCATCGGTCCTGCGGGTTTTGCGGGTACCGTCTTCGCGCTCCTCCTCGGCCCGGGGTACCCCTCCGCCGCAGGCTGCCTTCTGGCGGCAGCGACACTCGCGACCTCCGCGGGTGCCGTCGCCGCCTACGTGTTCAACTGGACTGTGTTCCGAAGCGGTGAGCGCTGGGCGAAGGGGATCGTAGGTGCTGCGGGTCTGCTCTTTGTGATCCTATTCGCAGGTCAGCTTGCAAACGGTGGCTTTAAGTTGCCGCTACACCTGAACGCGTGGTTCCACCTGCACTCCGCAGCGGTGACTGGCTGCCTGCTCTGGGGCTCGGGGGAGTCCTTGCGCTATTACGCCCTCATGAGAAGGCGCCTCCGCCTTGGACTCGCCGATCCGATCGTCACCAACCGTTTCTTGCTCTGGGGGCTCGGCATCGGCTCGGCGGGTGTGGGCTCTGTGATTTCCATTGCCTTCACCCTCGTGACGGGCTCCGCCATGCAGGAGCTCGACTGGCTCACGCTCAGCAATTCCCTCTTTGGCCTCGCCTCTGCTGTGCTGATGTGGATTGCGTTCCTGCCGCCCGCACCCTACCGCCGGTGGATCGCCCGGCTCGCGACGGCGTAGTGCCCATCCCACGCGCCGGGACTATGGCTTAAGGATTTCGGCGGCCGCGTTGAGCGCCGCGACCGCCGCCGGGACCCCTGCGTAGCAGGAAGTCTGCATGAGGACTTCGATCAGCTCCTCGCGCTTGATCCCGAGATTGAGCGCACCCGCGAGGTGCGCCTTCAACTCGTCCGTCCGCCCGAGTGCCGCAAGCTGTGCCACGGTACAAAGGCTTCGGCTCCGCAGATCAAGCGCGGGCCGCGACCAGAACATCCCGAAGCAGGACTGCACGACGAGCGCGAAGAACTCGGGCGCGAGCTTTTGGGCGGGGAGCTCGCCTCCTCCGGCCCGCTCTCCCCAGAGCTTCTTTGTCACCGCAAGACCCCGGGCCATCAACTCGGGCTGGATCGCCATTGCGCTCTTTCTCCTTTGGCCGGGCGGGCCTTCACTCCCGACGCAGTAGGTTCACCGTGCACACGCTCCCTCCGCCGACGAGGTGTGCGAGACCCACCCTTGCTCCTTCGACCTGGCGCTCCCCTGCCTCGCCCCTCAGTTGGAGGGCCAGCTCATGGATCTGGGCGAGACCGGTGGGGCCGCCCGGATGACCGCGCGCGATCAGCCCGCCATCGGTATTGAATGGGATGCGGCCGCCGGGCTCGGTCTCTCCGGCCTCAAGCAGCTTCTCCGCGTCACCGGGTGGACAAAAGCCGAGGAGCTCATAGTACTCGAGCTCCTCGTTCGCGAAGGCGTCGTGCACGAGGGCGACGTTCACGTCCGACGGACCAAGCCCGGCTTCCTCGTAGGCTTGCAGTGCCGCATCCCGCGTCATGCTCGGAGGCCCGACCACGGGGCCGAGGAAGGTGTGGCCTCGAGTGTAGGTCTCGGTCTGCAGCGAAGACGAGACCGGCGCGACGAGCGGACGGCCCGGCCGGAGCCGACGAGCTAGGTCTTTGCGCGCAAGGATTGCGCATGCAGCTCCATCGGAGATGGGACAGCTCATCATCGCCGTAAGAGGCTCCGCGACCTTCGGCGAGGCGAGCACCTCCTCAATCGTAACCACATGGTCTGCTTGTCGATGGCTCCAAGGGTTGCGTGCGCCCGCATTCCAATTCTTCGCGGCGATTCGAGCGAAATGCTCGGGTTTGGTGCCGCGTTCGTACATTCGGCGCACTGCCCAGAGTGCGAAGTACGCTGCCGGCAGAATTACGCTATCGATGGTGTCACGGCCAACACCTCGGCCTTGCGTGCTACCCGAGGCAAGCTCCGTCATTTTTTCGAAGCCGAGGGCCATGGCGACGTCGCACCGTCCACTGGACACGGCGTGGGCGGCCTCGCGAAATGCGATAAGACCTGTGGCGGACGCATTCTCGACGTGGCTCACCGGAAGGCCGGTCAGACCGAACTCTTTCATAATCTTGATGCCGGCCATGGGAGACGCCTGCATGTAGCCGACGAACGCCTCTCCTACGTCTCGGAACGATATGCCAGCGTCATCGAGCGCGCGGAGCCCCGCTTCCCGTGCAAGCTCGACGAGTGTGCGATCCCGGTGGGCGCCGAACCGGGTCATCCCGACTCCGATGACCGCGACATCCTCGAGTTTCACTTCGCACCTCCCGGCTCCGCTGCCGGCCGAAACCGAAAGATCACGACCTCCTCGCCCTTGCTGTTCTCGCGCAGCACCTCGAGCTCCAGTTCCATTTCCATTCCGATCCGAAACTCTCCAGGCCCACCCGAGAGCACCGCCTGTACGCGCGGACCCTCGGGCAAATCCACCTGACCTACACCGTACCCGCCAGCGACGGCGCGCCGAGAGCCGAAGAGCGGAAAGTGGGCGTAGGTCCAGGTATAGAGCGTGCCGCGGGGGCCGAGGGGGACGTCCACGGTGTCGCGCCCGAGGCAGCGAGCGCAGATGCGCCGCCGAGGAAAGAAGACCTCACCACACGCTGCGCAGCGGGAACCGAGCAGCCGGGGAGCCTCCGTGCGATCGCTCGGGATCGTGAAGAATCCGGGCTCGATGGGTACCCACGTGCGCTCCGGCGCTGCCATGTTCACTCCGCCCAGCCTGCTCGCTTCGCTCGTTCGCTACTGCGTGCGGTCCGGGCCAAAGCCCGGCGCCCATTCAAAGCATTGCACCTCAATTGAGAGCGGGAGCAGGTAGCGCACGTAGAAACTGTGGAGCTTGAGGACGCGAAAGTCTTCGACGTTCCGGTCCGTAAGGTCCACTCGCGCATCGCTCGACTGCTGGGTCTGGGCGCGCTCGTAGAGCTCGGCAAGTTCGGCAGGCGTCGCGACGGAGAGGCCGAAGTGCTCTGTGCCGGTGGTGCGCATGGGTTCGCTACTGGCATGCAAGTAGACGAACTGTTCATTGCTATGGCAGCGCAGGACCAGAAGCTCACGGTCGCGGGTCATCGTTGGCATCTCGGTCCACCCGAAGACCGCGCTGTGGAAGCGAAGGAGATCGGAGCGTCCAGCAGCGTCGAGGAGTTCCGCGGGCACGGTCAGCGCCACGTGGTTGAACCGCGGAAATGCAGGGCTGGCGCCTGTCACGAGGCCGCCCTCGGCGCAACCATCACCTTTGCTGCCCGCCCCCCGTGTTCAAGCTCGAGAAGCGCCTCGAGCATGCCGCCAAGGCTGACGTCCTCGCGTTCGATCAGCTGCTCCACCGGAAGAGCACCGGATGCGAGGAGCCGTAGCCCTTCTTCGAAACCGCCGTCGTCATAGTTGAAGGCGCCGGTGACCACGAGCTCATTGAGCAAAATGCGATTGTGATCGAACGTCGGGCGTGCGAGGCCGGTTCCGACCATCACGAGTGTGCCCGCCCGCTTCAGTTGCGTAAGCCCCGATTCCATCGCCGCGGGTCGACCCGAACACTCAAAGACGACGTCCACCGGGCTTCCCACCAGTCGGAACGGCAGTCCCTGTGATTCGAGTTCGTCCGGGTGCAGGACACGCGCGGCTCCCACCTCGCGGGCGCGGGCGCGGCGGGTCGCCGCCGGCTCGCTCACCGAGACGTCCTCGACTCCGCGGGCGCGCAGCGCCGCCACCACCAAGAGACCGATGGGTCCTGCTCCCGTGACGAGCGCCCGCTGACCCGGGCGAACCCCCGAACGGGTCAACGCATGAAGCGCCACAGCGAGAGGCTCGGCGAGTGCGGCATGGCGCAGAGGGAGACGGGCCGGCACGCGTACCAGCTGCGATTCATGGACACGGACATATTCCGCAAATGCGCCCTCAAATTCATCGAGGTCCACAAGGGAACGCCCGCTGCACAGGACCGGCCGCCCGGCGCGGCAGTATTCGCAGCGCCCACAGCCCGGCCGCGGGCCGCCGACGACCGGATCGCCCAGCGCCCAGCCCTCTACCTCGTCGCCAAGCGCGACGATCCGCCCAGAGTACTCGTGCCCTCCAACGGATCCCGGCCGCCCCATACCCTCGAGTACGAAGTGCAGGTCCGTTCCGCAGATCCCGCAGTGGCTGACCTCGATGAGGACGTCGCGCGGGCGGATCGCGGGCACGGCGCGCTTCTCGACCGTGAGGCGCCGCGGGGCACGGTACACGGCCGCTAGCATCGACGAAGGAAAGCCGGCGTGAGGGCCTGCCTCGGGGAGGTTAGAAGCATCGATTTGGCGGTCCATCTTCGTTGACGCTTTCCTATGTCAACACCGATTTCGGGCGGCTCGCGGGGAATGGTGTATGCCCTACGGGTCCGCGCTGGATCCCCTGTCGAGCGCCCTGCGATCTCGCGACTCGCTTTGCGGCGCGCCGACAGGTTATCACGATCCGAGAACGGAATTCCCGAAAGTCACGGGGCACCCCCCTCGGTCCGGAAAGGCCGAGCAAGTGGGGGCGCCGCGCCTTATTTCCTGGAGCCGTGCCATCTCCGGGAGCGCCCTATGGGGCTCGCCGCCTTGGCGGGGGCACTGCGCAGGCGGCGGATTGCCTGACCCTCCGCACAGATTCCATAGGCGCGCGGGGCAGTTCGAACGAGCTGCAGCCTGCAGCTCGTAGGCGGTAAGGCCCAATCTAGGAATCTGACGCCCCATCAGTTTTGGTATAACTCGCTGGGGCAGCCGGAATCGCGCGCAGTCCGCCCCTTCGGAAGGGAGATCCCTATGCTTTTGGACGGAATCCGTGTGGTGGAGATGGGCGTCTGGGTCGCGGGACCGGCGGCAGGCGGCGTCCTCGCCGACTGGGGTGCCGACGTGATCAAGCTCGAGCCGCCGGCCGGCGACCCGATGCGGCGTGCGTTCCAGAATCTCGCCGGGATCGATCTCCCCTCTTCGCCACCCTTCAATCAGGACAATCGCGGCAAGCGCAGCGTCGCGCTTGACCTCCGCGTGGACGAGGGCCGAGCGATTGCTCGTCGGCTTGTGCTCGGGGCTGATATCTTCCTTACTAACTACCGCCATGACGCGCTCGAACGGCTCGGCCTCGACTGGGCTTCCCTTTCCAAGGAGAGTGACCGGTTGATCTATGCGCATGTCACTGGCTATGGCTCGGAAGGACCGGACCGCGACCGAGCCGGCTACGACATCGGTTCCTTCTGGGCGCGGTCAGGCATCGCCCATCTGCTCACACCCGCGGGTGAGGATCCTGTAGGCTCGCGTGGAGGTTTCGGGGATCACATCACCGCGAGCCATGTGCTGGCCGGAATTGCGGCCGCACTTTTCCAACGTGAACGAACCGGCCGGGGACAGCGGGTCGAGGCAAACCTTCTCGGCAGCGCGCTCTACACCATCGGCTGGGATATCTCCCTCCAGCTCGAGTTCGGCATCAGCCTCTCACCGGGCAAGCGGAGCGAGTCCATCGTTCCCACTGTCACGAGCTACAAGGCCGGTGACGGCCGCTGGGTTTGGCTCCTCGGCGTCGAGGCCGACCGCCATTGGCCCCGCATGGTGAAGGCGCTCGAGCTGACGGAGCTCGAGCGCGATCCACGTTTCGGCACAGCGGCGGCGCGCCGGGAGAACGCGCGCGCGCTGATGGCAATCCTCGATGCCGCTTTCGCAACGCGCCCGCTTGCAGAATGGACGCAGCGGTTTGACGAGGTCGATCTGTGGTGGGCGCCCGTCCAGACGCCGGCCGAGGTGGTACACGACCCTCAGGCGCAAGCCGTAGGGCTCTTCGTCGACCTGCCCAGCCAGCAGGGGGGACTCCGCAGCGTTTCGAGTCCTGTTCACTTTAGCGAGAGCGACACGCGCCCACGCCGAGGCGTTCCGCGCCTCGGCGAGCATGGAGGCGAGATCCTTCAGGAAGCCGGAATTCCCGTAGGTGAGATCGAGCGCCTACGAACCAAGGGGGTACTGCGCTAATGGCAATCCGAACCTGGCGCCTTTTCATTGACGGCAAGTGGACCGAAGCTGCCTCGGGTGCAACCTACGCGGTGCCGAACCCTGCCACCGAGGAGACGGTGGCCCTCGCACCCGACGCGGGCAACGAGGATGTCAAGCGGGCCTTGGCAGCGGCACGGCGCGCATTCGACAGCGGTCCATGGCGACAGAGCACTCCGGCGGAGCGCGGGCGCATTCTCCTTCGAATCGCCGATGCAGTCGAAAAGCGCAAGGAAGAATTCCGCGCGCTCCTTGTGGCTGCGCACGGTGCCGAGGCGATGACCCACGGCATCCAGCTCGACATTCCCATCGCCCAACTTCGCGGCTATGCCGAGCTTGCGACCCGCTTCCGCTGGGACGAGCCTCTGGCGGCAGTCCAAGGACTGACAGCGGTCGGGATGCGCACGGTCCAGGGCATCGCCCATCATCAGCCCGCCGGGGTGTGCGGTCTCATCCCAACTTGGAACTTCCCGCTCTACGTGACCGCCCAGAAAATCGGTCCGGCGATCGCGACAGGCTGCACGATGGTCGTGAAACCCTCACCTTGGGGTCCCCTCATCGATTTGCTTCTCGCCGAGATCGTTGCCGAGTGCGACCTTCCGCCGGGCGTCTTCAATCTCGTAACGGGTCTCGGTCCTGAGCTTGGAGCCGAGCTCGCGGAAAGTCCGCTCGTCGACAAGATCTCCTTTACGGGCTCGGTCTCTGTCGGGAAAAAGGTCGCGCTCGCGGCAGCGGGCACGCTCAAGCGTGTCCACCTAGAGCTCGGCGGGAAGTCCGCTCAAATCATCCTCGATGATTTCGAAGTCGACGCTGCGGCGCCCTCCTCGGCCGGACCTACCTACTTCCACGCCGGACAGGGTTGCGCGATGACGACCCGCGTCCTGGTGCAGCGCCGCCGTCACGATGCTCTGGTCGAAAAGATGGCGGCCTTCGTGAGGAGCTTCGTCAAGGTGGGAAACCCCGCGGATCCGACTGTGATTCTGGGCCCTCTGATCCGGGAGGAGCGGCGGAAGGCGGTGGCCGGCTACGTCGCGAGTGGACGCGAGGAGGGCGCGGAGCTGGTGTGCGGGGGCGGCGCCCCCGCCGCGCTCGCTCACGGGTTCTTCTTTGAACCGACGATCTTCGCAAACGTTCGAAATGACATGCGGATCGCGCGAGAGGAGATCTTTGGTCCGGTCGTCTCCGTCATCCCATTCGAGGACGAGGAGGACGCGATCCGCATCGCCAATGATTCGAGCCTCGGCCTCTTCGGCGGCATCCTCACTCGCGATCTCGACAAGGCGCGCGCCATCGCGAAGCGTATTCGGGCGGGCGGGGTGTCGATCAATGGCGCGGTGAACCTGACGACCGCTCCGTTCGGCGGCTTTAAGGAGTCCGGCATTGGCCGTGAGGGCGGCGTTTTCGGGCTCCACGAGTTCACCGAGATCCAGTCGATCACATGGCCTGAGGGATAACCGCCGGGACCACCGCCTGCGTTCGGTGCATGCGCTCCAGCGGTGCAGACGGGGGGCCTCCATGAGCGCAGTCCTGAGCGTGCTTGGTATTTGCGGAAGCCTTCGCCTTCGCCCGCTCATGACCCAGCTCCGCGCGAGCCTCGCCGCTTGGACGAGAAGGCTGCGCGCGGCCTAAATCTTGCCGGGGTTGGTGGACGCGTAGCCTTTGCCTCTTGCATCCTCGGCGAGATAGCGGTGGCCTTCTATCTCTGCACCTTCAGCCTCGAGGCGTCGCAGCGCGGCGTCGCGCAACGGGCCGAGCTGGATCTTTTGGCTTCCCGTGTAGGCAAGCTCACTCTCCCGAAAGAACAGCACGCGGCGAGGTACTTTGTAGGGGGCGAGTCGCTCGCGCAGGAAGGCCCGGATCTCGCTCTCGGGCGGCTCGACAGCGCCTCGTGAGACCACTGCGCACAACACAACCGCCTCCCCAAGCGTTGGGTGCGGGACCCCGACGGCAAGGCCCACCTTGATGCTCGGATGGTCGGCAAGCACCTTCTCGATCTCGAGGGGCGAAACGTTTGCACCGCCGGTCTTGATCAGGCTCGAGAGACGACCCGTCCAGTGGAGGACTCCCCGCTCGTCGAGGAACCCACCGTCTTGCGTGCGAAAGAAGCCCTCGGCGTCAAACACGTGTTCAGGTTCTACCTTGTGATAGCCGCGCATGAGGGTGATGCCACGCACCGCGATTTCACCTGGCCTCCTGCTGGCGAGAGCGGCCCCTGTTTCGGGATCGACGATGCGCACCTCGATCCCGGGGAGTGGTGGACCGCTCGTGCCCTCCCGCTGTTCGGGCGGAGTGCGGGCTGGATACGCTGTGGCCAGCGTAAAGGTCTCGGTCATGCCGTAGGAGGCCTGCATGCTCCACACGTCTTTGGTGATGCCTGCGTGCACCGCGAGCGGTGAGCCCACTCGCAGCTTGACCACGCTCCCTAAGCTCCGCGCCGCGGCGTCGGGGTGCTCCGCCAACGCCTTCTCTTGGTGCGGAAAAGCGTGCACCACCGTCACGCGCTCGGCGCCGATGAGCGCGAGGGCGGCGCCTGGCTCAAAGGTCTCCTGAAGCACGAGCGTGGCGCCCGCCGCCAGGGTGGCGCCGAGGGACATCGCAAGGCCTGCGGTCCAGAAGAAGGGCTGCGCGGTCCAGACACGATCTTCCGCCACGAGATCCATGTACTCGGCGAAGCGCCAGCTCTGGATGACAGCCGCTCGTTGAAAATGCACGATCCCCTTTGGGTGCGCGGTCGTGCCCGAGGTGTAGAGCAAGATGCCGTCGTCGGTGGGCGTGACCTCCGCCGCCGCCGCGTCTGAGAGTGCGTCCTTCACCTCTCCGCCGGACCACAAGAAATCGGACCAGCTCTCGACGGCGCCCTGCCTGTCCGGAAGCCCGAGGCATGCGACGCGCCGGAGGAAAGGAAGAGCCTCACACCAGAGGTGGCCAGGGGCGTGCTCGGAGAGCTCCGGATGCGCCTCCACGAGCTCGGCGAGGAAATCACGTCGCAGGAGCGTGCGCTGGAGTAACAAAACCGACGTGTCGCTGTGGCGCAGCACGTAGTCTCGCTCGATCGGCGTGGCGAAGGTGTTCATGGGAACCAGTACACCTCCGGCAAGTGCCACACCAAAGGCACAGGCCACCCATTCTGGGCGATTGCTCATGAGAACGCCGACGCGCGCCCCCTTCGCCAACCCGCCGGCGAGCAGTGCTTTCGCGACCCGTCGCGCCTCTGCGGTGAGGGCGTCATAGCGCATGTCGCAACCGTCGAAGCGAAGCGCCGGCCGCGCGCCATGGCGCGCGGTGATGTCCTCCAGGAAGCGGGGAAGCGTAAACCTCGACGCGTCCGACTGGAGCTTCAACACACCGATTTGGGCTGCGTTTCTGTCGGCATACGCAGTTCGGCGGTGCCCTGCGCCATCGTCGCACCCCGATGGTTGGTCATGGTGACCTCGACGTGTGCCACGGGCTGGCCCGACGGATCCTCGTGGGAGAGACCCTTCACCTCGGCGTTGAGATAGGTCACCTCTCCCGTGAGTGCTGGAGAGCGGTACTGCATGCGGCTGTGCAGCAGTTCACCCCACTCACCGGCCCAGTTTGCGAGGTAATCGATGATCCACGCCCCCATGGACGCGCCGTAGCCGTATCCCCGAGGCATTCCGATGAGCTGGGCGTAGCGCGGCTGCACGTGCCCACGCGAGGGGCCCTTGTAGAGTCCGTCCCCGAGCGACGGATCAATCTTCGCGCCCTCGAGGTCCCGGGACATCTCCGCGAGCCATCCGGCTTGATGAAGCGAGGAAGGACCGCCGCTCGGACGAAATGCACCCCACACCGTCATGACGTAAGAGCGCCACTCCGTGGTGAATGTCATGAGGCTGTGAGGTCCGATCGGACGCGTCGGGAGCTTCTCGCCCGGCTTTACGAAGAGGCGGCGTTCGTGGCCGAGGTCGAGAAAGCTGCCGTAGTACTCGAACTTAAGACGTTCGATCTCCGAGTTGTGAATCTGTCCACTGCGGCTCGTCCGTATCGCTGAACTGCGCGAGCCGCCGGGCCTCCTCCGCCAGGTAGCGGATCGAGGTCGAGCGCTGCTTCGCCACCACTTCGCCCCGCTGGTTGATGTAGGTGGTATCGCCGCGCGAAAACATTGTGGGACCCGCGAATTTCGTCTCCGTCACCTTGTAATCGAACAGCATTCGGTCCTGGCGCATCCGGTCGCCAGGCACAATTCGCGGCCCGAAGAACCACCACTCGTCACCACCAAACAGCATGTGCGTACCCGGGATCGTCCCCTGGATCGCAGGTCCCGCGCCATGGCTGTCGTCCGTGCAGACACAGAACGACTGAGGTGCCACGATCCCGCCGAATCGGCTCGCCTTTGCATAATCCTCGTCAAAGTAGAGGGGATTCGGATTTTGCATGCCCTGCGCCCAGCGCCGAATGTCATTCACGTGCACAGGGTCACGCATGGAGCCACCACCCAGCGGAACACCGATCCAGCGGTCGACATCTCTCGTGTCGAACTTCGGGTTTACGCTTCGACCCTGGCTCATGCGGGTACCTCCATCGCCTGCCCCAGCCCGTAGGCTCGAACCATGTTGCCCGCACAGATCTCGTAGCGCTCCCGCGCCGGCACGCCGTCAAACATCTCACCCACGACCTTGCGGCTGTACGGCCAGTCGTTGCCGTGATGCGGGTAGTCCGTCGACCAGGCCATGTTGCGGACGCCTACGTCGTAGCGGTTGCGAATCCCAACGCGGTCGTGGATGAACGTGCAGACCCAATGGTCGTGGAAGTACTCGCTCGGCAGCCGCTTGATCTGGATGCCCGTGTGCGCGCGGTTTCGCCAGTAGAAGTTGTCGAGCTGTTCGAGCGCCGCGGGAATCCAACCGACATCAGTTTCAACTCCGAGGAACGTGAGCTTCGGGAATCGGTCGTGGATGCCGCTTACCATGATCTCACTCATCACCTCGGGGAAGAGCGTCATCCCCGCGAGGGCCATGTTGGCGATCGCGGCCGGGCCCTCGAGCGCTCCGGTCGACTTGCGACCCGGGCGCACGATCCGGATGTGGATGCTGATCGGCATCGCCAAGTCTTGCGCAGCGGCGAAGAATCGATCGTCTTCGAGACCGAGGGTGTCACCCCCGCTCGGCCATGCGGTCAGGATGACGCCGCGGAACCCCTTCTCGCGACAACGCCGCATCTCAAGAATGGCCTCGTCTACGCCTATGTTCGGAATCTGGGCCAGTCCGAAGAGGCGCTCAGGGTCGTTGGAACAAAACTCCGCGCCCAGCCAGTCGTTGTAGGCGCGCACACCCGCCCGGTGGAAGGCCACGTCGGGGTTCCCCATGAAGTGGTACATGGTGCGCTGGCTCGGATAGAGGAACTCTGCGTCCACGCCATCGACGTCCATGTCTTCGAGCCGCGCCTTCCCGTCCCAGCAGCCCTTCCGGATCGTGTCGTAGGTGTATCCGCGCCAACGAATGTCCTCGTAGCGCATGCCCGGGGTCGCCACGAGACCGATGTACATGAGCGGCTTGCCGGGGCCGAAGGACCAGGCATCGCCGCCTTCCTCATCTTTGACGAGTTTCGGCGCCCGGTCGTGGAACTCCGCCGGCAGGTTGCTCTCCCAGATGTGCGGCGGCTCGAGCGTATGGCAGTCGGCATCAATCAAGCGGTATTCGCGCATCGCCGTTCCCTTTCTGACGGGTCGTCAGATATATCCTATCACGGACCAGAAACCGGCGTCGCGGGATCCAGCGGGCGCCACTGGGGGAGCCAGACGCCTTCTCCGGCGTGCTCAAACCAGACCTGGACGGGGAGTCCGATGCGCAGGCGATCGGGGGGACACTCCGAGATCCCGCCCAGCATGCGCAGCCCCGGATCCTCCGCGAGCTCGACCAAGACCACGGGATAGGGCGCACGATCTGCGAACGCCGGAAGCACGGGGGGGTAGCAAACAACGTAGCTCCAGACCGTCCCGCGGCCGGAGACGCTCTTCCAGCTGGCCTCGAGCGAGCTGCAGCGCGGGCACATGGGGCGTGGCGGGAAGCGCAGCGTTCGACAAGCGGAACAGCACTGCATGGAGAGTTCGCCCCGGGCGGCCGCGGTCCAAAAGGGTGCCGTATCGACATCGGGGAGCGGGAGAGGACGCTCGGCAGCGCTCACGGTCGTGCCAGCACAAGCGCGCTGGTGGGTACTCCAGCTCCGCTCGTAACAAGACACAAATCCGCGTCTCTCACCGGGGCGGTGGATGTGCCGCGAATCTGCCGGACGCCTTCAGCGACCAGGTTCATCCCGTGGACGTAGGCCTCCGAAAGCCCCCCCCCGCTGGTATTGCAAGGCAGCGTACCTTCTGGCCAAGACAAGCAGCCCGCGCTCGCAAACGGTCCCGCCTCCCCACGCTTGCAGAAGCCATACTCCTCGAGCGACATCAGGACGAGGGGTGTGAACGCGTCGTAGAACTGGGCTACGGCGATGTCGGAAGGCATCACCCCCGCGGCGGCGAACAAGTCGCGCGCTGCCCAGGTCGACGGCGTTTCGAGCGGCTGCGCAGCGTGGTAAGCGGTCATCACGACGTGCTCAGGGCCCGTACCCTGCGAAGCGGCGAGGATCAGAGCAGGGCGTCCCCGCGCATCCCGCGCGCGGTCCGCCGAAGTTACGACCACCGCCACCGCGCCGTCTGTCTCGAGACAGCAGTCGAGTTTGCGCAAGGGATCCGCCACGAGCCGTGACGCCTGGTGGTCCTCGACCGTGATTGGCGTGCGCTGGAGTGCTTGTGGGTTGCGTGCCGCGTGCCCGCGGAACGCAACTGCAACGGCGCCAAGCTGCCGGCTCGTGGTTCCGTACTCGTGCATATGTCTGCGCGCGAGCATGGCGATCTGGTCCACCGGACGTACGAGGCCAAAGGGAACGCTCCACTGAGAGTCTCCGCCCACGTGCATCCCGGTACCCGCCCAAGGCCGTCCACCCGACCCGCGGTTGCGCGCCCGCCAGCAGACCACGACCCGCGCGCGACCGGTGGCAATCGCCATCGCGGCAAGACCCACGATCGCGCAGCCTGCCCCACCCCCGTACCCCACCTCGGCGAAGAAACGGAGATTCGGAATGCCAAGGTTCCGTGCGATCTCGACTTCGCTCGTGGTCTCGAGATTGAATCGCACGAGACCATCCACTTCAGTCGGCGTCACGCCCGCGTCGTCGAGCGCGGCGCGGATCGCCTCGAGTGCGATGGTCCGCTCCGGTCGTCCGATATTCTTTGCGAACTCGGTTTGCCCGATGCCGATGATGGCGGCCGCGTGGCGCATGGCGGATCGACGCCCCCTAGCGCTTCGCCAGGTCCTTGCGGCGACCGGGTGGGGGCGCGTAGATCCAGCGCGGAGGTCGGCGCTCCACAAAGGCCCGAGTGCCCTCCATCGCGTCGGGATACTCGCGCGCAAATCGCGTCACGACCTCGAAACCGCGCTCGAGCGCATCGTGCAATCCATGGTTGAGGCTGTCCCAGATCGCGAATCGGCTGTGGAAGATTGCTGCGGGTGAGTTGGCCACAATCGCCTCGGCTAGAGCATGCGCTCGCGGCAAGAGCTCTCCCTGTGGCACGACCTCGCCCACCAAGCCGATCTCGAGCGCGCGCTGGGGAGAAACGCGCTCGGCCTTGCCGAGCAGAACAAGGCGCAAGACGGCTTCCAAAGGAATCCTGCGTGCGAGCCGGAGGGTCCCATGAATGGAGACCTGCCCCGCACCGGTGCGCGCATCGGTGAAGCTCGCGTTCGCCGAGCACAGGACCAGGTCGCTGTCCGCAACAAAGGCCAGACCGCCGCCTGCGCACACACCGTTTACCGCCGTGATGATGGGCTTGCCGACTTCGCAGTCGAGCGCGGTGAGACGCACGCGTGCCAGCTTCTCGCTAGAACGCGACGGGGGTGCGGCGGGTTCCCGCAGGTCCATGCCCGCACAGAAGGCACGATCGCCTGCGCCCGTTACGATGATGCACCACACTTCGCTGTCTTCCGCGAGCTCATCCCATGCGCGCGGCAGCTCATCGCGCATGCGAGAATCGAATGCATTCATCCGCTCGGGGCGATTCAGCGTGAGCGTGGCCACGTGTCCCGCCCGCTCGATCAGCAATGTGTCGTACGTCATGAGTCTCCTAGGGTGTCGAGAGCGGCGTCCATCGTGGCTTGCGCCGCTCGGCAAACGCCCTCGCCCCTTCGGTCGCATCGGGGTGGCCCCGATAGCCCTCAATCACCTTCCAACCGCGCTCGACCGCTTCGCTGAGCCCGACATCGAGGCTTTCCCAGATCGCCTGCTTCGTGCGCGCCATGGCGGTGGGTGAATTCTCCAAGATCTGCTGCGCGAGCTGTTCCGCACGCGACCTGAGCTGGTCATGGGGCACAACCTCCGAGACCAGACCGATCGCTTTCGCTTGCCGCGCGTCCATGCGCTCTGCGCCGCCGAGAAACGCCATGCGCAGAACGGCCTCGAGCGGTATGCGGCGCGCAAGTCCGATCGGTTCGGCACCCGAGACCAAACCTACCCGGACGTGGTTGTCAAAGAAGGTCGCTCTGTTCGAAGCAATGATGAGATCGCTGTCCGCCAAGAAATGGAGACCGCCGCCCGTCACCATCCCGTTCACCGCCGTTACCACCGGCTTCCAGCAACGATTCTGAAGTGCGGTGAAGCGCAATGCCGCGAGGGTACCCCGGTCCTCGGGTGCACCGACGGTTGCTGTGCCGGAGGCCACGTCTGCAACGTCGAAGCCCGTACAGAGCGCGCGGTCGCCGTCCCCTGTTACGATCACAACGGAAACGCTGGGGTCGCGCTTAATCTCTTCCCAGGCCGCTGGCAGTTCGCGCGACATCAAGCCATTGATCGCATTTCCTCGTTCTGGTCGCGCCAGCACGAGCCATGCAACCCCATCTCGCTTCTCAAGGCGGAGGGTCTCGAAGGTCACGCTAGGCCACCGTCACAACGTAATTCCCGTGCTCGTCGAGCTCCGCCGTGTGGCCGGGATAGAGCACAAGCGTCGTGAACCGCTCTTCCACGATTGCGGGTCCCTCGAGGCGGTGTCCGAAACCCAGCCGGTCGCCATCGTAAACCGGCGTATCCACGAAGCGGCCGTCGAACCATGCCGGGCGGCGGTTCCGCACGGCCTCGGCAGCGGATCCCGAGGCCCTTGGGGAGCGATGGATCCTGGGCTTGGGGGTGCGGCCGGTGGCTTGCAGGCGGACTGAGCGCAAGGTCGGCTCTTCTTCGCGCACTGCGTAGGTGTGAAGCTCCTCGTGCAGATCGTGAAAAGCCGAGACTGTGGCCGCCAGGGTGGCGGCACCGATTTCACCCCCGACACTGCTCATGGCGAGCGGTACAGACATGTCGAAGGTTTGGCCGGGATAACAGAGATTTAGATAGCGACGCAGTTCAAGTTCTCGGGGTTTCAATCCCGCAACCATGAGCTCGCGCTCTGCCTGCGCCTCCATCTCCCTGAAAAGCTCGGCGATCCGTCCGGGCGAAGCCCGACTCGAGGGGCTGATGTACGAGCGCTGAAGGTCGACTCCATAGTCGGCGATCAGGAGGCCAAGCGCAGAGAACGCTGGCGAGGTCTTTGGCACCAGCATCTTGCGGATCCCGAGCTCCTCGGCCTGCTTTCCCGCGTGGACGGGCCCGTTTCCACCGTAAACGACCAGCGCAAACTCTCGGGGGTCGAGGCCCGCCTGAGAGGACACGCGCCGGATGGCGTTGGCCATGTTCGCATTGACGATTCGGAAGATGCCGTGGGCCGCCTCCACCACGTCAAGCCCAAGGGGCTTCCCGATGCGTTCCACGATGGCCTCGCGTACGCCGCTGCTCACGAGCTTGAACTCACCGCCGCACAAAGCCTCGGGATTGAGGTAGCCGAGCACGACGTTCGCATCGGTGACTGTGGGTTCGACGCCGCCCCGCCCATAGCAGATCGGGCCCGGCTCGGCCTTCGCGCTCTTCGGTCCGACGTGAAGCACCCCTGCCTGTACGCTCGCGATCGAGCCGCCGCCGGCGCCGATGGCGTGCATTTCGACCATGGGAAGCCCGATCAGGTACCGCTGTTGCCAATTCCAGAAGCTCTTGATCGTGGGCCGACCCTTTCGGACGACACACACTTCGTAACTCGTTCCCCCCATATCGATCGCGATGAAATCGGCGACTCCCGCTGTCTGCGCTGCTGCGCACGCGCCCATCACTCCTCCGGTCGGACCTGAGCCCAGCGCTGCGACCGCTTTGCGTGCGAGGAAAGCGGCGGTCATGATCGCGCCGCTCGACTGCATGAGGAGGAGGTCGTGCCGATAGCCGGCCTCGTGGAGCGCACGCTCGAGGCGTTCGAGATAGGTCTGCACCCGCGGACCCACGTAAGCATCCACCAGCGTGGTCGAAGTGCGCTCGAACTCCGGCGCCGTCGGCATCACTTCGTGCGAAAGCGACACGCGAGCGTCGGGGTGTTCCTGTTGGATCAGCTCACGTGCGCGGAGCTCGTGGGTCGGGTTCACAAAAGAGAATAGGAAGCAGACTGCGATCGACTCGATTCCGTCACGTCGGAGGCGACGCACGGCCGCCCGCACCGCTTCTTCGTCCAGTTTGCGGACGACATTGCCGCGAAAATCAAGGCGCTCCGGGATCCCGAAACGATGGCGGCGCTTCGCGATTGGCACAGGCGGCGGAAAGGCCGGGTCCCAGATTTCTTCCTTGTAACCGCGTCGAATCTCGATCTCATCACGATGGCCCTCGGTGGTGAGCAGGCCCACCCTGGCGCCGTTCATTTCGATCAGGGTGTTGTCGGCAGTCGTGGTGCCGTGCACCACGAGGTCGGTCTGCTCGAGCAGAGCTCGGGTTGCGAGGCCTTCCTTCGCCGCAAGCGCGGAGAGGCCTTGCATCACCCCCACGGATTGGTCGGCGAGCGTCGTCGGCACCTTGGAAAGGACGAGCCCTCCGTCCGGTCGCACCAGGACGAAGTCGGTAAAGGTGCCGCCGACATCGATGCCGATCCGAAAACCCATGTTATTGGCTGCGCCGCTTTGCCGCGCGGAGCACTTCCGTCGCCTCACGGTCAAGACGCAGGTCCCCGGACGCAGCGCGACCCCGCAATACGACGCCGTACTCGCGCTCTGCCGCCTCGGCGGAGACGTACTCGTCAAGGACGTCTTCAAGAACGCATTGCGGGTCGCGATCCAGGGGATTGCCCCAGCCTCCGCCGCCGCCGTACACGTACTCGAAGGCCTCGCCCGACGCGTGCGGGACGCCGTTCGCCATGCAGGTCACGTGCTCGGCGTGTTCCGTGCCGACGCGCACGATCAGCCGATTCGGCGATCCGTCCCGCCCTCCCTCCACTCCGGACATCGGGTACTTCATCCCCACCATGTAGGTGGAGATGGCGGCGGGTGCAGTCACACGCTTGACGACGCGCGAGCCCGGGCATCCACGCCATTGACCCGCACCGCCAGTGTCCGTCGCATAGTCGCAACACTCGTGGCGCACCGGAAAGATCGATTCGTTGATTTCCGCGGTCGCGCGAATCAGGTTTCCAAAGGACGCCGGCATCGAGCCCCAGCCGTCCAGACCTTTCACCGCGTTGCAATACGCAGCGAGGCAATCCACCGAATGGTCGACAAACATCTGTCCAGTTTCGGGGTGGGTCCCGAAGATCACCGTTGGCATTCCGAGCTTGTAGATCTGGGGACAGGAGCGCTCCGGAAGAACCGCCGCCATCGCCTTCGCAATCGCTTCCCCCACCTCCACACCCGGGTGGTGTGTACCGGCCGCGACCGTCTTGCCCTCGTTGGGGTTCAGGCAACACCCCTTCGGAACGATGAGCTCGATGGAATCAAAGAAGCCCTCGTTCTTCGGGATCGAGGGGTCCATCATGGTGGCGAGCTGCGCCACGACATAGCCGCGTGTGTTTCCAAAGGGCGAGTATGCCTTGAGATCCTGGCGCTCGTCCGATCCCGTGAAGTCGACGCGGAGGTGGTCAGCCTGGACCGTCACACGGACATGGACGCGGATGTCCTCATGCCCGACCGGGTCATGATCGACGAACGCATCGGCCTCATAGACCCCATCCGGCCAGGAGGCGACCTCCTCTCGGAAACGCCGGGCGGCGTACGCGATCGCGTGATCCACCGCATGGAGGACGCTCCCCACCCCATAGTGCGCGATCAGTTCTCGTAGGCGTTTGGCCCCAAGCTGCGCCGCTCCAATCTGTGCCCGCAGATCGCCCATGAATGTGGGAGTTCGATTGTTCACTTTCATCATGTAAAGGACGTCGCGTCGCTCGACCCCCCGGTCGACCACCTTGATCGCGGGAAAGCGCACCCCCTCGGCCCACACGTCGATCGCCTCGGCGTTGTAGCCGCCGGGCATACCTCCGCCAGTATCCGCATGGTGGCACTGGATCGAAGCGATCAGTGCAATCCGACCGTCGACCACGATCGGCGAGAACACGTTGTAATCGGGCAGGTGACCGCCGCCGTGATAGGGATCATTTGCAATCAGCACGTCCCCATCATGCAGGCCCTCTTGACCGAAGAAATCGAGCGCGAAACGCACGGGTAGCGTGGACGACAGCATGAACTGGGGGATCCCGACAGAAAGTGCGGCGAGCCGACCGCGTCCATCCAGGATCGTCGCATTCCGTTCATTCGACTGGTTCAGGATCGGCGTTGTCGCAGTCAGGGAGACGTGGGTCGCCATCTCAAAAGCCACGGTCTCGAGTGCCCCCCGAATCACTTCAGCAGTGACGGGATCAAAGACCGCAGAAGGAGTAGCGGTGCGGGGCGCGGCGGCGGACATGACCGGCCTCCCAAATCTGACGATCCGTCAAGTATGGTCGCCCCCTTGGCCCCTTGTCCAGCCTCCCGGTCCCGTCGATCCCGCTTGACCGCCGGGGACGACTGCTCGTAGCGTGGCGTCATGGGCATCCAGAGGGTCGGGCACCTAGGGATCTGCGTCTCCGACCTCCCGCGCTCGCTCCGTTTCTACCGCGACCTGCTGGGCTTCCGCGAGCTCTCGAGCCTCGACGTCGCCGGCCCGCATGCGGACCGCCTGCTCGGGCTTAAGAGCGTAAAGCTCCGCGCCGTCTATTTGGAGCGAGACGGCATGCGGATTGAGCTCCTCGCATTCGCTTCGCCCGAAGCCGTCGGGGCGCCGGTCCCACAGCCAATGAACCAGCTCGGGCTCACACATCTGTCCATACGGGTGCGCGATCTTTCGCGTGTGGTCGAGGAGCTGCGCGCCGCCGGGGCTTGCGTGCTTGAAGCGACGGCGATTGATGCCTTCGCCGCGGGGAGCGGAGCCATTTTCGTCACCGACCCAGACGGCACGCGCATCGAGCTCGTGGAGCTTCCGGGCGACCCTGCAGCGCCACCGCGCTGAGCCCGAAGCCGTCCCTGGGGATCACGCAGCGCTGGAGTAAGCTCCAACTGCCCCGGGGTGCCACTCGCGCCGCATGCAGCGGGGTCGGTGCGCCCAGGAGTTCCGCATGAGCGCACCCGGTCCGCCTTCGTCCGCCCCGTCAGGTCCGCTCGCGCGGCTCTTCACTTGCGTCGTGGCGAAGCCGTGGTGGGTGATCGCCGTCTACGCCCTCCTGCTTCCACCGGCCGCCTGGTTTTCGCTGAAGGTCGGGCAGGACAACTCGATCGATCGCCTGATTGTCACGAGCGACCCCGACTACGTGGCAACCCGAGAGTTCGAGCGTGTCTTCGGCGCGGGCGAATATGCGCTTCTCGTCGCCGAAGCCGAAAATCCGTTTGCGCCGCAGGTGCTTGACCGGGTGGACCGCATCGAGCGAGCCGTAGCCGCTGTCCCAGGCGTCACTGTGAACTCCGCACTCTCCACCTTTCGGCGCGCGCGGGCCGGCTTTTCGCCGACGGCCGAGCAAGCCGAGAGCTTCCGGCATTTCGTAAGCGATACGGATCTCTTTCGGCGACAGGGGCTCGTGGGCGATGGCTTTCTCGCGATCGCCCTCGTCGTAGGCGTCCAGGACAGCGCGCAGCGGCGGGATCTTCTCGCGGCGATCGATCGTGCGATCGCGAAGGTCGATACGAGCCCCTCACCGCTTTCCGGCATTCATCGGCTTGGGCAGCCGTACGTCAACGTCTACCTCGATCAGACCCAGCGTACGGCATGGCACTACTTCGTGATCTTCACCGCTTTCGTGATCGTGCTGAACCTTTTCCTCTACCGCTCAGTTCGCACGCTCGTCGCATTTCTCGCGACCCTCGGCGTCTGCCTCGCCCTCTCCATGGCCTACATCGGGATCACGGGCGGCATGCTGACCATCGTCTCGCCGATGGTGCCGATGACCATCCTCGTCACCGCCACGGCGACGCTCGTGTACATCCATTCCCGCTTTGTGGAGCGGCCCGCCGGCCGCTCCGTCGAAGAGCACCAGATCTTTGCACTCTCGAATAAGTTCGTGGCGTGCACGGCGTCGATCTTTGCGACGGCCACGGGGTTTGCAGTCCTCGCAATCTCACCCATCCGGCCGATCCGCGAAATGGGAATATGGGTTGCCGTGGGACTGGTTTTCACATGGATCACGGTGTTCACGCTCTTCCCAGCGATCCAGAGGGCGCTCGCGACGCCCACTCGGCTCGAACGACCCGCTTCGGAAGATTGGTTTGTGCGGATCGCGCACGCCCTCCCGAGGTGGAGCTATCGATGGCGCTGGCCGCTCGTGGTCACCGCCCTCGGGCTCTCCGCGGTCGGCGCGGCAGCCCTGTTCGGTGTACCGGGAGTCCTAGGACCCATGCGAATCCTGACCAACCCCGTGGAGTACATGTCCCACGATGCGCAGCTCTACCGTGACCTTCAGCGGTTCACGCCTTCGCTGCCCGGCCTCTCGATCACACAGGTCTGGCTCCGCGGCAGTTTGGGCACAGTGTCGGAGCCGGACGTGCTGCTCGGCCTTCACCGCTTCCAGCAGTCGCTCGAGGCCGACCCCGACGTAGGCGCCGCCGTCGGGCCCACCACGGTCTTGCGGATGATCCGTTACATCGGAGGCGAAGGAGACCGCTGGCCGGAAGACCCGGCGGAACGCGAGGCGATCTCGGGAGAACTCGAGAGCCTCGCCTCCGCGGAGCCGATGCTGCACCACTTCGTGGATTCGCACACCCTCGCGCAAGCGCAGATCACCGTCATCAGCCGCGTCTTGGAACGGGAGGGCTTCGAACGCCTCGACTCCTCAATCCGGCGTCACTGGCAGGAGGCGATGGCGGAGACGCCCGCATTGGGCGAACTCCAGCTCGCAACGGTCGGGCTCGCCCCGCTGAATGCGAAGATGGCACAGAGCCTCGTGCCGACGCTGGTGCACAGCTTCGTGCTCACCGTGGTCGTGATCTTCTCGGCGTTTCTTTTGGTCTTCCGCAACGGCCCGGCGCGAGTCATGGCGATGATTCCCTCGATCTTCGCGATTCTGGTCATGTTCATCGTCATGCGTGCGACCGGCATGAAGTTGAACGTAGCGACGATCCTCATCGCCTCCACCATTCTTGGGACATCGGAGAACGACCAGATCCACTTCTTCTATCATTTTCTCGAGAAGCGTCAGGATGGGACTGTCGAGCAAGCGCTCACCCACACGTTTCTGGTGGCGGGTCGCGCTATCTTTTTTGCAACCCTGATCAATACGGCGGGATTCCTGGCGTTCACGCTCGCGGACCTCCCTCCGATCCGCCAGTTTGGGGTTCTCGCCGCGGTGGCATTCCTGCTCTCGATGCTGGCGGACTTCACAGCGCTGCCCGCAGCACTCTGGATCCTCTTCCGCTCCAAACCCGACGCCTGAGCCCCGGAGACCGGCGAGGCGAACTGAGCGCGTCCTTTCAATTGGGTGGGGGCGCGACCTCAAGGCATCCCGGCATGCCCGCGCCCACGACGAGTTGATCGAGAAGGACCTGGTCACTGCGCCTTAACTCCAGCTTCTCGGCCAGACACAAGCACAGGTGCGGGAGCGCGGGTTTCGTGTCGCCAAGCGCGAGGTACGCCTCGGCGAGCCGAAGGTGGTTCTGAAGGTCGTTCGGGTATTCCTGTGTCAGGCCCTCCAGCAACTCGATCCCAATCTCGGAGTTGCCATGAGAGAGCAGGCTGGCCGGTGCCATGACGTAGAGCGTCCCGAGGAGCTGCGTGGCCGCTCCGTCCCGGAACTTCGGATCGATCGCGCGGCTACGCGCAGCATATCGCTCGACATCCGCCACGAGCGTTGCGGCACGCAGACCCGTTTGCTGAATGAACCTGCCCGTCACAGCGGCTCGCGCATAGGGTGTCCCTGGGCCGCCGTCGTCCTGGCTGTGCAGAACGCTGGCATATGCGAACTCACGATCGGCGGGCGTATCACGTCCGTCGTCGATCAGGGCTTCGAGGGCGTCATGAACAGCGAGTGCATCGCCGTCAGCGGAGACGAGGGTGGGTGCAACCGATGGCGGCGGGCCGAACGTGGCGCACCCGAAGACAACGAGGGTCGGCAGCGCGATGCGGAGCGCGATGCGGAACCGCTTCCAAACCCCGATCACGGCCCGTAAGCAGCGACCACCGCCGCGTAAGGGCTGCCTGTCGCGGGCTTGAGGGAGACAATGCCCACCGCAGCGCACATGGTCCGGCCGTCGCCATCGCACACGTGGTCGAGATTCTTGCGGAACTTCTGCCGCTCTTCGCGCGGTGCCGCCGGGAAGGCAACCACCACCATCGGCGGCAGCTTCTGGCTGTCCCAGATCGACCGAACCCCCTCCGCGCCCTCGATGTGGGGGAGCTGGGCCAGCTGGGCATCGTCGATCAGTGCGCACTCGGCCTCGCCGGTTAAGACCTTCTTAATCGTAAGGAGCGGTCGCTGCGTTTCGACCAGGGTGAAGTCCGCGAGCTTGGAGCTGCCGGCCAGAACGATGCGGTTCACAAAGCGCAGATCGTCTGCGTGGTTGGTTGCGAGCGTTCGGCCGCGGCAAGCGTCGAGGTTGGCCGCGTCTTCACTAATCATGTGGTATTGCTGGCCACCCACAAGAGAAACCTCAACGGTTCCAATGACTTCGAGGCGGTAGCTTTGGCGCATCGCAAGGAACGCGGCCAGCGAAAGAATCCCGTAGTGCGGCGCCTGCGAGCGGATGAATGCTTCTGCGGCACTTCGGGTCGTGCAGTACTGACCACGGGCCGCACCCCAATCGTTTTGTGCCGCAGCGACTGCCACCATCTGGTCGAGGTAGGGCTGTGCGAGCGAAGCACTGCCGACCCCGTGTTCATTTAGGACGACGATTCCGACGCCCAACCCGTCGTCGCCCCGGGAAGCGGGGGGGTCGTCTGCGGCCGCTGCGGGCGTCGCAAGACAAAATGCTGCCAGAGCAGCGCGGAAAACAGTTCCCCTCACCCACCAGAGGGTAGCTCTATCCCGCGGGGACGCTCTCGCCATGCGGGAACCCTGATCGGCCGCACGAGGGATCTCGTTTAGGCCCTGTCTTAGCGACGCCCAGCGAGGCCTAGGCCGTGGCGCGCCACCACGCCGCGCATCACTTCAGAGGTCCCGCCGCCGATCGTTTCCCACGCACTCTGGCGCCATAGAAACTCAAGGCTCGTTCCACGCACGAGCACATCGACTCCGCCGAGTTCGAACGCGGCACGCGCGATCCGCTGACATATTTGAGTGTGAGCTATCTTGTTTGCGGCCGCCTCAACGGCGGACGCTCTGCCCTTTTGCACGGCCTCGAGCACGAGCAGCGCATGCATTTCCGCCTCTCGCACCTCGACCGCGAGATCGGCCACGACCATTCGAGCCCGCGGATCCGAAGCAAGATCTCGGGCTTTCAGGAGCTCCACAAGATCCTCGAGATCGCGCCGCACCCGACCGGGCGGGAACTGCACATGCCGCTCTACGGCCAACGCCTCGTTCATCACCTTCCAGGCGCCATTTTCGAGACCGATGCGGTTTTCCACGGGAACCTGCACGCCGTCCAACGTCACCTCGTTCAACTGCTCGTCGTCTAGGGTCGGGAGCGGGGCCACCCGCACCCCCGGCGCACGCAGGTCCACGATGAGAAGGGTGAGGCCTTCTCCTCGGCTCTCTTGAGAACCGGTGCGACACAAAAGCCATAGGTAGTCCGAGTCCTGCGCATACGACGTCCAGCACTTCTGACCTTGGACGATGTACGCGTCACCACGCCGCTCGGCGCGCGTGCGCACGCTCGAAAGGTCCGACCCCGCCTCCGGTTCCGAGTAGCCAAGGGAGAAGTGGATCTCCCCAGAGCGGATCTGTGGGAGCCAGCGCTGGCGCTGCGCGTCCGTTCCATGGCGGATAATCGTCTTCGCAACGATGCCTGCACCGAGCGGCGGCCGCGCGACACGCGCATAGGCGCATTCATCCCACAGAATGAACTCATAGGCCGGCCCCTTTCCGAGTCCACCTGCGTCTTGCGGCCAGCCGAGCGCCAGCCAGCCGTGGCGCCCCACGGCACGGAAGAATTCCTTAACCCGCGGCCAGCGCCGTCCCTGGAAGTGGAACCCGTCGAGGTCGCGCCAGTCGGCAAGAAAGCCTCGCACTTCGTTTTGGAAGGCGCGCTCTTCGGCCGAGAAGCCCGGTGTCACTTCACCTCTCCGCTCCGAGCATTCGGGTCGGGATTCCAGCGCGGTTTGCGTTTCTCCGCGAAGGCGCGGGGTCCCTCAAGGAAGTCGGGGTGGCCCCAGTGCAGGCGCAGGAGCGCCCAGGCGTATTGAAGCGCCTCGGTATAACCACGCTCCATGGCACCCCACACGGCCTGCTTCGAGAGCGCCATCGCCTGGGGCGAGTTCTCCAGCATCGCGTGCGCCATCGTCTGCGCGAGGGGCAGGAGCTCATTCGGGGTGGCGACCAGCTCGTCGACGAGCCCAAGCTCGTAGGCGCGGCGCGCTGGCATGCGGTAGTGGCGACCCATGAGGGTCATCCGCAGTGCGGCCCCGAGCGGAAGCCGTCGCGCCAAGCCGACGTTCTCGAGCGCTCCCACCATCCCGACGTTCACGTGCGTGTCCATGAACGCTGCATTCTCTGATGCGATCACAATGTCGGCATCGACCACGAAGTGGAGGCCCGCGCCGACCGCGAGGCCATTGACGGCACAGATCACGGGTTTCCAGACGCCATTTTGGCGAGGTGACCAGAAGACGTCTTGCTCGAGCGGTAGGTTGTTGGCCACCGCACCGGTTTCGTCGACTGACGTCACATCAAACCCGGTCGAGAAGTGACGCTCCCCGCTCGAGGAGAAGATCGCAACGCGAGTTCCTTCGTCGTCGCGTACGTCGGTCCAGATCGCGCGCAGGATCTGCTCCATCTTCTTGGTGAGAGAGTTTCCCCTCTCCGCGCGGTCGAGGATGATCGTCGCGATCCCGTCCTGCTTTTCGTAGCGCAGTCCCTCGAGTGGACCCGCGAGATCGATCTCGCCGTAGCGGAAGCGTGCGCTCACGCTGCCTTCCTCCCGAACCCAAGACCTTCGAGAATCCGCTCGCGCGCCGCCGCATCGCCGGGTGCTGAGGAAGCGAGTTGCCGAATCTGGCGAACGACGTGGAAAATCGGGCCCTCGCGTAGCACTCCCATCGCGCCAAAGACCTGGGTGCAGACGTGCGCCGCCGCAAGCGCCGCCGCCGCGGCCGAGAGGCGAGCTGCTGCAGCATCGCGGCTCACCGCCGTGCATGCGGTGTCACAATCCACCGCGTCCAATCGCGCTGCCGCTACGCGGGCGAGTCCTCGCGCCGCGGCGAGGCGAATCGCGCAATCGGCCAAAGGATGGGCGACGGCTTGAAACTCCCCGATCGCGCGGTCGAACTGACGCCGGGTGCGTGCGTGATCCGCCGCGTCGTCGACGAGCCTCTGGCCGGCCGCAGCCAGGTAGGCTGCGGCCGCGATCTCACTGAAAGCGACAGCAGACTCAACCCCCGGAATCGCTTGATTTCGCAGGAGCTTTAGCCGCCCCCAAGGCTCACCGCCCAGGGTCTGGACGGCCTCGATCACGCCCCTTGGCTCTGCCAGCCACGCGCGCTCGCGGGAGGGATCAAGCTCGATAAAGTGCGACGCCATCGGCGCGAAGGCCATGAGCGGCGGTGTGCCGACGCACACAAGATCGTCGCCCTTCGCGACCCGGATTCGCGCGGGCTCTGGCAGCAGACGCATCGCGAGGAAGGTTGCGGCGAGCGGACCCGGGAAGGCGGCCCTCCCAAGCGACTCCATCAGCGCCGCCACCTCGATCGCACCCCCACCGCTGCCCGGTATCGCAAGCCCGAAGACATCGAGTGCTGCGAGCTCGCACCAGAGGACGCGCGAGAACGGCGTACCTGGGCAAACGGCTTCCAAGGGGTTGAACCGGTCGCGGCAGAACTGGGCCACCGCGCCGGCCATCGCGAGCTGCGCGTCATCGAACTCGAGATCTAGGCTCACGCCCCGCCACCCCAGCGCGCGCGCGCCAGGGCACGCCGGTGGCCGCCGACGCCGCCGAGCTCAAGTCGCAATGCCTCGAGACGCATGCTGAATACGTGGAGATCGTGCTCGCGCGTGTAGCCTATGGCTCCAGAGAGTTGGTGCGTCTCGAGGAAGACGCGGGCGGCGGCGGCGGCCGCGTATGCCGCAGCGGTAGCTGCGACCTCGGCCGGTGCGCCGCGCCAGGCGGCTTCAAAGGCGAGCCAGCGGGCCCCTTCGACCATCACGGAGCACTCGGCAAGGCGGTGCTGCACGGCCTGGAAGGATGCGATCGCGCGGCCGAACTGCCGGCGCTGTTTCAGATAGTCGATCGTCACCCCGAGGGCGGCGCGCATCGTACCTGCCGCCTCGGTCGCAAGCGCAACCCGCCACCACGCAAGGAGTCGCTCGTGGGAGCCGGGCGCCAACCTCTCGCCCGACTTTTCGAGGGCACGCGCGACTCGGCCCATCGGATAGCCGAAGTTTGACCGCACGGGTTCCGCATCGCCGGGTGAGAGCGTGACGATCCGGGCCAAGCCGGCTTGGGAATCCACTACGAGCAAAGTTCGGGCGTGCGCACCAAAGCGGACAATCGGGCTCCTGTCCGCCGAGGCCAACGCGATCGGCCCGGGCAGCGTCCGACCCGCGACACCCGGGGCCACGAGGGCGGAGGCGCCTATCGCCACCGCACCCGCTGCGCGAGCCACTGCCTCCACGCACAGCGCCGCCTCCAGGGGACCGGTTTCGTCGGCGAGGGCGACGCCCAAGAAACCGGCGTTGCCGAGTGCAGCCTCAAGAGGGGCGTCGTACTCCCCACTCGCAAAGAGCTCAATCGCGCGCTTCGGGCCGGCGTGCTGCGCGAGAAGGGTGTCTACCGCCTCGACGATGGCTCGCTGGTCGTCACTCAGCTCGAAGTCCAATAGGTCACTCCTGGGGTAGGCCCAAGAACCGCTGGGCGATCAGGTTGAGCTGCACTTCCGTCGCACCGACCGCAACGCCTGCGGTCATCGCGAGGCGGAAGTTCGATTCGGCGAACCCACCGTACTCGAGCGCATCGGGGCCAAAGAGGTCAAGGCCAAGCTCGCCCACCACGCGATCCGCAAATGTCCCCGCCACCCGCGCAACGTTTGAGTCGGCCGAGGGGGGTTGCCCGTGTGCGCGCAGATCAATCACTCGGTAGGAGAGCAGGCGCGCAGCCTCACAGATCGCGCGCGCCCGACCCAGTTTTTCTTGCACCGTCGGATCCTCGAGACGACCCTCCTTGGCAAGGCGGACAGCGAGTCCGTCCAGCGTGAGCGCAGCACGCGCATAACGCGCGGCGCCTACTCGTTCAAACTGAAGTGCGTAGGTGACAACGGACCATCCGTCGTTCTCCGGGCCGAGCCGACAGGAGGCCGGTACGCGCACATCGGAGAGGAACACCTCGTGGAAGTACCGCTCGCCGACGACTGAAGGGATTTCACGAATTTCTACGCCCGGGAGCGACATGGGCATGAGAAGCACTGAAATCCCTCGGTGACGTTTGGATTCTGGATCAGTGCGAACGACGAGAAAACAGAACTCCGCATAGTTGGCGTAGGATGTCCAAATCTTTGTGCCATTGACGACGTACGCATCTCCGTCACGAGTCGCCAGCGTCCGGAGCGCCACTAGGTCCGAACCCGCTTGGGGCTCGGAAAACCCTTGACACCACAGAACGTCACCCTGGGAGATCCGCGGCAGGTGTTCGCGCTTTTGCTCTTCGCTTCCGAACGCCATGATCGTGGGTCCGATCCAGTTCACGTTCATGTACTGGGGACCGCGCGGCTCGCCCCGCGCCCAGAGTTCTTCGCCTAGGATGGCATGGCGCCAGGGTGAAGCGTCTCGTCCGCCGTATTCCCGCGGCCAGTGTTGGGTGAGCCAACCGCGCGAGGCGAGCAGGCCACAGAACTCCCGCGAAAACGCCGCTTGGACGTCGCTCCCCGACCGTCCTTCGCGATCTCCTCCCAGTCGTGCGGGAGAACCTCCTTGAGGAAGTCGAGGAGTTCACGGCGAAACGCCTTCTCGTCCGCGGTCCAGCCGAACTCCATCCCCCCTCCCCCGGCGCCGGCGTGGAGGCATGCCGTCGCGCCTCCCCTTCGTGTCACCCGATCCGCGCCGAACTCCTTGGCGATCTCGAACGCCCTCCCCCGCGCGGGGCATCAGGTTACCACGATGGGAGCGCTCCATGACGCGCGGGCGAGCGGTTCGGGTGGGCCTCGTCGCGAGCGCTTGTAGGCCAGGGCGCTCCAACTTCGCGGCTCCCTGCGGATGCCGGGGTCGCCAGCCTTCGCGGCTGCGTGCTGCTTGCGAGTGAGACGGGATTCGGCGCTCTTCGAGGGAGAACCGCCCGCGAGCGCTGGGAGGCTGCATCGAGCCGCGAAGATGAGCGTCGTGGGCGATGGAACCGGTCCGGCCGCGCCCGCCGAATCAAGGCGTCCCGATGGAGATCGTGCGTTTCTCCTGGAAGGAAGGGACGCTACTTCCCTCCGCTCCAATATGCGTTGGCTTGCCGCTGAATTTCGCTCAGCACTGCTTCCTGTCGCTCCGGCTTGAACAAGTGCCGAAACCTTTGGTGTTCGCACGCAAGCCGAGCTGACCTCATCGCCTGCGGTTGCCTGCAACGGTGGCGAGCCCGACCTACGGTCGGTCCGCGGCGCTGATCCCTCGCAGCACGACTCGACCGGGGGAGTGACCAGCTTGGAACGGGGTCCGGGGTGTAGTGGAGGGTCGCGATCGGAGCCCTCCTCGGCTGCGCACCACCCTCGGTGCATGACTCGTCGCGCTGCGGACCCGGACCTGGCCGGTGAGGTGCAGCCCCCTCGCCGGAACTCACGCCTTGCTTCGGAGCGGGGCTGTCAGATACTCGGTAATCCAAGCGGCCAAATCCTTGGAGGCGCGCGATGCCTTTTCCGGACTTCACGCCCACCGTCTCTGCACTGATCCGCGAGCTGGCGGCCCGCCGCGGAGATCGCCCGCTCATCGTGCTGGGGGACAGACGGCTCAGCTACGCGGACGCGGAGCGAGAATCTGCGCTCCTTGCCCGCGGTCTGCTCGCGGCCGGAGTCGGCAAGGGGACGCGGGTCGGGATCTGGATGCCGAACGGCCCGGATTGGGTCTTGGCCTGGCTCGCGGCGGCGCGCATTGGTGCGCTCGTCGTTCCGATCAATACGTTTTTCCGAGCGCGGGAGCTGCGCTTCGTCCTCCAACATGCGGATCTCCACACCCTCTTCTGCGTTAGCGAGTTTGCTAAGCAAGATCGCCTCGCAACCCTGGAAGAGGTCGCTCCCGAGCTCGTTGGCCATGGACCGGGGCCGCTCTTTCTGACCACCCTGCCCTACCTGCGAGCGGTCCGCGTCTGGGGCCCGGTCTCTCGCCCCTGGGCCTTGGAAGGCCCGGCCGCACTCGCCGCGGCGGGCGAGATGGCAGAAGGTGCCAGTGACGCCCTGCTGCGTGCGGCCGAACAAGCCGTTTCGCCCGCCGACGCGATGATCCTCATCTACAGCTCAGGCAGCACAGCGGATCCAAAGGGTGCAGTTCACACGCATGGCGCCGTCATCCGGCATGCCCATGCACTCAATAGCTACCGAGATCTGCGGTCGGACGACCGCATCTACTCGCCGATGCCGTTCTTCTGGGTGGGCGGCTTCGTCTTTACGCTCGTCAGTGCGCTACACGCGGGGGCGACGCTCATTTGCGAAGAGACTTTCGAGCCTGGCCGGACCCTCGAGCTCCTCGAGCGCGAGCGCGTGACTCTCGTCGCCGGCTGGCCCCACTACGGCAAGGCAATGCGCGAGCATCCGAGCTTTGCGCGGCGCGATCTCTCTTCGATCCGTGGAGGGAACCTCTACGACGTGCTCCCGGGTCGCACCCGTCCTGCCGACCCCGAACTGCGGTCGAACTCGCTCGGTATGACCGAGACTTGCGGGCCGCACACGATCGATCGTATGGACTACGACCTGCCCGAGAAGCTCCGTGGCTCATTCGGCCAAACTGTGCCTGGCCTCGAACACCGGATCATCGATCCCGAGACGGGAGCGGTGCTGCCACCGGGCAGTACGGGTGAGATCTGTGTGCGCGGCTACAGCGTGATGCAGGCGCTCTACAAGGTCGAACGCGAGGACACCTTTGATCGCGACGGCTTCTATCACACTGGAGACGCCGGATCTTTTACCGCGGAAGGCGTGCTGTTTTTCCACGGCCGGCTCGGCGAAATGATCAAGACCGGTGGCGCGAACGTTTCGCCGCGAGAGGTCGAGCAGGTGCTGATCGCCCAGCCCGAGGTCGAGGAGGCGTATGTGGTCGGCCTTCCTGATCGCGACCGCGGACAGCTCGTGGCCGCGGCCGTGGTGCCTCGCGAGCACGTTTCGGTCGATCTGGACGAGCTTCGTGTGCGCGTAAAGCGTCAGCTTTCTGCCTACAAGGTGCCTCGCCAGCTCGTCGTCATGCGACGGGAAGACCTGCCCATGACCTCGAGTGGAAAAGTCGACAAACGACGGCTCGTGGACGCGATTCGCTCCCGTGACGTGCTCGGCTAAAGCGCGGTTCTCAAAAAAACAAAGGATGGAGGCCAAAACGCCTGACATTGGAAGTCCCCGTGCGCTTAGCCAGGCTCAGCGAGTGCAAGGGTCTGACTGAGAGAGAGATACGAAGTCGAGGAGGCGCCCATGTCGAGACCGAACCAATCGCCGCTCCGCGCCGAGGATGTCGCCGCTTTTCATGAAGTCCTCTCAAACTGGCATCGCTGGGGCGAACAGGATCAGTTTGGCACGCTGAATCTTGTGACACCGGAAAAGCGCGCCGCGGCTGCAGCGTTGGTGCGCTCCGGGCGAGTCGTCTCCTGCGCGCGGCCGATCCCCACCGAGCCCGCGCCCTCCAACCCTCAGCCCGCCGCCCATCACATGATCGGAACGCATAGCGAGGGCTGGGGTGGCGACTACTTCGCCCTCGCCTCACATGGCTATGCGACAAGCCATCTCGATGCGCTCTGCCACATTTTCCACGAGGGGAAGCTGTACAACGGCTACTCTTCGGAACGTGTCACTGCACATGGTGCGCTCGAGCTCTCGGTCGATGCGCTGCGTCATGGGATCGTGTCGCGTGGCGTTCTCCTCGATGTGCCTGCTGCGAAGGGCAAGCCGTGGTTAGAGCCGGGTGAGCCCATACATCCCGAGGACCTCGAGCAGGCCGAGAGAGCAGCGGCCGTCCAGGTCGAGAGCGGCGATATCTTGCTTGTGCGCACCGGGCGCTTCGCGCTCGTGGCTGCCCGCGGTGACTGGAACCCGCGAGAGCACCTCGCTGGGCTGCACGCGGACTGCCTGCCGTGGCTTCACGCGCGGGGCGTCGCAGCCCTCGGGAGCGACGGCGTGTCGGACGTCCACCCCTCAGGCATCGATGATGTCCGGCTCCCCATCCATACCGTAGGGATCGTCGCGATGGGACTGTCGCTTCTCGACAACCTCGACCTCGAAGCGCTCGCTGTGGCCTGCAGGGAGGAAAAGCGCAGCGCATTCTTGCTCAGCGCCGCACCTCTCGTCCTCTTACGTTGGAACCGCTTCCCCCGTGAATCCCATTGCACTCTTCTAGGCGGGTCCACCCTCAGCCACGCGCGCTCATGCCACCATCGACCACCAAGGTGTGGCCCGTAACGAATGCCGCGGCATCGCTCGCGAGGAACACGGCTGCACCCTTGATGTCATCCTCGCCACCGCAGCGTCCTACCGGGATACCCGCCTCGAAGGCGCGCAACTTCTCCGGATCCTGCCGGATGTGATTCATCATGTCCGTGAGAAACGGCCCCGGCGCAATTGCATTCACTCGGATCCGGTGGGGTGCGAGTTTTACGGCGAGGTCCTTGGTCAGTGTCAGCACTGCGCCCTTGCTGGCGTGGTACGCCACGACCGGCTGGTCCTCTTCTCGGGCACCGCGGAATGCGGAAATGGATCCGATGTGGATGATGCTGCCTCCGCCGTGGTCTCTCATGTGACGGGCGGCGCGTTGCGAGAGCAAGAAGAGGCCGCGGACGTTGAGGTCGAAGACGCGGTCCCAGCCCGCGAGAGGATACTCGAGGGTCGGCGCGGCCCAGGTGGTACCGGCGTTGTTCACGAGGATCTCAAGCCGCGCAGCCTGCGCGAGGACCGCGTCCACGAGTGCCTCTACCTGGTCCGGCTTGGAGACGTCGGCCTCGAGGGCCACCGCTCGCCGGCCCGTACGCTCCCGGATGAGCGCCGCCGTTTCCTCACACGGGGCCGGCTTGCGGGAGGCAAGAAAGACATCCGCCCCAGCCTCCGCCAATCCGATTGCCAGGTGTCGCCCGATGCCGCGGCCGCCGCCCGTAACGAGCGCGGTCTTGCCCGTAAGGTCGAAGAGGGCGTGGACGTGCACACCCCAGCCTAGCATGACCGGCCGCCAAATCTGACGGTGTGTCGCCGGACCCGATAGCTAAAAACGCGAGCAACTCCGGGGCCTCTCTTGGTTTTCGAGCGTTTGTGTCGTAGTTATGTGCCATCGAGGGCGCCGAGAAGCGTACGCCTGTAGCCTCATCGCAGGATGATCGGCGAAGAAGCCGCTCTTCGTCGCGCGCCACGGCAACGCCTGGGTGCCGGCCGGTCTCTCGGTTGCGACGCGCCGTGCGTACCGTCGAGCCGGCCTCGCGCACGAGCGTATCGGCTTGCATGAACTCCGAAGATCCGCGGCCACTCGAGCACTCGGAAATGGCGCGAATGTCGACAGGGTATGCCGGCTACTCGGTCCCGCAGGACCTAAAGAGATCCTCGAATATCTCGGGCCTAACGCCGACGTGCGGAGACGCGCGGTGGGCTCACTCTAGCTCTCATGGATTACTGAGTTCACCCTAGGACCCCGATGTCTCGACCGATTCGCGACCTAGGCTTTCCGTCGAGCCGCGCGCCGAACGCGACGTCGCCTGCGCATCCTCGGGCGTGAGCCACCTTCACGTCGGCCCAGACTCTCGGCGATAAAAGCCGACACCAGCGCATTGAGGCTGACGCCTTCGTCCCGTGCGGCGGCTTCGAGCCTGCGCTTGGTGGTGATCGACACACGTTGAACCCATTTGCCTCCGCGACTTTCGGGCGCCGGGATCTTGCGGCCAGCCTCATGCATTGCCGCAAGCCACGCTTCCTTGGCTTCCATGGCGTTGCGAAGTGCTTCCTCGGTGGACTCGCCGTCCGAGATGCAGCCGGGTAGATCGGGGAACTCAGCGAGAAAACCGCCGCCGTCTTCTTTTGCGAGAGGTCGCACGATAACGGGATATTCAGTTTTCATCGTCGCCATCGGCATCCCCTTCCTCATCCTTTTCTTCCTCTAACTTGTCTATGAGCTTCACGAGTCTTCGGACATACACGGGTTTTATCGACCTGTGGGCTGGAACCGTGAGGGCTTCCTCTAGGTCATCATGCAGGAAGACGACGTGACTCCCACCCGACTTCCTCACGCGGAACCCGTACCCCGATATCTACCGGCCACCTGCACCGACGGCCCTCGACGTGGCCCCAGGCCGCGCGAACTCGGCCGAGGTCTACCCCGTTGACCGTGTGCCGCGCGCCGTGGCACAGTCAAGGCACGTCGAGAGGGAAAGGTTATCGCGCGCGCGGGCTTGCACTCCGATAAATCTGACGGAGTGTTAGAATGCGGCCATGGCAGGTCCCTTGGCCGGCATTCGAGTGATTGACCTTTCGACCATGGTGTCTGGCCCACTCGCGACCGCAATCCTTGGCGACCAAGGCGCGGACGTGATTAAGGTGGAGCCGCCGGGTCAGGGCGATCTGATCCGTCACATCGGCTGCGCCCGCGGCGGCCTCTCCGCCATTTTCAACACGATCAATCGCAACAAACGGTCGGTGGTGCTGAACCTTCGGGACGAGCGCGGTCGCGCACTGCTCTTGCGGCTGGTCGCAGGATCGGACGTCTTCGTCCAGAACTTTCGCCCCGGAGTCGTCGAACGGATGGGGATCGGTGAAGCGGATCTGCGCCGGGTGGCCCCGAACCTCATCTACGTGTCGATCAGCGGCTTCGGTGAAGCTGGACCCTATGCGGAACACCGGGTGTATGACATCGTGATCCAGGCGCTCTCTGGAATGGCCGCTTCCCAGGCGGACCCCAAAACAGGAAGGCCGGAGCTGGTGCGCAACATTGTCTGTGACAAGGTCACCGCGATCCACGCCGCCCAGGCGATCTGCGCCGCGCTCGTCGCGCGCGAGCGCGGCGCCGGCGGTCAACACGTGCGTCTCGCGATGCTCGATGCGTCCATCGCCTTTCTCTGGCCCGATGGCATGCAGCAACACACGTACCTTGGCCCGGGTGCTACAGCCCCAGCGCCCCTCCACGGCATCCTGCGTGCCTTCCCGACCGCTGATGGTTTCGTCACTCTTCTGACGATCTCGGACGCGGAATTCCAAGGCCTTGCCCGCGCGCTCGGCAAGCCCGAGCTCGCCAGCGATCCCCGCTTTTCATCCGTCGCGACGCGCATGGAAAACATCGACGCTCTCGCCAGCCTCGTCGCGCTCGAGACGCGCAAGGAAAAGAGTGAAGCGATTTGTGCACGCCTTGCGGCCGAGGGCGTTCCCGCCGCGCCCATCCGCATGCAAGGCCAGGTCCACGAGGATCCGCAGGTAATCGCGAACGGGCTCCTCCTCGAGATGGAGCATGCGAAGTGTGGGCTGATCCGCGTTCCAGGCCCTGTCGCACGCTTCGGCTCCACGCCGAGTGAGGTCCGTCAACTTGCTCCCGTTCTCGGGGAGCACACGGACGAGGTTCTGACCGAGATCGGCGTCACTCCAGCCGAGCTCGCGAACCTGCGTGCGCAGTCGGCTCTCGCCTAGTGGGGAAGGAGGACACCTTGGACGAAAGCCAGGTCCTTGCGGGGCGGGCTGCTGTCGTAACGGGCGGGGGACGCGGCATCGGCCGTGGACACTGCCTCCACCTTGCGCGGGCGGGCGCCTCGGTGGTCGTGAATGATGTCGACGGCGACGAGGCGGCAAAGGTCGTTTCCGAAATCACAACCCAAGGTGGCCGCGCTGTGGCCAGTACCGCGGATGTGGGCAACCGCAAGGGCTGCGAGGAGATGGTCGGTCAGTGCGTAGGAACCTTCGGACGAATCGATGCGCTTGTGGCAAACGCAGGCATCATGCGTGATCGCTCGTTCTTGAAGATGAGTGACGAGGAGTTCACCGACGTCTGGCGGGTGCACGTCATGGGCACCTTCTGGTGCGCCCAGGCCGCGGCGCTGCGAATGCGCGAGCAGGGCACGGGCGGAAGCCTGGTGCTGACGACCTCGGCAGCCCACATGGGAAATTTCGGGCAGACAAACTATGCCGCGGCCAAGGGTGCGATCGCCTCGATGACTTACACCCTGGCTCTCGAGCTTGCGGCTTACGGTATCCGCGTCAATGCCATCTCACCCGCCGGCACGACTCGAATGTCCGCGACCTTTCGAGGCCCGGACGGCAAAGCTGTGGAGATGCCATTCATCGACCCGACGCAAAATGGCGTCATGGTTGTGTACCTGTGCAGCGATGACGCGGGATACGTCACCGGTCAGGTGTTCGGGACCGGCGCTGACCGATTGATGCTGTTGTCTCAGCCGAAGTACGCTTTTGGAATGGTGAAGCCGGGCGGTTGGTCGTTGGCAGACCTCCGCCAGCACTTCAAAAACCAGCTTGGCAATCGCCTTGAGCCCCTCGGGATCCAGAAGGCGCCCTACCCGTTCTACGGCGGCGTAAAGCCTCGAGGCTGAGGTCGCGATGCTCGAGCGCGTGCGAGTCCTGGATCTGACGGACGAGCAGGGTTTCCTTGCCGGGAAGATTCTTGGAGATCTCGGTGCGGACGTCGTCAAGGTGGAACCGCCGGGGGGCCACCGAGCGCGGAGGAGCGGGCCGTTCAGCGGCGGCGCAGCTGGACCCGAGCGAAGTCTGCTTTGGGCATCCTACAATACGAGCAAGCGCGGAATCGTTCTTGATCTCGCAAGGGATGCCGGTCGCGCCGACTTCTTCAAGCTCGCGGAGGCCGCTGACGTTCTGCTCGAGACGGCGAGCCCCGGCGCCCTTGATGCCGTCGGGCTTGGCGCGGAGGAGCTTCGCCGTCGAAACCCGCGTCTTGTCTACTGCGCCATCACCCCCTTCGGTCAAACCGGTCCGCGCGCGCACTTTCAGGGCAGCGATCTCGTCGTGGTCGCGATGGGGGGAAATGCCGCAATGACCGGGGACCCCGACCGGGCGCCCCTGCGCTGCACGTTCCCCACCTCGCACTATCACGCCTGTGCGGAAGGGGCACTCGCCGTGGTGATGGCCCTCTGGAACCGGGAGCGGACGGGCCGAGGTGAGTTTGTGGATGTGTCGATGCAGGAGTGCCAGCTCGGAACACTCCTCTCGGCGGTGGGTCAGTATGCGCTCCACAATCGGCTGCCCCGCCGCACGGGCGCCCGGACCGGCCGAACGCGGGAGATCTGGCCTGCGAAGGACGGCTTCGTGTCCTTCGGGCTGCGTGGAGGCCGTGCACGCGCGGCGAATCTCGCCGCCACGGTCGAGTGCATGGCAGAGTGTGGAATGGCCCCGGAATGGCTTCGTGCGATGGACTGGGCACGATACGACCCGGGGTCGCTTTCGGACCCAGAGCTCGCCCGCCTCGAGGAGGCATTCGGGGCGTTCTTTCGCACCAAAACCATGCGTGAGCTTTACGCGGAAGCACTGCGCCGGCGAATCCTCCTCGCGCCATGCAACGATGCCCGCGAGCTGCTGGACCACCCACAGCTTCGCTCCCGGAGCTTCTTCACGGAGCTCGAGATCGCGGACGAGAGTGCCCGGATCGAGCTCCCGGCATTCTTTGTCCGTTCGAGTGCGCACGAGCTGCGCGTTCGAAGGCGGGCACCACGTCTGGGCGAGCACCAGGTCGAGGTTGCGCAGGAATGGCTCGCAGGCTCGCCGAGAGCCACAGCCGAGTGCACAGGTTCCTCCGCGCTGGACGCGGATCCGAGACCTGACGCAGGGGCCTTCGCCGGAACGAAGATCCTCGAGCTCGGTGCGGGAGCGGCGGGCCCAGTGGCGACGCGTTACTTCGCTGAGCAAGGCGCCGCGGTCATTCGAGTGGAATCCCATGAGCGGCCAGACTTTCTGCGGCTGCTGCAAGCAACGCCAGGCACGGGACTTGACGGCTCGCCCATATTCGTCCTCCTCAACCCGAACAAGCGCAGCGTCGCGCTCAACCTGACGCGCCCAGAAGCGGTCGCCCTCGTAAAACGACTTGTGCGCTGGGCAGACGCCGTCGTAGAGAACTTTGCCCCCGGAGTCATGGAGCGACTCGGCCTCGACTACGAGGCCCTGCGTGCGGAAAAGCCCGACCTCGTGATGGTCTCGAGCAGCCTCTTTGGACAGACGGGACCGCAGCGCACGTACCCCGGATTCGGTGGCCAAGGCTCGGCGATCGCCGGCTTCAATCACCTTACCGGTTGGCCCGACCGCGAGGCACACGGTCCCTGGGCGACCATTACCGATTCGCTCGCTCCGCGCTTCACGGCGGCTGCACTTGCCGCGGCGTTGCTCGAGCGCCGCAGAACGGGCCGTGGCCAGCAGCTCGACGTGTCGCAGATCGAGGCAGGCGTGTATGCGCTTTGCGAGGCGGTCGTACAGTGCAGCGCAACGGGTGCGAGTCCATGCAGAGCTGGAAATCATGACGGGCGAGCAGTCCCTCACGCCATCTATCCGTGTCGCGGTGACGACCGCTGGATCGCGATCTGCGTGCGCAACGATTCCGCGTGGCAGGCTCTGACCGCTGTCCTCGGTAACCCGCCATGGGCACTCGAATCAACCCTGAAGACCCTCGCAGGCCGCCTCGCTCGACAGGAGGAGCTCGACCTGCGGATCGCCTCATGCACTCGCGAGCGGGAGACAGAATCGCTGATGAGCGAGCTTCAAGCCGCGGGGGTCGAGGCCGGCATCGTACAGAACTTCCGCGATCTTCTCGGCGATCCCCAGCTCGCACACCGTCAGCACTTTGTTCGAATCGCGCACCCGCGAATTGGAGATCTCGTCTTCGAGCGTGCGGGATTCCGGCTCTCGGAGAGTCCAGGTGCGCTCAAGACTCCAGGTCCGGACCTCGGAGCGGACACGCTGTCCGTCCTCACCGAGATCCTCGGCCTCTCGCGCCAGGAGGCAGCAAAGCTCGTGGCGGATGGGATCGCGACATGATCGGGATTACCTCCTATGGCGCCTATGTGCCGGTGACGCGACTCCCGCTTGCGCTGATCGGCGGATCGCGCGGCGAGGGTGGACCCGAGAAGGCCGTGGCCTCCTACGACGAGGACGCGATCACGATGGGTGTCGCTGCCGCCGTCGAGTGTCTTCATGGGTTTGACCGCGCTGCGGTCGATGCAGTTTTCGTGGGCTCGACGACCCTTCCTTATCATGAGAAGCTCGCGGCGACTATCGTTGCGAAGGCGCTCGATCTGCGCCGCGACGTCGCCACGGCCGACTACGGGGGCTCGCTTCGAGCCGGGGCATCGGCGCTGCGTGGGGCGCTTGACGCGGTCACCGCAGGCACCGCGCGCTCTGTACTGGTCGTGACCTCGGACTGCCGAGTGGCCGCGCCGCGCTCTGCTCTCGAGCGCGGCATCGGCGACGGCGCCGCCGCATTTTTGGTCGGAGATTCCCGCTGCATTCTTGCCTGTGAGGCGCTGCACGCCGTGGCGGATGAGATTCTCGACGTATGGCGGACGGCTGGGGACCCCTTCGTACACACCTGGGAGGAGCGCTTTGTGGTCGAGCACGGCCATCGCTCGGTGCTGCTTGAGGCGGTGCGCGGCCTCCTCCAGAAGACCGGGCTCGGACCGGGCGACTTTGCGCGGGCTTGTCTCTACGCCCCCGACCCAGCGAGCCACCAAGCCGCGGCTCGCGCCGCCGGTCTCAGCGCCGAGCGCCTTCAGCCGCCCCTCTTCGGCCGCCTCGGAAACACGGGCGCGGCGTTCGCGCCCATGCTGCTCGTCGCGGCTCTCGAGCAGGCGAGGCCGGGTGAGCGCCTGCTTTTCGCAAGCTACGGCGATGGGGCCGAGGCTTCGGCTTGGCGTGCCACCGCGGAGATCGAAAAGCTGGGCCCACGCCGTGCCATGAACTGGCACCTCGGCCGCCGACGCGCGATTCGAGACTATGCAGCCTATCTCCGTCCGCGGCACCTCGAAGCCGCGGAACACGACGTGCGCCAGGCACCGGGGATCTCCGCCACCGTGCACTTTCGCGAGCGGGATCACGATATAAGCTTCCGGGGCGCTCGCTGCCGCCGTTGCGGTGCCGAGCACTTCCCCCCGCAGCGCGTTTGCTACGGTTGCCAAGGCCGAGACGATTTCGAGAGCATTCGCCTCTCCGATCGCCCGGGTCGGCTGCTTTCCTGGACACTCGACTACTTCTTCCCCACGCCCGAACCCCCGCTTGCCGCGGGCGTGGTGCAGATCGAGGGCGGCGCTCGCGCCTACCTTCAGCTTACGGACGTCGGTAGCGATGAGCTCCGATGTGATCTGCCTCTTGAGTTCGTGTTCCGTCGTATCCATGAGGTGGGCGGTAAGCCCAACTATTTCTGGAAGGCCACGCCTGTGCGCAGCACGCGCTTGGAGCCCGAATGAACCCCGACGCCATTCGAGACAAGACCGCCATCGTCGGCGTCGGCTGCTGCAAGTTCGGTGAGAATTGGACGCAGTCGCCCGAAGACATGATCGTTGAAGCGGCTTACGAGGCGTATGCAGACGCCGGAATCGAGGACCCGCAGCGCAGGATCGAGGCCGTGTTTTGCGGTGCGGCCTATCCCTCCCGCGGGACTGCGGAAGTGGCGGAATCTTTGAAGCTCTTCGATCGCCCGGTGAGCCTCGTGCAGAACTACTGTGCGACCGGCACCGATGCCTTCCGCTATGGAGTCTTTTCTGTCGCTTGCGGCCTCTACGACACGGTCCTCGTGGTGGGCTTCGACAAGCCGAAGGACCGAGGCGTATCGGGGCCGAGCGTGATGATGAGCGGAGTGCGCGAGCTCCCGGCGACGCCGGCAGGCTGGTTCGCCCTCTGCGCAGCTCGCTACTTCGAGAAGTACGGCGCCACACGCGAGGATCTCGCGCGCATTGCGGTGAAGAATCATCACAACGGAACCCTCGCGCCAAAGTCCATGTTGAAGCGAGAAATCACCGTGGATGACGTCCTCAAGGCACGCATCATCTCCTGGCCCTTCGGGCTGTATGATTGCGCCGCACAGTCCGACGGCGCCGCGGCGGTCGTACTCACCCGTCGCGACCTCGCAAATACGTTCCGCGACGACTTTGTGCTCGTCCGTGCAGTGGCCATCGCGCTCGCGCCCAACCCGCAATCGGATCCGAGCTTCGATTTCCTTGGGTGGAAGCCCACCGTCTATGCCGCAAGGCAAGCCTACACCATGGCTGGCATCGCCGATCCGCGAAGGGAGATCGATGTCGCCCAGGTGCACGACTGCTTCACCTTGACGGAGCTACTCACGTATGAAGATCTCGGCTTCTGCGACAAGGGTGCGGCAAAGGAGCACATCGCCGCTGGCACGTTCGCGCTGGACGGCGAGCTGCCGGTCAACACCGACGGGGGTCTCAAGAGCTTTGGCCATCCCACCGGCGCTACGGGCGTACGCATGATCTATGAAAATGTGCTTCAGCTCCAAGGCCGCGCCGGCTCACGACAGGTCAAGGACGCAGCCGTAGCGCTCTCACACAACATCGGAGGCGCGCCGCAAACCTGCGGCATGACCATCCTGGCACGACCCTGACCACGGCTGCGCTGGTCGGGGAGGGGAGTCCATGCAGGAGATTCGCTTCGACGACATCGATGCACTGCGCTCGGCCATCTCCGAAGAATGGGGGCCGTGGGGTGCCGAAACCCTGGTCTCGCAGGAGATGATCAATGCCTTCGCCGAGCTCACCGAGGATCGCCAGTGGATCCACGTAGACGTGGAGCGTGCGCGCCGCGAAAGCCCATTCGGCGGCCCGATCGCACACGGCTTCCTCACGCTCTCGCTGCTGCCCACGCTGCGTGGGGGGGCCGCATTTCGGATCGTCGGCTACGGCAACGCCACAAACTACGGTGCCGATGGCCTGCGGTTCTTGGCCCCCGTACCCTCGGGCAGCAAGATCCACGCGCGCGGTCGCATGGTCGGCGCTGAGGCAAAACCCAAGGGTACGCTTGTCACAACCGAGACCGCGGTCCACGTGGTCGGAAATGACAAACCCTCTCTCCTGTACAAGGGGCTTGTGCTCTATAGCCCGGCTGGATCGCGCTCCTCATGAACCTCCGCGACAACGAAGCTGAGGCCGGGTTTCGCCACGAGCTCCGTACCTGGCTGGCCGCGCATCTACCCGCCGGCTGGGGCACACCAGCCTTCCGAGAGCCGGAGACCGCCGCCGAGAAGGTGGAGTTCGCGAAACGCTGGCAGAGGACACTCTTCGACGGCGGCTGGGCCGGACTCGACTGGCCACGCGCGTTTGGTGGCCGCGGCGCCGGGGTCGCAGAGCACCTCATCTGGCAAGAAGAGTATGCACGCGCTCGGGGTCCCGACCTAATCAATCTCGCCGTCGGCCTCGGCCTCGTGGGACCTACGCTGATTGCGCACGGCACCGCCAGCCAGAAGGAGCGCTTCCTCCAGCCTATCCTCAGGGGTGATGAGATCTGGTGTCAGGGATTTTCGGAACCCAATGCCGGCAGCGACCTCGCCGCCCTTCGAACGCGTGCCGAGCGCCGCTCGGAGGAGTTCGTCGTCACCGGACAGAAGATCTGGACGAGCTTCGCTCGCTACGCCCAGTGGTGTATTCTTGTTGTCCGCACCAATCCAAACGCCCCCAAGCACAAGGGTCTGACCTTCCTTTTGGTCGATATGAAGAGCCCAGGGATCACGATCCGGCCGCTTCGCGAGATGACGGGGGAGGCATGGTTCAACGAGGTCTTCTTCGACGAAGTGCACGTACCGATCGACAATGTGGTGGGTGATGTGGATCGTGGCTGGGACGTCGTAATGACGACGCTCGGTCACGAACGTGGCTCAGCGTCGCCGCACGCGCGACTTGCGGGCGAGCTCGAGCACCTGGCCGCGATCGCTCGTGCCATGCCGAGGTCTGCCGGCCGCGCTGCGGATGATCCGATCCTTCGCCAACGCCTGGCGCAGCACGCGATCGAAATTGAAATCCTGCGAATTACGGCCTGGCGTAATGTGAGTGCGATCGCAAAGAACGGCGCTCCGGGACCCGAGGGCTCGATCCTAAAGGTCTTTTGGAGCGAGCTCGACCAGCGCCTGAACGAGACCGCGCTCGATCTTCTCGGGCCTGCCGGCATGGTGCCGCGCGGCGATCCCCGCGCGGTGGAGGGCGGCTTCTGGAGCCACGAGCTCCTTTGGTCGCGCGCGGCGACGATCTACGCGGGGACATCGGAGATTCAGCGCAACATCATCGCGCAGCGAGCCCTCGGGCTCCCGCGAAGCTGACCCCGGAGGTATCCATGGGTTCGCGCTTTCCGTTTCCTGCCAACCCCAACGGCTGGTTCCGCGCCCTCTACAGCCCAGAGCTCGGACCGTGCGAAGTGAAGCCCCTGCGCATCCTCGGCCGAGAACTCGTCGCCTTCCGCGATGAGGACGGAGCGTCGCACATCCTCGATGCCTATTGCCGCCACCTTGGCGCGCATCTCGGCTACGGAGGCCGGGTGGAGGGCCGCGGCCTGCGGTGTCCCTTCCATGCTTGGCAGTGGGATGGGAGCGGCACCTGCATCAACATTCCCTACGCCAAACGCATCCCGCCCGGCGCGCGCCTGCGCTCCTGGACCACGATTGAGAAAAATGGCCTCATCCTGGTCTGGCATCACGCGGAGGAAAAGCCGCCCGCATTCGAGATCCCGGATCTGCCCGAATACGGAGCCTCGGACTGGAGCCCATACGAGGTGCGACGCTGGAAGGTCCGGAGTCGTTGGCTCGACATGAATGAGAATGCGGTCGATCAGGTCCACTTTCGCTACGTGCATGGCACCCATACCGTGCCCCGCACTGAGGTTGAGATGGACGGCCCCGTGTTGCGCTGTCGCTCGCGGATGAAGATGGGTACACCGCGTGGCGAGATTGACGGCGGAATCGACACCACCGACTGGGGTCCGGGCTTTCAGACCGTGCGCGTGACCGGCATCGCGGAGACGCTGATGGTGAACACCTCGACACCAATCGATGACGAGTACACCGACGTGAGCTTTGCCTACAGCGTGAAGCAAGAGGCCGGAACTAGCTCGCGGCAGGGTGTCGGTGCCGCTTTAATCAAGGACCTTGAGAAGCAAATGGCTCAAGACATTGTGATCTGGGAAAACAAGAAGTATTTCGAAAAACCGCTCCTTTGCGATGGCGACGGCGCCTTCCCAGTGTATCGACGCTGGATGCGGCAGTTTTTTGGTGAGGGCGCGTGGCGCACCAGGGAGGAAGGATGACGGGCGTGGGAGAGCTAAGAGCAATCGACGGTTGGGTAAATGTCAACATGGGTGAGCTCGGCAGGCCCGACTACCTCGTGCAGGTGAAGGACAATTATTTCAAAGGTGGAGACGAGTTCTTTAAGAACCTTTCGATCGAAGAAACGCTCGCGCAGATGGACGAAGCGGGGGTCGAGCGTGCGATCCTGACAACGGATGCGATCCACCCCTCGAAGCACGTACTGTCGTTTCCCAAGACGAAGCCAGACCGCTTCGCGCTCTCTCTCACGCTTGATCCGAAAAGAGGAATGAAGGCGACCCGTTGTCTCGAAGCGCTGGTTCGATCTGAGCCGGTTGCCCTCGCGAGGATCGTGCCGTTCTACATCGATGTGCCACCCAATGATGCAATCTACTTCCCGGTCTACGCGAAATGCATAGAGCTCGGCCTCCCGATCTCGATCAACACCGGCATTCCCGGCCCCCCGGCGCCCGGGGAGTGCCAACACCCCATCCATCTCGACAAGGTATGTCTGCACTTCCCCGAGCTCACCCTGGTGATGGCCCACGGTGCGGACCCATGGTGGAATGTCGCGATTCGTCTCATGCTGAAGTATCGCGGTCTGTACCTGATGACGTCGGCGTATCTGCCGCGGTATTTCCCCCCGGAACTGATTCACTTTATGAACACGCGAGGCCAAGACAAGGTGATCTTTGCATCCGATCACCCAGCGCTGTCGATGAAGCGCTGCGTGGAAGAAGCGGGCAAGCTTGACCTGCGACCCGGGGTACTCGAGAAATTCCTGCGCGGCAATGCGGCGCGGCTCTTCCCGACCCGCACCATGAGCTAAAGGCGTTATTCCTGTAGAGCGAGGCATCCGGGCCGTGGCGCCGCACCGCAGACTGGCTCCCCTACTTCTCTTCTTGGCCGCCTGCGGCGTCGGTGTCGCCGTGCAGGCAGCTGCGGGTCCCCCGCCCTCCGGGATCGCGACTTTCCCCCCAAGCCTCGAGAGCTACGGGGACGCCCATCTGACATCGCTTCCCACAATCTTGGCGGGGCGGGTGCGCGCAGAACCCTTCAACCTCATCGCGAGCGCGATCTTCCTGTGCGCGATCATCCACACCCTCGTCGCAAACTCCTTCACCCGACTCGCAGACCTTGAGGAGCGCAGACACCGGGAAAGACTCGCCTCCCGCGCCGCCGCAGGAGAGCTGCCGATCTATCCGGAAGGTCGGGAACCTGTTTCGTTCGCTGCAACGATCCTCCACTTCTTCGGCGAGGTCGAGGCGGTGTTTGGGATCTGGGCCGCGGTGCTTCTTGGAACGGTCTGTCTCTGGTTCGATTGGGAGCACGTGACCCGCTACATCGCGACCATCAACTACGCGGAGCCCGTGTTCGTGGTGGTGATCATGTGCATCGCCGCAACCCGACCCGTGGTCAGGGCTGCGGAGCGCGGAGCAAGTCTTGCCTCGCGCCTTGGCGGCGGCACTCCGAGCGCTTGGTGGCTCGCAATTCTCTGCCTGCTGCCGCCTCTCGGCTCCTTCATCACCGAGCCCGCCGCGATGACGATTGCGGCGATGCTGCTCAGCGAGAAGATCTTCGCACTCGAGCCGTCAGCCCGCTTCAAATACGCGACGCTCGGGCTTCTCTTTGTCGACATCTCAGTGGGGGGAACCCTGACGCACTTTGCGGCACCGCCCGTCCTCATGGTTGCGAGTGCATGGAAGTTTGACGCCTCGACAATGTTCATGCGGGTCGGCTGGAAGGCGCTCCTCGGAATCGCGATTTGCAACTCTCTTTTCTTCCTCCTGCTGCGGCGCGAATTCGCCGCCCTTGCCTCCCGCGCCAAAGTCGCCGAACAGGCGCACGTTCACGCGCCGCTCGAGGAGTCTGTACCCTGGTGGGTGACGCTCGTTCATCTTCTCTTCGTCGCCTTTACGGTGGCGACGCTGCACAGCCCACCTCTCGTCGTTATGGGCTTTCTCTCCTTCCTGGCCTTTACGGAGGCGACCCACCACCATCAATATGAGCTCAATATGCGAAGTCCTCTCCTCGTGGGTCTATTCCTCGCCGCTCTTGTGACCCATGGTGGCTTCCAACGGTGGTGGATCCAACCAGTGCTCTCGAGCCTGGGAGAGCTTCAACTGTTCGTAGGTTCGATTGTCCTCACAGCCTTTAACGACAATGCGGCGATTACCTACCTGGCATCCCTCGTTCCAGCATTCGACTCCCTTCCCGCAGCCGGCGGTGCCCTCGCCTCCCCACTTCAATATGCGGTGCTCACGGGGGCCGTGACCGGGGGCGGTCTCACCATCATCGCAAACGCACCAAACCCGGCGGGTCAGGCGCTCCTCGCCAAGCACTTTCGAGGCGGAGTATCGCCCGCGGGTCTATTGGCGGGTGCGCTCCTCCCGACCGCCGTGGTCGCCGGATGCTTTTGGCTGTTGCACGGCTAGTCCAGCAGTGCCCGTGCCACGAGCTCACGGTTCTCGGCCGAGTCTCCAAAGAGGACGCTCGAAAGCGCGGCGCGCTTGAAGAAAAGGTGCAGGTCCTGCTCCCACGTAAAGCCGAGCCCCCCGTGGATTTGAATGCCGTCGCCCGCGACGCGCAGGTAGGCATCCGAGGTATATGCCTTTGCCATACATGCTGCAGTGTGGGATTGGAATTCTTCCTCGTCAAGACACCAGGCCGCGCGCCAGGTCGCGGAACGCGCGCCTTCGACACGCACCAGCATGTCGGCGCATCGATGCTGGATCGCCTGCTGTGCACCGATCGGTCGACCAAACTGTTCACGCGCTCGGGCATACGCGACCGAGAGCTCGAGTACCCGCTGAGCACCGCCGCAGGCGTCGGCGCAAAGCGCTACCTTGGCACGATCAATGATGCGCTCGAGAAGCGGGGCACCCTCTCCCACGGCACCGAGGACGTTCTCCGGCGGAACGCGAACGTCCGCAAAGAGTACTTCCGAGTAGCTTCGCGTCGTGTCGGTCGTGGGCACGGGCTCGACGGAAACACCCGACCCGCGCACGTCGACCAGGAAGAGCGTGAGTGCCCGCACCGAATCGCCGGATGTGCGAGCGGGTACCACGAGCCAGTCAGCGGCATTGGCCTCGGGTACGAAGCGCTTGACGCCACGTAGAGAGAAGCCCGCCCCGACGGCACGAGCTTCGAGCGCAACGCCCTCGGCGCCCCATGGCCCGCGCCCCTCGTAGAGAGCCAGGGTGGCTCGCTGCTGCCCGCAGGCAAGCGGAGGGAGCAGACGCCGCTTCTGCGCCTCGCTGCCGCCGAGAACGAGCGCGAGACTCCCCACCGCTGCGGACAAGAATGCCCCGGGAAAAAGGTTCCGACCCATTTCTTCGAGCATGACCAAGAGGTCGAGGCAACGAAGACCGGCTCCGCCATAGTCCTCGGGTATGCAGAGCCCAAGCCAGCCTAAGTCGGCAAGCTTCTCCCAAAGCGCTGGGGGCAACCCCTTGTTCGCTTCTGCGATCGCGCGCACGGTGGCCAATCCGCACTCGCGCTCCAGGAACTCACGTACGCCTGAACGCAGGATCTCCTGATCCTCGCTGAAAAGCACATCCATCTGCACTGCCTCCGCTTGGGACGATCCACCGGTCCGAGCGTCATCCGATTCCGTCTATCTTTTGCTTCTCCCGCACTTTGGCCTTGCGACGAAAATCCCTCAAGATGGACGGGAGCCCGTCCGGCCCCGTCCCCTGCCGTTGCCGCTGCGTGGCCTTTCTCCGGGTGCCACCCCTCCAACGGTACCATGACCCGGTCTCCCGACCCGAACTCCCGGACCTCGTCGGGTCTTGTCTATCGAGCACCGATGGTCTCAGCTTTCCGACCTCCTCGAGGGATAGGTCGCAAGACCGCGACCGCGTCGCAACAGCGCGCGTGACCGACTCCGCAGGGATCGTCCCATTCAGCCGGAATCCGAATACCGGGCCCCATGGCTACACGAGTCTCCGCGAGACGACCGAGGGTGCCCGAGAGAGAAGGAGGCGCACGAATTCCGCACTGCGAGAGCAGACGGTTTGCCTGCAAAGAGGTCGCGTCCTGGACCCTCGTGGCCGCGGACCGCGTCCAGGAGCGGCGGCCACGGTATTCGTCACGGCCAGGCCCCATCTCGTCGCGAGACCACGCCGAAGCCGACAACTCCCGCGCTCTGCCGAGGCCGTGAGACCCGCCAGCCACGATCGCGCCGGGGTCGGACGAGCCTGAGTCTGCGGCTTTGGGGGGGGCCAGGCGGGGGTGACTGGCGCAGCCCGACGAATCGCGAGAGCATGGTACGGGGCAAGTCCACTTGTCCGCGGCTGTTGCCTGCCTCGCTCGTCCCGACCCCTGGCTCGTTCACACCGGAAACGTCCGCAGGACGACAGCGCTGCCGCTGCGAAGCGACTTTGCTGTGCTTTGGAACCCCCGCGGTGAGGATGCACCATGGCCGACAACAAGCCCGAGTCGATCCTTTCCCCCGGACGCGCTGCGGAGCTCGACCAAGTGGTCGCGCGCGCGCGCAGCGCCGCAGCTGCGTTTCGTACCCTCGATCAGGAGGCGGTGGACCGCATCGTCTGGGCCATGGTGGTCGCCGGCCTTGAGAAGGCTGTCGAGCTCGCCCAGGTGGCAATCGACGAGACCGGTTTTGGCGTCTTCGAAGACAAGGTTGTGAAGAACTATGTCGCGACCGAGTTCCTCTACGACTTCCTCAAAGACAAAAAAACGGTCGGAGTAATCGGTGAGGAACCGGAGCGCAACATACAGTATGTCGCCGAGCCAGTTGGCGTCGTGCTGGCAATCCTTCCCGTTACAAATCCCACATCTACGGTGCTCTTTAAAGCGATCGTGGCGGCGAAAACCCGAAATGCGATCATCTTCCGACCCTCGCCCCGTGCGATCCGCTGCGCGCTCCATACAGTCGAGATCTTGCGCAAAGCCGCTGAGAAAGCGGGGATTCCCCCGGATGCGCTCCAGGTGATTCCCGACGCTCCGCGCGAGGCGACGTACTATCTCTTCGAGCATCCCGGCATCGACCTCATCTGGACCACCGGTGGCCCGAGAATCGTCAACCTCTCGAACAGGGCTGGCAAGCCCGTAATCAGCGTGGGACCGGGGAACGCACCGGTATATCTCCACCGTACCGCCGACCTTCGCGGGGCGATTGTCGACATCCTGATCTCGAAGACCTTTGACGCCTCGGTCATCTGCCCGGCTGAGCAGACGTGCGTCATCGACGACGCGGTTTGGGAGCCGGCACTCGCGGAGTTTCAACGCATGGGCGCTCGGCTCCTCACGCCGAATGAAGTCGAACGCCTCGCACGAATCGCCTTCCTCGAGACGGGCGAGCCCAACCTCGCAGCTGTGGGACAGTCGCCGCAGCGCTTGGCGGAGATGGCTGGCTTTAAGGCGGACCCAGGCACAAAGGTTTTGCTCGCACCCCTCCCATCGGACCTCGAGGCTCTTGGCGCGCATCCTCTCGTGCACGAGAAGCTCATGCCGGTGCTCGGAGTCGTACGCGCAGCCTCGGAGGAGGATGCGCTGGCGGCGTGCGATCTCGTGACCGCACGCGGCGGCCTTGGCCACACCTGCGCGATTTACGCCCGCGAACCCCGCATCATCGAGCGATATGCCAACACCATGCGTACAGGCCGCATCCTTGTAAATGCGCCAACGGCAGTTGGGGCTCTCGGGGGGATCTACAACTCCCTCACGCCGACTTTTTCACTCGGGTGCGGAACCTGGGGTGGCTCCATGACGACGGACAACGTGAACTACCGCAACCTCCTCAACATAAAGACGGTGTCGCGACGCCTCACACCGCCGCAGTGGTTCCGCGTCCCTTCCGACACGTATTTCAATGCCGGAGCACTTGAAAACCTAAGACAGGTCCAATCGCGAACCGCCGTCATTGTGACCGACAGCACCCTCGAACGGTCCGGCGTGGCAGACGAGGTACGCCGGCATGTCTCTGCCACTGCAACCGTACACGTCTTCTCCGATATCGAGCCCGAACCGACCGAGATTCAGATTCGAGCGGGCGTGGAGCTGCTCCGCCGCATGTCACCCGACGTCCTCATCGCGGTCGGCGGCGGGAGCGTACTCGATGCGGCAAAGGCAATGAGGCTGTTTTATGAGAGCCCAGGTCTCTCGGTGCGAGAGCTGTCTCTCCCTTTCCTCGACGCCCGAAAACGCGTCGCCCGCTACCCGCACATCGCTCATCAGCTGCGCCTCGTCGCGATCCCCACCACCGCGGGAACCGGTTCGGAAGTATCCCCGGCGAGCGTCGTCACGGCGGGCCAGCGCAAGCTGACGCTGGTCGACTACTCGCTCGTGCCGGACATGGCGATTGTGGATCCGCTCCTCACGCTCTCGCTCCCGCCTGGAGCCACCGCGGATACAGGTATTGACGCGCTCACGCATGCCGTTGAGGCATTCGTGTCGATCTTTGCGTCGCCTTATACGGATGCGTTCTGCGTGCAAGCAACGCGTCTCATCCTCGATGCTCTGCCACGCGCCATGGCGGACGGCTCGGACCTCGCCGCGCGCACCGCGATGGCGAATGCCGCGACCATCGCTGGTCTTGCGTTTTCAAACGCCTTTGTCGGTGTAAACCATGCGCTCGCTCACGCGGTTGGAGCACGCTTCCATCTGACCCACGGCCGCGCGAACGGGATTTTCCTTCCCCATGTGATGCGCTACAACGCGGCGATTCCGACAAAGTTCATGCCTGCTCCCGGCTACTCAGCGTATGTGGCACCGGAGAAGTACGCCCAGCTTGCCTGGGTAATTGGACTTGGGGGTCACAGCGAGGCGGAGCGGTGCGAGCGACTCTTTCATAAGGTGGACGAGCTGCTGGATGGGGTCGGCATTCCACGCTCGCTGGCCGAAGCGGGAGTCCGGAAGGAAGAGTTCGAGGCTGCGCTACCGGACCTAGCGCGTGCCGCATTCGAGGACCCGAGCCTTCGAACAAATCCGCGGATGCCGCTTGTACGCGAGCTCGAAGAGCTCCTCCGTGCGGGTTGGCACGGCCGCTAACCCTCGAGTTCTTCGCGTCCGGTGCCATTCCAGAGCTACCAGGTGGAGGACGAGGTCGCTCGCCGGCCTCGCGCGGGATCATCGCCTGGGGGTCGCACGCTAGAGGTCGGAAATGACGCTTGGTGTCAGCTCAGTGGCAACTTCACGACACTACCTGGAGTTCTCCGTTTTGAAGGAAGGCAGGCCATCTCGCTTCGCGTATTCGTTGCGCACAGTCGCCGTGTACAACTCATCGAGGGAAGAGAATTCTGCTCGTTCCACGGAAAAAGGCAGTTAGGACTTCGTACCGCGCCGCCTCTCCAGAGGATTGCGCGTCAAACGAATCGCAAATCTACTTCACACGCTCAAGTACGAGGACGGGAATCCTGCGGTTGGTCTTTTTCTGATACTCGTTGAACTGAGGCAGCAGCTTGGCCTGCGCTGCGAACAGTCGATCACGCTCGGCGCCTTTGGCTTCGGTGGCCCTTGCCTTGAACTTCTCAGTACCAATCTCGACCGTCACCTCGGGATGCGCGACCAGGTTGTGGTACCAACTCGGATTTGTCGGCGCTCCAGCTTTTGATGCGATGATGACGAAGCGGTCGCCGTCCTTGCTGTACACCAGCGGCGAGGTGTAGGTCTTGCCGCTCTTGGCGCCGGTGTGCGTGATGATGATCATCGGCGCGCCGGCGAACTGGCCGCCGACCTTGCCGCCACTGCTGCGGAACTCGTCGATCACCTTCTTGTTGAACTCGGCCATCGGATTGGCCATCTCTTTCTCCTTTTACGGCCAAGCAGCTATGGGCAGGTTTGCGCGGCAATGCTGCCGTAAGCAGCCCTCCGCGTCGGCGAGCGTATATATCGCAGGCCCCCGGATCCCATCGCAAAGCTCAGCCAACAAACTCGCTCACGATGCGATTGAACTTGTCAGGCGCTTCCATGAACATGAAATGCGCGCCCCCCTCGTTCTCCTCGAAGATCTCCAGGCGCGAGCCCCTGATCTGCTGGGAGATCCAAACCTGCGAGGTCCAAGGCACGAAACTAGCCTTGCCGCCAACAACTAGGGTCGGAATGTTGATGCGCGGGATCACATCGCGCCAGTCCTGCGTAGCGAGACTGTAGAAAAGATCAGCGGCATAACGCCGTGGCAGTTTGAAGTTCTGCTGGATGATCCAGCTCTTCTCATCGGCAGGCATCGCCTTGGTAACCATCCCATCGGCAAAAAACTCTTCCGTTGCCTTTGCAGCATCGGGCCCGGTGAGCTGGTTGTAGAAATCGTAAAGACCCGCCGCGTCAAGGACGGCCCCGGCATCGCGCTTTTCGTCGGGTGACCACTTCGGGTTTTCGGTGATGAACGGCGCCAGATCAACAAGCACGAGCTTCGATATCCGCTCTGGACCGTACATGTCCCAGTAGCACCAAATCACCGCGCAACCCATTGAGTGGCCCAGCAAAGTAACGTCATGCAGGTTGAGCTTGTGGAGGATGTCGTGAACATCCTTCGCCAACCTCGAGATCTTGTAGCCGTGGTTGACCTTCTCGGACTCGCCGTGGCCGCGCATATCGACCGCGATTACACGATAGTTCTGGCCGAGGCCGGCGATCTGGTACTTCAATTGGGCCGCGGTCTGAGACCATCCAGGTATCATGACGAGTGGCCGTCCGGCGCCCGCCAACATGTATTTTAGCTTTACGCCATCGCTGGTCGTAACGGTGCTCACCTCGGTCTCGGTCGCGCGCGCACAAGAGACTACATTTGGCGCTGTTGCGACCACCACAGCGCTACCGACCACGGCCAAGAAGTCGCGACGAGTGAGATGTTGGTCCGGCATTTTGGGTCTCCCGTGATATCCAAAAGGCCCAGTTGTGCTTGATGGGCGAACGCGAAGGTAGGGCACACTCGGTCAAGGACGAGCGACTATCGGAGAGATCCGATGTACGCGCTAACGGGCGTGAGGAGCGCGTCGCGCTCCTGCGCTACCTCTCCGTACGGAGGTGACGCCGATGCCCGCTCGAACGCCCGTCAAGAAGCCCACCAGGAGGTCCGCCAAGAAGGCTGCGGCGAAGTCCTCGAAGACGCATGCCACGACGCCCGCTGACGTAGACCGCCTGTTTGGAGAGCACGTGAACGCCGCCGACCTCGACGCGCTGGTTGACCTCTACGAGGCCGAGGCGGCGCTAGGGCAGCTGGACGGGACCGCCGTCCGCGGACACCGGGCGATCCGCGAAGCGCTGAACGGCCTGCGAGCGGCGCAGGCGAAGATCGAGATGAACGTCGTGAAGGTGGTCGAAGGCGGTGCCGACGTGGCGGTCCTCTTCAACGACTGGCGTATGAAGGCCGTCGACCCCGACGGGAAGCCGGTTGAGATGAGGGGAAAAGCACTGGAGGTGGTGCGCCGCCAGAAGAACGGGACCTGGCGTTTTGTGATCGATCTGCCCTACGCGCGAGGCTGACGCCCCGAGCGACGACGCGAGCTTGCGCGAGAAGCATAGAAGAGAGCGGTAACCGGCTGCATTTGCGTGCAATCGCGAACGCCGGTCGATTCTCTCACTTCTTGCCTGCACCTTTAGCCGCTGACTTTTGCGCTTGCTCGGATGGCTGAGCTGCCCATCGGTGAACCGAGGCAGATCGTCCTTGGTGTCGAAGTAGGAAAGTCGGGACCCGCATCACACATGAGCCGTCGGACGAATGGCTTCGGGATCATCGAGGCTGGCGCTGCTGAAGCAAACTAGGTCGGAGCCGTCGGTCGGAGGAGAGGGATGCCGCCCAAAGACGCCAGCACCGCAGGTCGAACAGAAGTACCGCACCCAATGATCGGAAGATGCAAAGCCGTGCGGATTGCCCGCGGTGATGCGAAACGCACGACCGGGAGCGTTGGCACAAACGACCAAAGGAGATCCGCTGAAGCGCCTGCAAATGGAGCAGTGGCAGTAGAAGGAATCGAAGATGTCGTTACCTCAAATCGGACCGAACCACAGAAGCATCCTCCGTGAAAGGTCTCTGTCATCCATGCTCCAATTCATGGCGCGCCGGCCCACCAATCGATGCGCGCCTCCGCAGCACGCTCCAGGGTCTTCCACCCAAACGCGTCCACGCCGCCACCGCGGAAGATCGGCGCTCGTCTACCTTGTGGCACGGACCGCAGCAATAAGACCTACGAGATCACATCCGATTCTCACCAGATTCCAGCGTAGCCACGCTCCCACCAATCGCGCGGAATCCGCTTCCTCGAGGGCGATACGGCCTTCGTTTGAAGGCAGGGTCCCAAGAGCGCGGTTGGTCGGAATGAAGAAGAAGGCAATGAGGCTGATGTGCGCGATGCCACATACAGAAGCCAAGAGCAACCAGGCTCGCCCTCGTGTTGGCAGGAAGAAAGCTCCCAACAAGCCTATCAACGACGCCGCAAGGAGGGCGGGCAGCAAACGTCGAAAGTGCGCGACCACCCTGTCCGCGGTCGGAGTGCCCGCCCATTCGCGGACCGACTGCGGTGGCTTCGCGCTCCAAGAGGGGACCAGAACAGCAGTGTCAAATAGGTGGCTCCCTAGGAATGTGGCGAAGAGAACGACTAGCGCCCAATCCGCCCCGCTGACGATGATGCTCATCTCCCTCACTCCTTCAGCGCGCACGCTCCGCGCGCGGGGTCCAATAAGTGGCCTCTCACGGCTAAGTGCAAACGCGCGGGCTGACGGGGGGACCATTTCGGCCATAAGGACCCTACCCTAAACCCACGTCCGAATTCACGCCGGATTTGCCGTGACGCGAGAGTCGGGGACCCTCCGCGTGGGGCAGACTACACCCCGCGCGTCAGTTTCTGACGCTCCGTCAAAAACTTCGGACACGTCGATTCACGCCGGAGTATGATCAGGTCGGGACGGAAGTCGGTTTGCTTACTTCAAGCTTATTTTCAAGGATAGACTTCGAGAAAGCACAAGTAGATCAATGGCTTAGATCCAATTTCGGTCCGATACAATGTCCGATTCGGGAGGCGCGGCTCCGCGCGGGGAGGTTCCACGGAGATGAGCTCTGCAGGGTCGCGAGGAATGAGGTTTCAGAACCGAGTTGCCGTCGTCACCGGCGCAGGCCGAGGAATCGGCGAGAGCTACGCCAAGGCGCTTGCTCGCGAAGGTGCAAGGGTCGTGATTGCGGAGATTGACGCCGAGCAAGGCGAGCGCGTGGCTAAGGAAATCAGCGCCGAAGGAGGCGAATCTCTCTTCGTCAAGACGGATGTTTCCTCCGAGGCTTCGACGCAGGCGATGGGCAAGGCCGCAAAGGACGCCTACGGCGGTGTCGACTTGCTCGTCAACAACGCGGCAATCTACGGGAACATGGAGATGCACTCCCTCCTCACGGTGCCAGTGGATTACTACCAGCGTTTCATGGCCGTCAACATGAACGGTGCACTGCTTGCGACGCGGGCGGTCTGGGAGTCCATGGCAGAGCGCGGCGGCGGCGCAATCGTGAACCAGTCGTCGGCGGCGGCATGGATGGGCGGCGGCTACTACGGCATCGCGAAGCTCGCGCTGCATGCTCTCACCCACAGCCTCGCGCGCGAGCTCGGGCCGCGGAAGATCCGCGTGAACGCGATCGCGCCGGGCCCGGTTGACACCGAGGCAACGCGCAAGATTGTCCCCGAGGGCATATTGAAGGCCATGCTTCTGGGCATGCCGCTCGGCCGCGTGGGTACGACCGACGACATCATCGGTGCCTGCCTCTTCCTGCTATCGGACGATGCGCGCTGGATCACCGCGCAGATCCTCGCGGTCGACGGCGGGTTTACGATGCGGGCATGATGGCCCCTTCGCACTCTCGGGTAAAGCTGCCGGCGGCGGCTCGACCGAGGAAGACCCTCGACCAGAGTGGACGCGTCGTGGGGCCGCGCGGCTTGCAGACGCGCGACCAGCTGTTGGATGCCCTGGCTGCGCTGATGGCGCAGCGCAGCGTGCGCGAGATTCGCGTCGTCGATGTCGCGCGCAGCGTAAACACCTCCCCTGCGACGTTCTATCAGTACTTTGAGGATGTCGATGAAGCGGTATTGCGTCTTGCCGAGGGTGCGTCGGCGAGAATGCCGGAGATCCTCGCCCTCATGGCCCACTCTTGGCGGGGCAGGAAGGGGTTCGAGACGGCGCTCGCAATCGTGGCGGCATTCATCCGTCACTGGGACGCGCACCACGCCGTGCTGCGTCTTTCGAACCTGCGCTCGGACGAGGGCGATCGCCGATTTCTGAAGTTGCGTCGGGACACCATGACGCCGGTGCTGCGAGCGATTGCAAAGCTGATCGAAGAGGGGCAGCGCGCCGGACGTGTGTCGAAGCGGGTGCACCCGATCGCCGGAGCCGCTGCCCTGGCCGCGATCCTCGAGCGGCTGGCGGCGTACCACCGTTCGCTCGAGGGCTTGGGCGTCACCCGCGAACATCTTGTGGAGACCTCGGCGAGCATTCTGTACCAGATCGTGACCGGGCGCCGGGCGCCTTGAGCGTCCGCGCGTTGAAGGCGCTGCGATGGCCGATCATATGATCCGGCTTCTGCCCGCGCTGACGCCGGAGAATCAGCACTTTTGGACCGGCGGTGCTCAGGGAGAGCTGCGCTTTCTGCGCTGCACGAGGTGCAGGCATCTCATCCATCCGCCTGCCCCGGTTTGCCCTGAATGCCTGTCGCGCGAACTCGAAGTCGCAACGGTATCCGGCCGGGGCATCGTCCATACCTACACCGTCAATCACCAGCCCTGGTACCCAGGCATGGCCACGCCGTTTGTGATCGCCATCGTGGAGCTGGCTGAACAGCCGGGACTGCGTCTTACGACGAATCTCGTGAACTGTGCCGTCGACCAAGTGAAGATTGGGATGCCTGTGCGTGTTCTCTTCGAGAATCACGACCCCGTGTGGATCCCGCTCTTCGAGCCCGCATCCTGATGGAGGTCCTCGAGCGCAGGGCGGCGATCACGGGCATCGGCCAATCGGAAGTCGGGCGGCGCCTCGGCCGCGACCCAATGGCCCTTACGATTGATGCGTGCCTTGACGCCATCCACGATGCCGGATTGACCCGCGCCGATATTGACGGCCTCTCCACGTACCCGGGAGGGATGCTTCCCGGTGCGCCTGGCTTTTCCGGTGCGGGGATCGGCGACGTGCAAGACGCGTTGCGGCTCAATCTCAACTGGTATTGCGGAGGCATCGAATTCCCTGGGCAGCTTGGTGCGGTGATCAATGCCTGCATGGCGGTCGCCACCGGCCTCGCGAACCACGTTCTTTGCTTTCGGACGGTCTGGGAGTCGACCGCTCAGGGCGGCGGTCCCCGCGCGGGAATCGGCGCCGGCGGGGGCGGCTCGTTCCGCGCGAGTGGTCCCATGCAGTGGACCCTGCCCTACGGGGCGGCTTCCGCGGCCAACTGGATCGCGATGATGGCGCAGAGGCACTTCCACGAGTACGGAACGACCCGCGAACAGCTTGCGTGGATCGCACTGAATGCACGGCGCAACGCGGCGCGCAACCCAAAGGCGATCTATCGGGAGCCTCTTAGCCTCGAGCAGTACCTGGCCGCTCGGATGATCTCGACCCCCTTCGTCCTGTACGACTGCGACGTTCCGGTCGATGGGAGCACGGCCTTTGTGGTCTCACGCCGGGAACTGGCGCGCGACCTCCGCTCGCCCCTCGTTGGCGTCGAGGCGGCCGGCTGCGCCCTCCACGGCCGCCCCTCGTGGGATCAGTTCGACGACCTGACGACGATGGCCCTGCGCGATGCTGCAAAGATGCTTTGGTCCCGCACCGGCCTGCGTCCGGGAGACGTCGACGCGGCGGAGCTGTACGACGGGTTCAGCTTCATCGCGCTGTGCTGGCTCGAGGCTCTCGGCTTTTGCGGCAAGGGCGAAGGCGGAGCGTTCATCGAAGGCGGTGCGCGCATCGCCCGGGACGGCGAGATCCCGCTCAACACGCAGGGTGGCCAGCTCTCGGCGGGGCGACTCCACGGCTTTGGCTTCTTGCACGAAGCCGTAGTGCAACTGCGGGGCGAAGGGGGCGAGCGCCAGGTGCCCGGGACACCCGAGGTGGCCATCGCGGCGGCGGGCGGCGGGCCGATCGGGGGGTGCCTCCTCCTCACACGCGGCTAGGCGGACCGGCCCTCTGAGGCTCCTGAGCTTGAAATTCTACCTGCGCGCAGGTAGAAGAGGCCATGGCCCCCCTCTCGCGCCCCCAGGCCCGATCCGAGCGCACGCGCGCTGCGATCCTGAAGGCCGCGGAGGGACTGTTCGCCGAGCGGGGGTTCGCCTCGAGCCGGCTCGAGGACGTCGCTGAGCGCGTCGGGATCCGGCGCGCGTCGATCTTCTATTACTTCCCCGACAAATCGGCGCTCTATGATGCCGTGCTCCAGAACGCACTCGGCGATCTTTTGGTACGCACGAGTGCCGCGCTCAGCGCGCGCGGCAGCCTCTCGGCGCGGATCCAATCAGCGGTGGCCGCATGGGTGGAGACCCTCGGCGCCCGCCCGACCCTCGCACGCCTCCTGCTTCGAGAAGCGGCAAACGGGACACCGGAGTCGCCGCCCGCACTGCTCCGCCACACCCAGCCATTCGTGGAGCTCGTGCAGCGTGTCATGGACGAGAGCGCGGGCGATCCGCTTCTCGTCGCGCCTCCGATCGATCCGATCCATCTTGCCAGCACGATTGTCGGTGCAACCGTCTTCTTCGTCGCGGCCATGCCCAGCTTGGCTCCGGACCGCGGATTTAACCCGATCGATGCGCGGGAACTGGCTTCTCACAAAAGCGAGGTCCTACGCATCACCCGCCGGCTCCTCGGAATCGCGACGCCCTTGCCTCGGATTCGAAAGCACCCCGTGACCCGTCCTGAGCGCTCGTCGCTCAAGACCCACCCACACGCGCGCTGAGTCGAAAGGAAAGCCCATGGCCGAGCAGCACCCCATTGCACCGCCCACCCCCCCTCCGCTCGAAGACGAATATGATCCCTTTCAGGAGTTCAACCGCGTCCAGGGTCGGAGCGCGGTGCGAGATCCCTATCCGCAGTTTGATGAGCTCAGAAGCCGATGTCCGGTTCAGAAAATCGACCTGCGCCAAATCCTCGGAAACGAGGTCCCGATACCGCCCGATGTCGTCCTCGAGGTGTACGCGGCTCTGAACCATGAAGCCGCATCGGAGGTCCTGCGAGACCCACACCGCTTTACGTCGCGCGGCTACGCCATGAGCATGGGCCAGGTGTTCGGGCACTCGATCCTCGAGATGGACCCCCCGGAGCACACGCGCTATCGGGCCCTGATCCAGCACGCGTTCACAAAGCGCGCCCTCGACCGCTGGGAACGCGAGCTCGTTGGACCCGTGGTGCACGGGCTGATCGACCGGTTCATCGAACGTGGCAGCGCTGATCTGGTACGGGAACTCACCTTTCCTTTCCCGGTTGCTGTGATCGCCGGCATGATCGGTGTACCGAAGGACCAGCACGCCAACTTCCACCGCTGGGCCGTCGAGCTGATTAGCGTGCAGTTTGCGCGCGAGCGCGGCGTCGCGGCCTCCGAGAAACTACGCAATCTGTTCGCGGAGATTCTGGCCGACCGCCGAAAGCAGCCGCGTGACGATATTACCAGTGTACTGGCCCACGCTGAGATTGATGGCTCGAAGCTCAGCGACGACGACATTTTCGCGTTCCTGCGGCTTCTCGCGCCGGCTGGCGCGGAGACCACGTACCGCTCCTCCAGCAACCTGCTCTTCGCCCTGATGACACACCCGTTCCAGTTCGAGGCGCTTCGCAAGGACCGCTCGCTCATCCCCCAGGCGATCGATGAAGGGCTGCGATGGGAGTGTCCGCTCACTGGGATCATGCGGATCGCCACAGGCGAGACCGAAGTCGCGGGCACCAGTCTTCCTGCGGGAGCGCTGGTGAACGTAAACCTCGGCGCCGCCAACCACGACGATTCGCGTTACGAACACTCAGAGCGTTTCGACATCTTCCGGCCGCGGAAGCAACACCTCGCATTCGCCAGCGGTCCCCACACGTGCTTGGGAATGCACCTTGCGCTCATGGAGACTCGGGTCGTCCTTGAGGCCGTCTTGGATCGCCTGCCGAATCTGCGACTGGATCCCGCGGCTCCCGATGTGCACGTCGGCGGGGTGATCTTCCGTGCCCCGGCGACTCTCCCAGTGCAGTTCGACGCCGGGAAGGTGCGAGCATGAGCCGGGGTGTCCTGCTGGGCCTCGACGCGGGCGGCGGTGGTGCGCGCTGCCTGCTCCTTGATGCAGAGAACGGCGCGGTCACGACGGCCATTCGGCCGTGGAAGCATTCGGTGACACCGAATACCGGCGGACTCGGCCGCGACCTCGATCTCCCCGCGCTCTGGGCGTCGCTCGCGGACGCGACCCGCGAAGCCCTCGCACGGGCGGGGCTGAAGGGCAGCGACGTGGTGGGAGTCGCTGCCACGAGCATGCGCTTCTCCAGCGTGGTGCTAGGCCCCGGGAAAGAGCTCCTCCTCGCAACCCCGAACCGTGACGCAAGGGCGAGTCTTGAGGGGCTGCGCCTCGCAGCCGAACACGGTCCCGAAATCCATCGCCGCAGCGGTCATTGGCCGAGTCCGATTTGTACGGCCGCACGCCTGCGCTGGCTGGCGGCGCGCGAGGCGGGGACTCCGCTTCGCGCGCCAGGTGCCGCAGTGCTGGCTTTGAGCGACTGGCTGACTTGGCGGCTGTGCGGAGAGATCACCGCCGAACGCTCGCACGCGGGGTCCACGCTGCTTTTCGACTTCGACGGCGATGACTGGGCATGGGACATGATCGACCGGCTTGAGCTTCCGCGCTCGGCGTTCCCGCGGCTTTTCGCGTCGGGAACACGCGTCGGCGCGCTCACCGCCGAGGCAGCAGCCGCTCTCGGCGTGCGCGCAGGTATTCCCGTGGGTGTGGGCGGCGCCGACACGCCATGCGGCCTTCTCGGCGCCGGTGTGGTGGAGCCCGGGGAAACAGCCGTGGTTGCGGGAACGACGGCGCCTGTCCAGCAAGTGACGGAGCGCCCCGCGCTGGAGCCTGACTGCCGTCTTTGGATCGGAACTCACGTGGTGCCCGGCCGCTATGTGCTCGAGAGCAACGCGGGTTCTATCGGCGAGACGCTCGAGTTCATGGGGCGAGTCTTGTATCCCGACGCACCGAATCCTGCGGCGCGCCTACTCGCCGATGCCGCAGCTTCGGAACCGGGGGCCGCGGGCATGCTCTCCACCCTCGGTGCGCAGGTGATGGATGGCCGCGACTTGAAGCTCCCGATGGGGAGCCTCACGTTCTCGCACCTTTGCGCGCCGGAGGACCCCGACGCGCGGCGCCATCTCTCCCGAGCGCTCGTAGAGGGGATGGCGTTCGCCCTGCGCGCGAACCTCGAGCAAATCGCGGCGAGCGGAAGCCCTCACTCACGGCTTCGTCTGGCAGGCGGAATTTCCCGCAGCCCGGACTTCGCCCAGCTCCTGTGCGAAGTCCTCGGACAGGAGATCGAGCTCTGCACCCACCCCGAGACCACCGCCCTCGGCGCAGCCCTGTGCGCGGGCGTCGCGGCGGGCGCATTTTCCGATGTCGCGGAGGCCGGACGTAGCCGCCTGCCCTATGCCCGGACTCTGACGCCGGCCCCAGAAGTCGAGCGAGCCTATGCGCCGCTCTACCAGAACTGGCGAGCCCTGCGAGAGGCGCAAGATCCAGCGCTGAGTGCAGCCCAGCTGACCATTCTGCCCGCGGTGATTGGGGCCGGAGCGAAGGCAGGTTCCCCTGCACCCATCCTGTCGCGGCCGCGGATCTTTGTGACTGCGGACCTGGACGAGGAGTCGCTCGGCAAGCTCCGCGCGATCGGCGAGGTCGTGCACGAAAGCTTCCGCGAACGCATGCGGCTTCTCACAGGCATGGCTCTCGTTCAGGCGTTGGCGGGTTTCGAGGTGTTCGTCACGGAGGTCGACGTGGTGGACGTCGCGGCCCTCGAGAAGCTGCCCGACCTGCGCGTGATCGCCGCCTGCCGCGGCGATGCGGTGAACGTGGACGTGCCCGCTTGCACCGCTTTCGGTATCCCCGTGATCCACGCACCCGGGCGCAACGCCGGGGCCGTCGCGGACATAACGCTCGCGTTCCTCTTGATGCTTGCGCGGAAAATCCCAGCAGCCGAAGGGTTCTTGCGCAATCCGGAGATCCAAGCGGGAGATCTGGGGCGCATGGGACAGGCCTTCCAAGCGTTCCGAGGTCGAGAGCTCTGGCGAAAGACCGTCGGCCTTGTAGGGCTTGGCGCCGTGGGCCGTGAAGTCGCGAAGCGCCTTTGCGCGTTCGGGGCACGGGTCCTGGTGTATGACCCTTTCCTTCTTCCGGATCAGGTGATCCGCGCAGGAGCGGAACCCGTCGCGCTCGACGATCTGCTGGCAGCGAGCGATTTCGTGAGCCTCCACGCCTCTGTCAGCGAGCGCAGCCGTGGTCTGCTTGGTGCCCGCGAACTCGCGCGGATGAAGCGCGGTGCATTCCTCGTGAACACTGCACGGGCTGCCCTGGTGGATGAGACGGCCCTCGCCGAGCAACTCAAAACAGGCCACCTCGCGGGCGCCGCCCTCGATGCGTTTTCGGTGGAACCGCCGGGCGCGGACCATCCTCTCCTTGCCCTGCCGAATGTGATTGCGACGCCTCATATCGGCGGGAACACACAGGAGGTGGCTGCGCACCAAGGCCGCATCATCGCCGCGGACCTCGCGCGGATTGTGCGCGGGGAGGGCCCTGAGCATGTCCTCGACCCAGAGGCGCTCCGCGATTTCGCCTTGGACCGCCCGCGGCACCCCACAGCGCCAGGAACACTGGCTGCGCTCGCGTCGCGACAAGGCCCGGCGGTCTCAGATCTGCAACGCGACGCGGTAGCGAGTCCGCCCGTGGTGAGCACCGCGGCGGCTCCCGCAAGCGGGGAGACGGTGGAAAAGTTCGTACGCATCCTCCGCGCCTTCAGCGAACAGATCGGGCGCGATGGACGTCTGCAAGCCTTCTCCGCGGACCAAGACGTGACGCTCCACTTCATGATCAGCGATCTTGGGCGGGAACTGTTCTTCCGGCTGCGCCGCGGTGCCGTGTCTTCCGGGCTCGGAGCACCGGACGGCCGGCCAGAAGTGCAGCTGCGCCTTAAGGCGGACGTCCTCGACGGTATGTTTACGGGCCGGGTGAACCCGATGGAAAAGGCCATGAGCGGCGAACTCTCGTTCACTGGAGACGCCGCGAAGGCGATGACGCTGCAGCACCTCCAGGCGGACCTGCGCCGGCTCTACCGTGCGGCGCGCGAGGCGGTGGGGGATCCGGGTGACCTCGCCGCGGTCGGCCGCGGGGCTGCCCCGGCGGCCGCGACGCCCGAAGGCCCCGCGGACAAGGAGCGCGAGGAGCTTGTCGCGATCGTGCGCGAGCTCTATGCGCAAGAGCTGATCACGGCAACCGGCGGCAATGTCAGCGTTCGGATCCCCGGTACCGATCAACTCTGGATCACACCCAGCCAACTCTTCAAAGGCGACTTGCGGCCGGAGATCCTCGTACGCATCGACCTCGAGGGGCAGCCGCTTGAGGCAGGCGGGTACTCGCCATCGAGCGAACGTCTCATGCACTGTGCAGTGTACCAGGCGCGCAACGACGCACGAGCCGTGGTTCACGCGCACGCACCGCATGCGACGATTCTCGCGAATGCCGGACTTCCCTTCCTCCCGATCTCGACGGAGGCTGCCTTTTTCGGCGAAATCCCGCGCGTCCCGTTCATCATGCCCGGGACGGGTGCGCTCGCCGACGCTGTCCGCGAGGCGGTGCGAAAGAGCTGGGCGGTTCTCCTGGTAAACCACGGCCTCCTCGTGGCGGGTCGCAGTCTGCGACGCGCCGCCGATATGGTCGAGATTGTGGAGCGATCGGCGGAGGTGATCCTCGGCTGTCATGCTCTGGGTCGCCCCCCGCCCACTCTCCCTGAGGATGCGGTGCGCGCGCTGCGCCAAATGGGGGACCTCGTTGCGTGAGACCGTGCCGGCGCGCGATGATGCCGGCCGCAACGAGGTGACCGTGGAACGCGCAATCGAGTTTCCCCTCCACGCCCGGATTGAGGCCCAGCTAACTGGCCCCGGTGCACCCTTCGAAACCGTCGTCGGCGAGGTCCTCGGGGAGCGCATGGCGGTCTTCCGCGAGCGAGTACCTTCCCTGCGCGCGCTTTTGGAAGGCTCCGCTGCCTTCGGCGACCGCGAGTACATCGTGCAAGGTGACCGGCGCGTCTCGTTTTCCGACCACCTCCTGACCGTGGCCTCGGTGGCCCAGGCGTTGCGCGACCGATTCGGGGTGGCGCCGGGTGACCGCGTGGCCATCCTCGCCGCGAACTGCCCTGAGTGGATCGTGACTTGGTGGGCCGCCGTCAGTCTCGGTGCCATCGCCGTTGGCATGAACGGATGGTGGATGGGCGACGAAATTCGCTACGCCCTCGCCGACTGCGAGCCAAAGGTCCTCGTGGGCGACGCCAAGCGGCTCGAGAGGCTGCGGGGCCAACGGGTGCGGGCTGAGGTCGTTGAGATCGAGCGCGATTTCGCCGGGCTCTGGAACTACGACCGCTCGGCGCCGCTGCCGTCTGATCCCATCGCCGAAGACGACCCGGCCTGCATTCTCTACACAAGTGGCACCACGGGACGCCCCAAGGGCGCCGTGAATACCCACCGCAACATCGTTGCGCTCCATCGCCTTTACACCTTCCATGGCATACGCCTCCTGATGATCGCGGGGGCGAAAGGCCTAGCGCCCCAGGGCACGCAGCCGTCTGTGGCGAACTGCACGCTTATGACGACGCCGCTCTTTCACCTCTCCGGGCTCTATACGGGTGCCGTCACTCTTCTCGCGAGCGGTGTGAAGACGGTCTGGACGAAGGGCCGCTTCGATCCCGTCCAGGTGATGGAGCTGATCCAGCGCGAGCGGGTGACGAGCTGGGGGCCTATGGGCACGATGTTCCATCGTGTGGCGTCCCATCCCGACGTCACCCAATACGACCTCTCGAGCGTGCGACAGGTCGGATCTGGCGGATCGCCCATCTCCACCTCGTTGCAGCAACGGATGCGCGAGCTCTTTCCCAATGCGCGCACCTCGCTCGGGCTGGGATACGGACTCACCGAGGCTACGGGCATGGTCACCTTGAACTTCGGCGAGGAACTCGAGCGCCATCCCGACTCCGTCGGGGCCCCACTCCCCACGATGCAAGTCGAGATCCGCGACGGCGATGGGAAGGCTGTGCCCGATGGTACGGAGGGTGAGATCTATCTCCGCGGGCCACTCGTGATGAAGGAGTACTGGCGGAACGCATCCGCGACGGCCGCGACCATTCTCTCTGGGCGCTGGCTGCGCACGGGGGATTGGGGTCGATTCGAGGGGGGCTACCTCACGATCAACTCTCGGGCACGGGATCTGATCTTGCGGGGCGGCGAGAACATTTATCCCGCAGAGATCGAGCATCGAATCGAAACCCACCCTGATATCGAGGAAGCAGCGGTGGTAGGGGTCGACCACCTAGAACTCGGCCAGGAGGTCAAGGCCATCGTCGTGCCCAAGCACGGTCGGGCGCTGGATACGGCCGAGCTTGCACGATTTGTCGGTGAGGCCCTTGCCTACTTCAAGGTGCCGTCGCTGTGGGAAATCCGCCTGGAGCGGCTTCCGCGCAACGCTACCGGCAAGGTGCTAAAAGGCATCCTCGTCACGGGGAGTGAGAGCCCCTTCCAAGAGGAATAGCAGTGGAGTGGCGTGGCAAGGTCGCGGTCGTGACCGGGGCTTCCTCCGGGATCGGTTGGGCGACGGCGCGAGCGCTCGCGCGACGGGGCTGCACCATCGTGGGCGTCGCCCGCCGCAAGGAGCGCCTCGAGGCCCTCGTTCGGGATTGCCAGATCGATGCGCCGGATTCGAGTTTTTTGGCCGGCGATCTTGGCCAAAGGGAGTTTGCAGAGCGCGCGGTGCTCGCCAGCTGCGAGCGCCACGGGCGAATCGACGTTCTTGTAAACAACGCCGCGATCCCGGTCCGCAAAGTTTTATACCGGATGAGCGTCGAAGAGGCCGAGGAGGCGATTCGCGTCAACTTTTTGTCGTGCCTTTGGACAACCTTCGCTGCCATCCCGCCCATGTTGCGACAAGGCGGGGGGACAATCGTCAACGTATCGTCGTTCGCCTCGAAGGTCGTACCCACGCACGAAACGATGTATGCAGCGGCGAAGTGCGCGCTTAACGGGTTCTCCGAGGGACTGTGGAATGATCTCCGCGGTTCGAATATCCACGTTGCTCTCATTCATCCTGGTCCGATCGACACTGAGATCTGGCAGAAGGGCGATGTACCCGACCCCTATCGCGGTCGCCGATATCCCCCGGAGCTCGTCGCCGAAGGCATCATTCAGGCAATCGAAAGGCGCAGGCACGAAGTGACAATCCCTCGCAGGAACCCAACGCTCGTCGTCGCGCGCCTGCTCCGACTTCTATTCCCGGGCGTCTTGCGCTCCGCCATGGCACGCTTCGATTCAGTCCCGCGCGCCGCCATAGAGCAGGCGCGTGTTCGCGCCAACGCGGGCCAGCGCCTCGGCGACGAACCCTAAGCAATGACGCTTCTGATCAGCGTACTCACCTGGCTGTTGGCCCTGGCTGTCGCGGGCTGGGGGGGTCTTGCGCTCTGGATCGCCGGACCCGGCCCGCCGCCCGTGCGCGCGGCCCTCGCGCTGCTCGTTTTCTGCGGAACGATCGTGGTCCGCGTTGTGCTCCGCTCGCCGCTTCGGTCTGTGCCTGCGATCCTCGTAATCTTCATCGGTCTACTTGCGTGGTGGGGCACCCTCACACCCTCCAGCGATCGTGACTGGGCGCCTGAGGTGGCGCGCATGCCAACCATAGAGATCCAGGGCGATGAGCTTGTGGTCCACAATCTTCGGAACTTCAACTACCGCTCGGAAAACGACTTCGTCGAACGATACGAAGATCGCCGATACGACCTCTCGAAGTTGGTGGGGTTGGATCTGTTCGTCTCCCACTGGGGATCGCCCGCGATCGCTCACACGATCATGAGCTGGGAGTTCTCGGACGGACCGCCACTCGCAATCTCCATCGAGACACGGAAGCAGCGGGGCCAGGAGTACTCTGCGGTCGACGGCTTCTTCCGCCAGTACGAGCTGATTTATGTCGTGGCAGACGAACGCGATCTGATCCGTCTGCGAACGAACTATCGAGACGAGAACGTGTATCTCTACCGCCTGACGATACCTGTTGCCAACGCTCGCATCCTCCTCATGGAGTACGTTCAGAGAATCAACGCGCTGGCCAAGGAACCGGAGTTTTACAATGCTCTCACGGAAAACTGCACAACCGCGATTCGCACCAACGTAGAAAATGCCGGCGGTCGCGTTCCCTGGAGCTGGAAGCTTTTGCTGACCGGATACGTCGACGAAATGCTCTACGAGCGAGGCCGTGTGCGGGGTCACGGAGCGTTCGCGCCTTTGAAAGAAGCCAGCCAGATCGACCAGCGTGCAAAGGTCGCGGATCAAGATCCAGAGTTTTCACGGCGGATCCGCGAGAGTCTCCCGGAGTAGCGCGCATCGAGAATCGCCGCCGATGAGTGACGGCGTGTGGCAGCTCGGGTCCTGGATCGGTCGCTGGTCCTTGGCCTTACCGCCACCCGCGAACCGCCACCTTCACCTCCCGTTCCTGTAGGCTAGGACCCATGCGTGCACGGCCGCGGCCTCACGTTCTCGGGATCGACGACGGACCTGTCGACAAGCGATCGCGCGCACCAGTGCCGGTGGTGGGTGTGATGATGGAGGGAGCGGATCTCGTGGAGGCGGTGGCCATCACCCATTTTCCTGTCGACGGCGCCGGAGCCACGGACTTCCTCGCATTGTGGGTGAGCGGCCTGCGACTTCGGCCTGCCCTCCAGGCCGTGGTCGTGGGGGGGATCACGATCGCCGGGCTCGGGATCGTTGAGATCGAGCGGCTATCGCGGGCACTCCGCAGGCCGGTGCTCGTCGTCAATCGCCGTGCCCCGGTGAACGACCGTCTTCTGCACGCGCTCGAGCGGGCTGGGCTCGCCGAGCGGCGGGCAGCCGTCGAACAGACGCCAGCGGCACACGCCGTGGGGCCGCGGCTCTTTGTCGCCGCCGTCGGGGTGGGGCCGGCGGATGCCGCGTCGCTCGTGCGAGCGGTACGCCGGAAATCCGAGTTGCCCGAGGCGCTACGGGTTGCGCATCTCGTAGCACGCGCCGTCGCGACGGGCGAATCGCGCGGCCGGCCCTGAGAACGACCCCCGCCGCCTCGGCTCTTGCGCTCGCCCGCAGCTCGAAAAAATCCCGTGTTCCGCCACGCTTTAGCTGCGCCCACGAGGGGCCGATACCCAAACGCCAGCTCAGGGTTCTTCCCGTGGTCCAAACGCAGGGACTCCCATCGTGCGTAGCGTGGTCCAGATCGCCGCAGCGCTCCCCGTGCTGATTGCTCGCGCCGGCTTCTCGCGCGTGAGCGAGTCGGCCGACTAGCCGCGGGCGGACTCGCGCTGCCCAAGCTCACCTCGGTCGTCGCGGGCCTCCTCGTGCTTGGCGTCGTACTCTGGCCCCTCGAGCAGCTCTTTCCCGTGCGTCGCCAACGGTTGTTGCGCCGCGAACTCACGACGGATCTTGCGTACTGGTTTCTTACACCCTTCGTGACACGCGGACTGACGCGCGCTGCCTTGGTGATCAGCATGCTCCTCCTGGCCGCTGCCGCAGGCATTCCCCTAGACAGCGAGCACGTGAAGGCATTCGCCGCCAATCCGGGACGCATGGCGCAGCGGCAGCCTGCGGGGATCCAAGTGTTGGAGGTGCTCATCCTCGGCGACTTCATCGGCTACTGGAGCCACCGCGCGTTCCATGGTCGCCAGCTTTGGGGCTTCCATGCAGTTCATCACTCCTCTCGTGAGCTCGACTGGCTCTCTTCGGTGCGCCTGCATCCGCTCAATGACATTGTGTCGCGACTCGCGTCTGCGCTGCCGGTCTTTCTGCTCGGTTTCTCGCCTAAGATCCTTGCTGCCTATGTACCTTTCCTCACGCTCTATGCAGTCGTTTTGCATGCAAATCTCTCATGGACATTCGGTCCTTTGCGCTACGTGCTTGCTTCGCCCGCTTTTCACCGCTGGCACCACGCGGTCGAAGCCGAAGGCTGCGATCGCAACTTTGCCGGGCTCTTGCCCGCGATCGATCTTTTGTTCGGCACCTTCCACATGCCGCCGGACCGTGCGCCCGAGCAGCTAGGCCTTCCCGAGGAGGAAAGGGTGCCGGGGGGACTCGTGGCGCAGCTGCTTTACCCTTTCCTGCGCTGACGGCGGCGAAAGCAGCGACGCACCAGTACGCTCCGCTTCCGCCAATGAGCTCCACTGCACCGATTCACAGCGAATCGCGCGCGGCCGCCTCGAGCCGGTCCTGGCTTTGCGCGTTGGCGATGATGCTGCTGGTCTTCTCCCTGTCCAACAGCGATCTCGTCCTTGCTCGCTCAGTTCCGATCTGGGACGGCGACTCGCTCTACGGCCCCTATCAAATGCTTGTCGCGGACCACGCGCGCGCGGGCCAACTCCTTTTGTGGAACCCTTGGACCCTCGGCGGAGCGCCGGACTCTGCAGAGCCGCAGGCGGGCGCTTTCTCTCCGGTAGCGGTCCTGATTGGCGCGATCGCCGGTGGGACCCTCTCGGGCTTCTGCGCTTATTGGCTCTTCGTATGGCTCCTCGGTGGGACAGGAATGATGATGCTCGCCCGGCACCTTCGCGCGCCGGCTTGGGGTGGGTTCATCGTCACGATGGCCTTTCTCTTCTCCGGCCTCTACATGGGCCATGCCTCCCATACCTCCTACCTCAGCTCCTTCGCCTACTTGCCCTGGTTCCTGTGGCGTCTCGATGTCGCCATGATGGAGCATCGCCTGTGGCCCGCCGCCGAAGCCGGAGCCCTATGGGGACTGTCGGCTTTGTCCGGCTATCCGGCGATGACGATTCTCACGCCCTGCTACGGCGCAGCCTGGGCACTCGGGCGCACTTGGCTTTCCCAGTCACCGGAGGACGGGAAGAAGAAAGCAGTGCTCCTGGAAACCTCCCTCCCGCGGCAGACCTGGTTCCTGGTTCTGGCTCTGGCGGTGGTGTGCGTGGTCGGGGTTCTCGTGCTGGCACCCCCGTACGTGGGCCTTCTCACTGAAGCCGTGGGGGTTACCGAGCGCATTGGAGAGCGGCCTCGCGTGATTGCGATCGGGCAGAGCGCGCTCCACCCCGGCGCTCTCCTTACCTTCGCGAGCCCTTACCTCTCTTCCCTCAAGTTATGGAATCCCACCCTGTGGCCGTACACCGACATCACCCACGTGAGCGTTCACCTCGGCTCGGTGGTCCCCGCCCTCGCAGTCCTCGCACTCGTGCTACGGCCTCGAGACGCGGGGCGCTGGTGGATCGCCGGGCTTGCGGCATCGGGCATCGTGCTCGCACTCGGCCAGGCTCTTCCGTTTCGGGGTTGGCTCTATGACCTATTTCCGCCGGCGCGCGTCTTTCGGCATGCGGGCCTTTTCCGCAACTACACACTCTTCTTCATCTCGATCCTGGCGCTGATGGGCGCTCGCGATCTCGCACGCGCCCTTGATCGGGAGGATCGCAAGGCGTTGCGGCGTTGGGCGATTGTCACCGCGGTCGTTGCAGCCGGTGCTGTCCTGTCGTACTACGCCGTCTTCGCCCACGTTCTAAATCCAGGCCCACATCCCCTTCTTGGCCAAGCTCACCTTTGGGTCTTTTGGGGGGCACTCGTCTTAAGCGCGACCTTTATTGCGGCGCATCCGAAGCGCGCGCGGGTCGCGAGAGCGACGCTTGTGCTTCTTGCAGTTGGAGAGCCATTCATCGTGCGCCTCCTCTCCGCCACAGTCGCGACGAGTCAACCAGAGTTTATTCGTCTCTGGGGGGAGATCGACAAGCGTCGCTCTGCGAGCCTTGATCTGGCGCCCCAGGGGCTTCAGCGGGAGCTTCTATATCCCGATCCGTTCTTCTTCCGGAATAAGAACCTCCCGCTTAAACTCCCCGTGCTCTACGGCTACACGTCCTTCACCAACGCCTTCCACGAAGCCTGGGTCCGTGACCCGCTGCTTTCTGCAGCGGCGACACAGCCGGGTGAGAAGTCGGGGGCGGGGCTCCAACGTTTGTGGTTCGCTCCGGAAGCGCCGATTGTCCCGCCCACCAAGGAAAGCTTCGAGGTTTTTCGTGCGCGCGCGCGGGCGCTCGGTGGTCTGCCGATCGTGCGACACATGAGAGAGGCGATGCCCGCGGGGCGCGGACAGGCGGCGCTGCCCAGCGGAGAGAGCGAGGAAGTCCAGCAAGTCGCGGCCGCCGTACGAATCGGGGGGCAGGTACTCGCTTACCGCCCGACCGAGCTTGCGCTCAGGGTAGATGCACCGAGCGACGGTTGGTTGCTGGTGACCGATCGTTGGTCGCCAAGCTGGAGAGCCGTCGTTAACGGCGACGCTGCGGAGCTCTGGCCGGCGGATTTCCTCTTTCGGGCTGTGCGCGTCCGTCCCGGACCAAACGAGGTGCGGTTCCTTTACACCCCACGCGCATTCCCGTGGCTCTGGCTCGTGAGCTGGGGGACCCTGCTCACCGTGGGTGTCCTGTCCGTGGCAGCGACCCTCCACCGCTCTCACTCGCCCGACACCTTTCCCGGCGAGCGGCCCTTTGGAAGCCTCTGAAAAGCCAGGCGCCCACCATTGGGCGCGAGACCCTCGCGGGGATCGAGCGTGAAGGCCGGGTGAAAGCTGCTCGGCCGCACCCCGCGCCTTCGTCAACCCTCCGCCGCCGGGGAGCGTCTGGAGGTTGTCCCAACCAGCGCACACGCGCGGTCTGGTCCCTTCGCGGCTGGCACGGCATCCTATCGGCCTTAGAGGGGAATTCGACCGCGAGGGGCTTCACATTCCGCTGGGACGGCTGCGCCCCAAACGCAAGCGCGAAGGAGCTGCTCCTCCCCACCCGGGAGATTGCCTCGTGGGGACTTGATCTTGAGTCAGATGCTGACGCTCTACCCGTTGTCTATCTCTATCTAGAATGGGCCGGGCTGAGGCTCTCGCGCCAGCGCGCGAGCACAACATTCCGGATCGAAGAAGGAAAGGTTCTGGGCTCGACGAGACGATGAGAAATTAAGCAGATGGCGATCCGATATTGGCAGCAAAGGACAGCGGAGCAGGCCGCCAAAACCGGCTTGCCGAGAAGAGCAAGCGCGTTTTTGCCGCTTCGCCGAGGTCGGCTGGGTTGGCTCCGAATGACCCCGCCTGGATTGCGGTGGGCATTGCCGAGCAGCGCCCTCCTGATCTTTACGGCGTGCGCGGTGGGTCCAAACTACGTGCGACCGACGACGGTCGAGCCTCCTGCGGCATATAAGGAGATCGAGGGCTGGCGGCCTGCCCAGCCCAAGGACGATGACATTCGGGGAGCCTGGTGGGAGATGTTCGAAGATCCGAAGCTGAGTGCGCTCGAACAGCGGATCGAGGCGTCCAACCAGACCCTCGCCACGGCAGAGGCGCAGTTTCGAGAGGCGCGAGCGCTCGTCGACGTTGCACGGGCGGCCTTTTTCCCCACCGCCACGGTCGGGGTCGGAGTCACGCGCTCACTTTCCTCGGAGACCCTAGGGACGGGGACCTTTACCCCTGTAGGGACGAGGATGACGTATTCCCTGCCCCTCGATGTCTCCTGGGAGCTCGATGTCTTTGGCAAAATTCGACGGAGCGTCGAAGCGAACCGCGCGAGCGCACAGGCGAGCGCCGCGGCTGTCGCTTTGAGTCGCCTGACGCTTCAGACAGAGCTCGCCGTCGACTACTTCCAACTTCGTGCCCTGGATGCCCAGAAGCAGCTCCTCGACGACACGGCCGCCGGTTACCAGAAATCCCTCGAGCTCACGGAGAATCGTTACAATGCCGGTGTGGCCTCCCGAACGGATGTGGCGGCAGCCGAAACCCAACTCAAGACCACGCAGGCGCAAGCCATCGATGTCGGGGTACAGCGCGCCCAGCTTGAACATGCCATCGCGGTGCTGATTGGCGAGCCTGCATCCACCTTCTCCCTGGCGCCGGCGCCGCTCACCGCCACGCCTCCCTCAGTCCCGATCGGGGTCCCGTCGGAGCTACTCGAACGAAGGCCGGACATCGCGGAAGCGGAGCGTAGCGTCGCGAGTGCCAACGCTCAGATTGGCATTGCCATCTCAGCGTACTTTCCCACAGTCACCCTGAGTGCAACGGGTGGACTCGAAACTGGAGATACCTCGAGATGGTTCGACATTGCGACCAGTCGATTCTGGTCGGTGGGACCCACCGTCACGGAGACGATCTTCGACGGTGGATTGCGAGGAGCGCAGACGGATCAAGCGAGGGCGACGTACGACGCAACGGTCGCTTCCTATCGTGAGACTGTGCTCACCGGGTTCCAGCAGGTGGAAGACAACCTTGCTGCGCTGCGACTCCTCGAGAGCGAGTCGGAGGTCCAAGCGGATGCGGTAAAGTCCGCGGATACTTCGGTCGCGCTCACCATCAATCAGTACAAGGCTGGAACCGTGAACTACATCGACGTTGTGACGGTGCAGGCGATCGCTCTCGCGAACAAGATCACCGCCGTAAATGTCCTGGGCCGCCGCATGACTTCGTGCGTTCAGCTGATCCTGGCCTTGGGGGGCGGATGGGATGCTGCGGATTTGCCTCCTCTCTAGCGGACGCGAGGAAACGCAGCGTGGCAGGCCGATCTCGCCGACTCGGCGAATCCCCTACGGTGACGACCGCGGCCGCGGGAGCGCCTTTCCGAGAATCAGCTTCATAATCCAGCGGTTCGATGCGTTCGTGAGTCCATACCCCACCCCGAAGTTGAGCTCGAGCGGACCGTTGAGGAGATCTCCCGCCACGAAGAGATAGTGCTCTTGTTGCGAAACGGGGGGTACGGCGTTCACCTGTCCGATGTCGCCGTAGTACTCGAGCCCGATTCCAAATCCCAATTTCGTATCCCAGCGGATCTTCGCCGCCGGCTCGAAATCAGGGACGCCATTTCCGCCCGAGAGCGACCAACCGAGGATCGGGTTGACATAGTACGACCAACGACCGGTTTCATATCCAAGGATAGGTCGCACCTCGCTCGACCACGCATCCGGCTCGAACTCATGCGGGACCCGGGAGACTTCGAAGTTGACGCCCAGTCGCCAGTGCTCCCAGGTGTCCTCGGGCACCACCCACTTCGTCCTCAGCTTGGCTCCCGCCCAGTACGCTTCTCCATCAGAGTCGATCACAAATTGGAGGTAACTCCCCACCTCCAAGTAGCGCGTGATCCCGAGAGCGGGCTCAAGGGTGAGGTGGTTGAGGTGATCCGGGGGGATCTCATTCGGATACTCAGGCACGCTGTGACCCTCGAGAACATTGTTGTAATGCAGCTCGAGGCTCGGCTCGAACGGTTTGTTGATCGCTGCGTCATAGACTTGGATCTCAAAGGCATCGATCGCGTGGGCGGGGGTATGCACGAGTAAGCCTGTCGCGAGGAGCATCAGCGCCCTATGGAACGCACCGAGCCCGCATCTCCTCACCACAGTTCAATCCCCTTCGGCTGAACCTCATGGGGTCCCGAGACGCTGTTCTGAGTCCCAGATCAAAGCAGCGCTTGGGCACCGTAGGAGCCTCGTTCGGCGGTCCTCGCTCCTTGCGAGAGTAGGATGGAGACCGTGGGAAACAACCAGCATCGCTGCTCTGGCTCCGGTCGGGCGGGGGCGCGCGTTGCCCGCGGGATCGCCTCGGAAGGGGCTCGGCCGTTCAGAAGGTGAGGCGCCCCCAATCCCCCTCGCCGCTTTGCACTTGCCCGCGCCGTCCTCGCCCGCTGCCCCCGAGGACTCCCCTCGAGCCAGAGGAGCCGGTTAAGGCGAAACGCTGGTCTCGCCGATTGCAGGTCACAGGCGGGGCTGCCCCGGGCGAAGTCCGAAATCGCCGGACGGAGGAGAGGTTGGACGAGCCGGCAATCAAGGGGTCGATCTTCGCGAGCGTGATCGGAGACTTGCGGTCGCTGAGAGACGCCCGGCGGATCTCACAGGAAAAGCTCGAACAGAGGCTCTCCCCTCTCGAACAGGAGCTCGTGGAGAGCACCATCAGTCCGGCGGCCTGGTACCCCATGGAGAGCTATGCGCGGATTACGGATCTCCTGTGTGAGCTCGAAGGCAAGACGCCCAGGGAGTACTTCCGCGGGCGTGGCGCCACCAACGCGAGGCGGCTCATCGAGAAAGGTCTCTACGGACAGCTCGAGTTTCTAAAGCGATGGGAGAAGAGCATCGATGGCAGGGAGCGCGGCGACGGAGGCGCTGTCTTTCAGTCCTATCTCCGATCGCTGAAGCTCGTCGTCACTCTCTCCAAGAGCATCTACAGCACCGGCGACTGGAGAGTCGAGCGCGACCCGGATCGTGCAAACTGTGTGCGAATCGAAATCCTCAATGCTGCCGCATACTCCGAGGGCATGCGTTACGCGATCGAGGGCTTTCTGAATGAATGTGTACGCGCGGTGCGCGGAAGCACCAAGCCCCTCTTCCGCTCTGAACGGGTCGCACAAGACCACATCCGGATTTGGATGACCGAATCGATTGCCGACTTCTACGGTGTGCCCCCCGCCTGATCCCGACCGGATCGCTTGCCCGCCCACCCTTCTCGATTGTTCGCGCGCTTCCCTGCGGGATGGCCGGCTCTTGGGCTGACGCAGAATCATCAATCACTCTATTGACTATCAACTATCTCTTTGATAATCAGACCTGATGACGCACGAGAGCGCGGCTGCGCGATCGCTGGAGAACCTTGCAGACCCGGGCGAGGAGCGACTGGACAGGGCATTTTTTGCCCTCTCGGATCCGGTCCGGCGTGCGATCTTGCAGCGTCTCGACGAGCGCGCGCTTCTGGTCTCCGAGCTCGCCGCCCCCTTCGACATCTCTCTTCAGGCGGTCTCCAGACACATCCAAGTCCTGGTGCGGGCGGGCCTCGTCCGCCAGGAAAGAACGGGGCGGATTAGCCGATGCAGCCTCGACGTGGGGCCGATCTTTGCGGCCGCGGTCTGGATCAACCGCTACAGCAAGTACTGGCAACAGCAGTTCGACACCCTGGCCGTCGCCCTCGAGGAGATCGAGCGAGCCCGGAGCTCCAAGCGGCGACCCGCCTCCCGGCGCAAGCAACGAACTCGGATTCGGGATTCGCGCCGCTGAGCAGCCAGTCCTTCTTGAAAGGAGATCGTTCGATGGATGATCACAAAGTGGTTTCGAGAAGCGAGTGGATCGAGGCACGTAAGCGACTCTTGGCGGAGGAAAAGAGCTTCACTCAGGCGCGGGACCGCCTCAGTCAACAAAGGCGCGATCTCCCCTGGGAGCGCGTGGAAAAGCAATACAGCTTCGAGGGACCGAAGGGCAAGGAGAGCTTGCCGCAGCTGTTCGATGGCCGCAGTCAGCTCATCGTCTACCACCTCATGTTTGACCCCAGCTGGAAGGAGGCCTGCAAGAGCTGCTCATTCTGGGCCGACAATTTCAATGGAATCGTGGCTCATCTTCGCCAGCGCGACGTCACGCTTCTCGCGATTTCGCGGGCTCCGTTCCAACTCCTGGAAGGTTTCAAGAAGCGCATGGGGTGGAGCTTCAAGTGGGTCTCATCATTCGATACGGACTTCAACCACGATTATCAGGTGTCATTCACTCCCGAAGAGCTCGCAAAAGGTCAGATCTATTACAACTACGAGAAGGGACAACGCCCATTTTCCGGAGAAGCTCCGGGCATCAGCGTGTTCTATCAGGATCCGCACGGAGACGTATTCCACACCTATTCCTGCTACGCGCGTGGTCTAGACATGATGAATGGCGCCTATCACTACCTCGATCTGGTACCGAAGGGACGGGATGAGAAGGGTCTCCCCCATCCCATGGCCTGGGTACGCCATCACGACAGGTATGAGGTCTAGCTGCTGCATTCTTGGGAGGTTCGCGCGATGAGCTATCGCGAGACACGTGACAAGCTGGCTGGCTACCGTCGCCAAATTGTGCAACTGCGCAAGCAAATGCGGGAAGCGCAGTCCACCGCAGAGCCCGAAGAGGTGAAAGACTATGAGTTCACAACGCCGGAGGGGACCGTACGTCTCTCCAGCCTCTTCGGTGACCAGCAGTATTTGTTTATGATTCACAACATGGGGACATCGTGTCCCGCCTGTACGCTATGGGCCGATGGCTTCAATGGCATCTACGATCATCTGGTGAACCGTGGGGCTTTTGTCGTTTCAAGCCCAGATTCGCCTGAGACTCAGCGGGCTTTTGCCAAAGATCGTGGCTGGCGCTTCCGCATGGTGAGCCACCAGGGTACAAGCTTCGCTGCAGACATGGGCTACCGCTCTGAGAATGGAAGCTGGCGTCCCGGGATCTCGGTCTTTCGCCGTGAACCCGGCCGAATTTTGCGTGTGTCCGACACAGGTTTCGACATGGGCGATGATTTCTGCTCGCTCTGGCACATCTTCGATCTTTTGCCCGAGGGGTCAGGCACTTGGCGGCCGCAGTTCAAATACGAATGAAGCTGCGAGCAAGCGGCTCGGCCGGTGTCGCGGAGTATGCCGAAGGTTCGGCGCGTCGCCGACCCTCCGCGAGCTGGGTGACGGAAGGAATGCACCGGCCGCGATCCCCTAGAGAAAGCGACATCATTCGATAAACAAGGAGATCGGGGCGCACGCGCGCCCAGCACACAGATCGGGGAGGCTCAGCTTGGTCGCCATCCGGTTGATAAAACCTTCTGTGGTCCAGCAGAGGGCATCGGGAAAAGGCGCTCGCATCGATGAGCTCAATCATATAGCGACCTTCGTACTCGGAATCCGGCTTTGCCTGCGAGCGCCCGAAGTTGGAGATGCTGGCGCTTAGGGTCGTGAAGAGCCGCAGGTCGCGACCAAAGGCGAGAACGCGATCTTTGCGACCGGCGCCTTCGACATCAAGCAACCACTTGAGAAGGCGCGTGATGATTCGAATGTCGTACCCGCCGATTAGATGGACCGGACCATCCAGGACTTCGAGGTCGCTGGGCTCCTGACGGCGCCTCTCGGCTGGGCCGCCGCCGTTCGCCGCCACTCCCGCCCCTCTGGATACCCGGATTGGCCGCACTCGGGACCGCTTGAGGCGAGCCGAGGGCTGGGAGAATCCGTGCTCGGAGCCGGGCTTTCGGGGCGAATTGACGGGCACCGACTCGCCTGCGTAACCTGCGCGGTCTGCAGGCACACGGAGGCAGCGCAATGCGAGACATCTTGGGCTATGCGGGCAAGCGGGTCGTGGTCAGTGGAGCATCCTCTGGAATGGGTGCGGCGGCGGCGCAAACCCTTGTCGACCTCGGCGCAAAGGTCCATGCCCTGGACATAAAACCCATCGAGGTGAAGGTTGAACAAGCCCTCGAGGTGGACCTGCGTCGGCGCGACTCGATCGACGCGACCGCACGGCGGCTCCCCGCCCACGTGGACGCCCTTTTCAACTGCGCGGGCCTCCCCGGCCCGCCGTTCTCGAACCTCGATACGATGCTCGTCAACTTTGCCGGCCTTCGGCACTTGACAGAAGCGCTCCTTCCGCGCATCCCGAAAGGTGGCGCAATCGCGAGCATCACCTCCGTGGCGGGCATGGGCTTTCGCAAAAATCTCGACAATGTGAAGGCACTTTGCAGCACCAAGGACTTCGAGGAGGCGCGCGCATGGTGCGAGGCGCACCCTGACAAAGCCAACGGCTACCTATTTTCCAAGCAATGCATCATTTGGTACACGATGCAGCGCGCTGTGGATCTCGTGGCTCGGGGTATCCGGATGAACTGCCTCTCACCTGCACCGACCGACACTCCCATGCTGCCGGCCTTCCACGCGCAGGCAACCCGGGACTTCATCGACAAACATTTCCTCGCCCCGATCGGTCGCAATGCGACTGCCGAGGAGATGGCCGAGCCGCTCGTGCTGCTCAACTCCGACGCCGCTCGCTTCATCTCGGGCGTAAACTTGTTCGTCGACTGGGGCTATCTGGCGTCGATCGAGATGGGCGCACGCCCGGCCCTGCTTTGACGCCAACGCTGTCGCGTGCCCATCGGGGCCTCGCGAAGTGTCGCAGGGACTCCCGACGCGAGCCCGGCCGCGGGCACTGGCCGGCTTAGTTAGCTGTCCTCGCGGTCTGCGATACTGGCGTACCAGTCGAACTCCTCGCGACGGACCCAACCGGGTTGCTTCGAGCCGCGCTTAAGACGCTCCTGCATCTCCGGAGAGAGGAGACCCTTCTGGAGCAGATCGAGGAAGACGGCGCCCGCGTTGCCGTGGTCAAAGAAGTCGCGCTGCCAGCTCCACTGCCAGTTGCCTGCGTAGCGAAACCAAGATCCTCCTGTACCGGCGATCTCGACCGGCTTCCCGTCGGGCCCCGTGTGCGGAGCAATCTGCCGCCAGATTCCGATGACCTCTCCCTTTTGGTCGTCGATCAGCCTGCGTACGTACGGATAAACCCACTTGTCAAGGCCTGCCATCTCGGTGCCGAGCACCCACTTGCGGATCTCGTCCCGGCCGCGGGCCACGAATTCAAACTTCGGACCGACATTCCAGCTGTAGACAGCATCTTCGGTGTAGAAACGGGCGAGCGCTTCCCAGTTTCCAGTGCGGCCGCACTCGTCGTTTGTAGCGACGAAGCGGCGAATCATTTCCTCAATCTCGGGGCGGGGAAAGGCGGGCATGCAACCTCCGTTTAATGAGTTTCGCTCGGACGTTCAATCCTCGACGATGGAGAGGGCGCGCGTCGGGCAGAACCGGACCGCCCTTTTCACCTTCACGTGTAGCGCATCCGGCGGGCGTTCCTCGCGTATGATCACCTTCGATTCCTTCTCATCCACGGCAAAGACCTCGGGTGCTTCCTCGGCGCAGGTGCCGTGGCCCTGACATAGGTCGAGATCCACTCGAATTCTCACGCCAGCGCCTTCTCCGGCCGGCGCCGGTACCGGACACGACAGGGCTGGGCAAGCTGTACGACCATCTTGGAGTGGTCGTTGTGGTAGGTGGCTGCCGGCTGGGCGAGGTCGAACTCGAAACGCTCCAACAGGACACTGAAGATCGCTTTCAGCTGGATCATGGCGAAGGCGGCGCCCACGCAGCGGTGGCGTCCCGCGCCGAAGGGGATCCAGCCGAAGGGATGCAGGCGATCCTCCTCGCGACCCTCGGCATAGCGAGCCGGATCGAAGCGTTCGGGATCGGGAAAGCACTCGGGCAGGCGGTTCGAGACCGCGGGCGAGGTGCCCACCAGCTTTCCGGGAGAGACCGTCCAGCCCTTGTAGTGAAAGTCGTAGAGGACTTTGCGCATCAGCACGATGAGCGGCGGATGGAGTCTTAGGGTCTCCTTAATCGCGTTCTCGAGACGAGGAATCTCGCGCAGCGCGTGATAGGAGACTTCGCTGCCGTCGGCGTACAGCTGGTCGAGCTCGTTCACCACGCTGGCCCGATACTCGGGATGCCACAGCAGCTCGATCAGCGTCCACGCCGCCGTACCCGACGTGGTATGGTGTCCCGCGAACATCATCGAGATGAACATTCCCGTGATCTCATCGGCCGAGAAGCGAGGGCGACCATCCTCATGATGCACGCGCATCAGGATGTCGAGGAGATCGCCCTTTGCTTGCCCCGAGCCTTTGCGTGCCTCCATGATCTCGGTCACCAGCTCGACGAGCCGGCGCCGGGCCCGGTCTCGCTTGCGGAACGACGGGATTGGGAGGTGCGGGTTGACATACGCGATCGCGTCCGTGCCGCGCTCGAGATCATGGTACACACTTGAAAATTCAGGGGTCAGCTCCTCGCGGAAAGGCTTCCCGATCAGGCACGCACTCGAAGTGTAGATCGTGAGCTCTGCGAAGAAGTCGAGGAGATCGATCTCCCCCTGCTGACCCATGCCCTCGACCATCCGCTCGGTTTCGTGGGCAATCACCTCCGCGTGGCCACGCATCTGCTTGTCACGGAGCGACTGGTTGCGAAGCGCCTCCTTGCGCCGCTCGGGCGGCGCGTCGAAAACGACGCCCTCGCCGAAGATGGGCTTCATGAACGGGTAGGCGGCAGCCTGGTCGAGCTGCTCTTCGGGTGCCCGGAAGAACGCCTCTTGGGCCTCCTCACCGTAAAGCATGACAAGGGGCAAGCGCGCAAGGCGAAGCTCCGCCACCTCGCCGCGCTCCGCGTGCGCTCGGCGGAGAAGCTCGATGGGTTGGCGCCGGAGCTCAAGGAGATGCCCGAGAACCGGGAGCCCGCCGGACACCCGGGGCGGCGGCGCTCCTCCAGGATGCGCGCCGGCGTCTGTGGCCACGCCGGCGGTGGCGTCCGCTGCCGTCATCGCGCGCCTCCCGTCGTCCCGGCGTTCGGCAGCAACCCTGGAAGCGCGATCACCTTGGTCTCTAGGTACTCCTCGAAACCGAGCCGGCCATTTTCACGGCCAACTCCACTCTGTCGATAGCCGCCGAAGGGCGTATCCACGTCGAACCACATGCCTCCGTTCACTGCGAGCGTTCCGGTGCGGATCCGCCTCGCCACATCGAGCGCCCGGGCCTCGCTGGCACTCGTCACTGCACCCGAGAGCCCGTAGATCGAGTCATTCGCGATCCGCACAGCATCGTCGTCATCCTCGAAGGGAATGACGACCAAGACGGGCCCAAAGATCTCTTCCTGCGCCACAGTCGAGTCCGGATCTACGTCGGTGAAAAGCGTGGGCTCCACGTAGAAGCCCTTCGACAGATGGCGCGGCACTCCGCCCCCCGTGACAAGGCGCGCGCCGTCGCGTCTTCCCCTCTCGATATAGGCCAGCACACGCTCCTGCTGGCGGCGGCTCACCTGAGGGCCTTGAAGGTTCTTTGGATCCGTCGGGTCGCCGTAGTTCCAGTGCTCGAACGCATGCTTGGCGAGCTCGATTCCCTCCGCATAGCGGGAGCGCGGGAGGAGGAGCCGAGTCGTAAGGGCGCAGCCCTGGCCTGCGTGGGTACACATGGTGGCAACGCCGCCGAGCGCCTGCGCGAGGTTCACGTCGTCGAGGATGATGTTCGCCGACTTTCCGCCGAGCTCGAGGAAGACCTTCTTCACAGTGGCTGACGCGCACTCCATAACGCGTCGGCCAGTCGCCGTGGAACCCGTGAACGTGACGAGATCCACGCGCGGATCGGTCGCCAGGATCTCGCCCACCTGATGGTCGGAGGACGCAATCACGTTCACGACGCCAGGCGGAATCTCCGTCCTCTCGGCGATAAGGCGGCCCAACGCCGTGGCAGACCACGGTGTATCGGGGGCGGGCTTTAACACCACGGTGTTCCCCGCGGCGAGAGCCGGACCGAGTTTCGTAAGGTTCAGGTACAATGGAAAATTCCAGGGCGTAATCGCGCCCACGACTCCGGTTGCCTCCCGGCGCAGCAGGCGGCGCTGTGGCTGGCCGAGAAAGCGAATCTCGGTCATCGGCTGCTCATACGCGTAGTTCCCCGCGAGTTCGGCCCAGTAGCCAAATTGTCCGATCGTGGCGTCGCACTGCACGCTGTAGGTGAGCAGGATCGGCGAGCCGGCCTCGTGCACCACGATCGAGCGGAGCTCCTCGCGTGCCTCCTTGAGCGCATCGGCCAGCTGGACGAGGCAGCGCCTGCGAAGGGCGGCGTCCGTGGACCATGAGGTCTCGTCGAAAGCCCGTCGCGCAGCGCCGATCGCTGCAAGGACGTCCTCCTTGGTTCCATCGGCACACGTACCCAGCACTTCCTCGGTCGCGGGGTTGATATTCTCGAACGTCCCACCATTGGATGCGGGCACGAGCTGACCGTCGATCAGATTCCGCGTCTCGGGACGGAGCGGAGCGAGTGTCATCCGGAGATCCTCACTTCCTTGGGTCCTTCGGGCATTACTTCGATCAGGTCCATGCGCGTGCCCGGTGGGGCAGTCACCGCGCATAGGACCGCGCGCGCGGTTGCCTCGGGCGGCATCCAAGCAAGATGCCGCTGCACCCCCCATTCCTTCCATGCGGTGAGCACGCGGCGCACGAGATCCGGTGGCCACGCTCGTGCGAACTCGGTGAGGGTCGCACCAGGTCGCACAACGGTGGCACGCACGCCTGTTCCTTCGAGCTCCATGCGCAGGGCCTGCGCTGCACCCTCGACACCCTTTTTCGCAGCGGTGTAACCCACCTGGAAGGGGCGCGGCCTCACGGCGCTCTCCGAGGACACAAAGACGAGATCGCCGCGACCCCGCTCTCGCATGGACGGAATGGCGCGGCGTGCCAGGACGAGGGGATGGAGCAGATTGGTGCGAAGTTCGCGCTCGAGGTCGGGCACGGACATCTCGTGCAAAAGGGCCGGTACGCTGCCCGCGGCGTTCGCCACCGCGACGTCGACGGGGCCGAGCTGCGTCTCCGCCGCGTCGAAGAAGGCGGAGATCTCGCCCGGTTCTGCGATGTCGCAGCGGAACGTCACTGCCTTTCCGCCTGCCTCCTCCACCTCCCGCGCCACTGCTTCAAGGCGCTCCATTCGGCGCCCGCCGACCGCGACGCGCCAGCCGAGTCCGCCGAAGGCCACCGCGATCGCGGCGCCGATCCCCGACGAGGCACCGGTCACGAGGGCGGTTCGGGGGTCTTGGGGTGTCATCGGGCTTCCTTCGCGAAACGCGACTCCGCCAAAGCCTGCGACGCGCGGCACCCATCTAGAACTTGATCGGCAGCGCGGCGAAGCCGCGCACATTCACGGAGTGAACGCGCACGATTCCCTCAGGATCCACGTCGTACTCGGGGAAACGCCGCCATACCTCTTCGAGTGCGATGCGACCTTCAAGGCGTGCGAGAGCAGCCCCCAGGCAGAAATGAGTCCCATGGCCAAAGGACAGCGAGGCTCGGGTGTTGCGCGAAAGGTCATACCGGTCCGGATCCTCGAATGCGCGCTCGTCCCGATTGGCGGAGCCAATCAGGAGAACCACCTTCTCCCCTTCGAGCAAGCGCGTACCGTATAGCTCCGTATCTCGCGCCAGGATTCGGGCGAGGGCTTGGGTGGAGTTGTCGTAGCGTGCCGTCTCCTCGACCCAGTGTGAGACAAGAGTCGGGTTCGCGCGCAAGCGATCGCGCTGCTCTGGGTTGCGCCAAAGCCAGTAGAGTGCGTTCGCGAGGAGCTTTGTCGTCGTCTCGTTGCCTGCAATCACCATGAGGAAGAGAAAGCCTAAGATCTCACGCTCGGAGAGCCGGTCCCCTTCGATCTCTGCCTCCAACAGAGCCTCCGTCAAGTCGCCCCGCGGGCGTGTCCTGCGTTCGGCCACATGCGCCTGAAAGTATTGGAGCAGATGGAGCGCCGCGCCCGCCGCGGCGGGCGGGAGACCCACGAGGCCCCGATCGCGGTGCACCACGGTATCGGCCCATCTGCGCAGCATCGCACGATCGGCGTCGGGCAAGCCGAGAAGCTCGCTGATCACATCCATCGGCAATTTGCCGGCAAAGTCGGCGATGAAGTCGCAGGCCCCGCGCTCCGCGCACTCGTCGAGGTAGCGGGCCGCCCGCTCCCGGATGCGGGGCTCAAGGTCCGTGACTCGTCGCGGCGTGAACCCGCGCGAGACGAGCCCGCGCATCCGCGTGTGGCGTGGCGGATCCATCGCCAGGAACGACATCGTCGCATCTGCATCGGGATGAAACGCGTCGCGGTCCAAAGATACGCCGTTGCGGTTCGAGAACGTCTCGAAATTCTTAAGCGCACCAAGAACGTCCGAGTGGCGCGAGAGCGCCCAAAACTCGAGCGACTCGCTCTTATACAGTGGCGCTTCATCCCGCAGGCGCCCATAAAGGGGATAGGGGTCTTCGTGGACCTCGTACGCATAGGGGTCATACTCGAGCGGCTGCGTCATGCACCTCCCCTGCGTTTTCCTATACCATCATTTACATCTCGCATGCAATGTAAATGTGATAGGCTCGATCTATGACGCTGCGCGCGGGCTTTATCGGTCTCGGCAATATCGGAAAGCCCATGGCGAGGCGGCTCGTGGCAGCGGGGCTCGAGACGACGGTGCACGATCTCGCGCCGGCTTCGGTGCATGAGCTCGTGGTGGCCGGGGCGAAGGCCGTGGCCACGGCGCGTGCGGTCGGGGCGGCGAGCGACTATGTCGGGCTCTGCGTTCGCGACGACGACGATTTGCGCGCTGTGACCCTCGGCTCCGACGGCGTTTTCGCTGGGGCCGAGGCCGGCGTGATCGTAGCCGTGCACAGCACGGTGCAGCCGAAAACGGTGCTGGCGTTGGCGGAGGCAGCTGCGGCGCGCGGGATTGCTCTGGTCGACGCATGCATCACAGGAGGTGCCGCGGGCGCCGCGCAGGGCACCCTCACGGTGATGGTGGGCGGGGACGCAAGGCACCTCGACAAGATCCGCCCCGCGCTGGAGTCGTTTGCCAAGCTGATCGTGCACGTAGGTCCCCTCGGCGCCGGTGCAAAACTCAAGCTTTGCAACAACCTGATGACGTACCTCGCATGGACCTCGGCCTATGAGGCAACGCTGCTCGCCCGCGCGGCTGGGCTCCCCCAGCAGGTGCTCGAGCAGGTTACGCGCTCGAACGGCAACCTCACCGATCCCATGCTGGCGTTTCTCGGGCTGCACAAGGCGCCAGAAGAAACGCGCCGCAGTGAGAGCTTCCAGGCAATGTTGGCGGGATTTGTGGAGCTCGCGGAGAAAGACCTCGCAGCGACCCTCGCGCTCGCCCGGGAGTGCGGCGTTGCCCTGCCCGGTTCGGCGCTCGCTTCCCAGATCATGGCGCGCGTCTACGGCCTCGACGATACGAAGAGGAGGTGAACGATGGCAGAAGGAGAACGTCGGGAACGCGGCGTCGCGGCCTTCGAACGAGTGATGGGCTTCAAACCCCCGAATCTCCCGGGCGATGTCTTCCTCGACGCTACACTCGACCACTTATTCGCGGACGTGTGGACACGCACAGGGCTGTCTGTGCGTGACCGCCGCATCGTGACGCTTACAGTCCTCATCTGTCTCGGGCATGAGGCCACTTTGAAACTCCACCTCAGCGCCGCGATCCGCACCGGGCAGCTGACGGATGCTGAGATCGATGAGCTGGTGTTGCATGTGGCACACTATGGCGGTTGGCCTGTGGCCGCGGTAGCGAGCCAAGTGGTGCGTGAGCTGCGCGCGGAGCGCGCCAGCAAAACGAGACAGCCGTGACGCAGGCAGTGCGCATTCGCCCCGCGCCTCGACGTCACGTGCGCCGCTCTCATGCCGAGCGCACCGCGGATACACGGGGACGAATTCTGAACGCGACTGTCGATTGCATCGCTGAGCTCGGTTTCCAACGTACGACTGCGCAGGAGATCACCCGCCGCGCCGGTGTGACTTGGGGTGCGGTACAGCACCACTTCGGCGACAAGGATGGGATCTTGCTCGCTGTGCTCGAAGACTCGTTTCGGCGCTTTGAAGCTCGCCTCGAGGACCTCATGGTCGCCCAGACGAGCCTCGCCGAGCGGACGTCCCTCTTCCTGCAGCGCACGTGGCAGCACTTCGCAAGCCGCGAGTACGCGTCGACGTTCGAGATCCTGCTCGATCATTTGCGCCGAACGGATCTCTACCCGGCCCGGGAGCCCTCCTGGCAGGCGCGCATGTTTCGGGCCTTTGACCGTGTCTGGCAGCGACTCTTTCACGATGCACCACTGTCCCCCGCTCGTCACCGCCTGCTTCAGCACTACACGGTCTCGGTGCTCTCGGGTCTCGCCTCGACGCTGATGCTCGAGGGCTCCGGAGCGCACCTGCGCGAGGGCGAGCTCGCGCTGCTCGAGGCCACACTCGTGCGCGAGCTCTCCGCTCGCGCGGTCTAGTCGCCGGCAAGAGGCTCGCGGGCCTCCGCGGCCGTAGCTCGGGCTCCTTGGCGGCCTTCGTGGCGAGCTGCAACCGACGCGGCTTCGGGGGCGGTCCGGCGCTCTTGAATACCGGTCAGCGTGCTCGATCCAGATCGAACACGAAGGAGGTCGCGGTGCTAAGGCGCATGAATGCTGCCGGCGGCGGCTCTTTGGCGGGCGTGGCGTCCGCTTCCACGCTGAACTCCACGGAGAGGCGACCCGCGTCCGTTGAAAAATCAACAAGGCGCGCGCGCGGATCCACCGCCTGAGCGGCGGTCTCGACGCCGCGGTGATCCCCGCGGACGAGGAGTCCCAGCCAGCCTGGATGCTCCGGATCCAGAAGGTTGGGGCTTGCGGGCTCGAGCGCGAGGCGCACGCGGTCGCACGAGACCTCGGCGCTGCGATGAAAACCGGGGGGCAGCGTCGCGAGCCCGCCAAGCACGGCCGCCACGGCGTGCGTTCCCCCACCCGTCTGCCCGAGCGCTTTGGCGAGCCGCTGGCTCGCAGTCCAGGAGACCCCAATCCACTGGGCCGAGATCAAATCACGGGCCACGCCGCGGCCCAGCCGCTCGCTCAGCGTGATCTCCGCCGAGCAGGAGAGCAGGTGCGCTTGGGCCTGGAACTCGCGTGCCACGGCGGCCAGCGTCGCGCTCGAGAGCCGACCCAAACGAAATTCCGGGTCGAATGAACCCGCGTAGTTCGTCAACCCCTCCGGTGCATCCTCCGGTGCGCAGCGGTTTTCGATTCGCGCAAGCGCAAGCCCTGCCACGGCGCTCGTGTGCGCGGCGGGGCTCACCGGTTCGTTCGCAGGGTCGACCTCGATCGTCCAGTGGCAATGCGGCTTGCGGTCGGCAGGAACTCGCGGCGGGCGATGAATGGGACGAACTCGGGCGCGGGGGTTCGTCGCGTAGGCCGTGGCGTCGAAGGTCGGATCTTCGATGTGATGGCACATCCCGATCACGCGCTCTTCTCCGTGCGGTTCGACGTCCATTAGCGCGCCGCAATGACGGAGCCAGAACTCGCCGTAACGAGCGTCCACGAACTTCCAGCCCACGTCCATGTACTGGTGCGGGAATCCGACGTCGAGCTGGAGGGCCTTCATGATGGCGTCGACGCCGTCACCTTCGATGCCCATGAGCCTTCGCATGCGAGCGGTGTAGACAGGACTGGCACCCATCCATTCGAGGATGGCAACCTCTTCAACCGCGGCGACGCTTTTTGTTGCAATCACGACCTGCGGCATCAGCGCGCGGTCGAGCAGATGCCCCACGTGCATGGTCTCGAGCGCGACGGGCAGGAGCACCGCCCGGGGCAGATCGTCGAATGTCGAGGGAACGGTGCTCATTCTCGGTACCACCTGCCCCGCTTTTTCGGCGCCGCGCCGCTAGCCTACTACATTTACATTGCGTCCGTGATGCAAATTGCAAGAGACGCGACAGCGTGAGCGATGCGGAGACGGCAATGGAGGACGGACGGAACTGTGCCTCGTATGCCTGAAACCCGTCCGGACGGAGCCTCGCGGACGGCCGCGTTTTGTGCCGGCGACCCTCACGCTGCAGGGCTCACGCAATCCCGCTTAAGCAGCGCACCGGGCACCTTTGCCCGGCGGTCTTCATTGCGCCCGTTGCTGATTCGTCTTGACCGGCGTACCGCTGATCAGCGAATCCGGGGGGTCGACAATGACTGCATCCGTCGGCTCGAGCCCGGCGACCACCTCTACCGTCGCACCGTAGTCGCGGCCGATCTTTACCGGTACGAGCTCCGCTTGGCCATTGCGCACGACACCCACGCGCAAACCCTCCGATCGGAACAGGAGGGTGTTGGCCGGAATAGTCACCGACCGGATCTCCTTGGGCAGTTTTAGGTGCACCAGTGTATACGCCCCAGGCATCAACCGTCCGTCCCGATTGTCAACGTCCACTTCCGTAAGCAGCGTGCGCGATGCCGGGTCGATCGCATTGGAGTTCCTCGCGACACTCCCGTGGAAGACCTCGTCCGGGAACTCGTCCAAGGTGAGGACCGCCTCCGCACCCGCCTGCACGGCTTGTGCATATACTTCCGGAACCGCGACGTAGACGCGAATGGTACGGAGATCTGCCATCTGGAACAGCTCCTTGCCTTGCACTCCCGCGCCTGCATCAATCAGTGCACCAATGTCTGTATTGCGAGCTGTGACGACCCCATCGAATGGCGCATAGACCGTTTCGAACGACTGCAAGTTCTCAAGCCGTCGCACGTTGGCCCTACTGGAATCCACTGCGGCCCTCGCCGCGCGGAGGTTTGTGGACGCCTGATCAGTCTCTTGCCTCGAAACCGCCCCGTTCGCAACGAGTGCCTGCCAGCGTTCCGCGGTGATCTTCGCAATCGCCAGATTCGCTTCCGCGCTCTTGAGATCCGCTCGGGCCTGCTGCAACTGCTGATCCACTTCGGGAGTCGCGATTCGCGCGAGTAAGTCCCCTTGCTTGACACGTGCCCCAATGTCGAAATACCAGTGCTCTAGATAGCCATTGGTCCGCGCATGGATCGGCGCCGTGATGAATGCCTGCGTGTTTCCCGGGAGGATGAGTTCCCGCTCGGGAGCTGTCGGGACGGGCTCGACAACGGTCACCGTGACTCTCAGCGCGTCCTGGGTGGCTTGCTTGAGCCTTGCTCCAGCCGCCGAACGGGCGTGCACACCGAAGTAGAGACCGAGCCCGATGACTACGACGGCACCGATCACGAGATAAAGCCTCGCGTCGCGACGGCGCGCCTCGAGCGGGCCTTTGTCCCCGCCCGCTCCCCGCGGTCCCTCTTCTTCTTCTGTCATCAACGCGACATCCTTGCGAGTCTACGTTTCAGCTCGGTCGCGGGGTTCGCCACCTGCGGGTTCCCCCGTCCGACGTCGCTCATGGAGCAGACTGAACACCGCGGGCACAAAGAAGAGCGTCGAGACGGTGGCGAAGAGCAAGCCGCCGATCACCGCCCGACCGAGCGGGGCGTTCTGCTCCCCGCCCTCGCCGAATCCAAGCGCCATCGGAATCATCCCAATCACCATCGCGAGCGCCGTCATCAAGACCGGACGGAATCGCGTAAATCCCGCCTCGATTGCTGCATTTGAGGCGCTTCCGTGATGGGCGAGCCGCTCTCTCGCGAAGGCGACAACCAAGATGCTATTCGCGGTCGCTACCCCCATCGACATGATCGCGCCCATCAGCGCGGGCACGCTGAGCGTGGTAAATGTGACAAACAGAAACACCACGATCCCCGCCAACGCGGCTGGAAGCGCCGTGATAATGATGAATGGATCCAACCAGGATTGGAAATTCACGACGATGAGCAAATAGACCAGGACGATCGAAAAGCCAAGCCCACCAATCAGACCGATATAAGACGACCGCATCGTGGCAAGTTGCCCGCGGACCGTGATGAAGCTTCCCCGCGGCAAGAGCTTCTGATTCGCATCTACGATTTTCCCAATTTCCCCGCCCACAGCACCGAGGTCACGGTCCTGCACCGAAGCATAGACGTCCACAACGCGCCGGATGTTGTAATGGTTCACCACCTGCATTTCGTTTGCACGCGTAATGGCCGCGACGTCCGCGAGAATCTCCGGGTGCACCATTGTGGCCGACGTTATGGGAGTCAACTCCAGATCCTGAAGCGATTGAATATTGTACTGAGGTGTCTGCGCCACAAGGCTGTAGTTCACTCCGTTCGTCCAGTTCAAGAAAAACAACGGCGTGATCTGGAAACTTCCACTCAGGGAATTCAGCATGCTGCTCGCGACGTCCCTTTCTGTATAGCCACCTTGCGCCGCCTTGGTTCGATCCACCGCGATATTGAACTGAGGGTAGTCGAACACCTGCTGGATCCGCGCGTCAACGACGCCGGGAATCTTCCGTACATCCGTCAATATCTGATCGGCGAGCTGTCGGTTCCCCTCGATATCGTTTCCGTCGATCTGGATATCGATCGGTGCCGGAAGACCAAAGTTGAGGATCTGGGTCACGATGTCCGCGGGGAGAAAGTAAAAGGTCACTCCCGGGAACTCGCCCGGGAGACTCTGGCGCAGCGTGCGCACGTAGTCTGCCGTCGCCGTGTGGCTCTCTTTGAGCGACACCAGGATGTCGGCGTCACCCGCGCCAATAAGCCCCGAGGTGGCATGCATGGTGTTGATCGTGCTGTAGGGCAGACCGATGTTGTCGAGGATGCTGTCGAGCTCCTCCTTCGGTATCGCTCGCCGAATCGAATTCTCGACTCGATCGCAGAGGTTCGCCGTCTCTTCGATTCGTGTCCCGGTTCGCGCTCGCAAATGCAGAATGAACTGCCCGCTATCGGTGCTCGGAAAGAAGTCTTGCCCAAGCAGCGGCACGAGGAGAAACGCCGATAGTGACATCAGGAGGAACGCGGGAATGAATATGGCTCGCGCGCGCACCAGTGTGGTCAGCAGGGAATGGTAGCCAGCCCGAAAACGCTCGAATCTGCGCTCGAAGGCTCGCTGAAACCTTACGAAAAAATTGCGGGGAGATTCGCCCGCGGGCGCTTTGGCCTTCAGCAAGTACATCGCGAGCGTGGGCACCAGCGTGCGTGAGAGGACGTACGACGCGAGCATCGCGAATACGACCGCTTCCGCCAAGGGGACAAAGAGGTAGCGCGCGACACCGCCGAGATAGAACATGGGGAGGAATACGATGCAGATGCACAGGGTCGAGACCAGAGCTGGCACCGCAATCTGGGCGGCACCTTGGAGGATGCTTTCGTGCAGCGGGTGCTCTTCTTCGAGGTACCGCTCGATGTTCTCGATGGTGACCGTGGCGTCGTCGACCAGAATCCCTACCGCCAGAGCCAGTCCGCCAAGCGTCATGATGTTGATGGTCTCGCCGAGAAAGCTGAGCAGAATGACCGACGTCAGAATCGATAGCGGAATGGAGGTCGCGATGATGAGTGTGCTGCGCCAGCTGCCAAGAAAGATCAGGATCATGAGGCCTGTCAGGCAGGCGGCGAGGATGGCCTCTCGAATCACTCCGTTCACGGCTGCACGAACGAAAATGGACTGATCCGCTAGCGGTTGGATCTTGAGCTCTGGCGGGAGGGTGCCCGCGACACGCGGGAGCAGACTGCGGATGCCCTTTACCACATCGATCGTCGAGGCGTTGCCCGCTTTGAGTACCGTGACGAGGGTGCCCCGGCGACCGTCCTGGCGAACAATATTCGTTTGCGGCGAGAAGCCATCTCGGACGTTCGCGACGTCCCGCAGATAGATCGTCGAGTCTCCCACCACCTTGATCGGCAGATCATTGAGTTCTGGCACTGTGCGTACGCTGGCATTTAGCCGGACGTCATATTCGAACAGGCCGATTTTGGCCGTACCGGAAGGCAGCACAAGGTTCTGGTTCTGGAGTGCGTTCAACACATCCGGGGGTGAAAGACCCTTGGATTGGAGCAAGCTCGGGTTCAGGTCGATCATGATCTGGCGCACTTTTCCGCCGTAGGGAAAGGGAATCACCGCGCCCGGAACTGTGATGAGCTGGGTACGCAAGAAGTTGAGACCGAGGTCGTTGAGCTGGGCTTCGGAAAGTCCATTGCCGGACAGGCCGAGTTGAAGGATCGGAACACTCGAGGCGCTGTAGTTGATCACGAGGGGGGGCAGAGTGCCGGGTGGAAGGCTGCGCAGCGCAGTCTGGGAGAACGCCGTGATCTGCGCGTTCGCCGTGTCCAGACTTGCCTTTGGCTGAAGGAAGAGTTTGACGAGCGCCTGCCCATTGATTGTGGTCGATTCAATGTGCTCGATGTTGTCGACGAGGGTCGTGAGACCGCGCTCGTATGAGGTGGTGAGCCGGCCTTCGAGTTCTTCGGGGTTGAGACCCGTGTATTGCCATGCCACGGCAACCACGGGGATGTCGACATTCGGGAAGATGTCCGTCGGGGTGCGGGAAATAACAACCGGGCTCAAGATGAGGATCGCGAGTCCGAGTACGAGAAACGTATACGGACGCTCCAGAGCAATTCGGACAATCCACATATCCCGCCAACCCCTACGCGGACGAGATTCAATACTACCTATCGCGTAGAGGCCGTGCCGGTGTGTGCGTCGAATCGGCCACGGCCGGTCGCCCATTCGGTAGAGCGGCTTGCCCGCTCGCGTCGTCGACGATCTCTTGGCTAGGAACCTTCGGCCGGGTGGAGCTCCGTGGAAGGAATTTGCCCGGCTACGGTGGACCCGCGGAGCGGAAGGCCTCGCGGTTGCCGCGGTTTACCGCCTCTCGACGCATGCGACTCACGTGGTGGCGCTTCAGCGTGCCCGGGAGAAGGAGCCGGTGCACCCGGAGGCCTTGCGCACCCGCCCCCCGGCTCGGCGACGGACGCCCTTCGTTGGCTCGGTGCGGCCCTGCCGGCGAGCCTCCGGCACATCCAGGCACTCGACCGAGGCTCAGGTTCGAGCGAGGGGGAGGCCGGTATACCGCGTGAGCGCCTCTTTCCCTTGTGAGTTCGCGCCAGCGACTCCTCGGCGACCGGCCAGAGCTGGTCCCGCGGAGGCTTAGCCATTCGGTCGCGAACAGGCTCGGGAGGTCGACGGGGAATGAGACTGCAGATCACCTTGCCGCCGCACGCGTTGATCTTTGCAGCGCCCTGGTTCACATTGCCAGGCGAAGGCTCGGCGGCTGGCCATCCAGCCTCTTGGGGCCCGGTCTGCTTCGGTCAATTCCAGGCGGCTCGCTCAAGAGGATGTAACGGACCCCGATGCCTCGTGATCGCACCGCAAGTCTGTCTGATCCGTGCGCGGACCTCAGTTCGCGGCGCGGGTGCCTCGCGAAAGCGATCGCGTTCTTCGGATTGGCAACCCTCGCCGCCTGTGTGCCTACCAGCCCTCCGCATTCCCGCTCCTGCCCATCCGATTGCAGCCGCGAGTACGAGGCTGCGATGACGGCTTGCAAGACGGCACCTCAAGATCCTACTGGAGTCGATTCCATTCAGGCATGTATGGATTCGGCACAGCGGTCTTACGGGACCTGCCAAATGAACTGCACGTCTGTGGACTGATTGCTGAGTCGCGCGGCTGGCCCGCGGAGCGGAATGGAAAGGGTCCTGCGGCGGCCCAAGCGTTCGGGCGCACGAGTCGTGGAACTCCCGCCGTCTCGCGCAGAAGGCCTAGACCATATGGAGCGACCGACTCCGTTTGCGAGTGTCGTGCTCAGTCGAAACTGAGGACGGGGCCGTGAGGCCCATTTCCGCGGGTTACCGCCCGAGGGCGGCAGAGCCGCACGCAAAGGAGCCGGTCGTGGCGAAGGATATCACCTACATCGGTCTCGATGCCCACCAGGAGACGATCCATGCGGCGGCGCTGTTGCCGGGCGTGGAGAAGGCTGCCGAAGATCCGTTCGCGAATACGCCGGAGGCGATCCGGCGCTGGGCCCGGCGACTCGTGCGGCGCGCGCCAGGGCCGGTGGTGTGCTGCTACGAGGCCGGCCCGCTGGGCTACGGCCTGATGCGGGAACTCGAGACGCTGGGTCTTAAGTGCGTGGTGGTGGCGCCGGCGTTGATCCCGGTCAAGCCTGGGGACCGGATCAAGACGGACCGCGACGCGCGGAAGCTGGCGGAACTCTTGCGAGCGGGGCTGCTGACCGAGGTGCACGCGCCGACGGCAGAGCAGGAAGCGGTGCGAGACCTGTCCCGGGCACGCGAGGCCGTGAAGCGGGATCAGATCCGCATGCGGCACCGGCTGTCGAAGTTTCTCTTGCGCCGGGGAGTGCGCTGGACTCTGGGACGCCTGGACGCAGACGCACCTCGAGTGGCTGCGAGGCCGGCGATTCAGTTCTTTCGCGCCGTGTAGAGCTCGACCTGCGCCGTCTTCACAAGTTCGCCCCCGCTAAATCGCTGATCAATCTGGAAGCCGTTAAAGACAGCGGCAGTCGTGGAGTCCCACGCGCTGCTCGTCCGGCGACCGAGCGCGGTGAGGTCTTCGCCGGGCCGCGCGGTCGCGACGCGGAGACGCATCGCCCTGATCGAGTGGCGATCTTCCTCAGAAAGCGGGCGGAAGCTTCGCATGGTGACAAGGACCCGCGAGAGATATTGGTCCGCGAGGAGGGATGGCGCGATTCCGGCGATGCGGTAGGTGGTAGGGCCGTAGGGCACGAATGTCACGTAGCCGCGAATCGAGCGGCCGCGGCCCTTCGATTCGACCAGCATTCGATACGCGTCGATTGAGCCCACCTTCACCGGGGCCGCTTCCCGTACGTCGAGCGGCGCCTCCTTTTGCGCGCGGGCCAGCCACGTCTGCGCGACCAGCTCTGCGCCGCCCGCGGGCAGATCGCCTGTGAGATAGACCATCGCCTCTCCCTTCGGCTCCATGGCACCAACCATCTGATTCGTGTTGGCGGTGCGCCAGCCCGACGGAAAACGGATCTCGAAGCCAAGAACAGGGTGAAGAAAGCGATCGCCCACGAAGACGCCAGATTCCGGACGGGGCCCGACGGCGAGGCCGTCGGTGTGCCTGAGCAGCGCAGCACGCGGGTCGCCGATCGAGGGGTCGCGCCGCCAGCGAATTTCGCTCGCGTGCACGGCGCTCGCCGCCACCCGGTCGGCCGATCCGGGATGGGTGTCGAAGAAGCCCGGCGTGTGGGACGTCCCCGCCCTAAGCCGTTCGGCCATTTCAAGCGTCGTGAGAAAGCTCCCGAGCGCGCGCGGGTCGTAGCCCGCAGCGGCACACAAGAGCTGCCCATCCTCATCAGCCTGTCGTTCCATATCGCGGGAATAGGCTGCCATCTGCCCAGCGCGCACCCAAGGCAGCGACAAAGGACCGTTCAGCGCGATCGCCTGCTGACGCGCGGCGTGGCGGCGCACGACGTGTCCAATCTCGTGACCCATGACGCACGCGAGCTGGTCCTCGTTGTTCGCCAGCAGAAGGAGGCCGCGCGATACGAAGATGAATCCGCCAGGGAGTGCAAAGGCGTTGGGCTCCACCTGATCAACCACGCTAAACTCAAAGTCGAAGCCGCGGTTGGGCACGCCACGCAGTAGCTTGCGTCCGATCCCGTTGACATAGGCCTTGAGCGCCGGATTGTCGAGGACGCCGATCTGGGCCGCCACCTCGCCCGCGCCCTCGCGGCCGGCTCGCACGTCGTCCTGCTCGGTAAGGAGAATGGTACGCTGCGGCTGCTTGGAGGTCGGAGCGGAGGCGCAGGAGATGAGGGTCAGGCCGAGCGCAGTGAATTGAAGCAGACGTCGAGGGCCACCCATCGGCACTAGCGCAAGTCGTTGAGCCAGCTGCCCTCGGTAAGCCACTTCGCCTGGAGCTGGGTGAGAAGACCGGTCTGCTGGAGCATCGTCAAATAGTTCTGGACCAGGTTCACGAACAGAAAGTCATCTGCGGGCAACGCGATGCCAATCGCCTCAGTGGTGAAGGGTGTGGGGGGAGTGAAGAGGCCGGCGTTGGGATTGCGCCAGACCCCGAGCCCACAGGCAAGGAAATCGCCAACCATGGCGTCGGCCTTGTCATCGATCACCATCTGCACCGCCGCTTCGTAGTTCTCGGTGGTAACAAGCTTCGCCTTGGGGAACGTCGTCTTCACGAATAGCTCGCTGGTCGATCCCCCGAGCGTCACGTAGGTGCGCTGCGGATCGTCGAGCTGCCGCGCGTCCTGAACCTCCTTTAGAGTGGACTGCTTCGTCAGGATCGACTTCCCTGTGACGAAGTACGGGCCCGCGAAGGCGACTTGTGTATTGCGTTCCGGCGTAATCGTGACCCCCGAAATCACGACGTCGACTTCTCCCTTCTGAAGCGCGGGCAGGAGGTCCGGGAACGGCTTCTGGACGAGCTCGAGGCGCACTCCCATCGACGTCGCGAGTGCCGTTGCGAGGTCGACCTCCAAGCCCTCGAGCTGGCCGCTGCGGGTCTTCATGTTGAGGGGCGGTTGATCGCCCGTGAGCCCAACGCGCAACGCACCCCGCGAGAGGATTTGCGGCAGCCGAGCGCTTGCGTGGCCGGGGGAGGGCGAGAGCGACTGACACGCACCGAGAACGAGCGCAGCGAGAACGAGGGCGAGCTGAGAGGCGGGGCGACGGACAGCCATTGAGAGACCTCCGACCGCGCTTGCGCGCGAGGCCCGTTGTGTAGCTCGTCTAGGCTCGGCGCCAAAACGCGAAGCTCCGAGGGGCTCCCGCTGCTGCTCCACGGTGGCGGGGGCGCGCCCATTCGAGAACCGGATTCCCCGTGGTCCTTCGGCCGCTTGGTTCGCACGGCCGATGCTGGATGCGGGTCGAGGAAGGCAAACCGAAACTCTCGACCGCCTCCGATTCGGCCAAGACGGCTTCCGAGGACGGCACCAATCGGCTCGAGCATGCCCAAGCGACCGAATCGCCTTCGAAAGTCGACCCGCGGCAGGTGTCTTGACATAGTCGATATTTAGATATAGTCTAATCCACGTGAAGAAACAGATCGTGGATGCGCTCAAGGAGCACGGGATCCAGCCCTCGGCCCAGCGCGTTGCGATCGCGGAGTACGTACTCGTGACCACCGAGCATCCCTCGGCGGATCAGGTTTGGGCGCGGGTCAAGAAGACGTTCCCCATGCTCTCTCGTGCGACCGTCTACAACACGCTCAACTTTTTCATAGAAAAGGGGCTCCTCCGCCGGCTTGTGCTCGCTGAGGGCAAAGTGGTTTTTGATCCCAACGTCGAGCCGCATCACCATTTCATCGATGAAGCGACGGGAGCCATCCACGACGTTCCCTGGCAAGCGCTCGAGGTTCGAAGGATCGACTCGCTGAAGGGCTACGACGTGCGCGAATACCAGGTGGTGATGCGCGGCCGAACGGCGGAGTCGAGACGGCAGCGGTAATTTTTTTTAGAAGTGATGAGACCAGATCTAACTCTGTATCTAATATAATGGAGGAAATCTCATGCTGACGGTTGGCGATCCCTTCCCGCAGTTCCAACTCCAAGCCGTGACTGGGCTTGAGCGGGGCGAGGAGTTCGAGGAAATCACGGACCGGAGCTATCCGGGAAAGTGGAAGGTCTTCTTTCTGTGGCCCATGGATTTCACCTTCATCTGCCCGACCGAGATCGCGGAATTCGGGAGACGGAACCGCGACTTCGTGGAACGGGACGCGCAGCTCCTCGGCGCGAGTACGGATACCCACTACGTCCACCTCGCGTGGAGGAAGAACCACCCTGACCTGAAAGACTTGCCCTACCCGATGCTCGCGGACACGAAGCGAGAGCTGTCGAGCGCCCTCGGTGTACTCCACAAGCAAGAGGGTGTGCCGCTGCGTGCGACGTTCGTGGTCGACCCGAACGGCACCATCCGTTTCGTGAGCGTGAACGACCTTTCAGTCGGCCGGAATGTCGACGAGGTCCTGCGGGTTCTCGACGCGCTTCAAACGGAAGAGCTTTGCCCCTGCAACTGGACGAAGGGCGAGCCGACGCTCGAAGGTGCCTAGCCGTGAACGGACTCGCAAGCATCGCGGCCTCTATACCTGCGGCGGCAAAAGACATCGCGCTCAATTTCCAGACGCTGCTTCAGTCGGGGTCGCTCTCGGCCGCCCAGCGCTGGGGCGTCTCGGTGGCTTCGGCGATCGCGTCCCGGAACCTGCCCTTCCGGGACGCAATCCTCGCCGAGGCGTCCCGTGAAGTGGGCGCTGCGGTGATTGACGACGCTGCGGCTGCTGCAGCGCTCATGTCCATGACCAACATCTACTACCGATTCCGTCACCTCATCGGGAAGCCGGGCTACTCGGAAAAGGCGGCGCGATTGCGCATGAACCGCCTCGCCAACCCGAGCACAAGCAAGATCAATCTCGAGCTCTTCTGCTTGGTGGTGAGCGCAATCAACGGATGTGAGGTCTGCCTGCGGGCGCATGAGAAGGCCGTACTCGAAGGAGGCCTCAGCGAGGAGCAAGTCCACGACGCGGTACGGATCGCCGCAGTCGTCCACGCTGCGGCTGTCGCCCTCGAGAGCCCCATCGTGACCTCCAAGGTGGGCGAGGCAGCCGTTGCCTGAGGACCACGAGGGCCTCCGCCCCGTCTCATTTGCACCCGTCCTCCAAGAAGAGGGTCCCAAGGACACCCGGCGGATGTGGCTTCATTTGCGTAGATACGACCGGTGGAGAGGATGCGTTCCATTCTGAATCCACACTTGCCCTGGCGAATCTCTCCCTCGGCTCGCTCACAGCCTCGCGGGCCGCGCAACCACTGGGGCACGGCGCGGGCGTCAATGCGCTAGGGCTCAACTCGCTTCTCGAGCCACAGCTGACGACTTCCGTTCCACAATGCTCTCTCCGCTGTGAAGCCGAGTCGCTGGTAAAGCCCGAGCGCTGCTTCGTTGCGCTCGTTGGTATTGAGACCGATGACGCGACATGCCCTCTGCCTCGCTCGCTCACTCACCGAGTGGGCGAGTTCGAGGCCAATGCCCTGACGTCGGGCAAATGGAAGAACAAAGAGATCCTCGATCTCGGCTCCAAGGCCTGGAATCCACGCCGAGTAGCGATATCGGACTTGCGCATATCCAAGGGGAGCTCCGTCAATACTTCGCGCCAACAAGAAGTCTGTATCCGGATCCTTGAGGAGGATGGCGATCGAATCATGAAATTCGGCGGTAGATGGCTGCGACTGACCGAGGTAGTCGCGAAAGGCGATCGCGAGCTGAACCAGAGCATCGAGGTCGGTTTCACGAGCAAGGTCGATCATAGAGCGCTCTCCTCCCATCCTGGTTCGATTGTCCTTTCGCCTCGCTTCGCAGCACCATGAATATCGCGGACCCTAAGTGTCACGTCATGGGGGAGAAGAACCCTGTCGGGAATGCCGCGGCACCATTCGGATCCCTCTAATCCAAGGAATCCGAAGGCAAGGTCTCGATCCCGTCACAAAAGCTACCCAGACTCGCCCTCACCTACTGCCTCGACGCGCGTCCAGCGACTTAGTTACTTCTCGTCCCAAAACGCTCCATTTCTTCGGCGTTTCTCGCCGGATCGAGCGAGGCCCGGAAGCGCGGGTGGCTGATTTTGCGGCGCTGCGGGCGCGCAGGGGCCCGAACGGGATGCACAG